>ERZ773203.66-NODE-66-length-54510-cov-8.277275_pt1 | contig 54510 bp, 52 predicted proteins | sample MGYA00580529_ERZ773203 | MGnify/ENA primary metagenome ERZ773203 (study PRJEB29015, sample SAMEA2738176) | human oral metagenome | biome: human oral; feature: human-associated habitat; material: saliva | place: China | collected 2177 ... | reverse complement strand
ACAAGGGCATGGTCGATACTGGAGCACTGGTTGATACGGCTGTCGCCCAACGAGCAGGGATTGGCTTTATCGGAAAAAATGGCTTGGTCATTTCAAAAGAATACGGTTCTTACATGTTTCTGGGCGAATTGATTACCAACCTCGAAATCGAACCGGATCAGCCAGTCGACTATGGTTGTGGAGACTGTCGGCGTTGTTTAGATGCTTGCCCAACCTCCTGTTTAATCGGGGATGGCTCTATGAATGCCAAACGCTGTTTGTCCTTCCAAACCCAAGACAAGGGCATGATGGACCTAGAATTTCGCAAGAAAATTAAAACGGTCATCTATGGATGTGATATTTGTCAGATTAGTTGCCCTTATAACAAAGGGCTAGATAATCCCTTAGCAACGGAAATCGATCCTGATCTGGCTCATCCAGAGTTGATTCCTTTTATCGAGCTGTCCAACGGACAATTTAAGGAAAAATTCGGACATGTTGCTGGAAGTTGGCGAGGCAAGAACATCCTCCAGCGCAATGCCATCATTGCACTAGCCAATGCCAATGACCGTTCGGCCATCCCTAAGCTCCTGAACATCATCGAAACTTCACAAAATCAGATTCATATTGCAACGGCTATCTGGTCCTTAGGGCAACTGCTTCGTGAAGTCACGCCGGACCTTGTTGAGCTCTTACGGAATATCAAACATCCGACCGATGCTATCATAGAAGAACGAACTGCTTTCTTTGAAAAATTCGGTATTTAAGCAGATTCACAGCTACAATGAAAAAACACTAAGGTTGTATCCTTAGTGTTTTTTTAGTTCCTTCAAGAAATACCAACTACCCATATCTACTTGGTTAAAGCTAATCTCACTTGAATAGACTTCCTTGTAGCCATTTTTCGTGTAAAAATAGACATTTCCTTTGGTATTGGTATAAAAGGCTAGTTTTTCCCCTTTGATTTCTTCCAAGAAAGGTTCAATTCCTTCTGTCATAAAGCGACTGCCATAGCCCTGCCGTTGGTGTTTAGGGGCGACTGCAAGAAGCATCAAATACCAATCAAAATCTACATTTTGCTCCAATTCCTTATCCGTGTCCTCCATAAATTTAAAGTAGGACAACATATTTTTCAAGGAAATAAACTTGAGCAAACCGAATCCCCCATTTAAGAGATAGGCCCGAAAAGGGATCGGTCCCTTTTGCAACAAGGCAACTGCATAAATTTCATCATTTTTTTCTGCCACAAGGCAAATATGGTGCTTAAGAAAAACCTTTACCAGGATGCGCATCATTGCCTCAACAAAGGCTGGGTATTGTTTGGGATCCCGAACCAAATCCTTGATAACTTTTAAAAATAGATAGTCCTCAAAGGCTGTACTGGCTACTCGAACCACCTGATCCAGATCTGCTTTTTTTGCTTTTCTGTACTTCATCTTCTCTCCTATTCTAAGTCCACTTTCCAGTATACACTATCCCTCGCTCTTAGACAAAGGTCAATTTTTAGGAATTTGTTCATTCAAGCCAGCAAAAAGAGTCCTCCCCAGACGAGTCCCAATCCCCAAGCGACGAGGACATCCTTGGGATAATGAACCCCTCCAAGAACTCGGACAAGGGCTAATAGAAGAGATAGGAGCATGGAGCATATTCCTAGCGGAAGCGACAACTGGCAGACACACATGGAGATAATGGTGGCCGAAAAAACATGTCGGCTAGGAAAGGAATGTCCGGATGAATTCTTTTCTAATAAGGGTTGAATCTCCCATTTCTCATAAGGTCTCGGAACATTGACCCAATGACGAAAGAGGCTAAACAAGACAAAACCCGAAGCAGGGATCCAGATAAAAGGCCAGATTTCTCCCATTGAAGTTTTCTTAAAAAACAGCCAACAAAAGACTAGGCCGTAGATGCCTGGCATGGCGAACGTCAAGATTCGATTTGTCCTTTGAAGGACCCGCACACGATGTGGTTTTCTCGCAAAAGGCAGGGTTAGCCAACGATAAAATTTCGGATAATCTTGAAGATTGGGCTTCATGTTGGCACTCCTGTCTTTCATCTTATTTTATACTACTAGTATACGCAATCCTAAGAAAACCTGTCAAGCCAGGCTTCTTTTTTATCCTTTCTTTCTTCTTTTTCACATGATTTAGCACTAAAATCTGATGATTTATCATTTTTCTGTCTCCAAGAAACGTCTTTTCCATTCTATTATCGATAAAAAAATGAGGCTGGGACAAAAGTCCTAGCCTCTTAATTGTTTTTGGATTGTCGAGCAAGACGCAGTGGTTGAGTGGGCTCTACTACGCTGATTTCATCAGCTTTTACAGCCCTACTCAACTGTGCGGAGGTGGGACGACGAAATCGAATTCTAACGAATTACCGATTTCTGTCCCACTCTCATTTTTATCTATCATGGCTGAGAAATATGGGTTTCTACAACTGCTAGAGGAGAGTATTCTCTTCTATTACTGCTTCTTTCTAAAAGCGAGCAGGCCAGCAAAGAAGGCAAGAGAAGCACCTAAAAGTGCAAGCAGAGAAGTTTCTGTGCCAGTTTTCGGCAAGACTTTTTCTGTCGAAACAGTCTCACTAGGACTTACTTTGTCCTGCTGCGGCTCTGCAGCAAGTTGTTTTTGACTCTCTGACGATGGAGATGTAGTTGCAGATGGAACTTGAACAAGTTTATTCGACAAGCTAGGACTAGGGCTTTGTTCTTTTTGAAGCTCCTTAACGCTGCCTTGAGACGGATTTTGCTGGATATCTTTACTTGTATCTTGAGGTTTTTCTTCTTGAGCTGGACTCGCCTTTTTAATCCGCAAAATTGTCGCTGTCAGCGGAGCTAGGGTCAAGCCATTGCTGCTTCTGGTGACACCTGCTGGATTTGAAATAGCTGAAACTCCTGCGGTATTGCCATCAGCCACAACCTCTGCACCTGCTAGATGTTTGTAGGCTTCACCAAAGTTAAAGTTTCGCTCCTTTTTATCCGCATTGACAAAGACTGCATAAATATCGCCATTCGAAGCAACCACTTGGTAGCCAAGGACCAGGTCTTCTTTCTCAACGCCATCCTTGCCAGGCTGGGTAATGAGGGTTACATTTTGATCCACTTCTGCTTTGGAACTGCGAGTGAAGGCGTCCGTTGATTTTCGCAGACTAATCAAGCCCTTCATGTAGGCACGGCTCTTAGCATTTTCTGGGAATTTCTTCGAATCAGTCGCCTTGGTCCAATCAAAATGATTGACTGCGTCGCTCGAATCATAAGAATCATGAATGAAATACGGGTATTCAAACGGCGTGCCGTCCTCATTGGTCAACAAATGCGCTTTATTTGGAACCTTGTCTTCAGAGACAGGATATTTATAGGCAGGATCACGGAATTGCTTGGTCCGGCCGTATTCTTGACCAGAGTGGATAAATGGGGTTCCTTGCGAAGTCAGCATCATCAGATTTCCTAGACGCAGACGACGATGAATCTCTTGATTATTGGCAGCGACTGCCGGGTCTTTCTTGATTGACTGGGCAATGATATCAAAGAGGGTCAGATTATCATGGGCCGCAATGTATTGGATCACATCCCCTGGGCTATCCGCCTCAAAATTGGTTGGCTGTGCCTTGATATTCTTGAAAACATCTTCTACATTGCGCTTTCCACCAGTGATAAAGGCTGGCGTTCCTTCATTTGGATAACCCGATTTCAAGGTATTACGAATATCATCTGAGAAGACAGCTACTGTGTCTGTTGACTTCATCCAAGTCTGATCAGCAGGCTGGACAGCTTTATTTTCATCACCTACATAAGTCTTCCAGCCCTCACCCAGCATAATGAGATTTGGATTGAGCTTTTTAGCTTCTTCAAAGGCTTTTTGGATGGACTCTGCATCATGGTCTCCCATCATATCAAAGCGGAAACCATCTACCTTGTACTGCTCCGTCAGATACTTGATCGAATCCACCAAGACCCTTCTGCTCATATAGTGGGTAGTCCCCAAGCGGCCGCCACCAAAGCTGGATCTCGGTGTGCCATCCGCATCCATAAAGTGGTAGTAATTGGGCTCCAAATCTTCAAAGATAGAGGTCTTAGCCGTATGATTATAGACCACGTCCATGATAACGCCCATGCCACGCTTATGAATTTCGTTGACAAGGTTTTTGAATTCCTCAATGCGCTTGGCTGGATCTGTCGGTGCGCTAGAGTACATACCTGTCAGCGAGAAGTAGTTTTGCGGGTCATAGCCCCAGTTATAGTTGCTGTTGCTGGAAGCGTACTTGTCCATGCGCTCAGCATTTTTCAGCTCATTTACAAAGTAATAACTCAGAACTGGTAAGAGCTGAACGTGAGTCACTCCCAAGTCTTTCAAATAATCCAATTTCTCAATGAAAGATGAGAAGGTTCCAAATTGAGATTTCAAATCCTTTGAAATAGCTGGATCTGAAGTGAAATCACGAACATGCGCCTCATAAATCAAGGCATCTTCCCGCTTCTTAAAGTTCGGAATATTGGCATAGGTTAGGTCTTTTGGTCCATATTCACTTGGATCTACAAAGGCCGCCTTAGCAATCTTGTAAGCATCCCCCTTGTCCGCATCTTCACTGTTCCAAGCTGCTAAAGACTTGGCATAAGGATCCAGCACCAGAACCTTTTTGCCGCCACGGCTAATTTCATAATGATAGAAATAACCACGATAGTCAGAAAGACCTAGACCGCTCTCAGGCGTCAAGCTGCTAGTCCATGTGCCAGACTCACCCTTCTGCATAGCTATGCGCCCAAGGACCTTGTTCTGATCTTTCTTGTCATAGACCACCAAATCGACTTGGTCCGCACTTGGTGACCAGAAGGTCAGATCCACTTGTTTGCCCGCTTGAGAAACACGCGCGCCCAAATCACCATCATACTTGTAAAGGCTGTCCTTCAACTGCCAATTCATGCTGGTTTTAAATTGGTCATTGCCATATTTGATAAGGTAAGGTGACTGAGCTTGATTAAAATCACCAATCAATTTTGCGCTTTTATTCTTTGCGTCCAGAACCACATCTTTAACAGTGACTTCTCCGCCATCTTTGTTGGTAATTTTTAGGTTTTTCAGAATATCTTCTTTTTTAGCGTTTTCCAAGGTAGAGAAAGTCGCCTCAATCTCTGTCAGGCTAACATGCTGGGCTCCTGTCATGCGGATATCATTGACAAAGTAAGGGTTGGTATAAACCGTTGGATCCGCATCACGCAAGAAAATCTGGCTAGTCTTACCCAAATTTGCAAAATTATAATCCTGTTTTTGAATCTTCACATCATCTCCTGACTTGCTTTCATCTAAAAGCAGGAAACCAACCATCTTTGCAGCCTCTTTCAGAGGAACATCTACATAGCGACCGTATTTCCCAGTCTTTTCAAAGTCCACGCCATCAGGCCAATTTTGACCTGGATTTTGCACATCTCCCCAGAGCCAAAGGGATTTCTTATCATACTGACCATCTGTGCGATAATAATTGATCCGAAGCATTCCTTCTTTCAAGGGCTCGGAGGTATGAGGATTATAGTCTTTGTCAAACCAAACTTCATTCATCTGAGGGCTGAGCAGCTCAACCGTCTTATCACCCGTAATATTTTGACCTGCTGTATTGTTGATTAAGAGACTAACCTTGCTCCTTTTCTCTGCCATCTTGACATCAAGGTAATAGCCATAATCATCTTTTTTGGCTGTTGCAAAGCTGGTCGCTCCGGTCGGCCAACCTCCCTTTTGACTAGAAGGTGTTTCAACATCATCCCAAGTCCATAAACCTAAGCTATCCAGATTTTCGGATGGTAGATTTTTGAAATGGAAACGCATATGGCCATCTGCGATAGCATCCTTGGTCGATGTCTCTGACTGATCAGTTGACGCTGGCTTTTCTTTCTCGTCAGAAGCAGCTGTTTCCTTTGCTTCTTTCCCAGCTGCTTCTGGAGTCGCACTAGAGTCTGCCCCCTCTGTCGGCTGAGCAGCTTGATTTACTACTGCCTCAGGCTGGGCGCTTTTCTCGATATTGCCTTTTTGTTCGCTTTCGTTTTGCGCTGAACGATCCACTTCCTCAGCTTTTGCTTCAACTTCTGGCTTAGGCAAAACTTCTGAATCAGCAGCTGATACTGCTTCCGTTGCTGGGCTAGTCGTAGCCTTTGTCTCATCCGCTTTTGCTAACTGGGCACCTCCAAAGAGAAAGCCAGATGCAATCACGACAGATGCTACTCCGACTTTCAAGCGACGAATCCCAAAATAATGACGCTTTTCACTGGTCCGAGACTGTAGATGATAGTTTCTTTTCATAAATAAAAAAACTCCTTTATTTTTTCCTATAGAAAATACACATGCAAACGTTTTCTGTATTTATTATACAGATTCTCTATCGAAATGTAAAGGTTTTCATAGATCATTTTTTTATTCCAAAGCTTTAGGTATGATTTCAGATTCCTTTCATACGAAATCCACCGGCTCTCTCTTTGTTGTTTAAGATAATGAAACTAAAAATTTCTTTAGACTCATCAAAAAAAGATTTTCTTTCATAAAACTTTTCTTTTAAAGTCTTTTTAATGTCGTTCAATCCCTGATTACTTTTTGGTATCATATTCACTATCGCTTTCCTTAGCCTATCGCCTGCATTCAATAGCACTGTTCGTTTTTTTAGAAAGATAAGGTTTTCCCAAATTCTAAAGGAAATCAAACTAATCTACATAGAAAAATCTTCTATAAATTCGAGCAATTGTTAAAACAATGATTAAAAATATAGCTATTATAGACAATACTATTTTCCCAAAACTTACTTCCGAACCGACTATAAAAATGTGAAAGAGAGGTGCCAATCCTACACCTATAGCAATTAGATAACTAGCAAAGTTTATTGCACCAAGACCTGCAAAAAAATGTTTCATTTTAAATACCCAACTTTTTACCTTTCATTTTATAGTGATTCTCTCTAAATCAGTTTCATTGCTTACTTCTCACCTTTTCAAAGAAATTTGATAGTAAATGTACTCCACTGAGGGCTATTACTATGTCAATTGGTAAGAAATAGTAATCCCATATAAAATGAGACAAAATCAATAATAGAAATAGAATGCAATCAATATAGCTATTCTTAAAATGTTCTGCGATTTTATGATATAGAAATGCAATAATAACTGAAATCAAAACAATCGTCATGCTTATCCTCCTGTAATCTGCAAATAATCCATGTATTCACCTGCTCTAAGCTCTTCCTTTTCTTGGAATTTTTTAAGTACCTTAAAGCTTTTACCAATACAATCTATTAGATACTCCCTCTTTCCTATTATATCAATTATTATTTAGTCCATAAAGTTTTTATGTAGAAATAGTATGCGGTAGAATTTTTTAGAATGTTCATCCATGGCTTATGAGAAGAACTTGTAACCGAGTTGTAAACAAAAAGACTGAACAATTTTTCTTGCTCAGTCTTGACAGTGATACATTTATCCTGTATCATTAATTAGAGACTGAGTAAGAAGGTGAGGTTCTTACTCGGTAAGGCGGAGGTGTTGACGCACCTTCGTCTTTTTTTATTCGATTAAGTTAGTTAAATTATAACACACCTAAACCCACTAAGCAAGTATTTTCTTCAATTTTGTAGCACAAAAAGCCTTTCTTTTGAAAGGTTGTTTTTATATAACTTGTTATATATCTTTTTATCTACTTATTTAACCAAATAGCCCGTAGACTTTCCTTTTTACTCAACTTATGAAGGCTATATTCTCGCTCAATTTGATTTAATTTTATCTTGATAGCTCCAGCTGACAATGATTCTAACTCAACTAATTTTTCATAATCTTCTCTCCAGGAACCAAAAAATAAGTCTCGTAGTTTATCCTCGTAGCTAAGTACAATGATTTGGCTCATGGTTTCAGCTCCCCAAACTGTCCAGTACATACCACGTTTCTTCATTCGGTACGTAATCTTTCTATGTTGACTTTCCATAATGCCTATACCTGCATGACTGAAGCCTCGTAGCTCTGCTGGTTTAGTGTACTGAAAATTATTAAGCAGCTTTCTTTTAAAATCTTCAAAAGCTTCCAGTTCTTCTTCAGTCAAAACTAATGCTTCAGTTGTATCAAGAACTGTACGAAGCTTCCCTTTGTCATGTTGCTTAATCGCTTGAAAAGCTCTATCAAGAAGCTCCTCTGAATAGGGCTTGAAGAACTTTCTTAGTTTCTGGTTTACGTGATACTCGTCCCAAAAATGCTCATGTCGTTTGATTTTTAGCGCCTTAGCAATCTCTTTAAAAATATAGGGTGTATAACCGTGACCACCATCAGAATTAGTGATCAGCAATGTTTGGTCAGTTATCTCATAAGTATTGTAAAGGTAATCCAAGACTTGTTCCCTAACTAAGCGATTATCCAGGGCTACAAATTCCTTTTTATCCTTCAGTTCAAAGCGGTTACTCCCAACTTTATGACTTCCTGTATGCACTACGAAATGAGACAAATCATAATGACGATTATCTGTATCGACATCACGTGCCTTTACCATAACACCATCACCTTCAATATAGATAACATCGACTTTTTGTTTGTCTCGATTAATAGACTCCTCATAGAAACGATAAGCTGCACGTTCTTCAAGCAGCTTATCACAAAGCTTAACGGCTTGAACTACTGTAGGCTTAGTGATCGTAATGTGATAAGTCAGTTGAATAACCTGCGTGACTTTATCATAAGGCATCATCGTAGATAATCTAGCAATCTGATACATAAATTCCCAGGAGAATCGAACATTCTTCTTTAGTCCTAGTTTTTCATCTACTGGAACTACCCATTTATCCCCCTTCTTCCATCGACGACGACGGAAGGTAAATTCCCCAAACGTAAAAGCAACTGTACGTTCCATAGAATGTACACACGTGTATCCTCTAGCTTTCATAACTGGGACCATCTGATCGTCATACTTGGTCACAAAGTCATAAAAGTTAATCGCATTTTGCTCAAATAGCTGCTCCTTCAGTTCTCTTTCATCAAAGGTCGTCATTTGCCCTCTTCCTCTCCTTTAATTTTGAAATAACGAGCCTTATTTTATAGATTCAGCATTTTCTTTTCAAATATATTTTAATTCTGAATTAAAAAAGCCCTTCCAGCAGATGATGGAAGGACTCCTACGTTGAACCATTATTTAGTTTTTAGCTTTTTAGCCTCTTTAAAGGCTCTTATCTGTTCATCAATAAACAGCCCAGTGATGAGGGCAAAAGGGAAACCTATTAGCATAAGAATCCCTGTTTCTAAAAAGTCTGCAATGAACGAAAAGCCGCCTGAGAAATGGACTCCTATAGCAATGATGATAATTGGCAATACTAGAACAGGAACAAACTTCAGTGCTAGCAATCCAATAACTAGCAAGAAGAACATATTTAAACCAATAGACTGATAGAAGATATACAGCGCTATTGCTGCTATCAACCACCAGAAAGTTTGAACAAGTTTTTTGATGGAAATAAAAATAATCATAGTCTTTCTCCTTGGGTCATATATGGAATAAGCTTATCTGTTAAATAGATGCGATTTGGCTGATTATTCCCTACTTTAACTTCTTCAATTAAGCCATATTGTTGTAACTTTTTCTTTAAAGAAATGACAGTGCTTTTACTCTGATTAAGCAGTTCACATAAATCATCAATTTTAAAGTGAACAAAGGTACCCTTTTTGAATAAAATCAAACGGCTCTCTTAACCGATTTAAGAGAAATGAGTACAGTAACACTTCCTTGGATTTTAGCCCCTTAAAATCATCAATTTCAAGAAGCGCTTTGGGAATATAAATTTGTTCAGGATCCGAATCATTTAATGATTGATCTAAATCAGATAGTTTTGATAAATATGCCATTACCTCACTCCTTATCTTTCCTGATTCTTGAGCTTCCGCTGCATCTTCTCCCATTCCTGGACAATTACTTTTTCCAGATAATCTGAAGCTGACTTAGCTCCATGGAATGCGACAAGCTCTTCAAGCTTCTCATAACGGACATCATAATGCAGCGAAAATGGATAACGCCCTTTCTTATTATAGCTCTCAGGAGCCTTTTGAGCTGCCGTTGTGCGAGGCGTTGGAACACGTCGCTTAGGTGGTTCTTTTTCATAATTATCCCTTAATTGAGCAAAGCGATTATCAGACATTAGGCAACCTCTCTTTCTAGTACTGTTAAAATGTTTTCATAGACATACTCTATATTATCATAAAATTTCTGGTGATCTTGTTTTTGTTTAGCAGTCATTTGTTCACGTTGTTCAAAAACACTTTGGTTAATGACTAAACTTTTGGCCACCAGTTCTTTTTTCTGAATGGATCCCAGATAGGCTTCATCTTCCTGGACAACATCCAAAAATTGTTTGCAGGTATCTGTCACATTATTACCGTAGTACTCGATTTTATTACCAATGAGATAAGCATCAGCTTTCACATAGCTTTTCTTTGTGATAACTTCAACAGCTTCACTCTTGATGTAATCGACAAACTTCTTAAGAGCCAACCAAGCACGAAAACCATTTGTGGACGCATCCGTTACTCCTAAAACAATATCTGAAACAGCAATAAAGTTTGCAGTCACTAGGCTTTCATCATTGTGAGTATCAATCAAGATAATATCAAATTGTTCAGCTAACTCTTCATAATGTTCACTGAACCACATAAACAACTGAAGGTATTTGTTATTTCGACTGGCTAAATCTAACTGTTCATCTGTTAGTCGTTCATCTCCACGAATCAAACTAAGGTTATCATTGATCCGACAAATTTCATATTCCCCGGTTGTAAAAATATCATAGATTGTCTTTTCACTCGTTACATCAAAGGAATGCGTTAAGTTACATTCTCTAGCTCCATCAATTAACAAGGTACGCTTATTTTTGACACGTGACAAACAGTCTCCCTCATTGTACGTGTGGCTACTTTTTCCACCGCCCCCTTTATCGAGGTTCGTTGTTTGAATCTTCATAAAAACACTCCCTTTACTTGCGATTAGTTATATATATTGTTATATAACTTTTTATATCTCTATTTTATCTTATAAGCTAACCTTTGTCAATAAAAAATACACAAAAAGTTATATAACTTTTTGTGTATTAATTCTTTTATTCCCTATCCATAGGTACCACCAATATTGCCGCCAACATAGGCTTTCAGCTGAATTTGATTAACTGTTGTATTGAAATTTCCTACGAAATAGCAATTATCTTCTCCATCCTTTGTCAGAACAATCAGAAATTGAACAACATCTTCATTTTCAGATGGCATCACTTCTAGTTTAGATGATTGGTATTCATAATCATTTACCAGAAGAACCATTGCAAGGGTTTGAACCATTCCTGCTTGACTCATTGAAAGATGATTTTCTAAAGTACCTTTGACTTTTGACAGATGACCTGATTTCTTAATATCACCAATAGCTTCATCAAAGGCTTTAAGGACTTGTTGCTTCTTTTCCTCGCTACTCTCTGAGTAAGGGTGTTCTAACTTCAATTTAGCTGTTCGATAGTTCTTTTCGTCCGCTGTTTCTTCTTTAGGAGGCTCTGAATCCTCTTTCTTTGGTTTGTTTGAGACTTGCTCTGTCTGAGGAGGTCTATGAGTACTTTCTTTAAACTTAGAAAATATACCGAATCCTGCCAAGGCAACTAATAGAATAACAACAAAAACCATAATGATGTTCTCCTTAATCCAATTAAACATGATATTCCTTCTTTTCTTTATTTGATTTTAGGTTCTTTATTATCAGGGTAGGCGTAATGAAAACCATCTGACTTTTGTGTTGATGGACTAACAACACGATAGTCCCAAGTATCAATTACTCCATATTTATTGATTCCTGATAAAGGAGTGTTCTGTTCGACAATCAAGATGGAACCATCTTCAAACACATGACAGACAATCCCTGTGTGATTAGCTGCTGCGTTAGTCGAGAAGATCGCACCACGTTTAGGACTCGTTTTCGTACTATTTCCAAATCGAGTACTTGCCCAGGAGCTTGCCTGTCTATCACCATTACCAATAACAGTTCCTGAACCACCCCAGATTTGATTTCCAAGACTAACCGTGAGATCCACACATTGGCCTGAATGTTCAACCCAACCAGTTGGCCCTTTATAGGTTAGTCCATTCTTCGATGGATCAATAATATACTGCTTCAAACTATCTGGAAGATCATCTGGTTTATAACCCCAAGCTGTTGCATCAGCTGGAACTGTTCCTGTCCCATCTGTTGCGCTTTCTGAAGAGGAAGAATCACTACAATCCGAAGAACTATCGCTGTCGGTAGAAGTATCAGATGGGACGCTGCTGCTGTTTCCAGGTGAAGATGCTGTCGCTTTGTAAGGCTTTTCTCCATGAGCACTAATCGCTTCCTTATCCAGCCACTCATACTTTTTCCCAAGCGTATTATACATATCAACAAGCTTGGTTTTATAGGTGCCATCAGTAGCCCAGCCACCATCTGCGATAGCACTTAAAGTAGCCACACCATCTGTATTGTTAATAGCCTTCGTATAAAGGGATTGGTGAGCCATAAACTCAGCCTTACCTACAATACCAGCATCATAACTTGCAAACCAGGTATATGCGCCACCTGTTCCATCTCCGACGTTGGCCCCAGGCTTCGTTCCTGAAAGGTCAACACTATTTTCACCATAAGTTGCAAGCGTGACAGGGAAATTATCCTTGCTAGAGGTTTTAACACCTCCCATATTATGAGCTTGCCAGAAAGATGTTCCGTTAGGGTTAGAGAAGTTAAAGCCATTCTCAATCATCGTCTGCGTTATCGATGCAGATGGTAGAAAGCCTCCAGCTTTCCAGGAGAGGATATAAGCTTCTTTATGTTCCTTAACAAAAGAATCAATTGAACCATCACCTGAAGAGACAGATGTGGTCGTTGACGTTGACGTAGAAACTTCTGTTGAACAATCTGATTTAGAGCTACTAACAGCCCCTAAAATTCCTGCTAGTATCGATACACTTACGCTGATAACAAAGACTAGGGAGACAAGAGGAAGTAGTATTTTTAAGTAAACTGCTTTTTTCATGTCTTACCTCGTACTACCATAAGCCAAGAATCGTTTTTAAGATGGCATAAACAATTAAGAAAATAACAAAGCCAATTCCAATTTTTTTCAAACTTCTTAGAAATTCTTGATCACGTGCTTTCTGTTCTGCTAAACGATCTGGATCAGATTCTTCTTCAGAAGCAAAATAGTCCCTAATTTCCTGATTCCTTACCTTTCGGATAGTGATGTAATTATTTATAGCCTGCTTTCGTCTTGCGATTGGTCCTAGTTTTTGTGGATCCTTTTTTGACATGTCATTCCCCTTTCTACTGGATACCGCCATAGCGTTGTACTTCAGGAGCTAGAAGCTGCTGGTTGAAGACCAAGTTCCCGACACCTGCGATATTCATAAACAGTTGTCCTTTCGTCAAACGTGGCAGCGTCTCTAACTCTGACTGATTCATAGACCCAGCCAAGGCATTGGCAAGTAATGGAATACTTGTTTCATCTGTCTGAGCAAAAACACGGTATTGCATCAGTCCGAAAATACGTTGAACAGCTGTCACGTATGGATCTTTATGGTTTCCTACTCCAGATTCAAAGAGAATCCCCCTAAGAGAGTTAACTGATAGAACAACACCTGCAAAGTTTTCTCCCATGGAATCAATCATATCTGCCAGCAATTCAACGCTGCTTTCATACTTAGGGTTGATCAATGTTTGCGCCTCACTGATATTAACGACATAGTGTTCCATATCCATCTCAGTAAGATGAAAATTAGATTTTAGGAGCTGCTTACAGCGTTTGCCATTGTTGACAATATCAGCTGAAACTAAGGACAATACTGAAAAAATTTGAGCATTGAGTAAGTGAGGGGTTCCTTTAAGTCCTGAAAAATCAAAGGTTACTACTTGCTCTGAAGAAATATCTTGAAATTCTGTTGTTCCTTCAAACATCTCCGCATTCGTTGTGAGAAGCTCATTAAAGGTATTATAGATACGATTAACAGATTTAATTGCGATTTCATCAGGCTTCCCTTGGCTCATTAGACTACGCTTATAGTCTTCCGCATACAGAATAAAATCAGATAGAATAGGATATTCTTCATTTACTAAGTCCGTAGCCTTTAGCTTTTCTGGATTCAGCTTAGGATTACGTGCCCATAAGCCTTCTTCAATATAAAATTCATTCAGCATACTACCGAAAGTTGTTAGGTCATCACCTGTTACTTCACTGTTTAGTAGCTTGAAGATGCTCTTGAGTTTCTGGATATGAAGGTTATAAGATTTCTTCTTATCGATCTCTGTTCCTTCCTCGTTGGTAACCGTTGGAAAAACTTGGAAAATGTTGATACGGTTAGCTTCACCTGATAAATCCAAGATAACCCCATGTTGCTGTCTTGTTTGCTCCAGGAAAGCACCGTTAGCATCAAAGTTACGAATATAGTTCCCTTTGGCATAAAGACCGTCCGTATGCTTCAAAAGGAATGAGCGTTGGCCCATCTTAGGGTTTCCTGAAATGATCATAAATGAGCGAGTTCGGCGTTCATCACGTTCTAGGAAGTTGAAATTGACAGCTCCCTTCGTCGGTGTCCAGCCCATATAAACGCCTCTTTGATCCTCTAGCTTAGTGTGATTAAAGAAATAACCACCTGCTAGATCATGTGCTCTAATAGGAATCCCACGTCTGCGATTAGGCAAATCTATTTGATACTGTGCTGGGATAAAAGGGGCATGATATTCAAAATCCAACTCCCCTGAGAGAATCGTTGACTTAAAATTTGACGTCTTATCTTTAATATCCTCAACTTTTTTAAACAAATCTTCTTTAGTTGAGGCAGAGGAATAGTTTCGGACGTACATTCCTAGCATCGCAATATTTTTCTTCGTAATATCACGATCCAGCTGAGTCAGATCCTTGATTTCATCTAATTCTTGTTGGTTATCAACGATTTTACTGTTACCTGTAATACGAGTTGATTTTTCTTCAATGGCATCTTTAATTTCTTGCTTCAGTTCTTTATTATTTGCTCGATAGAGGGACAAGAAAGAACGTGTCCCAGGAATCAACATCAAGTCAGATAACCAGAAACGATCTAAATCTTCTGACGGGTACTCGTAAAAATGAAGGGCGGTATGATAACCGTCACCACTCATCCAGGAGCGGTCATCTTTTTTAAAGTCAATATTTCCTTGTGGTTGAATGCGACTGAGAAAAGCAAGATCATAGCCTTGTGCTTTCAGCTGTCGTTGTCTGCGCTTTGATAGTTCTGGCATGTTCTCCTCCTATACTTTTTCATTCATGTTGTTAAACTGCTTGATAATTTGTTCTTTCTTAACCCTGGTTATTTCTTGAGGAACAAAATCATTATTTCCATAAGACTTAGCCTTACGCACCAAATCATCTAATTCTGTAGTCGTCGGTGCAAAGAGCCATAGAATGAACTCAGTGTTATAGATCTCCTGTTGGATGCTCTCTTCTACCTGAATTTCATTTCTCAGCAGCAACTCCCGATCATGCAGCTGCATATAGCGACGTGAATCAGGCAAGAGCTTGGCCATTTCCTGACGAACCAGACTTAAATGGTGACGTAGATCCATAATCTGAGTGTCTGTATTAGTTGGCAAAGTGGTTGTCTCAATCTGAATATCAGTATTAAAGTCAGTCAACCATTTTTCAAAATTATCAATCGTACGTCGGATCTCGTTATATGAAAGTGAACCTAAGTCTTTTCCTGGTATCTCCATCAGTTGAAGATAGCCATAATCGACCAATTGAATGTAGGCTTGACGATTATCAATAATTGATTTGACATCCAGCAACTCTACACAAGAATGGAGATCAAAATATTCTTGACTTTGCTTTTTTTCTTGCTTACGTCCCAATTGTCGCTTGACTTCAGGCTGGGATTGATTTTGTTTAATCGCCATTAACGTTTAACTCCTCTCTGGTAATTTAGGCTGATATAACGTTTCCGTCGTCTCCTAAAAAAGAGAAACATGCTTTGCCAATTCTTCTTCCCACCATTGGTTGGCAAAACCAGATAAAGACACATCAGCGGTGTTAATAGTATGAAGGCTATTAATTGTGGCCATTGGCTTGTAGGAAAAATCTTTGTTCCTACTGAAAGAGCAGCAACCGCAGAACCTCCTACAAACACAATATCAGCCATGAAAAGACCTATGATTTTTACTTTGGCATAGATGTCACGTGGGACCCCATATTTTTCATCCATCTATCCATCTCCTTTCTCTTAATAGTTCTATCTTAAGAGATAATGAAAATTCTTGCGTTAAGGGGACAAACCATCTCCAGCTGAGAATTTCAAATAGTTTTTATATAAAAAGTTATATATCTTTGTATATAAAAAAGAAGCCTCAAGACTGAGACTTCTTCACGAAATTGAAAAATTCTTCTTCTGAAAAAATAGTAATCACTTGTCCTTCAGCTATTCGTGATAATGCTGCTTCATACTTCTTAGACCTCCTGTCTGGCTCAAAGAGATCTAATTGTTTGTGCCCAGCAAGTAAGACATCCGTTTGACTGGAGACATAGTTCTGAACGACAGCTCCTCTTTCTTCTAAAAAGGATATGACATCTTGTCTTGTCATTGGACGTAGACTTCCTGTAACCACAACAACCTTTCCCCTAAAATCAAGCATAGACGTTATTCGTCACTTTCATCGATTTCTGCACCTTTAATGTGACTTTGACCCTGTATCCGCTGACCTGCTTGCTGCATTTGTTGGTTCATATAACTCATTTGGTGCATTGATTTTTGAAAGTTCTGCTTGTGTGAAGGGGTTCCTTCAAACTTTTTCGGCGTATCTCCTGTAGCGTTTGGAAACGGCGGATTATCTACTGAAGGTGTGGGATCACTAACCCCACTAAACACTTCACCAGATGGTTCTGAAGAAGGTAATGTAGGATCTGTAATGCCACCGCCAGCTGGGCCAGCATCTGAAAGTGATTCAAAGCCAGCTGAAGCATCTGGATCAAATGGTGATACAGGTTTGACTTCTTCTGGATGGCTATGATCTTTCAGACCTCTATAGACAGCATCATGAGCAGCCTGTTCTTTTTGACCTAAGTTATCAGCTACGCCACCTGCAAAGTCTTTTACTTTACCGACAGCTTCTTTACCTGCAAGGTCAGCAGCACTGAACATATTACTTAAACCGCCTTTAGCAGCATTCACAACACCTTGATCTTTGACAGCATTCCAAGCTCCTCGAATACCGCCTCCAGTTGTGGCTAGACTATTTCCAAGAACTTTACTTCCTGCTGTAACTGCTTCAGGGGCTTTTTTGGCCATATCTATACCAAAGCCACCAATACCCATCATACCATGACCGATAGCTCCTGCTCCAGTCGCAAAGGCATTACCCATCATCATGGCTCCGAGTAATTGTTGAGCTGTATCACTGTGGCCAGTTGATACACCAAGCCAACGTTCGATCATCGTTACCCCTTGCATAGCCGCAAAGAAGATACCGATGTAAACAAGCGAAGCTGCAAGACATTGTTCCCACATGTTTAGACCATCAAAGAAGCCACCTGATAGCTTCGTAACCGCTGATACAGACAAGGTTGGTAAATCACGACAGATTTCAAGAGTGACACGCATAATCACCACTTCAAAGAAAATACCCGCAAGCGCTCCTCCCATGGTACGTAGAAGCTCTTTATACTTCTTAGAGTTGGATAAAGACGAATACCCCTGAAGAGGAGAAATCAGACCTTCAATGAGAATATCAAAAACTGATTTAACCAGCTTGATTGACATAGATACCAGCAAAACAATTAAGATAATGTACTGCATGAACATCCCTATCCAGTTGACCTTGTATCGCATGTAAACAGCCTCAAAAGCGTTCAATTGTCCCACAAAACGATGTTCTGTAATAGTTTCAACTCCATTTTGATTGGCATTCAATTTATGCAAAAACAGACCTTTCATCCCACTATGCTTATCTTCAAACTCATCAAGCAGCTTTGTATTAGTTGTCCCATAAGTTGCTCCAAAGTCAATTCGTGTCGCAAAGTCGGTTGTATCTCGCTTATCTGTACTATCCGTAATATTATTGACAGGTGTTGCCCCCTCTTTAGGAGGCTTTATATAACCATAGTCATCCAGCGGAAAAAGTTCCGTTGAAAAGTCGTTGTCAATCAATACTTTGAGATCAACGATATTATTCTTCATCGGCTGGATAGCTAAAGAAGAATACTGCTTACTACCATCTGGTGCCTCACTGGATACCGTTTGGATATTCATGGCATCCTGCGCAATGGTAGTAGAAATGGTTGTTAAAGCTAAAGGCAAGACTGCCGTTACCAAGGTTACCAAAAGGAAATTGGTAATCACCCCCTTATACTTCACGGGCTTAGTAAAGACTCCAGCTATCGCCGAAACAACGAGAACCAGGCTAAATATAGTGGTCCCAAGAACCTGAAACCAGAAGAAGAATTGGCCTATGACCGTGTTACTATTGCCTAAATAGCCAAATAAGCCAAAGAGCTTAAACATATTATTAAAGACATGTTCAAGACTAGCTGTAATTGAATATAAGGCCTTAGCTAGTGCACCTGGTATATAGGCTAGAAAAGAAAGAAATGCTGGGGTAGAGTCCAGGTAGTTACTCCAGTACGAGTAAAACTGAGCCACTTTCTCACCATTTTCGCCTGTAATATCACCATTCATATTCTTGACCTCATTAACGAGGTCAGAAAAGGTTTGATATGACAATAAAGATACCTACTTTCTATATAAGATACCTTCATCGTAAGGGATAATGAAAATTCTTGCGTTAAGGGGACAAATCACAGGAAAAGAAAAAAGCCTCGAAAATGAGACTTTTAAAATTTTATTCACTTTCTCCTGCAAAATCGAAATAGCCACCCTCTACTGCGTAATCTCTACGTAGTTCTATGATTCTTATTTTTTTCCCACCTTCAGATAAAACAATCTGATAAAAAGAATCGGAATTATCCAGGTTATCTTTTTGATAGCTTATAACAATTGTAAAATTATTTTTACCATCTAGTTCTTTCTCTAATTCCTTTAGAGCAACTTTAGGCTCAGTAGGTAGTGATTTATCCGAAACTACCTTGTAATAAATTTCTTTGTCACCACTCTTTATTGTTTTATTCTTTTTATCAAAAATAAGTTCTTGTCTACCACCTGAAAAAACTAGACCATCATAAGCAGATACTGAAGATGAACCCAAATAGCTATCCTTTAATTCAGTCTTGATGATATTCTCAGTTGATTTCTTGCCACAGGCTGCCAGTGCAACAAGAGCAATACCTAGCACTAAAAAACTTAATATTTTTTTCAACTTCATAATAATTTTCTCCCAGCTTTTTCTTGACTCCATTATAACAGAAATACAACTTCTGTTCAATAGTTTATATACATTGTTATATAACTTTTTATGTATCTTGTTATATTACATCATCTACAAAAAATCCATCGTCTTCGTCGTCCCCATCGAAAACTTCTGCTATCACAGCTTGAGTTAAATCAGCTGAAGAAGTAAATTGAGCTTGACTTAGAGGTTTAACCGCTTGTTTCCTTGGAGCTAATTGAGGTGTTTCCCCATTAGTCCTCATACGGTCTATTAAGGCCATCCGCCAGTCAATAATCTTGCTGAAGGTGTTTTGTGCTCCTACTGCTATATCTTGCAGGTCAAGCTCCCTATGGTCACTTTCTATTGGAATATCAGCCAAGGTCATTGAGTGGTCAAACTCATCCTGAAGGAACATATAGCGATATGGGAAAGCTGTCTTTTCATGTAGGAAAATCGGATCTGTCGTAACCTTGCGACCTGCATTATCTCGGCCTTTAACCCCCCGTAGGATAACCGCTTCTCCTTCTTGGAGTTTGGCTAGTTGTGTAGGCGTTAGAAGTTCCTGTCTAGGGTTCTCGATAGAAACATTTGGATTGGCTTCATCTAAGATATTGCTGGAACGTCTGCGACGTGTGATTGTTCTTGTTCCAAGTGCTTTACTAAAGGCAGCATTTGTTTCATCAGATGTTGACTTAACATAAATTTGAACTGAACAATTATCTCTAATAGTTTTAGCTGTATTCTCTCCATATTTTTCAGTTAACTGTTCTAGGTTTTGAATCCAGAGGTAATATAAGATATTTTGGCCAAGACCAATTGAAATCTTAGTATCCATGTGAGGAATCGCAGGAATGTTGGTAAACTCATCTAGGATATGAAGAATCCTGTTAATACACTTGCGACCATTTGAAAGAGCTAACTCATAATTGGCATTAAATAACTGATCCAAGAACAGTGAAACTATGCTGTTATATTCTGTTCGGTTTGGAGGAGTTACTAGGTAAATCACCTTAGGATTATCTGAATAAACTAAGTCAATATCTTCTTCTTGAAGAAGGTTATCTTCCCGCTTGTTCAAAACAATCACTTTGATATGGTCTAGCACGGGCTTCTTGGTGTATTCATCCAGAGCAATGACCTTACCATGCTTCTTGTAGACTTTCTCAGCTGAAAATTGGAAGATTTTATTACGAACACTTGAATCGCCATTATTATGATGATTAAAGTCAATCGTTACAAAGAACTGATCAGGAAGCTTAGGTTCAATCACATAAGTAAGATAGCCTTCCCTATCGATAAGAGCCGTTGCTTCTTTCACGTGGGTAACTTGTCGTGTAGCTTTACCCCAAGCAGTCTTGCTGGTAATAGTGATTTTAGCTGTCTTATGAGCATACTCATTACGCATAGCCACATTTGAGCTTGAACGGAACTTGATAGATAAGCGACGTGGGAAACTAACTGATTCCAAATCAATAGAATTTTTAGAGGTCAATTTAGCAATATTATCTTGCAGGAATAAGTTAATACCAGACATCATACTAGAGAAAACATTCCCTTTAGTTTCCTCTGAAGCAAAATCAGATGACCTAAAGTTTAGATCGGCCATATCTCTGAATTTAGAGAATTGTTCTTGGTTAATCTTCCGCAGATTATCAAAGTAAACTGTGATTTTAGACTTCTTCTTAACCTGTTGATCACGGTCTGGATTCTCAATAATATCTCCATAGTCGTTAACAAAGACTTCTTCTGATCCTAAATCGGTCAAGAATTTGGCAATATTACGGACTGTGACCGTATCCCAGGCATCTGCTTCACCATTCTTGAAAGTTTCATTAGCTCGGTCAATCAAAGCCATAGCAATCGCATTAAAGAGGGAAATAGAGGTATCTTCCCAATACTTGGCGTTCCCATTGCCAACACCTGGCTTAGTTTTACGATAAATGGCTTCCGCAACCGCATTGACACGTGTCTGTGTCTTCTCATAGTAACCCTTTTTAGCGGCGTCAATCGCAAGCGCTAAAGGATTATAAGACATTGACCAGTCCATATTTTGGAAGGAAAGGACGTTAACATCATAGCCACGTCGTCGCATGGTCTTGTAAGAAGATTGATAATGCTCTCCTTTAGGGTCGGCGATAACCATAGATGGTTGGATTTCAGCACGGCTATTAATATCAATCGTTGTTGTGATATGTCCTTCACCTTTACCAGAACGAGTCATACCAACACCAAGCATATTCGTAGTGCTGTCCTCAATGTAATAATCTCCTGAAGCCTTTGCATAGATACCTAAGATTCTTTCTGCGTTTGTTAGATAACGGCTAAACGTGCGATTTTGCCAAAGCATTTGAGAGCCAAGAGTTAAGCCTGTTAGGTTCTTTCTTGCCTCATGAAGCAGAGGAATACCACCTTCACCTGGATAGATTTCTGTCTTATTGGGGACTTTTTTATACTGCTGATGAATCTCCTTGACTGTTGCAAAGCGATCATCCCCCTCTTCGTTGTGGTTATAATCACGGTACTGCTCAAAGTTAACCCAAGCAGACTTCCAGGCAACTATTAACCCAATAATAAAGATAGGAACGGCCAGAATAGGAGCAATAACAAATACCTTAATATTAAACAGATTTTGAATCAACAAGCTATCAACATTAAACGTAACTGTCTGGCTATTATCTCTCAGAGTAACGACTGAGAAATAAAGGAAGCGGATAGCTGCCCTTAAAACAGTTACTAGATAGTTTGCCAGGATTAAAGCAATAAAGCTGAAACCTAGCCCCATAAAAACAAAACTACGATAGTTTTTAAAGTAGAGCAAGGGTTTCATTTCCTTGTCAAACCGTTTCCTATCCTGTTTAACAAAAGGCAACATGTAAACCAGACGAAAAATAAGGTTTCCAAACAGCAGGAATACAAAAGCTGGGATCACTGTGGCAAGTCGCTTGACCAACGACCAAATCATTTTCCCTTTATCTTTGCCAGATGATTTCCAGTCAATATCTTGACGATGTTTCCAAAGGTTCAGAAGTTCTTCTTTTTTGTGTCGGATACGCTTCTTAATGTTATCCCTATCATCGATCCATCCTTTAATCAACTGAAAAAAGGTCATCAGCGGTTGACGGACTAGCTTATATCCCTGGTAACAAAGATAAGCTAAAAAGCTAATCAATAATAAAGCATTAAGTCGATTCACCCTTACCAGTTGGACCAAAGTATAAAAAACAGCTTCTAACCAACTAAACATATTGCTTACCTCGAATTTCTTCTAAAAATCGCTGGATCTTCTGACCATAGAAAGTAGAAAAAAGAAAAATCTTAAATTTCTGTTGAGGCGAAGCGAGTTGGTAGCGTTCCAGATAGGAACTAATACCATCTTCAATTCCCAGATGAACCGTACATAAGTGGCAGCTTCTTCCTTGCTTCAGATAATTTTCTATCTGAAGGGAATCAGCCATTAAATCATCGGATTGATAATCCGTTTGTTGTTTTACCATAAGCAAATTTTCCCTTCTAGTTTTTAATACACTCCTAGAATAAGGGATAATGGAAATTCCTGCGTTAAGGGGACAAGTCAAAATAGTGGACAAAAAGTTATATAACTTTTTATAGCTCATTTTAAGAGGTTTTCAGGGATAATCCCCTATAAAATCACCTGAAAATGGCTCAGAATTGTCTTCTCAGTACGCCTTATGATATACTAGCAGAGACGCAATCCCTAACCAGAAATAGCACGTGAGATTATTCCACGTGCTATTTTTGAATTGATGATGAGTCTATAAAAATAAGGCATGATGTTTTCCCTCATGCCTTATTCTGTTATTTAGAAGGGTTCATCAGCATCAATCGGTGTTGGATAAGAATTATTTGGTGAAGTATTTTGATTTTCATCTCCACTAAACAGATTCTTCTGACTATCTGATGGTTGTTGCTGCATGTCGAGTTGCTCCTGTTTTCGTCTATTGGCAGCATCTTTACTTTCTAAGAAAGTAATACCACCTTGCAAGGCTGGAGCAATAAATTGATAGGTTCGTCGTTGGTCTTGGCTGTTCGTATAAGGACGTTGAATAATTTCACCCTTAATTAGGATAGGCGATCCCTTAACAAGGCTCTGAGCCATAATTTCAGCTTGTTTGCCATACACCTGAACATGAAAGAAAGCTGGTAAAGTCTTGCCTTCTTGATCTTGTTGGCTGGTGTCACAGACAAATTCAAATTTAAAACTGATATGGCCATTAGCTGTTTTACCAACAGCATCTGATGGAATATCTGAAACACGACCATTCGCAATAAAACTTTGCATTCTCTTTCCTTTCTATTGATTAGTTTTCTTTACGTTTACGAAGGCCTATCAAACTCAATCCTGTAAGTAGAGCGCCACCTAGCACTGCAAGCATGCTACCTTCTTCACCTGTTGAAGGAAGCATACTTGCTGGTTTAACTGGTGTAGTTGGTGTTACTGACGTTGGTGTTGTCGTCATCTTGTAATAGTGTACGTCAACTTCCACAGGTTTAGGAGCTTCTGGGGCATCAGGAGCTGTTACTGTAACTTTCTCAACCGCTACAGTAAGTGGAACTGGTTTTTCACCTGCTCTAGGAGCTCCAACGGTTGCTTTCTTCACCGCTACAGTGATTGGTTTTGGTGCTTGAGGTGCTTCTGGTACTGCCACATCTGTTTTAGTAACTTCCAAACTTGGTTTCTTTGGTTCTTTTGGAACTTCAGATGCCACACCAAAGATACCTGCGACAATAGATGTATTGATATAGCCTGGTAAATAGTGGCTACCACTAAACGTTACCTTTTTAGCATCGTTAAAGTTAAATTGGACACCATTTGAATCAATGACCCCACCTGAGGCTTGAGAGACATCTCCAGCGCCAGCTGAATAGCTGTTGCCTGCTTGGTTAATATTTCGACCTTTTACCAATTTAGATCCGTCAAGCCCATTGAGTGTCACGGTTTGATTATTATCAATATCATTAAAGGTAACCGTTGACACTTCTTTACTAGTTGAGACTTCATAATCATACGACTTAACAGCTGCAAGGATAGCACCAGTTGCACCGATGTTTCCACCAGTTGCGCCTTCACCAGCACCAGCAGATACTGTACCGTGTGTTGTCGCAAAGACACCCCAAGCAATACCACCGTCTTTAGCTCCCCAAACAGCTAGGTAGGTATTTTCCGCCGTCCATGCATTGATGTTAGAAATTTTGAGCGTCACATCACCATTGGTGGTGTTTTTGATAATAACAGTACCTGAACCATTGATTTTGAAAAGATTATCAAAGTTAGCATCCGTATTTTGGTTACGGTCTAATGACTGAATGGCATCCGCCGCTGCTGTCTTAAGATTTCCCCAAGATACCGCTGGTTCATTTCCTGTCATTTTTTGAGCTGTACCAGCTTCAACTGTCGTATTTCCAGCCCATTTAATCCCTGATTGTGTTCCTTTTCCTGCGTTATAATCCGCAAGCTCTTTCAAATAAGCTTCCAATTTTGCCTTAGCGTCATTAGTAGACTTATCTTCTTTACCAACTGCATCCGCAACTGCTTTTTTATATTTTGCAATGTTTCCTTCAATTGCTTTCAAAAGGGCATCGCCTTCCAATCTTGCCACTGGCGTATAGGTAGGACTTGTGGTTTCCGTTTTTGTCGCAATAGCAACACCATTCTTTTTAGCCAAATCTACAACTTGATTTTGACGACCGTTAGCCAATTCTAAATCAGCAACTCCTGCCGATTTGGCATCTTTGTGTGCGGTATTAGCTTGAGTATAGGCTTTTTGATTCGCCTGATAAAGAGCTAAATCACGTTTCAAGTCTTCAACTGATTTATTTTGAAGAGCGATACCTGCTTTAATAGCTTCTTTGTACAAGGCTACATTTTCAGCCATCACTTTACGAAGGGCATCACCTGTTAGACCTTTAGTCTCTTTGTAGTTGGGGGTTTTGTCCGTAGTGGTTTCTGTTACCAGTAAGCCTGCTTTTTTGGCTTGTTCCATGAGTTGGTCCACTTCTTTGGTTGAAGCAGATAGGCTAGATTGTCCATCTTTGACAGCTTTTTCACGGTTTGCGCTTGTTTCCTCATAGGCTTTTTGATTCGCCTCTTGTTTAGCTTGTGCTTCTTTTACTGCCTGATCCTGTTTATTCAGGTCAGTTAGAACCTCAGAAGTTTTTTCAGAAGCGTTTCCGTCATTGATAACGACTTCTTTTGTATCACCTTCTTTAACAGCAACCCCCGCCTCTTTAGCAGAAGAAACACTATCTTTTAAAGTTGCTTGTGCACCATCTACCGCTTTTACTGCTTGCTCTTGTGTGGCATTAGCTGGAACAGCTGTTGGAATGTCACTTTTCACTTCTGATTGTACTTGAACTGGTGTGTTTTCAGGAGTAGCGACTTTAGGGACTGCTGGCGCAACCAGTTCTGTAGCTGGTTGTACTGGAGTAGCGGTTGTCTCATCAGCTGAAACAGTGGCTGCCCCCATCAAAACTGTAGCAGCTGCTAGAGCAATACCATATTTAGCCAATAGGGCTGAGTATGTTCCTGTTTTGAATTTACGGATTGAGAAAATTTGTTTTGTTTCTTGATTCATGTGAATCTCCTTCATTTTTTTATCTAGTTTAATGACGTTTCGGTCATCAGTAGTTTTTCTTTTTTTTGATTAAGCTTGTTTTTTACGGAAGAACCAAGCCGTGACTCCGAGTAATGCACTTCCAAGGAGTCCCAATACATTCTGAGCTTCTCCTGTTTCAGGAAGGGTTGTTGTGGTACCATCTGCCTTTGTGACAGAGATGGTTTTATCGCTATTTGTTTTAGCGCCTAGGGCTTCTGGAGCTACTCGTGAGCCATCTGAGAGAACTAATTGCCCATTTTGGGTACTAACGATAGTTGCACCAGTGTTGGTCACTACTGGGTTTTCAACCGTTGGAGTAACAGGGATTGTTGGCTCGCTTGGCTTTGTGCTAGGATTTGGTGTTGGCGTCGTCTGACCATTACCATCTGATGGCGCTGGTGATGTCGGCTCTCCTGAAGGTTGGGTTGGCTCATCTGATTTTGGTTCTTCAGAAGGCGTAGATGGAGTTGTCGTTGACGGATCAGCTGGATCACTTGGCGCAGGGGTAACGGGTTCCGTAGTTGGAGGAGTTGTTGGAGTTTCCGAAGGTTGAGTCGGAGTTGCAGGATCCACTGGTGCGTCCGTCGCTGGTGTTGTCGTTGTACCTGGGGTAGGTGTTTCGACAGGCTGTGATGGTTGTGTTTGATCTACTGGTGTTTCAGCCGGAGAGACAACAACTGGAGTTGTTCCATCTACTGGAAAAGTTGTCGTTTCATCAGCTGAAGCTACTCCAGCTTGTGCCAGTGCTAACGTTGATACGACCAAGGTGGCCAGTAATTGTTTCTTTGTCATCGTAAATTTCCTTTTCTTTATTTGTTATAATTCGATTCTTTCGGTTCGGTTGTCACGACGAAACCTTTTTTTGAGTCAGTTGCTTTAACCTTAAAGGTTAGTCTGACATTGGACGGTTTATCGTCATGCTTTACAGAAAGAACATAAGTTGACATATATTCTTTAGTTTTAGAATCATACGTCATCTTTTCTAAAATGACTGATTGCAAGGTTCCCTCTTTAGGTGCTGTGTATTTAGCATCTCCATCTGAGAGATACTCTGATAAAGCTTCTTTGTTACCTGAGTAATACGTCGGTAAAAAGTAGCGATTAAAAACATCTACCTGATGTTCCTTATCAATCAGAGAATTTGTGTCCTTTAACTCTTGATAGAGATAAGTGACCTGCTCAGATTGCTTTGATAGCTGAGAAAATGCCATCATAGATGAGATGATACCGCCTGCTGCTAGAACACCTAAAAGACCTAATAGAATATAAACTTTCTTCAAAGAAGATTCTTTAATGCTTGATGCTGCAACTGGTTGAGCAGGGGGTACAGACATTTTAGAGACTTGCTTTTGAGTCGGTGCTACAGTTGATACTTGTTCACCTTCTACTGGAAATAGGGGTAAGCTTGATTCTTGGATTCCTAAGCTTACTTTGTAAGCTGGATAGATCTGATTCACAAAGTACTCACGCTTTTCGGTGTAAGTATATGATTGAAATTCAGGATCTATTAGAATGGCTTGAATCAGAGGCAATAGAAGATTTTGATAGTTTCTGTCAATAACAAATGGACTAGCAAATACTTCTCCTTCTGAAACAGCTTCTTTACCTTCTAAATGACAGATAGCAACCCTGTTCAATTGCAACTGTCCATAGGCATCTTGTAATGCTTGAAAAAGCAACTCCGCTTGACGAAACGTCACATAAGGCAGCGATTCTTCAATTGGATGCTGGAAGGTATCCAGATACTGCTGATCCAGTCCTTCTATAATTCCTAGAAGTTCACTATCATATTCTGGAGATTTTCCTTCTTCCCAAGTTATCTCTATAAAAAGATCATCAGTCACCAAACATTTATTACTTTTCTTGAAAGGGATAAATGCCATAGTAACCACCTTATCCTTTCACGAACTTAAAGCCCCATTCAATAATACTTGGACCAGCAGATACGGCAATGATTGCTACTGCAATAGCTACCCAGTGTTTTTTGATAGCAGCTTTGACTTCACGTCCACCAAAACCATAAACTAAACCAGTCACAACAACTGCAAGTCCCAAAGTAACCACTCCAATCCCTTGTACTTTAGAAATACCTTGTTGCGCTAATGCATCGGTTTTAGCGAAAGGATCATCTGCATAGGCAGTGTTGGTCAAGACCCCCGATAAAAAGAGTGACAAACTTAGTAAGTATCCTTTACCTTTTGCCGTCACTTTGTTGATAAAATTTGTCAATTTACTTTTCATAAAAGTCCTCCTTTAATTTATTGACATTCTTAATATAAGGGATAATTAAATTTTGTGCGTTAAGGGGACAAATCACAGGAAAAACTTTTTTCAGCTGAAAAAGGCATCCATTTCTCCTTCAATATCTAACTGAATTTGTCTTAAATCTTTTCTGTGTCGATCATCTGGTGCTTCCCCATCAACCCATAAATGAACATTATAGGTTTGTTTACTTTTTTCCAAGGTTAAGCTTTTAGCAGAAATAGGTGCTAATACTTTTCGCTTAATTAAACGCTCTAAAGGACGTGCACCATTTTTCACGTCGGTACCAACATCTGAGAGATACTGAATCAAACTAGGCTCATACGACAACGTTAGATTTTTTCGCTTCATCCGATCTGAAATTTTAGAGAGGTTCTTCTCTGCAATCTCTTCAATGACATTTCTCTCTAAGAGGTTGAAGATAATTTTATTTTCGATACGATTAAGAAACTCTGAACGAAACTCATTCTGTAGCTCACTTTCCATAGACTTTTCAAATTGCTGCCTATCACGATCAGTCAAATCTTTAAAATTACCCTTCAACTCCCACTTATTGATAATCTTCTTAGCACCAATGTTAGTCGTCATAATGACAATAATGTTTTTAAAGCTAACCAAGCGACCAGAACTATCTGTTAAACGGCCATCATCCAATACTTGCAAAAATAAGTCCATAACCTCACTATGAGCCTTTTCTACTTCGTCTAGCAATAAAACAGAATAAGGTTTTCGTTTCACACCTTCGGTCAACTGTCCTTTAGTTCGTGTCTCACGATTACCAATCAGCTTGGCTACATCTTCTTTTTTCTTGAACTCAGACATGTCAAAGCGAATCATCGCATCTTCATCATCAAAGAGTGCTTCTGCAACTGCCTTAGATAGTTCTGTTTTACCAACTCCAGTTGGGCCCAGGAAGAGAAATGAAGAGATCGGCTTATTTTCATCTTGTAACCCTGCCTGAGCAATGGTTACCGCATCTACAATAGCTTCAATGGCATCTTCCTGTCCTTTGACTCGATCCATCAACTTTTCTTTGAAGCCCTCTAAACGATCCTGGTCTCCTTTTAGAATTGTCGTCACAGGAATCCCTGTCTTATCTTTTAAGACCTGGGCTATATCTTCATCAGTAACAGTTGCTTTTCCTTCAGCCGCTGCAATCGTAGAAGCTTCATCGATTAGGTCAAAAGCTTTATCTGGTAAAAAACGATCTGTAATATAGCGGACAGATAGACGAACTGCTTGACGAACTGCTTCTGAGGAAATTTGAATCCCATGGAACTTTTCATAAATCATTTTTGCCTGATCAATAATGGTTATAGCTTGTGGAATCGTTGGCTCTTCAACCATAACAGGCTGCATCCGACGTTCCAGGGCCCTATCGGTTTCAATATAATCATGGAACTCATCTAAAGTAGTTGCGCCAATCAGCTGAATATCCCCACGTGCCAAAACTGGTTTAATAACATTTCCCGCATCGAGGGCTTGACCGTCCTGGCTGCCTGCACCAACTATGGTATGAAATTCATCTACAAAGAGAAGATTATGTCCGCGTGTGGCAACCATCTCTTCGATGATTTTCTTAAACTTAGCAATAAAGCCACCGTCATCTTCACTCATCAAACTAGAAAGCTCCAGGGAACGAACCGTTAATCCTTTTAAAGCTTCAGGAACTTGTCCACGCATAATAGCAAGCGTTAGACCTTCCACTATGGCTGTTTTACCAACCCCTGCTTCTCCCACTAGAATAGGATTATTTTTAGTTCTTCTGAGAAGTGAGATAATGACCGCTTGTACTTCTTTGTCACGACCATAAACTTGGTAGTCATCTGATTTTTTAGCAACCTTAGCTGACAAATTATCAGTGTACTTATCAAGATAGGGGGTCTTCAATTCGTCTTCCACTTCAATCACTCCTTCCTTTAGCAGCTGCAACTTGATCTGTTAACTTTTCTTTGATAGCATCGACAAACTCACGGGGATTAATTTCTCCCTCTCCAATCTGGGAAAGGAATAGCTCCCAACCACCCGTGGTTTCAGGACTTGCAAACTCATTATCATAAAGGTAATGAGTTAAGAGATAAGCCTTATCAGTTGGAAATAGTTGACCAGACTTTTTATTCTTAGTGATATAGCCACGGTCTTGAATCGTTTTTAGCATTGCTGCTCTCGTTGCCTGTGTTCCCAAACCATACTTCGGTAAAATCTCACTAATCAATTGAGACTCGGTAATCCTCTTAGGTGGTTTTGTAACACCTTCAAGAATCAACGTTTTTGTTTCCAATTGATCTCCTACACGATAATGTGGTAGTGTAACATCACCTTTTAATTTTTGCTTACTGAAGGAGACCCAACCAAAATCGATCATCTGTCTACCTGCTGCCTTAAAAATCAAGCCTTTATTTTCTACTTCAACAGTTGTGGTATTATAGCGACAATCAGCCGCAAACATCAAAAGTGTTCTGCGAACAATAGCTTCATAAATTAGCCGTTCATCTGGTTTTAAAGTCACTAGGTTAGGTATATTTTCTGTAGGAATAAGGGCGTAGTGACTTGTTTTAGCCACTTTTTCAGGATTAACGTATTTTTCCCTTGGCTCTAAATGAACTGGGTCAAAATGGCAACTAATAGCATCTTGATAACTTTTGATGTACGTCTTAAGATAATCAAATTCCTCTCTAGTAATGAATCGAGTATCTGTTCGAGGGTAGGATAAGTATTTTTTCAAATAAAGACTTTCTACTATCCTTTCCGTTTTGAGAGGTTCAAAGTCCCACCATTTAGCAGCAAGTCCTTGAATATCCGAGAGATTAAATAACTCAGGTGCTGCCCTCTGATGCTCTGTCATTTCAACTGAAGAAACCATCGAGGTAGGACTTAATTGTCGTGAATTGGCCAGAACCACATCACTATCTGAATACTTTTCCTTATTGGAAAATGTCACTCCTGTTTCTTTATCTTCTAGCTGTAATTTCCAATACGTTTGAGGCCTAAAATTCTGGATAGCTAAATCATTTTCACAAATTAAACGAACCGCTGGAGTTTGCACACGACCAACAGATAAGCTATTACCTTTTCCTCTGGGAAGTCGTCCTTTATTTTGTAAGGTCAGAGTTGCTAGAGGAGATAAATTCATTCCTACTAACCAATCTGATTGTGCACGTGCTTCAGCTTCTAAATAGTAGTTATAGGTTTCCATCGGTTCCCTAAGTGTCTGAAATGCTTTTTGAAGTGATCGAGTAGTAACCGAATTAACCCAAAGACGCTTAGTTACCTTACTTTTTCCTTCAGGAATGTGGGATAAAATTGAGTAAGCAATCCGCTCACCTTCTCTATCAGAATCCGTACCAATAATCACCTGATCAGCTGCCATCACTTCCTGATAAATCTGTTTAAAGGTATCTTTGGAAACTTTGTCTTGCTTTAGTGTTTGTTTAAACGATACATCGACCAAAGGCAATTTATCCAAATCCCAATTATCCTTTGGTAAGCCATACTCAAATAAATGCCCTTCCGCAGCAATCACATGAACCTCATCTGAAAAATATGGGGTATGTTTGATAATATGAACTTTTCCTTTTTTACTAGCTGGTCCCAAACTTTCTGCATAAGCAGCAGCTTGTGTTTCTTTTTCAGCTAGAATGACTGTTACCATATAGCTCTTCTCCTTTGTTATTAATAGTTTCAGTTTAAGAGATAATGAAGATTTCTGCATTAAGGGGACAAAGCCGTATAACTAAAACAGTCTTGATACTATTTGTTATATAACTTCTTATATCACTTTTTGCACACAAAAAAGGTACTCTCAATTGAGAATACCTTCTGTCTTAACGACTTGGCCCTTTTGTCGGGGCTTTAGGAAAATTTGGTGTCTGTCCTTGACTTTTTCCTAATTGATAAGGTTTTGTGTGATGCTCAATTTGTTTGTGCATCTTAGAAACTGTTTTATGGATTCGTTTCAAAGAGTCAGCTAATTGTTTATCATCTAATCCTTGTAAATTATCTGTCCACTTAGCCATATAATCAATAGCCTTTTCAGACGTATCTAATCCAAAATGTTTTGACAGTAAATGACTAGTCATTTCAGCTTCAAGCTCTTTTTGGACTTTTGGAAGTTCTTTATACTGATCTGATAGGCTAGGATTATGAAGAGTTGCGTGAGCTAGCTCATGAATGGTTGTAGCAATCTTTTCTCCAGGCGTATTATCTGGATTAATAAGGATTAACTGTTCTCCTGGGAAAAAGGCACCTTTGGCATTTCCTAGCACATGAGCTTCATCTTTCATAATAGAAACGCCAATTCTTTCAGCATAATCACAAAGACCTTCCAGCACCTCTTTCGTTTTTACCTTATCGACATCAAAGTTATAATGACGGTTTGGCATCGCTTTTGGATAGCTTTCTGGTTTTAAAGTGGTTTGTGACAACTCAAAAACCTTATAAGTTGTAAACCTTGGTTGGCCAGTTTTAGGATTTCTCTCCTGGAATTGACGAACAGGGAGCTTGCCTGCTTTCACCAATTCCTTTTCCTGTGGCGTGGCATCAGAAAACTTTTTGTATTTTGGATTTCCCTTATCATTTTTCACTTGATGACCGTTTTCATCTAGGATTGGAATCATTCGAACCATCAACGGTCTAAACAATGTGATCTGTGACTTTTCGCCTGTTTTAACAGATAAACCTTGATGAACCACTTCCTTAGTTTCACCAGTTCTCTTATTAACGTATGTTGCTTTAGTTTGAATAACGTCTTCTGGTTTAATTCCAAGTGCTTCTCCCATCGATTGCCATTGATCATAGGTTGCGACAGCATTTGCACCTCTCCATTGATCTTGAATAAGCGCAACGTTACGAGGAGATAGTTGAGGAAACTTACTCATAAATTCCACATACTCCATCAAGTCTTCAGGAGATTGCGTGTACTCACGAATCTTCTGAAACGCTCTCTCACTAACATCATAAGCTGATGCCATCTTATAATCAAACGGTTCTGCTGAAGAGATGTTTTCCTGAGTCCGCTGATCAGGTTTTTGTCCTCCATTGTTAGTCAAAAAGGCATCTATTTCTTCTTGCTTATAAAGCCCTTCAGGAGAGTTCCCAACTCCAATTCGTGAAGCAAGTTTTTCTAACTCCTTTTTAACTTGAAAATCATTCCCCCAATCACTGCCATAGGCTAAATAACCAAGTTTCTGTTCTCCCTGAATAAGTGCCAACGTCCAAGGTGCTTGAATATCCGATAATTGATCAATTCTTACCGGACTATGAACAGTTAATTCTAATTGATAATCACGTCCAAAATCTTCTTGGTTGGTATAAAGCATCTGACCATCAGGTTGAGGGGATCCAATTAAATCACCTTCAACTGATAAATTCTCTTGAACTTGAGGAATGGAAGAGACCAGAATCTTAGTAGCATCTTCAGCCATAATTTCTTCCACTCGTTGAGCTAATCCAGTTCTTATGCCTTGTTTAGGAGACTGAAAATTTTCTCTTGAATCACGTTCTTGTGGTATTTCTTGTGAAGCTACTGTCTGCTCATTAGCTTCAGTTGCAATATCTTGATTAACTTCTTGATTTTCCAGCTGAGAAAGCACCTCTTCATCAATAGCTGCTAAATTTGAATAGCCCTCTAAACGACGATAACCTAATCCCAGAAGACGTGATACAGGCTGCGTTTCATCGCCAATCGCATAACGGACACCTTCTTTAACCAAGGCGCCACCTGGAGCGTAAATATCAAACGTGATTGGTTGCGTCTGAGAGACGTCCTGATTAGCCTTATAGAGTTCTGTGACAAAGTTTTGATAAGAAACCAAGCGAGTTGGTTCAAACGGTAACTGAGGATTGTTTAGCCCCTCCTCAGACCCTCGGATACGGACATGGTAGGTATCGTTATAAATCTGATCCTGTTGCCAGTCTTGATAGAAAGCTGAGGTCTTATCTAGCAAGCCAAGCTCATCCGTTTTGGCCACAATGGTCTTGAAGTCCCCTGAAGACTCTTCGGACAGTTGGTTATAACGCTCCCAACTCGCTTGAAATTCTTCAGGAATGGCAACGCCTAACTCCGCAGGGTTACCGACGTTATAAGCAGTGTCCAAAACTTGCGTAAAGGTCGCAGCGTCGATAAGCGCTTCAGCTGGAGATGGCGTCAGGTCATGGATTGGCTCATCTGAAGAAGAAACCTGCTCATCTTTCAGAATAGAAAGCATTTCTTCCCCGTTATCGGTAATATACGCCTCATTGATGGACAACTGAGTAAATTCGCCATCCCTTTCTTGATAAACGCCCAAAATAACGTTTTGATGTTGGGATTGTTCCGTCTGGATTTTGAGTTGTTTGGTCAACTCCATCAAAGAGGCTGGATAGATGTTCTCCTCGTTTGATGAAAAGGCCAGTAACACATCTTTGTCATCAGACTTAATAGCTTTTTCAAGAGATAGGAATTGCAGTTTTGGAATATCTTCCACCTGGTCAAAATAGAAAGCGTCTGTTTCCATGATAGCTTTTAAATCAGGTAAGACCTTAATTTTTTGAAAGGCTGCTTCATTGTCAGCAATCATCAGATTATCATAAGTTCCACGACCTTCCGCAAAATCATGAAGGGTCTTAACCGCTGTCTGTCCCCTTTTCAGAGGAAAAAGACCGGTCAAGTGCATGAAATGATACTGCTTAAAATCAACATTAATGTTGTATTGCTTATTTCCCTGCTGGTAAAAATAATGCAGGGTTGTATCTGACAAGTTATCAAGGTACCATTGCGCTGCACTTTGAATATTAGGGGCATGATGGTTAAGTTTGTTTAATTCATGCGGTTTTATCGGGTGATAATTGTCCTTATAGATTGACCTTTTAGGTTTTTCTATGGTAAAATATAGTAAAGAATGAGAATCGGTTTGACTTGGTGACAAGTCTCTCAAAGGTTGCGACGGTGTCGCTTCAGGTAATGGTGCTGCCTCCTGAGCTTGCTCGGAAAGATCCCTTATATTTGTCTCATTCTTTTTGTGTTGTTCAGAATTAACAGCTGCCTCTTGATGGTTATTAAGGGGCTTTTCTGTTTCCTCAACTGAAGAAATGGCCTGTTCTAGCGACGTCGTAACGTCTTCTACCACTTCAGGAGTGATAATAATGGCCTCATCTCTCAACTGCTGGAGAATATGTTCATAAATCTTTAGAGATATTTCAACTGTTCCAGTTTTACCGTTAAGATACTCTAATAGGTGATAAGGTACAAGCTGATAGTAATAATCAACGTTACCAGTCACGATTTCATTAGCGGGGTAACTAATAATGTTCCATGTATCACGTCCTAGACTTCCGAGTGGATCACTGGTTGAGCGACCCCAGTTTTCAGCGGTTAAGCTATCTAGCTGGCGATTAAGATTATAGGCACTAATAGCCACTTCTTCTGAAAAGACCGTAGAAGTATTTGAGCGACCCAACTCCTTTTGAAGATCTTTCAAGAGTTTGTACATCTGATTTTGTTCAGGTGTCCCTTTCTCCTTAAAACGGTCAATGTTGGTGTCATTGATAGACTCAAAGAACGCTCGATGTTCTTTTAATCCTTCCATTGCATTAGGTTTTAACTGCTGCAAGGGGTGACTCCAACCCGTATAATTGACCAAAGTATAGAAGTAAGCCTCATCTGAGAGAGTCACCTGCAGTTTGCCTGCTTGAATTTGGATTTGAACCGCCTCTGATAGTCCTTTTTGATTTCCTTTAAAGGTATCATAAGATACTTTTGCATGATAATTGTGATCTTCTGTTTCAAGGACTTCTCGCTGAATTTCTGTCGCTTCTTCATTAATCCCATTAGGATAAAATTCTAAAATAGGTTCATCGTTAAGATAAACGTCATAATCTGTGTAAGCAGCATCAATAGCCATAAGCCTATCTAAATTACTGCCTCTGCCTGGCTGGGACATTAAAGTTTCTAACTCTTCTCTCTGGGCATTTGGAATAGCTGTTTTTACGTAATCAATCAACTCTTCTGCTGATGAAAAGTGTAAACTTTTTTCATTTTCTTTAAGACTATACTTAGTAATGGGTATAGAAGTCATTTGAGACTGCAAAGTAGATAATTCTTGTTCTCCAGGTTGATCAATATGATTAGTATTATTTTCATTGAGTCTCAAATCTTCAATAGGATAAACAGCATCTTCTATCTGTAAACCTGTATGGCCTGTTTCAGCATAGTTTTTCAAAGAGAAATTAGGATTTTGTAAATACTGCTTGAGTTCATTACCATCAGCTCCAGTATCAAACATTCGGTCAATAATCTTATCAATCTGAGTTTGAGTCAGGGTTTCATCATGAATAACTGCAAATGTTTCTTTAGGATCTACTGCCCATCCATATCCTAATTCATCAGCAAGACTTCCAAAATCACTATTGTTGAACAAATCATTAAAATCAATCGTTCCAAATTGCTGATGACCTGTATATAAATGAACTAAAATGCCTGAATTCTGATTGACAATTTCTGGTAAAGCTGGTTTAGGATAAACAGCATCTTTATGTTGAGCAATTTCCAAATAATCTGAAGAGAGAATATTATCTAATCTCTCTGAGATGGTTTCATTTTCTGCTCCAATATCATATCTAAGATTTTTAACTAAGGTACGGCCATTCTCATCTTGGAGATCAAACCAAGTACCACCTGCAAATGAATTTGTCACAGTTGGGAAAACAGGTAATTCTTCTCCTGCCGAAATTGTTGCCTTTAATCGCTTATTATTTTCCGTATAGAGATCTCTCACAAATACATCGTAATCAATCACTTCTCCTGAAGAGTATTTATTTGATATGAAATTCTCGTCAGAAGAGCGAAAAACAACTTGTAATTCTGGCACCGTTGTATGAGCTGTAGTTGAAGTCACATCAGCAAGATTTTCAAATAGGACACCTTGTTCTTCACTCCTTGTTTGATAAGATTCCCTACCATCAGACAGACCCAAAATTTTATGTTGTTTTAAAGCATCGTTCCAGTCTGTCTTATCTTGCCCTGGTTGTAAATCTGGTAAATCCTCATTAATAGTAGCTCCCTTTTCTCTCAGAGAGTCAATAAAATTATGCCCACCAGTGTCATTATCTACTGCAAGAGTAATCCAATCTGCATGTTTTCCATCTGTAAAGAAATTATTATCAATCGCTGTCTGTAATCCTTCAGCTAATTGATCATGACTCCATCGCAGAGGGCGACCAGAGAGTTCTGATTGCAGTTGCGCTAAATGCCTACCCACAACCGCTTCTTTTACCCCATCCATTGATACTAGGCGTACGTCTTGAAGACTATCTTTATGTAGTTCATAATAGGACATTAAGTCAATGGCGCTCTCTGCAAATATTAAGCGATTAGGTTGGCCAATATCCACGTGTAAACCAGTAATACCATCTGAATTTCGGACAATATTCTTAGCATAACCACGTTCTGGCCACTTCTCCCAATTCTCTTCAATCCCTTGCAGAGTTGCCCCTACAATCTCACCTGAGAAATCAAACGACTTGAAGACAACAACAGGTTCAATACTGCCATTGACTTTAGCATTAGCTTGAGCTAAAACTCCCTTATCAAGAAAGAAATCAATCGTTTCATCTGACAAACCACGTTGTTCTTTTAGGTAGGTTCTAGCTGCTTCAAACGGCTGCTCATAAGGCTCAAGATAGTAGGAAAACGGTTCTTGTACCCTTTCAACAACTGTATATTCTTTAAAACTGCCATCATTTAAGTAATCAATTGCCTGATTGAAGTTCACTTCTTTCATCGTTTCAACAAGTGAGATAACATCCCCGCCTTGGTGTCGTGAAAACCAGTTCCACATATTTTTATCAGGCGAAATAACCATAGAATCATGTTCTTTCCAGCGGTAATCTCGTCCTGAACGCACCAATTCCATGTTCAGTTCACTAGCAACATCTAAAATATCACGAGACCGAGCATATTCTACTCTCTCTCTACGGCTTTTTCCACGTGAAGATGGCTGTTGTGTGTTTGCTTCTGCCATAAAAACTCCTTTCATTTACTAGAAACATTCATATTTTGGTTGATACGGTGTCATTTCAGAAACAACAAATATTTCTCTTGGTAATTGAATGAGATCACCTACTGAAAAATGCTCAAATTCTTCTGGATTATTTTTATAGTCCAATTCCAACTCCAAATCACCATTCTTACCTTGTCCAGCAAAAAGAATTAGTTTTTGAGTATCATCAATAGACTTGACTAGCCAGTCAGCATCGAAGTCAAATTCTTCTTCAGAAACGCTTGGAAATTGTAGCATGTTCACCACCTCCTTCCTGTATCTACAGTTACTTCTAGTCTAAGAGATAATGGAAAATCTTGTGTTAAGGGGACAAATCACAGGAGATTTTTAAGCTTTAAAAAAGCCATTGACAATAACATCAATGACTGATTAACGCTGATTTTGCCTGCGTTCTTCTTGCTCTTCACGTTCATCACTTCTAGCACGTTCCATCAATGCTTTTTTATTTGCTTGTTGAGAACGATTCAGTGCTGATGACAATTGACGCATGAAGTCCGTATCCAACTTTATAGGTCCTTGAGACTGTTGTAGTTGTGTTTTTTTGGTAACTTTGCGTTCTTGTAATTGCCTAGAAACTGTTTGTGCAATCTGGCTTTGGCTATCATCTGTTGGTTGCAGTTTCTCATATAACCGTTTTAATTCAGAGAATCCTTTGGCATTAGCCACTCTCATCTCTTTTATCGCTGCTTCATCCGATAGTTGACTTATCTGCTGGTTCCTATTGTTGATCTGGTATTTCAACTGAAAAATAGAAATATGAGTCTGAAGCTCCTCTACATAATCTCGTTTTGTTGTTGGCCTTCCTCTTAGCAGGGTTAAAATATTGTCGTCTTGAATCTGATTAACCAATCCCATCTCAGCCCTAAGTTGTCTAATAGGAAGCTGTATAGCTTTAGGAGTAGCCTTTGAAACAGGAAGTGAAACACTATCTTCAAACTGGCTCTTCAGTTGCTCTTTCAAGGCTTTATCATCTTCTGAAAGTTTAAAATTAGGAGTCAACTGTAGTTCAATTGCTCTCAATTCTTGCGTTAAGGATTGCTTTTTAAAGTCCACAAATGGCTGATCAGATGCTAATGGTTGTATCTGTTCCAGAAGCTTTTGACGCACCTGTAATTCTTTTTGACTCGCCTCTAGCATACTGAGCTTTAACGCATATCGGAAGGTTCCTAATTCACGACGTTCTTTTTCAGAAAGTGTCGATTTTGACTTAGCAGCATCTACCAACTCTTTTAACTCACTTGATGACAATAAGGACAGGTCTTTTAGAGTCAAGGTTTTCAGCTGAATATCTTCTGTTAGCTGACTAATATCATAAACAGTATCTGGTACAAATTCTGGCTGTCCTATTCCTTTACCATTCTTATCATAAGCTTCATAAATAGGCTTGATAATACTAATTGGCTGTTCTCCAGTTTTAACAGAATAACCCAATTTTTTCCAGCCTTCTAAACTTTTTACAACACTTGCTTCAGGAAGTTGTTCTAAAATTTTCTTCCGATTCAAAATAGAAAAATTCTCCAAATTTTTTTCCAGCTGAACGTCCTGTATTTGTGGGGCAGCCTCTTTAAACGATCGTAAGATATTATTGGCCAATCGTTCTCTTAAATCCATAATACGACGTGCCAAATGATGCTCTAAATCATATCCTTTTGACTCTGCCAGCGTTCTGATGATTTGACCATCGACTTTACGTAGTTTTTCATAGACTTGATTTTTTTCAGCTGAATAGACACCTTCATAAGCCAATAGAAATTCTCTAGTCTCTTTGAGAAATTCTTGATAGGCAGCACTACCTTCATTCTGTAAATAAGAATCGAGGTAACGATCAAGAAAAAACTTACTAACCGCAAAATCTCTAGCATTTGATCCATAGCGCCACTTTTTATTAAGGGGTAAGTGATTGTAAGCTTGTTCCAAAAAATTTTTTTCAGCTGAAGAAGTAATCTTATCTTCCTGGTAAACAGAAGTCATCAAATCCGCTTTGAGATTAGCTAGAATCTGCTCTTTTCTAAGAAGATTTGATCGTGTTTCCTCTTTAAGCAAGCCGTGATAAACACCGCTTTTGAAACGGTTAATTGTTTTTTGAGAGAAGTTTCCCTTATACTCCATCCGTCCACGGGGCCGATAGAATATTTTTTCACGGTTAGATTCTACTTCCGATAACCCAAAGTGAATATGCACATTGTCTGTATTGAGATGGATGTTTCCCCACCAAAACGCAGAATCTGAAAGACCTTCTTTCTGAATCAGGGTTGGCATCATGTCACGCATAGCAGCCTTAATTGCTTTTTGATCAACTTGGCCAGTCGCAACATCATATAATCCCTGCTCAGCAAGAAAAGCATTATCAAACGAAATAACACCCTGCCAAAGAAGAGAACCATTTTGATAAGCTGATTCCAACTTATTTTTTAGGTCATTTAATCGACGTTTCTGGAGATAATCTGCCTCCTGAGTAAAGACAGCTGTTAGTTCTTCAGATTGATTTTCTGTTGCATACGAACGGTTCATGTAATCGATGTATTCTCTGAAGTTCAATTGTGTTTCAGGAACTGCTTCCTGAATCTTATCCATTTCATATTCAGTTAATCCTTCCACTATTTGCCTGTTTGTCTCTAAGGACAATTCTTCATCAATTTTGACAGCCTCATCTCTATTAGTATAATCCACATATTGACTATTAGCCTCTGTGTATTGCAGCATAAATGTAATATTAGGACTAGACGATACATTCATCACTTATGCTCCTCTCCTAATCAAAATAGCCCGTCTTTTCTTAATTGAACATAATCTTTCAGTAGTGGTTGGAGTTCTTCAGGTTCAACCTTAAAGTCTTGAAACCATGGCCCAGATTGAGATATATGCAACTCTTTTTTGGCTTCAATAAATTGCATAGGGATTAACAAAATATTTGGTCTATCCAATTCTAAACCACTTTCTCGTTCAAGAAAAGCTACAATAAAATCTTGGCTGCCATTTGTTCTAAATTGCCAATGTTGAGAGTTCCCATTTTTCTTTTTATGTAAGGAACTATACTTAACATCAATCGTCAAGCCATCAAACCAAAAATCATAGACAGGATTATTTTTCTTGAAATATTTATTAGCATCTGTTGCTTCTGGAACATATTTTTGAAAGAGTTCTTCTGCCATTCCTCCCAGTTTAGCCGTCCGAGAACCGTACTGAATTTTATCTTGGATTTTCAAGCAGCCACTCTTTATTAATTTCAAGTGAGCAATATGAGTAGGTAACCCTGATTGCTTTACTGCTTCATGAAAGTCTCCTGTTTCTAAATATATATCAACAATATCAGTCATTTTGAAAATCCTCAATGTGAGTTCTTAATGGTTTGGCCACGTGCTACATCTTCTTTAATAATGTCATCAATTCTAGCCATCAATTCATGTTGAGCTGGATCAAAACGAGAATGAACAGACTCTAAATCTTGAATATCAAAGTCACTGCCTTTTGTGATGGCATGGAAATTAGTCAATTCTAAATAAAGCAGCTGATCCAATTGACGACGGATAGATTTTAAAGTCCGCTCTTCATCTGAGTTGGCCAAATTTTTTTCCAGCCGAGATAATCTCTCTGAAAAATTTTGTTTATCTTCTGTTTCTAAAAAAAGTTTATAGAAAACGTCAATCAACTTAACAACAGTCGCTGACTGTTTCTGACCTGGACGCTCCAAACTCTCTCCTACATCTGCTAATAAATAGGCTTTGATTTCAGAAAACTTTTGTAGTGTTTCTTCGTTAAAATAGATGTTAATTCTAGTTGCCATTATTTCCCCTTTACTATAATTTTTTGGAAGTTCCTGTTAAATAATTAATCTCATATTCTGGTTGAACGTTAAAAATATAAACATCAAAAGATACAGTATCATCTTCTATACTTTGTGCTTCCAGACGAACACCACGAGCAACTAATTCTACGTTTTTAAAAATAGGTGTTACTCGATAACGAACATGATGACCTGTCTCTTTTATATAATTTGCGACTAAATTTTCATAGTAAACCATTGACGATTTTTCATTTTCAAAATTTGCATTAAGTGCACGTGTCCCTGTAAAAAGATTTTTTACGTTTGCATTCTCACCAGTGAGCTGAAAACCAATTAGGTGAGAGCGATTATATAGATAATCTTGCTTTCCATTGAAGTCGATTTTTTTATTTTTCCAGCCAGTTGGTTCCACCGATGAAATATCTTCACGTTCACTTTTTGGCATTAAATCTTTACCCAACATTGCTTCAGCAACCCCAACACGATTCAAAAGATCAAGGTTACTATATTTTTCCCATGAACCATTTTTCAAGCTCAATTCATCTGTCGTAAATTGCGCTTTCTCATTAATGACTATGACTTGATGTTGGCCATCAAACACTTTTGATTTTAGTTCTTCATTTTGGGTCTGATGAGCATTTCCTAAGTCACTATTTTTTTCTTCAGGTGAATCTGATATGTTCAATTGAGTAGCTATATCATTTTGAGTAAAAGCACTTTTTAAAGATTGAAAATTTTGTGGCTGCACTAAAAAAATAGCGATGAACAAAACACTGACTAGCAAAAATTTATTCTTCTTCATTATCGTCCTCCTGCTCTTCTTTCAGCAGCCAGCGCATCAACATCATCCATAAATTGTAACCAATCTGTCGTTAACTCTTCGACAATATCTTGTTTAGCATGATAGGCTAATAACTTAATTTCATTTTTGAGAAGTTGATCCAAAATTTGAGCTTGTTGTTCTTTAATATCTGCCAACGTCGCTGCAAACTTATTATCATACAAATCAAGACCATCATTTTCGACAATACGATACAACTGAGACATCAAAAAATCGGCAAGATTAGGATACTGAAATTTTTCAGACATCATCTCTAATTGCACAAATAGTTCATCAGGAACTTTGCGTAATCTAATTTCCTTAGTCATCCCTTTCTACCTCACCTTCGTATTCCAACCATCGTGAAATGTGATCAGCATACCGACCCATTTTCGTTTCAAAGTCCGATAAAATTTCTGTCTGTTTTTGCGTTAATCGTAAAACATGATCTGACGTTAATTTCATATTTTCTAAATGAGCAAGATAGTTTGCTTCAGCAAAATTAAATTGATCTTTTTCAATCTTTTCACGCAAGACACGAACTAAAAAATCATTAAATGATTTCGATTTCGTTCTCTTTGATTGAGCTTTTAAATAATCAATTTCTTTTTCAGTTAAGCCACGTATTTTTAACTCTGTTCTTTTCGTTACCATACAAAAATGATCATCTCCTTTCAAAAAAACAGCGCCCTTCTTTTTTCTTTTGACGAGGCAAAAGCTAAAAGAAGCAAAAAAGAAAACCTCAACCTCGCAACGTCACGAAAATAAATTTTCTACTTTTGCGGTTTTTCAAGACCTAGCCCACTTAATGTGTTCTAGCCCATGAAAAGAGCATAAGGGAAACTGTCCCATCGTACCGCTGGGAGTTGATAGTATCAACGTTTCCCGTGTCCCCAATTCTCTCGGCTACGCCTACTAAACACACACATGCCAGACACACTTAAACACACAAGGTGCTCTATCATGTACAATATCCCCCACACCTAAACACACTGTAGAGGTGTACAAATACACACTCCGTTAAATAGCGTGATAAGATGCTTCTTCAGCTGAAAAATGAAGATTATTGTTCCACGTTTTCACGTTCTTTTTTAGCTGCCTCACGTTGTGCCTTTTCTTCTTCTCGAATAAGAGTAAGCTCCGTTTTGAGATCATCTAAAATCATTTCATAGGTCTGAGTTTTATCTTTTTTGAGTTGAATTTGAACATAGATTTTACCAATTTGTTTTTGAATATTTTCTTCTGCTAGCTTCCGTTCATTTTCCAAAGAAGCAACTTTTTTCTTTGCCTCTTCAAGTTCCAAATCAATTTTTGTAAGATCTTTTTTTGCCATTTAATAGCCTCCTTTATTTAATGATTTTAGTGTAAGGGATAATGAGGTTTCTTGCATTAAGGGGACAAAGTAAAAACTCCCTAATTAAAACTAGGGAGCATCACATGTTAAAAATCTTTCTTCAGTACGCTTTCACCTGTCACAGTAAAAGCTGCTTTTCGGCTGAGTTTGAGTTTAATTAGTTCGTGATAAAAGCCTAATTCCCCTTCCAAAATTCCGAAAGGGTGAACCGTAAAGACTGGATAATAGATGGTATCATCGTCTATAAAAGTACGTTCAGTTTCTTTTTCAAATGAAGCTGCTTGATAACCAATACCTGTTATCACTTCTCTGTTCAAAAAACTCAGTTCGACAATATCTTGATATGGTTGTTTGATCGCTTTTTGAGTAATTTGTCTCATTCGTTTATCTGCATCTGCTTCATCTGCATCCGTGTAAAAATTAATTTCTGGTGGCAAATCATCCGTTAGCTTTCGAATGCCCAAGTATTCTTTATTGATGATATTTTTAAAGATATATCTCTTAAACAATCTCGGCTGAAGAAATGTCACTAGAGTTTGAAAAACGGCACTCATAATCATGAAAATACATAAGTCAGTAACCAACCGCTCTGTAACTGTGTATTGTGCCGCATATTTAATTCCTACTAAGAAAAACATCAATAATACAAAAATATTTAGCACTGATTTAAAGCGCCTAGACTCTCGTGACCAAACCATCTGAATAAAATAAATAGTAATTTTTGCCATGACAAAAAGCTCTACAAGATTAACAGTCACAATGCGATAATCTTGTGGTAAATAATATGTCAGTGTTCCCAAAAACATAACTAAGAAGATAAAACATTGAGCTTTAGCAATAAATACAATAAGCCAATTTAGAGCACAAAATAGTGAAAGCTTTAGCCCTTTTTTGTTAAGTGATTTCCATTTTGAAGTGAGTTTTTTCATGTTGATTTCCTTTCTTTATTTCATCTCGACTGTTTCAATTGGGTTAGAAAATTCAAAGGTTCCATCTTTAATAGCAGTCTCTTTTTTCTCCAGGCTTTTAATCTTGACTTGAACCTTTTCAATATTTTGATTAGCTGTTTCGATGGACCTATTCTTAGTTTCAATGTTACTATCAATGGTAGCAATATCTTTCTGATTAGCTTCTAAATCATCACCAGATAGATATTCTGCTTCTTTGAGAAGACCCTCTTTACGAGAATTATCATCTTCGATTGAAGCCTTAAGCTGTTTGATTGAGTTATTTAATTTTTTGATCTGACTTTCTTGGAAGGTCTTCTCTTCTTTGATCTCTGATAAGGCAAATTCCTCACGAGAAACTGTCCTTATTTTTCTCTTCTTAAGCTGACTGTTTTGAGTCGTCACATAGAATTGAACAACATTAGCATCTCCCTTATCTTTTGTTTTAAATGGCTTCTTTTGATCATTTGAAGTACTGGAAACATCAATATCAATTGAGCTAGTGGAAACCGTCTTGTTCGTAATATCAATCGCATAGGCACCAAAATCCTTAGGTACGTTGCGAATAATGACTGAGATTTTATTGTCTACGATGGGGACAATCTCCATCGTGGTTTGACTGGTTTTCTTTTTAGCATAGAGGTTCCATTTGAGACGTTTTGTGTCAATCCCGCGATCAACTGAGGAGGTGGAATCTTTCGTTTCAAACTGGAGAACGATAATCCCTGTTTCAGGAGAATAGGTTTGACTAGTCAGTTTAATTTCCCCTGTTCCATTTTCAAACGTCTGTTTTGTTTTTAGTTGTTCATCAGTATATGTTTGCCTCTGTGGAGAGTAAAAAGCCCCAAGTAATAAACTGATCCAAGCTGTAAAAATCACTGAAAATATGACCAGCTTTCGCTTAATAACATTCTCTTGAAACCACCTCTTCGTCCCTATAAATGGTTTAACAAAAGAGCTGGATTTTATCTTTTCAATCAAATTCTTCATAGTATCAATCATCAGTTGTACTTCCTTTCTATCATGCTTCTTCGTTAGCTGCCAACACCTTTTCTAAGTCAATATTAGCCTCAATAAATTCCTGAGTCTTATGCCCTTTTTTACCAATGATGACGGCGACTGTTATTACAAGAATCACAATAGTTCCTGCAATGACTGGATGCACTCTGGTATAACTCCTTAGAACTTCCCAGGTTAACCATTCTTTCATTTGACTAGGAGTTAGGGGAACAATAAAGCCTAAGGTAACAAGTTTTAAAACGGTCTGAAGAACATAAAATTTAACAATCTTTACAACCCCTAAAAAGATGAGTCCCATAATAGTGTAGCCTAATGAAGCTAACAATAGGAGAGCCCCAAGCGTTTGTTGGATTTCAGCTCGCCGGTAGTCCCTATTAGTCCTAAGTAGTACATCCCTTTTCAATAGTGGATTCATTGTTTTTGGTTTACTTTTAAAGCTATCAATCTCTAGCCGTTTACCAATCTGATGAGAGGTTCGACGCTTTTTCTTCTGTTCCCATGTTCTATTCTTTCTCTTTGTTATCGTCATCTGTTTTACTCCTTCCTGACAATAGCCACCTCACCTGACTGTTTGGTCGAAATATTTTGACCAACAACATAACTGCAAGACCTAAGTAGCGTGTTCGTTTTCTATTACCAAAGTTATCGTAAATGTTAACTTCAAAAAGAGGAAGGACCCAAGCCGAAATAAGAATCACAAGAAAAAGGTAGTGTCTAATTGCATTAAATATCATAATCATCTACTACCACCTTATATCTTTTTTCAAAAGATTTTTTAGTCATTTAAAGCCTCCTTGATACTACTCAGATCAGCAACTATCTGGCCATCTTTATCTTTAGTTGCATAATGATAAAGCTTAGATTTACCATCCCGTATTGTGACGAGAGTCGCTGCTTTGTCAACGTGGTATTTTTCAACCAATAACTGGCCATCTTTTGATTCGACATCGACGTAAAATGTCGGATAAGAACTCTTCTCAGCCACAGCAATAACTGCTTTCTTCCCTGCCTTACAATAAGGACAGCCATTACGATAAAAGACCAGATTAACATTTTGATTGACCGCAGCATCCACATAGACTTGTCCTGTAAGATGCTTATTATAATCTTTGACGACGTAAGTACTCCAGGTAGTCTGTATCCCAATAACTGTAAAAAGAATCACTACAACAGCAGCTAAGGTCCCCAAAAACAGTTTAGAAAACTCAAACCTATCAGTCATTATCCTTCACCTCCTAAAAACTCAAATAAATCACCTTGAACATAACTAACCTTGGCCAAGCGTTTCATCTCAGACTTTAATTTCTCAAAAGTAGTCATAACCAAGTTAAAACGTAGGGGATCAAAGGCTTCATAAACACTAACCAGTGGCAACATAGGAAGATGGTCCTTCTTTTCACTCTGAAGAAACTCAAGAACCTGTTTCTCAGCTTCAATTACCCCATCTACTCTAATCAGTGCTGGTAGGCTTGTAATAGCTTCTAAATTCTGATAGAACGTTAGAGCAATATCACCCGCCTTCAGTGTTTTAAATTCAGGAAAAGTATCTGTGATTTTAAAATAATGAGCAGAAGGTTCTTGTCCTACTCCTGTTAAATAATAACCACGTACAATCTTAAAATTCTCCGTCATGTTCATCCTCCTCATCATCAATAAAGACACATTCAATTCTTTTCCTTTTTGTGGACATCAAAGCTGCTGCTTCCAGCCACTCTCTTTTAGTCTTTTTCATTTTCCATAGAGGAATACCAAATAGATATAGTCTTCCAACGTAAAGAGTTTCATCCTTTTGTTTCATTACTACTTCCTTTCTAACTAACCTTATGAATCTTGAAAGGTGCCTGATAGAAATTTGGATAGTTCATCACCCTCTTAGTCTTCTGAATAGGTAAAGGAATATGATAATGAACCTGCATGTACTGACAAGCTAATCCTCTACTCTTAAACACCAATATTTGTCCTTGATTATCATAAAGATAATCTCCATCTTCAAAGCTAAAAATAACGTATCCCATATAGTACCTCACTTTCTAAGCTGTTCCATAAGTGCTTGATAATCACTCTCTAACTCTCTATCATATCCATCTCTATAACGAATTTGATGGTTAGCATATAGCATCCCTATAATTATCAAAGAGGAACTCCCCAATATACTAACTCCTAAAATAATTAAGATCATTTCCATTTCCGTACTCCTCTATCTATTTTTCTTTCTAGTCGAGTAGCTGCTAGTTTTATCTAGTCACTTTTTTAGTCCTACGTATCCTAGATATAAATGTAATGGCAACTTGCGGGTTTTATTTATTATCCAATGTCAACCTCAAATAAAGATAGTTGTTTAGCTTGTTTAAGCCCATTTTTAACCCCCTCTATTACCTGTTTAGTAAATCCTAAGCTCTCTTCAAAGAAAGCAGCTATATTGGAAAAATAAGCCTCTTGACGCTCCTTTTTCACCTGAATAAGAGAAAGAACGATCGCTTTGACTGAAGCTAATCTAATGCCTCCACCTCGTCCAGATTTAACTACAAAGAAGATCTTACGATCAGCTTTTAGAGCTTTTAAGACTTTATCCAATGATCGATCAGGAATGTTCAATTCTTCTCTGATAGCCTTCTTAGTTGTTCGGATGAATGGATCTTCTGACTGAAAATAGCCTTCCAAATAGGCCATGATATCTGCTTTCCACTCGTGAAGATGACTATTTTTACGATCAGCACGTTTCTTTTTGAATTTGTACCAGCGTTGCTTGATAAACAAATCTGAATCTTTCAGACTCTCATTAACCCAAGCCTTACATAGTAATTTGATATAATCTCGACTGGCAGCTTCATATTTTCCTGAATAAGCCGAATAAATGACTTTCAGGAACTCGTCCTGAGAGAGCGGTTCGGACAAGTGTTCATTGAAATCAGCTAAAACAGCCTCACAATCGCTCTGAGAGACACCACTTGAAAAGTTAGCCAATGCTAATGTGAAGAGAACATTGTTTCTTCCCATTAATGCTTTGGCACCTCTAATATTGGCTTCTCTCAGCAGCAAACCATACCAGGGTTCATCTACCTGTTTAACACCTTCAGAACCTGAAATAACCGTTAGATTTGGTTTCTTACTTGGAAATGGTAGATTAGACTGTTTCATAGACCAATCTAACCACTCCTGGAATGAATAGGTGTACTCTTCATGATAGAACTCAATGTTATCTGTACGTGGCATACGAGCAATTCCAAAGTGGTTACACGTCATATCAACTGGCAATGTCTGGCCAAAATAGTTACGCAAATTTTGAGAGATAGCTTTAGCTACTTTGACAACTCTAAATTGAGAATGTGCCGTAACATAAGCTGATTCTGATAACACAAAATAAGCCTGGAAGCCTTTATCTGATTTTAGGATTAACGTTGGCATAAATCCTAAATCAATGGCAGCCGTTAAAATATCTCCAGAAGTCATTTCTTCAGCTGAAGAGGTAATATCAAAGTCAATATAGAAGGTATTAATCTGTCTTAGATTATCTTCAGAGTGCCCACGTGTTACTCGACGTTTATCATCGCTATAGGCACCGAAACGATAGACGTTAGGTGTCCAGTGAGTGAAATGATCTTGATTTTCTTCGATAGCTTCCATCGATGTCAATACAAGACCACGTGCTTTCACCATATTAGCTTTCGTACGAAAACCAAAGATTGCTCCACGTTTTCCTTCTTCAGCTGAAGGAACTGGTTTTAAATGGCTATTCTTAAATTTGGTTTGTCTTAATCCGTCTTTGAGGATTAAACTATAAATATTAGTTAAATTCATCTTTTTCCTTTAATAGCTCTTCAGGCATCAATCTTGACTTTTTGGCATGCTCAATACCAACAAAATAGGCCTCGCAATCAACATCAACTTCGACGTTAATGGTTCTACTTTTTAAATTTCCCATTCGACGACGTTGCTCTTCCAAGACTTCTACTGGAACCTGCACCATCAAGGAGAATTCCTCCGTTGATTGAGATTGCTCTTTGAAACGTTGGTCAATACCTTCTAAAAATCCAAGCAGATAAGACTTTTTATAATTTTTCCAATGGGCTTTAGGAATGGTAGGAAGAAGCCGTTTTAATCTATACTTTAAATATAAGATTGCCCCTTCATACACTTTACTGCAAAGTTCAGCATCAGAATGATAACCGAAGAATATCATCCGAGTGATCCCCTCTTTTCTTTTCCGCTCCCTAATCGTTCGACACCTAAAATTTGGCCCTAAAATAGCCGCTAATTTCTCTTGCCACCAAGGAAGCCTATATTCCCATGTGCCCAATGTCTCGCCTATATTATTTTGAGGTTTAGCAGTTGCAAGGTCGCTCATAGATAGATTGTGCTTAACCATTAGCCTTTGAGCCATAAGAAGAGCAGTCTGTCCTTCTTCATCATTTGGCGCATCATAAGCTAATTCCAGCAGGTTTTGAACTTTAGATATAATCTTGTTATCCATATCAATCCTCCATCAAAACTTTCGTCTTAAGTGGTTCATTTAAGCCATAGAAGCAATGGCTACATAGAGTCTCCCCTTTATCCATCCACCAGCAAGCACCATGTATTTCATCAACACAAGCCGTATTCCAGGTGCAACCACACTGTTTACAAATTCCTTTTTCTATTTTTTCTTGAGTCATCATGATCTCCTTCAACTAGCTCTCATACTTTTGGGAAGTGAGGAATTAGGTAAACAATAACCATCCTGCAAGTCTTTTTTTAAGTAAAACTCAGGATTTGACGTTGTTACATAGTCGCTTCTCTTCCAATTCCGACGAAGACGAGTATTGAATAGGGATACCCTTGCTTCAATCTCTTTAAATCTGAAACCTAACTTCAAATATGTTGTAACGATTTCATGAACATGTTCTTTAGACTCTTTGTTTCTAACTCTGTTATGAACCGCTTGTTCCTCATCTTCTAATTTCAAGCTTTTCTGGTACTGAATATACAGCACTCTCATCTGTTCAATCTTATTTTGCCAATTAAGATTATAAGGTTTACCAGAGTACTTATTTACCAGGCTTCTAACAGGTTGTTTGAACTTCATCTGAATAGAATCAAATTCTCCCAAGTCAGTGAAAGGATCAATAAAACCTATTGGCTCACTATTGATTAACTGATCATAAAATTCATTTCTAATCATTTTAGCCTCCTAGTTATATCTCGTTTAAAGTACTCTTTAGGACGTGTTGACCAAGTTCATTTCATCAAATAAAGTCATTTGATGGAACGTAACTTGTGGTTCCTGTTGAATAGAAATATAGTCAGCAGTTTTTTCAGTTACGTCTGAACTCGTTTCCTGATCATGGTCAATGACTTCATAAACTTCTAAAGTGTCTATATCCATCACAATTTCCAATCCCTGCATGGTAAGACTCCCTTCTTTATGAGATTTTAAACGAACAAAAAAGGAGAACAGATTTCTCCGTTCTCCTCATAAATACAGGATTATTTATTATTCTAAAAACTCTTACCACTTACTCGGATTTCAATCCTGCTTACATGGATTAATCCTTCCAGAGATCCATGGCATTTCTGAAATCTGCAGATACCTGTGTCAACTGAGGATTGCTTGCTTCTCTCTCTGCCCGCTTAGCCTCGATTTGAGCCACACTTTTGATGCCTTCATGTCGCCAATTTCTCAAAATGGCCTGGATGTACTTCCAGTTTGGTTTTCCATTCAAAACAGCTTCACGAAGAGCTTCCTTAATCAAGTCAGCACTGGTTCCATCTTCCTTTAGTGTCTTGGTCAAATCCTCAATCTCAAAAGGAGTCAACAGGCGTCCCAACTCCTGCTGGAAGGTTTCCACCAAATCCTTAAGATGATTTTGAGGTATCAACTGGTCTGGACTTAAATGAGTAGCACCAAGCAAGTCATCCAAACGTTCCAAGGCTAGACTGGTATCAAAAAGCAATTCGATTTCGCCATTTAGCTCGATAGTACGGTACTGAAGTAGTCCCCTCTCCGTTAGATTGGAAATGGACTGGTTGACATCCGAAATTTCCTTGCCAATCCTTTCAGCAATCTGGCTTGGCGACATTTCTTCTAAGCCAGTCGTATTTTGCAAATAGAAAAATTGCCAGACCAGAAAATCGTCGCTAGAAGGAAAGAGTTCCTTAAAATGCAAGAGCAGGGCACTCGGTAAAACCAAGTTCCCTGATTTAAAAGCGTCTAAATATGTCATAATTCCTCTTATAAATACCCATATGCAGATGCATCATCTTCTATCTTTCTCCAGTCAAAAGGTGTTTCCTGATAGACCGCATAGTTTACCCAGTTACTGAAAAAGAGGGCTGCAGATGAAGACCAACAAAGACAAGGCATCTTGTTAACATCATCATCCTTAAAGTAATTTTCTGGAATATGTGGGTCTAAACCTGCGTCACGATCTCGGAAATACTCTTTTGCCAAGGTATCACGGTCATACTCCAAATGCCCAAAACTATAAATTTCTCGTAAATCACGACTGGCCAAAATCGAAACCCCAACCTGAGGACCTTCTGATAAAATCTCGAGATTGGTTTTGTTTAAGACCTCTTCCTTAGAAATCTCCGTATGCCGTGAATGAGGAGATACATAGCTATCGTCAAAACCTCTAAATAGAAGATGACCTTCCTTTAAGGTGTCCTGAGGATAGATACCCGATAACTTACTGTCCATCTGGTATTTTTCCACTCCATAGCGCAGATAAAGACCAGCCTGAGCACCCCAACAGATATGAAGGGTCGAATAGACATGGGTCTTGGACCACTCAAGCACCTGACTGAATTCCTCCCAATAGTCCACTTCCTCAAATGGTAAATGCTCAATCGGAGCCCCTGTGATAATCATGCCATCAAAATACTCGTCCTTGACTTCAGGAAAAGTTTTATAAAAGGTCTCCATGTGCTCTGCACGAGTCGTCTTGGAACGGTGGCTCTCCATATAGAGAAAGTCTATGTCCAATTGCAAAGGAGTATTTGCTAAATGCCGTAACAACTGGGTCTCTGTGACCACTTTTTTGGGCATTAGGTTTAAAATCAAAATTTTCAAGGGACGGATATCTTGGTGGGCCGCACGTTGATCATCCATGACAAAGATATTCTCTGTCCGTAAAATCTCAACAGCTGGCAATTTTTTATCAATTCTAATCGGCATAACCTTCTCCTAACTGTACTCTTTTAGAAATAATTGAATGTGTTTGAAGTCAAATCTCAAACACTTAGTCCTTTTATTATACTGCAAGAAGATATAGTTTTCAATTATAGTTTTTCTCTAACTAGCTATAGTCTATTTTTATATCCTAATGTAGAGAAAACAGCCCTAGGGACTGTTTTTCATTAATAATGCATAAGAACTTTGTAATCGTAGTCACCGATTTTTTCACGGCCGTTCAATTCATCCAATTCAACAAGGAAGGCACAACCTGCCACAACACCGCCAAGTTTTTCAATCATCTCGATGGTTGCCTTAACAGTTCCACCTGTTGCTAAGAGGTCATCTACGATAAGAACACGTTGACCTGGCTTGATGGCATCCGCGTGCATAGTCAAGGTATCAACACCGTACTCTTTTTCATAGTCAGCAGAAATAACTTCGCGTGGCAATTTTCCTGGCTTACGAACAGGCGCAAAACCAATTCCCAACTCAAAGGCAACTGGACAACCCACGATAAATCCACGAGCCTCAGGCCCTACGATCATATCAATTTTCTTGTCAGTAGCATATTGAACGATTTCACGAACAGCATAGCTATAAGCATTCCCATCAGCCATCAAAGGACTGATATCACGGAAGGTAATCCCTTCCTTTGGATAATTTTCAATTGTTGCAATGTAATCTTTTAAATTCATCTTTTTCTTTCTTTCAAAGTTTTTTACTCCCTATTATACCATATTTTCTAGTAAAGAAGGAAGAGAAAACAGTATTTCATTTGCTCCTCACCCTATAAGCCAAATAAGATGACCATTTTATAGAGACTATAACTTACATATAAAAACGAGCACTTTCGTACTCGTTCTCTGATATAAACTACTGATTAAAGTGAGTTTACGTCAACTTTGATACCAACACCTTGAGTAGTTGTGATAGTCAAGTTTGTTACGTAAGTTCCTTTAGCTGTAGCTGGTTTTGCTTTTTGGATTGTTTCGTTGAAAGCTTTGAAGTTTTCAACCAATTTTTCAGCTTCAAATGATACTTTACCGATGATTGCTTGAACGTTACCTGCACGGTCAGCACGGTAAGTGATTTTACCACCTTTAGACTCTTCAACTGCTTTAGCAACATCCATTGTTACAGTACCAGTTTTAGGGTTTGGCATCAAGTTACGTGGTCCAAGGACACGTCCAAGAC
>ERZ773203.65-NODE-65-length-55500-cov-18.102588_pt1 | contig 55500 bp, 39 predicted proteins | sample MGYA00580529_ERZ773203 | MGnify/ENA primary metagenome ERZ773203 (study PRJEB29015, sample SAMEA2738176) | human oral metagenome | biome: human oral; feature: human-associated habitat; material: saliva | place: China | collected 2177 ... | reverse complement strand
CTAATATCTACGTACGTGGATATTTGGACTGACGTGCCTGGTCTTTAAGACTACGCACATAGATAGAAGAAAACCACTACGTGAAGGCGCTTTTTCCTTCGCGAGAATGGTACTTTTCCCTCCGCTGAATAAGAGGAATACTCACGATAAGGCGAAGGGCTTGCGTCTCACTTCGGAGAGGCGTATCGAGGAGCTGGGCGTGCGATGCCTTAGCAGAACAAATAGAGAACAGGACTCTGCCGCAACAGTCCCCGATACAGGTTGACTCGATGACCAATATAGGCCACTACCACCCCCTAATATTGTGGGTCAGACGTCCCCCGCGAATTATGGTTGGATAAAATTCCCTATCTTTGTGGCTCAAATTGCAGAACATAGCAAAGTATAAGCAACTAATATATTAGACAAACGAGATGAAAAGAACGTTCCAACCATCGAACCGCAAGAGAAAGAACAAGCACGGTTTCCGTGCACGTATGGCTACGGCTAACGGTCGTCGCGTACTGGCTGCTCGCCGTGCCAAGGGCCGTGCTAAGCTGAGTGTCTCTGACGAGTACTAGGCCAAGCCTCTTGCATTTAGGTCACTGACCTACCCCTTAGAGGGCTCCCGTAGTGCGCACTACGGGAGCCCTTTTTCTTTGCCTTGATACGATGAACACACCGAGAGATACGCACACATCTGAGCGAAGTGTGCATATTTCTCTATCTTTGTCCTGCCTCCCGTGAGGCAAGCGCCCCACTACGGGACGACAAATTATCCTATATAGCAATGAAGAAAACGCTACTCCTAGGCCTCATCGCCCTCACCGCCGCCCCCGCAGCACACGCTGGGGGTCTGCTGAACAATACCAGCCTCCACGCCCTCTACCTGCGTAGCCTCGCACGTAATGCCTCGCTCGCTATCGACGCGACCTACTACAATCCCGCAGGTCTTGTCTTCACGCCCGACGGCTGGCGCTTCTCGGTCAACAGCCAGACCGTACTCCAGCGCCGTGACATCGACGCTACCTTCGCCCCATTCGCTTACTCTACGGCAGGCACTACGACTAAGCGCTTCGAGGGGAAGGCCACTGCACCCATCGTCCCCACGCTCATGGCTTCGTATAAGAAGGGTGACTGGGCATTCTCGGCTGTCGCAGGCATCTTCGGCGGTGGTGGTAAGGCCAGCTTCACGAGCGGGCTCCCTCAGTTCGAGGCCAACGTAGCACTCGTCCCCACGATCACGCAGGCCATCGCTCAGAAGGCTACCGCCATGATCGCCACCCTCCCCGCAGGGGCGCTCCCCCCAGCAGCTCAGGCTGGCTTTGCCAAGCTCATCGACCCAATCAAGGCAGCGAACAAGTACTCCGTAGACAGCAAGCTCGAGGGGCTCCAGTACGTCTTCGGCCTGCAGGCTGGCGCAAGCTACAAGATCAACCAGCATCTGAGTGCCTACCTCGGTGCGCGTCTGAGCTATGCCTACAACACCTACACGGGCTACATCCGCAACATCCAGGTCAGCGGTGCTGACGGCGCTATGCACCACGCTCCTACCTACTTCGGTGCTATCGCCGTAGGAGCTAAGGCTGCCGAGCCTATCGTCAACAACCTGCCCGACGCCCTCAAGCAACAGGTACAGCCTGTCCTCGCCGTCCCTGGCCTTCTGGCAAAGAACACCCTCGACAAGCGCATCGAGGTCAAGCAGACGGGTATCGGTCTGGCGCCTATCCTCGGGCTGAACTTCAACTACGAAGGGCTGAACGTAGGGGCACGCTATGAGTTCCGCACTGCTATCCGCGTGAAGAATACAACCCAGGCCAATGACTCGGGCATGGAGCAGTTCGCCGACGGTGCCAAGGTTGCCAACGATCTACCCGCTGTACTCGGTGTAGGGCTTTCGTACCGCATCCTCCCCACGGTCACGGCTGCAGTCAGCTACAATCACTTCTTCGAGAAGTCTGCGAACATGGCTGGTGACAAGCAGAAGACCCTCAAGGGCAACACGAGCGAATACCTCTTCGGTGTCGAGTGGAACGCCCTCGACTGGCTCGACGTCAGCGGTGGTGTGCAGATCACACGCAAGGGGGTGAGCGATGCTTATCAGAGCAACATCCACTTCGACATGAGCTCCACGTCCTACGGTCTCGGCGTCGGCCTGCACCTCACGAAGGAAGCCCAGCTGAACCTCGCCTACATGATCTCCAGCTACGGCGATCACAAGAAGGCCGTCAGCACCTACGCTGCTCAGCCCGCCCTTGGCATCGCGCTCCCTGGTAGCGAGGTCTATTCGCGCAAGAATCAGATCTTCTCCATCGGCCTCGACTACACGCTCTAAGGCCGAGCAAGTCCTGCTAAACGACCGAGCCCCGACCTCCCACATGGGAGATCGGGGCTCGATCATTTGGTAGCTACCGTAGCCTAACGGCTGTGCTCACAGCACCAGTCGTAGGCATTGCGGAAGGCCTTCATCCATGGAGTCACCTCGTGCTCACGGCGGTCAGCCTCGGGGTAGTAAGCGCACTGCCAGGGGAAGATCGCACGCTCGGGATGAGGCATAAGGGCCAAATGACGGCCATCAGCGCTGCAGAGCCCTGCGATAGCGTCGGGCGAGCCGTTGGGGTTCGCGGGGTACGCATCATAGGCGTAGCGTGCGATGACGTGGTAGCGGTCGCTGTCGTAGGGGAGGTCGAACTTCCCTTCGCCGTGAGCTACCCACACACCGAGTGATGCACCAGCCAGATCACGAAGCATCACCGAGTGGTTCTCGGGGATCGTGAGGCTGACGAACGAGCTCTCGAACTTATGCGAGTCGTTGTGCGCCATCTTATGCTTCAGCTCGTGCTCAGGATAGAGGAGCTCCAGCTCGGCCATCAGCTGACAGCCATTACAGATACCGAGGCTCAGCGTGTCGGGGCGAGCGTAGAAGCGGTCGAGCGTAGCCTTCGCCTGCTCGTTGAAGAGGATACCTGCTGCCCAGCCCTTAGCCGATCCGAGGACGTCAGAGTTCGAGAAGCCACCGCAGAAGACGATGAGCTGTACATCATCGAGCGTCTCACGACCCGAGATGAGGTCGGTCAGATGCACGTCCTTGACGTCGAAGCCAGCGAGATAGAGGGCATAAGCCATCTCACGCTCACCATTCGTCCCCTTGTCACGGAGGATAGCAGCACGGACAGGTGCCTTCGCTGTGCGATCGGGATCGAGACCGAGGTCCGCGAGCTTACCCGTGAAGCCCTTAGGAGCCGTGAGGCGGAGGGGCTGATTCTTATAGCCTTCGTAGCGAGCCTTAGCCAGCTCTTCGCCGCTCTGATACTTGTCCATCAGATAAGAGGAGCGGTACCAGAGGTCGCGCTTGGCATCGATGTCGAGCGTGAGCGTGGACTTCTTGCCGTAGCTGACAGAGAGCGTGCGACCGTCGGCCGTAGGCGTGGCGATGCGAGCGAAGCCGATGCTGGCATCACGCAGTACTTCTTCGAGGACTTCGGGATGTGAGGTCTGCACGAGCACACCAGGGTTCTCGGCAAAGAGGAGCTTGACAATGTCGTCCTCGGGGAAGGCCGTGAGGTCAACCGACAGCCCACCCTTCGTAGAGGGGAAGCACATCTCTAAGAGCGCCGTGATGAGACCACCGCCCGAGATATCGTGACCAGCCGTCAGCACACCGCGCTGGATGAGCTCCTGCACAGCGGTGAAGGCTTCGCGGAAGTATTCGGGCTCCTCGATACGGGGCGTCTCATCACCGAGCTGACCGAGGGCCTGCGCGAAGGCAGAGCCACCGAGAGCCAGCGGAGAGAAGCTGAAGTCGATATGATAGACAGGGTATGCGGGATTCGCGACGAGCACAGGGGAGAGGATCTTCTTCACGTCGGAGACCTCACCGATAGCGCTGATGATGACGGTGCCTGGGCTCAGGACCTTCTCGCCGTTGGGGTACTTCTGCGTCATGGAGAGCGAGTCCTTACCCGTGGGGATATTGATGCCAAGCGAGATCGCGAGGTCAGAAGCAGCCTCTACGGCGTCGTAGAGACGAGCATCTTCGCCCTCATTGCGGCAGGGCCACATCCAGTTGGCGCTGAGAGAAACACCCTCGAGGCCGTAGGTAAGGGGTGCGAAGACGATATTCGTCAGCGCCTCAGCGATGGCAAGCTGGCTACCAGCGACAGGATCTACCAGCGCCGCTACGGGAGCGTGACCGATAGAGGTAGCGATACCTGCACGGCCACGGAAGTCGACAGCCATAGCACCGCAGTCACTCAAGGGGAGCTGGATCTCACCCTGACACTGCTGGCGAGCTACACGGCCCGTGACGGAGCGGTCGACCTTGTTCGTCAGCCAGTCCTTACAAGCAACACCCTCCTGCTGCAGCACCTCATCGAGGTAGTGCTCGACGCGAGTAGCGTCATAGCTGAGGGCGGGATAAGTCTTGTCGATATGCTTGTCGACCATGTAGGTCTTGGGGGCCGAGCCGAACATATCCGACAGCGCCAGATCAATAGGCTTATCACCACCTGCCTCTTCGAAGGTCAGATGCATATCGTCCGTGGTGCGACCGACGACGTACATCGGAGCGCGCTCACGCTCGGCGATACGGGCAATGCGCTCTACGGCGTCGCCCTTGACCAGAAGGCCCATACGCTCCTGGCTCTCGTTGCCGATGATTTCCTTGGATGAAAGAGTCTCATCACCGATGGGGAAGGCGCTGAGGTCGAAGTGTCCACCCGTCGTCTCGACGAGCTCGGAGAGGCAGTTCAGGTGCCCCCCTGCCCCGTGGTCGTGGATGGAGATGATGGGATTGTCTTCACTCTCCGAGAGCGTACGGATGACGTTCTCGACACGCTTCTGCATCTCGGGGTTGGAGCGCTGTACGGCGTTGAGCTCGATAGCGCCGGCATACTGCCCCGTATTCACAGAGCTGACGGCACCACCACCCATACCGATGCGGTAGTTGTCACCACCGAGCAGGACAACCTCTTCGCCAGGCTCGGGAGTGCCCTTCTGTGCATCGCTGCGGCGGGCATAGCCGACACCACCAGCGAGCATGATGACCTTGTCGAAGCCGTAGGTCGGTTCGTCGCCCTTGCCTTCGTGCTCGAAGGTCAGCACCGAGCCACAGATGAGCGGCTGACCGAACTTATTCCCGAAGTCGCTCGCACCATTGGATGCCTTCGTGAGGATCTGACGGGGCGTCTGATAGAGCCAAGGGCGGGCAGCGCTGTGCTGCTCCCAGGGGCGATCGGCTGCCGTGCGGGGGTAGCTCGTCATGTAGACGGCCGTCCCAGCCAGAGGCACGCTGGCACGACCACCGGCCATACGGTCACGGATCTCACCACCGGTACCGGTAGCAGCGCCGTTGAAGGGCTCGACGGTCGTGGGGAAGTTATGCGTCTCTGCCTTGAGGCTCAGCACGCTGTCGATGGACTTACGGACGAAGAAGTCGGGCTTATCCCCCGTGGCGGGAGCGAACTGCTCGAGGTCGCTGGGGCCGTCGATGAAGGCCACATTGTCCTTATAAGCCGAGACCAAGTGATTGGGGTTAGCGGCACTCGTGTCCTTGATCATCGAGAAGAGGCTACGCTCTTCTTCCTCCCCATCGAGGACGAAGGTGCCACCGAAGATCTTGTGACGGCAGTGCTCGCTATTGACCTGCGAGAAGCCGAAGAGCTCGCTGTCGGTGAGCGGACGCCCGAGACGCTCGCTGAGTCCCTCGAGGTAGGAGATCTCCTCATCGCTGAGAGCCAGACCGTGGGCGTCATTGTAGGCGCGCACGTCCGTGATATGCTCGATAGGCGCTGCCGTGATGTGCGTGTCGAAGACCGTAGCATCGATCCCCTCATAGAGGGCCTGCAGCATGGGGTCGAAGGACGCATCGGGCCCCGAGACCTCGCTGAACTCCTCGATACGCGTGACCGTGGGGATGTTCATATTGCGCACGATCTCCACCGCATTGGTGCTCCAAGGCGTGACGAGCTCGCGGCGCGTCCCGACGAAGAAGCCCTTGAGGGCGGGGGTATCAAGCAAAGTAGCCCCACCAAAGAGCCAGGTGAGGCGATCGAGGGCTTCGGCAGCCAAGGGCGCCGTGCTCTCCACGACATAAAGCACGGGGGAGCTGTGCTTCCTAAAGAGAGTAATCATTCGGAGACTATAAATATTGTCGTAAGAGGGATGCGATCATGAGGAGATCGAAGCAGAGAGAGCTGGGGCTGAGAGCCCCATTCCTATGAGCAAAGATACGGAAAAAGGCAAGGCCTCACTGCCCAGAGCCAGGGGCTCTAAGCGGTGAGGCCTTGTAGTGTGTCGGCGAGCATAGCTTACGACGGTGCGGTAGGCTTTAGCTCGGGATACGGAGGGTACGCCCTGTGGAGAGCTTGGCGCGGGCGGAGATGCCGTTGGTGCGGCAGAGCTTGCTTACCGAGACGCCATACTGAGCTGCGATAGCGCGGACGGTCTCTCCCTTCTTGATACGGTGCGTCTTGAACTGCTCTTCATTCGACTCGCCACTCTTCTTAGGCTTGGCAGCTGCCTTAGCTACTGCGAAGGAGCGGGGCGTGCGATAGGCACCCTTGACGAAGGCGAAGACGTCATAGCGTGGGACACCTGCCTGGAAGTCGAAGAGGTCCGATGGGTCGATGGGGATACCCATGAAGCGTGCTTCGAAGTGGAGGTGGGGCCCAGTAGAGCGGCCCGTGCTACCGCCGAGACCGATGGGGTCACCAGCGCGGACGACCGTCCCTTCGCGGACGATGGAGCGGCTCATGTGGCCGTAGACCGTCTCCAGACCATTGGGGTGACGGATGACGACGTAGTTGCCGTAGCCTCCACCTTCGTAGGACTTGATACGCACCTTCCCAGAGAAGGCTGCACGTACCGTGTCCCCGTGGCTCAGCTTGAGGTCCGTCCCGTAGTGCATACGCCCGAAGCTATGGCGATAGCCGTAGTTCGAGGTGACTTGGCGGGTGGCGATGGGCATCACGAATTCCTGCAGGTCGATGTCTTGGCGGTCGGGGATATTGACCGACATACCTGCGAAGGGGTTTACGTGACTTCCCCAGGACTCTTCGCCGTAGAGCTCGGAGGCCGGTGCCTCGAGATCTTCGTTTTGCTTCTTAGCTTTCAGATCAGCCTCGCGACGCTGCTTCTCCTTGGAGAGACGATTCTTGATCTCGAGTCGGTCGGCCAGGAGCAGGTGTTCACCAGTGGTGCTTGCCTGCTGACCGGCTGTCGTGCGTGTCTCTTTCTTTGGTGTCTGAGCCTTCCCTGAGGGGGGCGTTGCCGCCCAAGCAGGGAGTGTCGTGGCGACCAGACACAGAGATGCGCATAACAGTCGCATTCTTTTTCTTGTCATACCAGCTTTTGATACTACATTAATGATAATACCTGGCGGGAGCGCGCCTCCCGTCGGTGTGCATGGTTGCAAAGTATACACCATGCGACAAATGCAAAGATAACCAAATAGTTACAAACGCCAACACTGCACAAGCGCGCAGTATATGTGCAGTCCCCGACCTACTTTATGCTCTTTCGAGCCTCAGGTGTTGGGTGCATTCACCTTAATAACGTGGGGCTTTTTACTCAAGGTATACCCCTCGTCACTCGCACCATCTCCGACAGCTCACGGGACCGCTCCCCGAGGGAGTTTGCGGATTTACCTCCCCTTACGGTCGGTCTGCTCGATGGTCTCGTTGCCCTGTCGGGTACGGAAGCGCTTCCCGAAGCTATAAGTCAGCCCCAGACGCACGCCGCTACTATGATTATTCGTCACCCAGCGAGTCTGCGTGGCATCACGGAAGAAGTAGCGGGTATCGGTACGCATCGTCCCCCAGGGATTGAGGAGGGAGAGTGTGAGGGAGAGGCGGTCGTCGAGGAAGCTCTTATTCACCTCGAAGTACACGTAGGGCAAGTGGTCACGCTGGTAGGAGAAGGTCAACTCCCTACCCGACCACTGCGCATAGATGGTGTACGTCCAGTCTCGGCTCGTCGTGTAGCTGAGGTTGAGCGTACCCCGATAGAAGAGTCCACTCCCACCAGCACTCAGGGCGGTGAGGCGATGCTCGGGTGCTATCTCCTTCGTGACATAGCCGAGGGCCGTCCCGAGGTTCAGATTCATCTTATGCTTGAAGAAGGAGCTATTCACACCCAGCGAGAGGGCGTAGGCGGTGCTCCGCCCTACGTTCGCCCAAGTCTCAAGCTGAGGATCAGCAAGCGCATGGATACGCCCGATAGCGTCCAGCGTCCGAGTGTAGGTGAAGGCCGTCGAGAGGAAGGTCTGCTTGACCTGACGCTGGTAGCGGAGTGCGAGCGTATGGGTGCGCTCATTGGCGATGCTCGCATTCCCCTCGGTGTATTCGGTGTCGGAGGTATAGTAGCGTGTGGGGTCTACGATCTCCCCCGTGGGTCGGGAGACGCTGAGGTCATAGCTCAGCTCGACGGCATCGCACGCACCACTATAATAGAGGCTGGCGTAGGGAAGGACGTACCAAGCACGACGCGTCAGTGTGGAGAGGTGCTGCTCATCGTACTGCATATCCAGCAGGAAGTCCCCACCCCACTGCTTGCCCCAGCTGACCTCATCGCCCAGCTTGAGGGCATGGATCAGGCTCTTATAGCGCTGGGGGCTATAGCTCGAGCGGGTCTCACGGTGCGTCAGGACGTAGCTCGTATTCAGCTTATGCTGACCCGCACGGCCCTCGAGCTGCGTCTGATAGGTCAGGTCGCCCGTGAGGCTCCGATAGGTATTCTCCGCCTCGTGCGTGGCGGTCTGGAGGCTCAGCTCTTGGCGGTCCCACTCACTCGCCAGATGCCCACGCAGACGAAGGAAGCTCTCGCCCCACTTATAGCGGCTCGCCAGATGCCCCTGCAAGACCTGCATATAGCCCGTCTCATCCAGCCGCTGGGAGGGAAGGGCATCTTGGGTGGACTCGCTGAAGCCATCATGTCCATTGCGCGAATACATCGCGACGAGCGTATTATCCCAGTGCTTGCTGGGGAAGAAGTCAAAGCGCAGAAGCGAGCTTGCCTGCTTGGTCTTAGTCGTCGTCTGATGATGCCAGCTGTGTGCCACCCCCGCACTCTTGCGGTCGAGCTGTGAGGAGATCTCCTGCCGACTCCATAGCGCCGAGGGGACAAAGGTCAGCACGGTCGTCGGGGTCTGTAGGGTAAGGTTGGCACTCGCCGAGTAGCGGGCGGGCTGACTAAGCCCAAGGTCAATGCGTCCCTTGAACTCCCGCGTGAGACTGCGTAGCCTACGTATATTGATGCGGTCGCCATCGACGCCACCCCGCAGGACCTCAATGCGCCAGATCGACTGCGCAGGGAGGCTTGCCAGCTCTTCGGGGCTGGCGGGCGCCCCGTCTATCAGCACCTGAGCGACCTGCTCGCTACCCAAGATACTGTAGCCCGCGCTCCCCATGAGGAGTCCAGGCACATAGCGTAGCGCACGGTCGGCGGAGACACCCTTCGGCACGCCCTTCGCCTCAAGCTCAAAGATCTGCTTATGGATATTGCCCGTATTGATCTTGCGATAGCCGATGACGCTGACGCCCTCGAGCTCGTTGTCGGGGGTCGTGATGCTATCTGTCGTGGGCTGCTGAGCCGCTCCACTCAGGCGAATACCAAAGAGGAGAGCAACAATAAGGAGGCGCGTAGCCTCTGGGATGTGCTTCTTCATAAGGCCCTTGATTTGGGAAGATGTTTGTCATGCGTGCGCCCCCCATAAGGGGCGTGTGTGTACTGCAAATTTAGAAAAAGAATAGAATAAGTAGACCCCCTCAGCATCAGCTACTTTGCGCAGAGCGGATACTAACCAATAGTGGTGGGTGGTGTGAACCTATATTGGTCGCATCACCGACCTATATAGGATGGCAAAGAAAGCTATATAGCTTTGCGAAGTGACCTATATTTAGGTTGTTGCTCCACGTAGGGATAAAAGTTGTGGACGAGTGGCAGATAAGTTTGGACTACGTACGTGGACGATAAATCTACGTGCGTGGATATTTAGATTTACGCGCCTGGTCTTTAAGACTACGTGCATAGACAGAGGAAAACCACTACGGGAAGGTGCTTTTTTCTTCACGAGAACGATGCTTTTCCCTCCGATGGATTAGAGGAATACTCGCGATAAGGCGAAGGGAAAAGCGTATCACTTCGGAGAGGTATATCGGGGAGCTGGGCGTGCGGTGCCTCTGCAGAATAAATAGAGGGCAGGGCTCTGCCGCAACAGCCTCGTATAGGTTCGCACCATCCCATGAGGGAAGTGCACAGCTTGCACACGGGCACAAAAAAAGTTGGCACCCGCAGATGGGTGCCAACTTCTCTATTATAATAAGGAGGGAGCGAGGCGGGCGCTATCGCTTGCGACGCTCGAAGAAGCGACGGGCGAAGTCCTTGCAGACCATCGGCAGGCGCACGAGCTTGTCAGCGGGGAGTGAGGAGCGACAGCGCAGGTAATAGGTGCGCTCCAGCTCAGCTTCGCGGACGTGGAAGTCCAGCATCTGCTCGAGGTGGGTATTCAGCTCGGCTTCGGTCAGCGTCTTGTCGCCCTGACGTACGCGGCGGCCGAGGGTTTCGACCGAGCGCCATAGGGCGAAGCGCTTATCATCGAGTTCGTTTAGCACGGGCATCAGTGCATCGACTTCGCCAGCGGTGAGTGAGAGCTCACGCATCAGGAAGGCGCGCTTCTCAGCACGCACCTTCTCGCGCATGTCCTTGTGATGGTCGGCACCCTTCTTCTGTGCTTGTGCAGACAGTCCACCCGTCAGGAGGAGGATGGAGCAAAGGATATAAAGGATTCGCTTCATTGTCTTCGTAGGGGTTAGCGGGTGGTAGTAAAGGAGGTATTCGTCATCGTCCCAGGGTCGGAGAGGAGCGAATTGTAATAAGAGTCATAGCCTGCTACGGCCGTCATGCGCTCACCGTAGTCGGCGTAGTAGTCGGCATACTCGTCTTCGCTACTGACCTCTGTTTGGGCCGTAGCGACGGACTTATCCTCGGCAGTCTTCGGTGCGAAGGCACGGAAGATGAGGTTCATCGCGACGAACATCGCCGCCAGATAAGCGATGGGGCGCAGGCGCGTCCATAGGCTGATGCGGGGGGCTTCGGCGACTTCCTCGGGGGTCTCCTCGGGGATCTTCGCCATAATACGCTCCTCGAGGCTATCGAAGTAGCCCTCGGGGACGCTATAGTGCCCATGACTCTCGGCGGGAGTAGGTAGGTTGGGTTGCTTATTCATCTCTAATATACGAGCCCTTATCGGGGCTTCACTCTGTGTGACAACTGGTAGGGGAAAAGGTTTATTCGCTGCGCTGAAGTTCTTCAGTTACCTTCTTCATCGCGTGGTGGTAGGAGGCCTTGAGTGCGCCCTCAGACGTGCCGGTAAGTGCGGCCATCTGGTCGTAGGGCATCTCATCGTAGTAGCGGAGGCGGAAGACTAACTGCTGCTTGGCAGGTAGGCTCAATATAGCCTTCTGCAGGCGCACCTCCGCCTCATCAGCATCGAAGTACTCGTCGGCTGTGAGGCGATCTAGCAGGTAGAGCGAGTCGCCTTCGTCTGAGGGGGCGATGATGTGCTCCTCTTCGTGGCGGCGCTTCTTGAGGAAGTTCAGGGCTTCGTAGAGGGCGATTCGGTAGAGCCACGTGGAGACCTTCGCCTCGCCACGGAAGCCTTCGATAGCCTCCCAGGCCTTGATGAAGACGTTCTGCACGAGGTCATCGGTGTCGTCGTGGTTGTAGACCATACGGCGTATCTGCCAGTAGATCTGCTGTGAGTAGAGGCGCACGACCGTGGTGAAGGCGCTTCGCCGGCGCTCCGGGTCAGCCAGCGCACGCTGGAGCTCCTCTTCAGTGACAAGTGGTTGGGGCATCGTCAAGATTTCTTTGACTTCAGGGTAGCAGGGGCTTTCTTTGCTCGCGGTGGCGTGTCGGCCGTGTGGCTGGGCTGGATCGTGTAGACGAGCTCGCCGTCCTTCCCGAGGCTGACTGCGAAGGTCTCACCCGCATGGAGCTTCTCCTCGAGGATGTGCTCGACACAGGGATCCTCCACGAGCTGCTGCAGACGACGGCGCACGAGGCGGGCTCCGAGGCTGCGATGTGCCTCATCGATACCGACGAAGCGCTTGGCCTCCTCAGTGAGCGTCAGGCCATAGCCCGAGGCGGCGAGGCGCTCTACGATAGGCTTCAGCTCCAGCGAGACGATCTGCAGGAGCGACTCATCTGAGAGGCTCTCGAAGGCAACCGTACCGTCCAGACGCCCCAAGAACTCGGGGCTGAAGGTGCGCTCCAGTGCCTTGCGGACAATGCCTTCGCTACGCTCCTGCCCATTGCTGAGGCCAGAGAAGCCGACGGAGCGGGCAAAGTCCTTCGCTTCGCGCGAACCGACATTGCTCGTCATGATGATGATCGTATTGCGGAAGTCCGCCGTACGCCCCTCCGAGTCCGTCAGACGGCCATCGTCGAGGACCTGCAGGAGGAGATTATAGATATCGGGGTGGGCCTTCTCGATCTCGTCGAGGAGGACCAAGCGATGGGGGCGGGTACGCACGGGCTCCGTGAGTTCGCCTCCATTGCCGTAGCCGATGTAGCCAGGAGGAGGGCCGATGAGTCGGGAGACGCTATGACGCTCAGCGAACTCACTCATATCGATACGCACCAGCGCTTCTTCACTGCCGAAGACTTCCCTCGCCAGCGCCTTTGCCAGATACGTCTTCCCTACGCCCGTCGGGCCAAGGAAGAGGAAGGAAGCGATGGGATGCTGTCCGTCACGCAGCCCGAGACGGGCACGCTGTACGGCACGGCTGACGACTGCCACGGCATTATCCTGCCCGATGATGCGGCTGCGGAGCTTCGCGGGGAGCTCACGCAGGCGCTGGAGCTCGGTCTTGTCCTCGATCTGCTCCACGGGGATATTGAGGCGACGAGCCAGGCCCTGCAAGAGGTCGTCACGGCTGACAGTCCCCTTGCTTCGCGTGCCGCTTGTCGTGCCATAGAAGTGGCGATGCAGGCGACGGCGGGTCTCGCTGGCAGCAGCATCGAGGATCTCACCGAGGGCGTAGAGCGCTGGCTCCTGCGGGAAGTAGCGCTGAGCGAGTGCCAGCAGCTCCTCGTAGGGCGTCTGATAGCTCACCGCATGATACTCGGCGAGGAAGGCACGGCGACGCTCAAAGGCCTTACGGAGTGCCTCGCCCTCAAGGGGCTTGATGATGTACTTCGCCGTGCTGAGCGAAGCGGCCTCACTGCGCTCGACGGACTGGCTGTAGGTAGCGGGAGTAGCGTGGGCGATGCACTGCATACGGCGCCGTGCAAGTCCTACAAAGAGAGCTTCCAAGACTTCGCCACCCGTACGACCGAGGGGCTTCAGGAGGCTGAGGTCACCGATATAGAGGAGCACAGAGGGATCAGCCTTGAGTCGCTCAAAGAGTGACTGCAGGTACTGCTCTGCCCCACCCATCATCTGGCTCGCAGAGGCCAAGCGTAGCGGGTCAAGCTCCAGCACCGACTGGTAGCGGAAGCCCTGTGGCGTGGCACTCAGCTTATCGGCTGCACTCGCACTGCCGCCCTTAGCATCCAGCTCAGCGCGGCGGTCCATGTGGCGAACAAGCGCCTTGATGATAGGCTCGGGGCTGTCATGGAGCTCATGCACCAAGATGACCGAGGGGTAGCTCTCACGCGAGAGTATCTGTATGAGGTCACGCGCTTCATCGTCATAGGGCATCGGATCCACCTTCCCCTCTGGGGTCGTGGGGGAGGTGCTCGTCACACGGCGACCGAAGTCAGCGTAGGGGAAGCTCCCATCCTTCGGGGTTTCTTCGCCCTCGGGGAGCTTACCGAGCATGCGGTCGACCTGCGTGCTGATGCTCTCGGCGAGTGCCTGCAGGAGTTCGTCGCTGGGGGGCAGTTCGCCATCGCCTCCGAGCCCAGGGCCCTTCATCTGCGCCAGATCTATGCGAATGGGGATACGACGGACGCGGTCTTGGGAGAAGACGATCGCCTGGGCCTGCGCTGACGGTTTATCCGAGGCGGGCTGGCTTGGCTTGGGCTCTACGAGCTTTGGTGTGCTCTCTTCAGCCGTAGTCTTACTGCCCTCGAGGAGCATAGCGACACGATGGAGCTGGGGGTCGGTATGCTCGTTGATGCGGTGGGCGACGAGGTAATGCGTGAGGAGCGTCGGGGGCGAACAGAAGTATAGGCTATATAGGAGGTGCAGCGCACTGATGGCCTGCGCCCCGAGGAGCGTGGAGATCTGCGCCGCACGTGCCAGCGTGCTATGCGCTTCGATGCTGTAGAAGACGTGTGCAGGGTCTTCCTTATCGTCCGGCTGGATATGCTCGTCCACCTCACGGAGTACCTCCTTCACGGAGATATTACGATCCATCAGGAAGCGGATAGCGGCGCTGGTGCCTTCGCTGAGCACACCCCACAGGAGGAGGTCATTCGTGATCTCGCCACAGCGCAGCTCCTTGGCATGCTCGGCAGCGAGCTCGAGGGCTGCGCGGAAGGTATCGGTATAGTTGTACTTGACAGGATTACGCTTCATCTCTGTGTCCGCTTAGGATTTGACTTGGATAGCATGCAGCTTGGCGTAGTGTCCGCCGAGTGCGAGGAGCTCGTCGTGCGTACCCTGCTCGACGATACGCCCGTCATCGACGACGCAGATGACGTCGGCATGGATGATCGTCGAGAGGCGGTGGGCGATGACGATGGTCGTACGGCCCTCCATGAGGCGGTCCAAGGCACTCTGCACAAGGCGCTCGCTCTTGGTATCCAGCGCCGAAGTAGCTTCGTCGAGGATGAGGATCGGGGGATTCTTGTAGACGGCGCGGGCGATAGAGAGGCGCTGGCGCTGACCACCGGAGAGCTTACCCCCGCGGTCCCCGATATTCGTATCGTAGCCAGCAGGCATCTCATTGATGAACTCATCGGCGTGCGCGACCTCGGCAGCCTGACGCACCTTCTCGAGGGTAGCGCCCTCGACACCGAAGGCGATGTTCTCAAAGACCGAAGCATTGAAGAGGATGGGCTCCTGATTGACGTTCCCCATGAGGCGGCGCAGATCAGCTACCGCGACCTCACGAATATCCGTACCATCGATGGTGATGCGCCCCTCGACGACGTCGTAGAAGCGGGGGATGAGGTCCACGAGCGTGCTCTTCCCCGAGCCCGAATGTCCGACGAGTGCGACGGTCTGCCCCTTGCGGATCGTGAGGTCTACGTCACGTAGTACCCACTCCTCAGCATAGCGGAAGGAGACCTTCTCCAGACGGATCGCCTCGTTGAAGACGACGGGCTTGGGCTCAGCAGGGTCTGTGATCGTGCTCTCGGCACGGAGGATGCGGTCGACACGCTCCATCGAGCCCATACCACGGCGTATAGCATAGGCACCCTTGCTGAGGTCCTTCAGCGGGTTGATGAGGCTGTAGAAGATGACGAGATAGTAGATGAAGGTCGAGGCATCGATGCTGCTATCACGATTGAGGATGAGCGAGCCGCCATACCACAGCACGATAGCGATGGTCGCTGTGCCGAGGAGCTCACTCACGGGGTGCGCGAGGAGCTGACGGCGGTTCACACCGATGACCGTCTGGCGGTACTCCTCGTTGGCGTCACGGAAGCGCTTGTCGACGAACTCCTCCGCGGTGAAGGCCTTGACGATACGCAGCCCGCCAAGCGTCTCTTCGACCTGACTGATGAGCTGCCCCCACTGGTTCTGAGCCTCGAGGCTGGTGCGCTTGAGTGACTTCCCTACGCGCCCCATGACGAAGCCCGCGATGGGCAGGACGAGGAAGACGAAGAGGGTGAGCTGCCAGCTGATGACGAGCATCGAGCCGAGGTACACGAAGATGAGGATGGGGTTCTTCAGAAGGAGGTCAAGCGAACTCATCACGGAGTTCTCCACCTCCCCGACATCCCCCGTGATACGGGCCAGCACGTCGCCCTTGCGCTCTTCGCTGAAGAAGCCCAGCGGCAGGGCAAGGATCTTTGCATTGAGCTGATTGCGCAGGTCACGTACGACCCCCGTACGGATGGGCACGAGGAAGAAGCCCCCAAGGTAGGTAGCACCGACCTTCAAGAGCGTCATCAGCACCAGATAGATACCGAGGATGATGAGCGTGTAAGAGGCTCCCTCGGTCTCGATAAGCTGGGAGACGAAGTAGCCGAAGTTATTCGTCACCACCTCCTTCATCTGCGACCAACCCGCTTGGGTGGTGAGGTCAAGCGAGCTGAAGGGAATATAAGTCGTCACCCGCTCCTCGATCTGGAAGAGGATATTGAGGATGGGCATCACGAGGGCGAAGGCCACCAGATTGAGCAAAGCGCTCAGGATGTTGAAGAGCACCGCAAGGCTCAAGTACCCCTTATAATAAGGAGCGATGAAGCGGCGGATCAACATGAATATATCTTTCATCTATGCATCTTAGGGCTCACGCACCGAGGGCTTTTACTGGGCTTAGCTTCGGCACGGAGGCTACTTATCCAAATGTAATAATCTTATCAAAGATACGACAATGCCGCGGCTTCCTCCCGAGCCGCCGCATTCGCTGTGCCACCAAGGCGATAGCAACGGACGCTCTCACCCCCGCTATTAGATGCACTTCACCCCCCTATAGCAAGCATAGCAATAGGGGGGTGAAGCACTATTTAGGAGTGAATAATCAGCTCTTACGAATGAGGAGATTTGCCAAAGAGTATCGGCTCTTTGCGCCTGTCGCAACCGCAGGATTAAGCCCCCAGAAGCGCAAATTACCTGTATCTTCCTTATCCGTTCGCAGCACGAAGTCTCGACACAGATACTTCGAGGACTTAAGACTCTGGAGAGTCCACAACCCTGTTTCCTGCATACGCGCATACCACCTAGTCATTGAACGGCCTTCCTCCTCAAAGAGCTGGTAAGCACCAGTGCCAATATATACGAAGACTTGCTGACTCTCATAGCGAGGCAACATAACAGTTAAAAACTTAGCCTTATAGGGTATCATTACATAACTCTCAGGGTCAGAAAGCACATACATCGTAGAGGCTACTCGCTGTGGGCGAATCAAATCTAAGATCCCAGAGAAGTACTTTACCTTCAGCGGAATATCTGAGATAAGCGAGGGGATCGATGGATTCCCTTCTTCAAGCTCTAAGAACGTCGTGTGCGCATTGGCATTGATCTGCTCTTGGAAGAGACGCTGATCATACCGCCCCACCGTATGATCTGGATCTATGGCCGAGATGCGGTTGGGCTCATACTTACTGCCAGACTGTAGATAGGTTACCCCCAACTGCGAATAGTTGTTGCTCACCTTCTTCTGGAGCTCAGGAAATAGGGGCATTCCTCCTACCCAAAGCGCACCATGAATAGCCATGACTTCACTCTCAGTGAATAGTGATGAGTTAGCAGCCACGGCCAAGTCTTGAGAGGCACCCGTGGAATATGAAGTCACGACATGCGTCCCATATTTCTCCACCAGCGCAGCCGCCGAGAGCACTTTAAGATCTCTCACGAAACGCTTACTCAGATAGAACTCATAGTCCATCGGATCTGCTACTTCATATCGCTCGTAGAGATATTTATATCCCGTGGTATAGCGATAGACATATCGCTGCAGGCTCCCTATAGAGTATCTTCTATTGCCATAAGAGCAAGTCACCTTCTCATAGCCCGTACCTACCGCTACAACCATTGAGTCACTGAATGGCTTATCCGCGGAGGACTGATAAGTCCGCTTAAAGGAGCGGTCCTCAGGCTGGACACTAAGCTCGGTATGCCGCGGCACACGAAGCGTAGGGGTAATAGCCCGACCAAAAGGAGACCATGGATCATTAGAAGCGATGCGCTTCTCATCCAAGACACTCCACCGCGTGAAGCCCCCAGCATCATTAGCCGTATGCTCTACAAGGTTGAAGCACTTCCCCAGATACCGCTCTGCAGGCAAGGTCTTAGGCTCTACCCCATGGAGGCGCATGAAGGTGGGGTAAGTACCCTCGGATGCGATCTTCCGATCTGGTGATGGACGATCTGGATCATCCTTCTCCTTACAGGAGCTAATGCCGAGAGCCATCAAGGCAACCAAAGCCAAATAGGAGGAGTTCCTTAGTGCTTTCATCTCTATGAAATGGGGGACTTAATATATATGTATTGGATATGCGAGGCCGCTCCTCATGGGGAAGGCGTAACTCTACTTTTCTCGACGCAAATATAGTACATACTTGAATACATCGGAGCATAGTACCTACGGCTTCCCCTAAAGCGGATCATGGGGCTATCCACAGCACGAGACTATGGCACCTAAACGGCTACTCGCAGGGGGAGAAAGCGACGGGGCCACTACCGAAGGATATCGGTAGTGGCCCCGTAAAGAGGTATTCAGCGAAGCGCCGAATTACTTGCCGCTCTTAGCGAGGATCTCCTTGACGGTGTCGATCTCGAGCGAGTGAGCAGCACCCGTCTGACCGATCGTACCGCTCATGTAAGCAACCTGCGTGTCTTCGCTGATGAGGCCTGACTCGATGAAGCTCTTGATACCTGCAGCCAGGCGTGAGCCTGGGCAAGCAGCGTCTTCAGCGTAGTGAGCCGTCACACCGTAGCTGAGAGCCAGCCGACGAGCCAGAGTAGGATCGTAGCAGACAGCGCAGACGGGGACCGTAGCACGGAAGGAAGAGAGGTAGCGAGCCGTACGACCGGTGAAGCTATCGGTGATGATAGCCTGCGTGTCGATCTGCTCGACGCTACGTACAGCCTGCTTAGAGAGGAAGGCCGTCGTGGTGCTCACTTCCTTAGAGTAAGGCACTTCGTCGTTGTACTCGCGCTCGAGGGTCTTCTCAGCCTCACGGATGATGCTTGCCATCGTCTGGACAGCCTCGAGGGGGTACTTACCGTTAGCCGTCTCACCAGAGAGCATGACAGCGTCGGTGCGGTAGTAGACAGCGTTAGCGATGTCGCTGACCTCTGCACGCGTAGGCAGGGGGTTGTCGATCATCGTGTGGAGCATCTGCGTAGCGACGATGACGGGCTTCTTAGCAGCGATACACTTCTTGATGATCATACGCTGGATGGAGGGGACCTTCTCAGCGGGGACTTCGATAGCGAGGTCACCACGAGCGATCATGATACCATAGCAAGAGTCGATGATCTCGTCGATGTTGTCGACACCTTCCTGGTTCTCGATCTTAGCGATGATCTTGATGTCGCTGTTGTGCTCGTCGAGGATCGTCTGGATCTCCTCGATGTCCTTCTTGTTACGGACGAAAGAGTGAGCGATGAACTCGATCTTCTGGGGGATAGAGTGCAGGATGTTGCCACGGTCCTTCTCGGTGAGAGAGGGCAGGTCGATGCGTACGCCAGGGACGTTGACGCTCTTGCGGCTACCGAGCTTACCGTTGTTCTGACAGACCGTGAAGAGCTTGTCGCCTTCCTTCTTCTCTACGTCGAAGGCAAGAGCACCGTCGTCGAGGAGGATGCGAGCACCTACGGGTACGTCGTGGACGAAGTTCACGTAGTTCACGTTGATGACTTCGTTGTTGGTCTTTGCTTCGGGGTTAGCCTGGAAGATGACCTTGTCACCAGCGTGGAATTCGCGCTTGACTTCTGAGTCACCTTCAAGGACCGTCGTGCGGACTTCGGGGCCCTTCGTGTCCAGGAGGACAGCGACGCTGGGCGATACAGCACGCGTATTGTTGATGACCTGGGTGATACCCTCCTTCGTCATGTGGGCGGTGTTCATACGTACGACGTTCACGCCAGCTTCGACGAGCGGACGGATGAATTCTACGTCGCAGCGCAGATCCGAGATAGTAGCTACAATCTTAGTTTTCTTCATAATGCTTAATTGGGGTAATTTATTCGTTGGTCGGTAGAGGTAAGCCCCCACACACGGCTTCGATGGCTAAGCGGTATCCATCGAGACCGAAGCCCGAGATCGTCCCTCGGCAGGCCTCTGCGATGAGGGAGCGCTGGCGGATAGGCTCACGCTTATAGATATTGGATATATGGACTTCGATAGTGGGGGGAGTGATAGCCCGAAGGGCATCGGCCAAGGCCAAGGAGGTATGGGTATAGGCACCGGCATTGAGGATGATGGCGTCAGCGCCGGCATCGTGCAGCTCATAGAGCCTGTCAAGGAGCGCCCCCTCATGGTTCGACTGGAAATAGGTCAGACGAAGCTGGTGATCATAGCGCTGGTGCAGCTGCTCCAGGCAAGTGTCCATCGACATCGTGCCGTAGATGCTGGGCTCACGCTGGCCGATCCGAGCAAGGTTCGGCCCGTTAATGATCTCTATCCACATTCGTTATTTCGGGGGTATTCCTATTGTCTTCTTACCTTTGCAAAGATAATTTAAAATTCTCACTTTTTGAATGCTCCCTGACGATATACGCACGCAGTTCCTCTCGCACCTACGCTTCGAGCTCGGCCTCTCAGAGAATACGTGTGAGGCTTACCTCAGCGACGTCGATAAGCTCCTCAGCTACATGGACGTCGAAGGGCTCAGCATCGAAGCCATCGACTATCCACGGCTGCAGCACTTCATCGCCACACTCCACGATCTGGGCATCGGCCCGACGTCGATCTCGCGCATCATCTCGGGTATCCGCTCCTTCGGGCGCTATCTCCTCCTCGAGGGCTATGTAGATAGCGACCCCACGGCACTCCTCGAGGTGCCACGCAAGGGGCGCTATCTGCCGACCGTGCTGACGACTGCCGAGGTCGACCGCATCATCGAGGCCGCAGGGAGCAAGGGCGGTGTCGAGGGCCAGCGCAATCGTGCCATCATCGAGGTGCTCTTCAGCTGCGGCCTGCGCGTGAGCGAGCTGTGTCACCTGACCTTCCCCGACCTCTTCCTCGACGAGGGCTATCTGCGTGTACAGGGCAAGGGGAGCAAGCAGCGTCTCGTCCCGCTGAGTGACTCCGCCATCGCCGAGGTCACCCGCTACCTCCGTGATCCCGACCGTGCCACCCCGAAGCGTGGACAAGAGGACTATGTCTTCCTCAGCCGACGTGGGCAAGCCATCTCCCGCATCACCGTCTTCGTCATGGTGCGCGAAGCCGCGGAGATGGCAGGCGTAGAGAAGAAGATCAGCCCCCATACCTTCCGTCACAGCTTCGCCACAGCGCTTCTCGAGGGCGGTGCGAACCTCCAAGCCATTCAGCTCCTCCTCGGTCACGAGGATGTAGCAACGACGGAGATCTACACCCACATTGACCGCACCAAGCTCCGCGAGCAGGTCGAGCGCTATCACCCCCGCAATCGCAGAGCGAGGTCGTAGAAGGCCCTATCACACCGACATACGAATAGCCAAGAGGCTGGAGAGCATCAACTCTCCAGCCTCTTGGCGTGTATATCATTGGGTGAAGGCTACTCCCTCACGATCGTGACGTATAGATACTTAATGAGGTCCTTCACGCGGAAGCGCCCTACCCGCTCCGCTCCCCAAGTAAAGTAGGTGAACGATACACGCTCCCCGTCGTCTGACCATACCGCCGTACCGGGCTTGATGACGATCCAATGAAGGCGAGCGAAACGGTTGCCTTTGGAGTCCGCCTTGATCAGCTTCGAGTCAATGAGCAGAAATGATCGGGTCGGCTTCCTCAGCGCTTCGATGATGGCTCTGCGATGCGCTCTCTCAGAGCCCCAGCCCACGAAGCTCAACCTCTGTATAAAGCGCTCGCGCGGGTAGATGCTCCTCAGCCAATACAGCATATCTTTCGGCGGACTAAATAGCGCTAACGGCCCTGCCTTGCTATCCACACTGAAGAGCACATTTCGCCCCTCTCGCATGGCGCCTAAGAACATCCAATCAATACCCGAGATCCCTTCACGGGAACTCCCCTTCAGCTCCTCCCTTGGGCGCAGACGGAGATCACCGATAGAGCACTCCCCCTCCTCGTAGAGGGCTACAAGGGCGGAGAGATAAGCCGCAGGATCCGTGAGCATCAGATCGTAGGCAATAGCCGCAGGGCCGCAAAGCTCGGTAATCCCTTGATTGGGGAAGGGATAGGACAAGGTAGTCCCAGCGTATGGGTAAGAGCGCAAGCGATCCGCCTCCTCTCGGGATAGACCTTGACGATAAAAGCGTGCCTGCATCTCCAGCGCGACCTGCTCTCTACCATAGCACTCCCACACACGAGGGGACGGCTCGGGCTTCTCAGCAAAGCGCTTCAGGATGGTCAGCTCATTTGTATTCATAGGACGCTCATCATGCGGTCTTGTATCATCGACGAGGTGCGGTAGGCGCCCCAGGCGAATAAATATCGACCGCAAACATAGCTATATTATCCGTACTACTATAAGCCTCTCGAGCAAAGCAGGCAGTAGCCAGCCGTCTCGTAATGCCTTATGCACTTCGCCCCACATTGTAGCGACACAATGTGGGGCGAAGCTGTTTCTTTTGGGCGGCTATTTAGCCATTCCTATACGCCGTCCATTCTCTGCCAAGGCGCTGAAGAAAACGCTGGGTCAGGAGCGCAGCCTTGGGGATGCCTATGACAAGGACTACCAGAACGAGAAGGCTTTGCAGTGGATTCATCGACGCCACATCCTGGGCATCTGCAAAGAAGAGTAGCCAGGCGAGGGTCGTATAGGCGACCATTAGGAGGATTCTACTCATCGCTTACCATCGTGCTAAAGGGTTAGTAATCGGTTTACTCTCCAAAGGAACACCTTTTTTCGCATTTCGCAAAGGCCTCCACTTCCTACGGCGACGCTGTCCGTTCCTGCGGTCACTCGACGACAAACAAGCACAGGACTTCTTGCCATCCAGCCGAAGAAAAGGCGTCCACGACTATGCCTAATCCTCCGTCCACGTACGTGGTCATAAAGTCTACGCACGCAAATCCTATGATCCACGTACGTAGATTTAACGACCACGTACGTAGACAAAGCTTTCTCCGTAGTGGTGCGCCATTCTCCACGAGGTGCGTGGGAAGTTTTCCTTCGCTCGCTGGGAGTAGTCCGAATAGTCAAGCGAAGCAGCTTGCACTACGAGAGTAAAGCGACATCGCCCCCACAGATTCAGAGGAATCTGTGGGGGCGATGCTTGTGTCTATGCTTCGTAGAGGGAGCGGAGGCGTGCTTACTCGGCTTCGGGCGTATAGCCTTCGGCAGGGCGCACGGGCTTCCCGATGAGGGTCGCTGCCGTGGCGGACTCGATGCGTACGTCCACGTACTGACCGACGCGGTAGCCTTGCTTGTCGAAGACGACGACCTTATTCTGCTGGCTACGGCCGAAGAGCTGTTCGCGGGAGCGCTTGCTGAAGCCCTCGATGAGGACCTCGAAGGTCTTCCCCACGTCACGCAGGTTGCTCTCGAGCGAGAGCTGGGTCTGCAGCTCGATCATCTCGTTGAGGCGGCGGATCTTCTCTTCCTCGGGGATGTTGTCGATGAGATACTTGGCCGCATACGTCCCGGGGCGCTCGGAGTACTTGAAGAGGAAGGCATTGTCATAGCCGACCTCACGCATGAGGCTCAGCGTATCCTGGAAGTCCTCCTCGCTCTCGTCGTGGAAGCCGCAGAAGATATCCGACGTGATGGCGCAGTCAGGCATAGCACGGCGGATAGCCGCGACACGCTCGAGGTACCACTCACGGGTGTAGTTGCGCTTCATGAGCTTGAGGATGCGGTCGTTGCCCGACTGCGCTGGCAGGTGGATATGCTTGCAGATATTCGGGTACTTCGCCATCACAGCGATGGCCTTGTCGTCCATATCCTTGGGGTGAGGCGAGGTGAAGCGGATACGGATCGCGGGTACGGCGAGGGCAACCTGCTCGAGGAGGTCACCGAAGTCATACGTGCGATCCCCGTCCACAAAGCGGTAGGAATTCACATTCTGCCCGAGCAGCGTGATCTCACGATAGCCCTTGGCCTCAAGATCCTTCACCTCACGGATGATGCTCTCCAGCTCACGGCTACGCTCACGGCCACGGGTATAGGGCACGATGCAGTAGGAGCAGAAGTTATTGCACCCACGCATGATGGAGACGAAGCCCGAGAGGTTGAGCCCGCCGATCTTCAGCGGGAGAACATCCTTGTAGGTCTCGGTGGTGGAGAGCTGTACGTTGATCGCCTTCTCCCCGCGCTCGACAGCGCCGACGAGATTCGGCAGGTCGAGGTAGCTATCGGGGCCGACGACGAGGTCGACGTGGTGCTTCTCGATCAGCTCCCCCTTAGCACGCTCCGCCATACAGCCGAGGACGCCGATGATGATACGGCGGCGCTTCTTGCGGCGGATGGAGTGATAGTAAGCGATGCGGTTGAGGACTTTCTGCTCGGCATTGTCGCGCACGGAGCAGGTATTGAGGAAGATAGCATCGGCCAACTCAGGGTCTTCGGTCAGGTGAAAGCCGTCCATCTGCATGATGGATGCGACGACTTCGCTGTCGGCGACATTCATCTGGCAGCCATAGGTCTCTATATAGACGCGACGGGCGGTGGCGGTCGAAGGCTGAGCGCTCTGGGCGGGCTCGATCTTGGTCATGAACTATATGAATTGCTTAAGTGACGATGGGAGGTGCGTAGACCTTATTAAGAAAGGGCCTCTCCCGCAGTTGGAGATAATATATTTATCTGTATATTTGCAATGAAAATGTAAGATTTTTCATAGTTAAGGTTTTGGTTAATAGGTTGGAGCTGGCTGGGAAGTCAGCTCCGCTTTTTTATACCCTTACCAAGACCTTCTACGATCTTCATCCCATGCTATATATCAAGGGGCATCGCCGATACGCAGGAAGTGATAGCCCTCACTCTGGAGCCAGCGCACGGCTTCGGGCATCGCTACGCGCATATTCTTCTCCGCCTTGAGCGAGTCGTGGAAGACGATGATTGAGCCGTTGCGCGCATAGCGCTTCACGTAGCCGACGATGGTCTCCGGACTGAGCTCGGCATTGTAGTCGCGCGTCACGACATCCCACATCACGATCTCGAAGCTATGACTAAGCTCCCTATTCTGCGAGAAGCGCAGATGCCCGTGCGGCGGACGGAAGTAGCGTGAGCGGATGAGCTCATGCGCGTCATACACGTCGCGCATGTACTCCTTCGTCGAGTGGAAGATACCCTGGATATGATGGTAGGTGTGGTTGCCTACCGTGTGACCACGGCGACGTATCTCCTCGAAGAGCTCGGGGTAGCGTCGCACATTGTCCGCCACGCAGAAGAACGTGGCCTTGATCCCTAACTCATCGAGCTGATCCAATACCCAAGGCGTGACCTCGGGTATCGGACCATCATCGAAGGTAAGGTAGATACTCTTGCCCTTGAGCGCAGGGATACGCCAGCGCGCTCCAGGCACGAGCATGCGGTACCACATAGGTACCCGACAGAGGATGCGCTCGATCATCGGCGGAAGAGCGGACTACTGAGCCACCCCAAGGCGGCGGAGTAGCGCTGCGATCTCCTGCTCATAGCGGGAGAGCGCCTGCGAGTTGTAGTCCTTAGCGAAGTCGAGAGCGTAAGAGATAGCCGTATAAGCCTCCTGCAGCTCACCGTGGCGCGAGATCTCCTCGAGCTTCTCTGCAGGGAGCTGTACCGCCCAGGTCAGCGTGCTCAGCGCACGGCGGGCGATAGCCTGCAGCACGTGGTCAGCCTCAGCACGCATGTCGGCACGATAGAGGGCATCAGCGAAGTAGAGTGCGCTCGTCTCATAGGGGACGTTCTCCTCGAGGATGACGGAGAGACACTTCTTCAGTATGGCCTGTGCCTTCTGCTTATCGCCACGCTCGAGATAGCCATTAGCCAGAGGCGTGAAGATCTGATTGCGCAGGGTCGATACGATGCCACGGGCATTCTCATCGAAGTACGTACCAGGGCGATCAGCACCGCACCAGCGGAACTTCGTCATCACCGTCTCGTACATACGATCCAGATTGCCGATGCCGTAGTCGATAGCACGGCCCGTGCTGTCGACACGTGGAGCGAGCGGGAGGAGCTGCGAAGCCATACCCGTCTGCACCATGCTGGCGGTCATTCCATTGAAGGCATTGCGGGGCGAAGTGATCGCCCAGTAGATAGGACGCTCCCACTTGTTGCCCGCGATGAGGTCGAGGACACTGAGGCCACCGATATCGAGGAACTGACGGCCGTGCAGGCTCAGTGAGAAGTCGGGAGTGATATGCCCCGTGAGTGCGGGGAAGCTCTTCGCGATGCGCTGAGCTACAGCAGCCGAGTCGACGGCGACGTAGAGGTCGGGCGAGGTCAGCATAGCAGGCGAACCAGGGCCATGACCCTGCAGCGCCTTATAAGCCTCCTCGACGCTCAGGCGCTCACCACCATTGGGATTCACAAGAGCGTAGTTGTTGTAGTAATAATAGGACTTGGGCAGGAGACCGATGGGCAGAGGCTTGCCTTCGTAGGCCTGCTTCTTCATCTGGTCGATGTACCAGTCACCCGAGAGATAGGAGAGGTTGACGGTGCGGACGTCCGTGCGGATGCCCTCGACTTCCTGTGCGTACCAGAGGGGGAAGGTATCGTTGTCGCCGTAGCAGAAGAGGATGGCATTCGGCTCACAGCTCTCGAGGTAGTTGCGGCCCATGTCGCTGGCGACGGTACGCCCCGAGCGGTCGTGGTCATCCCAGTTCTGCCCTGCCATCTGTATGGGGATGAGCAGGAGCACCAGCGAAGCGATACCCGCAGCAGCCGTAGAGATGGTGACAGGCGCGTCCTCATCACTGGTCTTCTTCGCAGGCTGCTTGGAGAGGTAGCGGCTGGCGGTCGTAGCGATAGCAGCCACACCGAAGCCCACCCAGATAGAGAAGGCGTAGAACGATCCCACATAAGCGTAGTCACGCTCACGAGGCTGCCCAGGATACTGGTTGAGGTAAAGCACAATGGCGATACCCGTCATGAAGAAGAGCATGAAGGTCACCCAGAAGCTCTCCACACCACGACGCCCGCGACCGATCTGGAAGAAGAGGCCGATGAGCCCGAGGATCAGCGGGAGGGCGTAGTAGACATTGTGCCCCTTATTGGCCGTCATGTCCTCGGGGTGCGTATCGCTATCCCCGTAGAAGAAGCTATCGACGAAGGGAATACCCGTAGCAGCGCCACCACGCAGGAGGCCGCCGTCACCCTGAAGGTCATTCTGGCGTCCGGCGAAGTTCCACATGAAGTAGCGCCAGTACATGTAGGTCAGCTGGTAGTTGAAGAAGTAGGTGAGGTTGTCCCCGAAGGTAGGCTGCGACATATCATCGGCAGCACGCCCCATCCACGTATTGTACATCTGCGCATGACCACGGTCATAGACACGGGGGAAGAGCATCATACTCGAGCTCTCATAGACGGGCTCATCCTTGGGAGCACGTGCTACATAGCGATCGGGGTCAGAAGGCTGAGCCTTATCGACACGGCCGTAGGTAGGCTCACCTTCGTCGAACTCAGGACGACCGTCGGGACCGTACTTATAGGGCGACGCGAAGGTAGGGCCGTAGAAGAGCGGTGCCGAGCCATACTGCTCACGCGCCAGATAGTAGCGGAGCGAGAAGGCATCAGCAGGCGCATTCTCATTCATCGGAGGGTCAGCCACCGCACGCACGAGGATTACCCCGTAGGAAGAGAAGCCCATAGCGATAGCCACGAGCGACATCTGCACGGTCTGGACGGCACGTGCACGAAGGCCCTTATATAGGTAGAAGAAGGCAATGATACCTGCCGCCAGTGCAAGGGCGACGATACCATTCCCGATGAGGGGGATCCCCATCAAGATCAGCGACAGAGCGATAGAGATACGGAAGCGATGTGAGCCGAGGAGCTTGGGATCCTGCACCGCACGGTCGGCTTCGTAGACGCCCCAGATAAGGACGGCGACGAGCACCGCGAGGTAGATATACAGCCCTTGGTTGTAGCTGAGTCCGCAGGTATTGACGAAGAACATATCCCACTTCCCTGCGAGCTTAGGCACACCCTGCACGACCCCGTACATCATCAGCCCGACGAGGGCGAAGGAGCCGAGGAGCGCCAGAGCGCTACCCTTGAGCGTGGGTGTCGTGGCACGGCGGTAGTAGTAGACCAGCGCCATAGCGGGCAGACAGAGCAGGTTCAGCAGGTGCACCCCGATACTGAGGCCCATCAGATAGGCAATCAGCACCAGCCAGCGGTCCGAGCGCTCGTACTCGCTGCGCTCCTCCCACTTGAAGATCAGCCAGAAGACCACCGCTGTGAAGAGTGAGCTGAAGGCATACACCTCCGCTTCGACAGCGCTGAACCAGAAGGAGTCAGAGAACGTGTACACCAAGCTACCCACCAGACCAGAGCCGAGGATAGCGATAGCCTGCCCCATCGTCATCACCTCACCAGCGGGCTCAAAGCCCTGCTTGCCGAGATGCGCACGAGGCGTCAGCACACGGCGCACCATGTGAGTGATGGTCCAGAAGAGGAAGAGGATCGTGAGGCCACTCAGCACGGCACTCGTAGCATTGGTCATCAGTGCCGCACGCTCAGGGCTACCGCCCAGATGCGAGATCACATTATAGACCAGCATGTAGAAGGGCGCGCCAGGAGGGTGCCCGATCTCGAGCTTGTAGTCACAAGCGATGAACTCCGCACAGTCCCACAGGCTCGCTGAGGGGCCGATCGTGAGCAGATAGGTGAGCGTAGCGACTGCGAAGATCGCCCAGCCCATGAGGTTATTTGCTCGGTTAAATTGCTTCCAATTCATGTATATCTCTATTAGATGTGCGACCCGCCACGAAGGGTCAGGACACACTACAATGCCTACAAAGATAGCTATATAGGCTGATACCTACCGTGCCGAGGTACCGCCCTATACAGCGAGAGCGGGTACTACTATGACGTAGCACTCCATTCGAGATTCGCCCCATGGGAGCATTGGCATCAAATTTATAAGCGCTCCCATCGCTCAAGGCTCCAAGTCCGATCGATGAGTTTGTACTGAGCGGACAATGTAGTCTCTGCATCGATATCCCAGCGTAAGTCCTGTACCTTGACACCGTCAGCCTCTGTGAACACCTTGAGACTGGGTGGACCAAACTGCCGGATCGTCTGCTCATACGTATAGCCCTCGATGACAGATAGCCTCAGACGACCATCCTCATCAGGCAGCCATAAATGCTCGATCAAGAACGCCTCCATATCTGCGATCACCTCCTCTAAGACGGGAGACAAGGCGGGTAACTTACGCTTATATCCCCTGACCTTATCACAGAAGAAGGGGAAGAAGTATCGTCCCATGATCAACCGCTGCATCGTCTTATTCTGCTTGTAGGGAAGAAAGTCCTCCTCTGGCATCATTAAGTCAAGCTCCAGAATACGATCTACCTTATCAAAGCGCACCCTGGAGCGGATGCCACTCAAGGTATCCAATACTCTAAAGCAGAAGCCAAAATCGAAATCCAGCTGAGGATACTTGGCATTCAACACCGAGGTGAAAGCCTCCTGCTCATCAGCAATATCACTAACCATCAAGAATCCAGGGGAGTCTGATGTAATTCTCACTTCGCTCATCAGTCCAATCTTTAACGACTTTATTTTGCTGCAGACATTCCACAGTACCTACGCCTATACAGCGAGAGCGGGTACTACTGAGATGTAGTACCCGCTCTCTTGGTGACCCCGGTGAGGCTCGAACTCACGACCCAGTGATTAAGAGTCACTTGCTCTACCAACTGAGCTACAGAGTCATTTTCCCTTGTTCGGCTCACCACCTTGGTGCGTGGGAGCGTTTTCAGAACGGGTGCAAAGGTAGTGCAAACATTTGAATTACACAAGACGACCCACGTAAATCTGCTAATTTTTTCACGTACCACACCCTACCTTCTCCCCAAGGCGGTACAGACCTTCATAGAGGGGGTGAAATGAACCAGTAGTGGTCAGCGCTCCGAGCAGTACTGGTCCGACGCGTGACCACTACTGGTTCGTATCACGTACCACTACTGGTCGCACGAGTGACCAGTAGTGGTTCATTTTCCCTCCCCTACGGCATCGCCCATACACCCCGCTACATTCTGGGAACAAAAAGCCCCACAGCCAGTCACTTAGGTGACCTGCTGTGGGGCTTCAAGTATATAGGGTAGCGTAGGCTTACTCGCGCCAGTAGCGTCGCTGGATACGCGCCGAGAGGGTCGTGAGGATCTCGTAGGGTATCGTGTCGCAGGCTTCGGCAAGCACCGTGATAGGGCGCTCTTCGCCACCGAAGATGAGGACCTCGTCCCCCACCCGTGCCTCGGGCACGTCGGTGATATCGATCATACAGGCATCCATACAGACATTGCCGATGGTAGGGCACAGACGGCCGTGCAGGAGCACCGAATAGGCGCCACGACTCAGACGGCGTGAGAAGCCGTCGGCATAACCGATAGGGATGACCGCGATGCGGGAGGGGCGAGAGGTGACACCACGGCAGCCATAACCGATAGCTTCGCCTGCGGGGAGCTCACGGATCTGCAGGAGGACGGTCGTCAGGCGAGCGATAGGCTCTACCCCAGGGCGCCCCGTAGCACTCACCCCATAGAGGCCGATGCCGAGGCGTGCCATATCGAGAGCATATTCGGGGAAGCGCTCGATACCTGCCGTATTCAGCAGGTGACGCTTCGGCTGGTAGCCGAGGGCAGCCGTCAAGGCTTCGGTAGCGGCGATGAAGGTCTTCGCCTGACGCTCGGTGAAGTCTCGCTTGTCGGGCTCGTCGGCTGCAGCCAGATGCGAGAAGACTGAGCTTACTCGCAGCTCGGGATGCTCACGGAGATAAGCTCCTACCGCAGGGAGGTCGGCAGGCGCAAAGCCCAAGCGGTGCATGCCGCTATCGACCTTGAGATGGATAGGGAAGGCGGTGATACCTTCGATACGTGCACGTTCGCACAGCCCCTCGAGGAGCTCCATGCTATAGACCTCGGGCTCGAGGCGGTGCGAGAAGAGGGTATCTGCCACCGACAGCTCGGGGTTCATGATCATGATGTGCGTGCGGATGCCCTTGTCACGCAGCTCACGCCCTTCGTCCGCCACAGCTACGGCGAGGTAGTCGGCGCGGTGCTCCTGGAGCGTACGCGCCAGCTCGAAGGCACCCGTCCCGTAGCCATCGGCCTTGATCATACAGATGAGCGGATGCTCGGGAGGCAGGAGCGAGCGGTAGTGATTGAGGTTGTGCACGACAGCGCTGAGGTCGATATCCAGCACCGTCTGGTGCTCACGGGAGGAGAGACGGCGGTAGACTTGGTCGAGGGCAAAGCGGCGTGCGCCCTTGATGAGGATGCAGGAGTCGTGCAGACGCGACAGGAGGGGCGAAGCTAAAAGCTCGCTCGTCGTCGCGAAGAAGTGCGTATGCCCAGCGTCAAAGAGCCCCGCCGAAGCCGTGAGATGCTCACCGACAGCGAAGACCTCGTCCACGCCATAGCTCTGGATGAGGTCTGCGACCTCGGCATAGAGGTCGGCATCACTGCGTCCGCTCCCCTCGATATCGGAGAGCAGGAGCACGGGGCGAGCGCCCGTAGCCGAAGCCCGACGACGCAGGAAGTCCAGCGCGATAGAGAGCGACTGCAGGTCACAGCTGTAGGCGTCATCGATGAGGGTATTGCCCTGCAAGCCGTCCTTGACCTCCAGGCGCATCGAGATACTGGTGAGGGTGCGCCACGCTTCGGGCACTGCGAGGAGCTTAGGGGCGAGGGCCGCCACGAGGGTCAGACAGCAGGCGATATCCTCGAGATAAGCTGCATCGGTGAAGGGGACGGTCAGCGGATATTCTTCGCCAGCCACCACGCAGACGAGCGCTGTCGTGGTGCTCGTCGTCTCGGTCGTACGTACGTAGACCGTGGCGGCAGGGTCCTTATGACTCCAGGTGTAGTGGGACTTCGTGGGGAAGCGCTCACGCATCGCCTCAGCGACCAAGGGCGTATCGAGGCTGTAGAAGAGCGAGGAAGAGCGTTCGAAGAGGCGGAGCTTCTCATCGAGCTTCTCCTCCAGCGAGCCGAAGCCCTCCTGATGTGCGCTACCGAGCGAGGTGAAGACACCGAGCTGAGGTGCGATGACTTCCTCCAGCGCAGCCATCTCACCGGGGCGGGAGATCCCCGCTTCGATGAGGGCGACTTCATCCGTAGCCGTGATACTCAGCACGGAGAGCGGTACGCCGATCTGCGAATTGTAGCTACGGGGGGAGCGCATCGTATGGAAGCAGGGCGAGAGGAGCTGATAGAGCAGTTCCTTGACGACGGTCTTCCCGTTGCTCCCCGTGATACCGATGGTATGGAGCTGGGGGAAGCGCTCGCGGTGCGTGCGTGCCAGCGCCTGCAGTGCCGTGATCGAGGAGGTGACGACATACCAGTTGCACCCGCTGTACTTCGCCTCCGTCTCGCTCGATAGCTGCTCGACGACGAAGCTCCTTACCCCACGCTCATAGAGCGACTCGATATAGCGGTGCCCGTCGCCCGACTCCGTGCGGATGGCGAAGAAAAGCGTCTCCTCAGGCGTGAGGAGCGAGCGGCTATCGGTGAGTATATGGCTCACTGCCCTGTCGTGCGACAGATGCGGCGTGACCGCAAAGGCCGTAGCGAGGGTGGCGGGAGAGAAGGATGGTGAAACTAATCTATCCATGAGGGTAAGTCGTGAAGCTGAGCGGAGGGGTACTGCGAGCGGAAGGCTGCGACACGCTCACGGAGAGCGGCGAGGCGCGCCGTATGCTCGGCTCCCTCAGCGTGTAAGGGGCGGTGACGAAGCTCTTGATGCAGGCGGTGCGCTAAGGGCAAAGCCTTCTGCACCGCTTCGTCGAGTGCCCACGTGGTGAAGCGCTCGGCGACGATACGCTGTGCCAAGGGGGAGGGATGCACCATATCCTCGGCATAGAAGCGGTAGTCGCGGAGCTCGTCGAGTACCAATTCGTAAGAAGGGAAATAAAAGCAAGTAGCGGGGAACTGCTCCGTGAGTGCCTCGGAGAGAAGCAGGAGTGTCGCCTTACTGAGGGCATTGCCGTGGGCACCATCACGCAGATGACGCACGGGGCTCACCGTCTGAATGATCGTCAGCTCGGGGAAGCGCTCACGAAGACGCTCGATGAGTGGGCGCCACGTCGCAAGGAGCGTCTCCGTGTTCACACGCTCACGGACGAACGTCCGCTCGGGGAGCTTGTGGCAGTTGCTCACTACCCTACCCGCTACTCCGCCATATTCATCACCCGCAAGGCGGTAGACATACGCCGTGCCGTAGGTGAGGAGCAGGTAGCGCAGCTGAGGGAGCGCCGTCTGCACCGCTTCGTACGAAGCATTCATCAGGCGAAGGGCTTCCTCAGCCGTCGGGGCGGAGAAGCGCCCATGATGAAGGAAGGAGTGGTAGAGTCCGCCATACTCGAAGAGGTCGGTTTCGGTGAAGGGCTCACCGAAGAAAAGGCGCTCGATGCCGGCTGCTATCGAGAGGGGATTGTACTGGATGCCTAAGGGATTGACTTGGAGCTGCAGGCCTCCATCACGGAGGTAAGCGCCGATATGCTCACTGAAGCACGAGCCGAAGCTGAGGACTTGCTGCCCGTAGCCCAAGCGTGGAGGCGAGGGCGGTAGCGTGACGGGAGTATGGAGCTGAGGCATAGAGAGAGCGAATATCTTGGGGGCGAAGGACTACCGATGAGGGCGCCCCGACTTGCGCCCTGTGCGATGCCCCGCGAGCTGCGGGTAGAAGGCCGAGGGGATATGCTCTATCGTGTAGCTCCCATCAGCCTCTATATCGAGGGCGAGGATATCGTAGCGCACCTCCAGATCGAGGGCACGCTGACGGATGTAGGCATTGGCTGCGGAGATGAGGAAGGCTTGCTTCTCTCGGGTGACGGTCGTGCGAGCTTCGGCAAAACTCCCGACTCCACGCGTCTTGACCTCAGCGATGACGAGCGTCTCACCCCACTGGGCGATGATGTCAATCTCACGATGCTGGTGGCGCCAGTTCCGCTCGAGGATGGAGTAGCCGTGGCGCTCCAGATAGCGGCAGGCTAACTCTTCACCAGTCGCACCCGTCTTGAGATGTTGGTCCATAGCAGATCGCTCTGTGCCTTGTCGGGGTCGAAGGTCTCGATATGGCGCACACGCTTGTCGGGGATGATCTCGTCGATAGCGATGAGGATACCCGTCTCCTCGACGTGGCCGAAGTCCTCGTTGATCGCCGTGCCGAAGACACGCATCTCGGGCGAGAGTGCCATGTAGGCATTGACCAGCGGAGGGATGTTCAGCCCGATCTCACGCACGGCCTTGTTCAGCGCACGGTAGTTCTCCAGGCGGTCATCCGAGGAGAAGAGCTCGCGGATCTCAGCCTCGTCGACGACGATGGGCAGCGGATCGGTGGGGCGAACTAAGTGATCGGGATCGGGGAAGTGCTTGTCGAGGAAGTAGAGGATGAGGTTGCGTGCATGGGGATCGTAGTCCTCATACATCGTGACCTTGCCATAGAAATACTTCATCGCTGGGTTGAGTACCGTCAGCGCACCGAGGCCGTCCCAGAGGTTGTCCAGCGCGAAGAGGCTCTTAGCACCCATACGCGTAGACTGATAGGGCAGGGAGACGAAGGAGCGTCCCAGCTCGATCGTCACGGGGAGGTAGTCCTCGAGGAAGCGGGGGCTGAACTCAAAGAGCTCTGCTGTAGCCAGCCGTGGACGCCCCGTGACGTCGTCGATCTGTACCTCATCGCCGAACATGAAGCGGTAGCCACCGAGGATAGCTCCTTCGGCGGGGTCCCACACGATGAGCTGACGATAGCCGTCGTCGGCGAGGTCGAACTCATCGACGTCGCAGTCGCGCCCCGTACCGCCGCCGTAGAAGCGGAAGGCCTCTTCTCGCAAGCGCCCGATCTCACGCATCGTCTCGGGAGCCGTGCTTGCGTGGAAGACGTAGATCTCGTTCCCACCCTTATTCGTCGCGCGAAGGAGCTTGTCGGGGGTGAGTTCTTGGCGGATGAGATCCGCAGAGATAGGGGCGATGATCGGTGTGGTAAACATCAGCGCTTGGTCAGTGTAGCATCATACTCATCGCGGAGCTGGTAGCTCAGCGCACGGATACGCTGGGCCTCCTGCTGAGGCGTAAGGCCGCTGTCACGCAGGCTCTGCCAAGAGATCGGCTCCCCGACGATGACCTTGAAGTGACTGCCGTGAGCACGGAAGAGCTCATCGGGAAGGAGGGCTTGTCCTGGGTCGAACTTCATCTTCAGCGCCTCCTTGATGTGCCAGATCCAGTAGAAGTGGCGGCTATTCTGCCCGACGTAGTGCAGTGGCACGATGTCGCGCTCGTTAGCGATGGCCTGCGAGACGAAGGTCTTATGCCAAGGGCGGTCCTGCAGCTTGCCGTCGAAGATACGCGAGCATGAGCCTGCGGGGAAGGTGCCAATAGGCACGTCGGAGCGCATCGCCTCCTGCAGCATCGTGATCGACTCACGGCCCTGCGAGCCCTGACGGTTATTCACCGGCAGGAAGACCGACTGGAGCGGGCGGAGGTAATACAAGAAGTCCGTGACCATGTAGCGCACGTCGCCGTAGCGCTTCCCCAGCATGTAGGAGAGGGAGATGCCGTCCATACCACCCAGCGGATGGTTGCAGGCGAAGATGCAGCGCCCCGACTCGGGCAGGCGCTCGGGGTGTACCCATTCGGTCGTGACAGCGAACTCCCCCATCAGGGCTTCGAGGAAGTCCATGCCATCGAGGTGCCCATAGCGGTAGAGGATATCATTGATCTCCCGCTGATGGATGATGCGCTCGAGGAGGCGCAGGACGAATGGAGGGAGGCGCTTACCCGCCTTCTCCTCCAGCACCTTCCCGATATGGATAGCCAGGGGATGGTCCTGCGAGGAGTATTGGGGTTGCTCGGTCAGTGGTTGCATCGTGATAGGATTAGTTGCCAGAGAGCTGGCGGATGCTCTGCTCGATCGTGGCGATACGGCTCTCAGCGTCGGCCTTCTTCTTGCGCTCGAGGCTGATGACCGCCTCGGGAGCCTTGCTCACGAAGCTCTCGTTGCTCAGCTTCTTCTCTACGCCAGCGAGGAACTTCTGCTGGTACTCGAGGTCGGCACGGAGCTTCTTCAGCTCTTCCTCCACATCGATGTAGGCAGCCATAGGCACGGCGAATTCGTCCGTCCCGATGACGAAGGTCACAGCACCCTCGCTACGCACGCCGCTGCGGTCGATAGCCGAGAGGCCTGCCATCTTGATGAGGACTTCATCAAGCTCGGTGGGGTAGCTGGGGCTTGCCTCGAGGCCAAGGGCTTCGCGGGGCGAGAGGTTCTTGCTGGTACGCAGGCTGCGTACGGTGGTGATGATCTCCTGAGCGGCAGCGAAGCGTGCGAGGAAGGCTTCATCGTAGGCCTCGGCAGGGCGCTGCTGAGCGTTCATGATGCTCTCGCCATCGGCGCGCTCGGCGAGGTTCTGCCACAGCTCTTCGGTGATGAAGGGCATGAAGGGGTGGAGGATACGCAGGATCTCGTCGAAGAAGTCCAGCGCCTCACGGCAGGTCGTCTCGTCGATGGGCGAGCCGTAGGCAGGCTTGATGAGCTCGAGGTAAGAGGAGGAGAAGTCGTCACGGATGAGCTTGTAGACGAGGGTCAGTGCTTCGCTGATACGATACTTAGCGAAGAGATCGTCGAGCTCGGTAGCCGCCTTGCTGAGCACCTGACGCATCCAGTAGGAGGCCAGACGCGAGGCCTCGGGCTGAGGCACAGCTGTAGCTTCGGCCGTCCAGCCCTTAACGAGGCGGAAGGCGTTCCAGATCTTATTACAGAAGTTACGACCCTGCTCGCAGAGTGATTCGTCGAAGAGAATATCGTTCCCAGCGGGGGCGCTCATAATGAGGCCCATACGCACGCCGTCAGCGCCATACTTGTCGATGAGCAGCAGGGGATCAGGCGAGTTACCAAGGGTCTTGGACATCTTACGGCCCTGGTTGTCGCGGACGATACCGGTGAGGTAGACGTTCTCGAAGGGCTTCTTCCCCTGGAATTCGTAGCCTGCCATGATCATACGCGCTACCCAGAAGAAGAGGATATCTGGCCCTGTGACGAGGTCAGAGGTGGGGTAATAGTATTCGAGCTCCTTGTTGCCTTTGCTCAGTGCGGGAGCAAAGACCGTGATAGGCCAGAGCCAAGAGGAGAACCAGGTGTCGAGGCAGTCGCTCTCACGGCGCAGGTCTGCAGCGGTGAGATCAGCGTTCTTCTCCTGTGCCAGACGAAGCGCCTCTTCATCACTTGCGGCGACGACGAAGCTACCATCAGGCAGGTAGTAGGCTGGGATGCGATGGCCCCACCAGAGCTGACGGCTGATGCACCAGTCCTTGATGTTCTCCATCCAGTGGCGGTAGGTATTCTTGAACTTCGCAGGGTGCAGACGGATCTCGTCGTTCATCACTGCATCGAGGGCGGGCTTAGCGAGGCCATCCATCTTGAGGAACCACTGCATCGAGAGCTTAGGCTCGATGGGCACGAAGGTACGCTCAGAGTGACCGACCTTATTCGTGTAGTCCTCGACCTTCTCCATCAGACCAGCAGCGATGAGGTCAGCCTCGATCTTCTTACGCACGTCGAAGCGGTCCATGCCAGCGTAGGCACCGCCATGCTCGTTGAGCGTGCCGTCGTCGTGGAAGATATCGATGGTCTGGAGCTGGTGCTTCTCACCGAGCATATAGTCATTGACGTCGTGCGCAGGTGTGACCTTCAGACAGCCCGTACCGAACTCGATGTCGACGTACTCGTCCTCGATGACGGGGACTGCACGGCCGACGATAGGCACGATGAGCTTCTTGCCACGGAGGAAGCTGTAGCGCTCGTCATTGGGATTGATACATACGGCGGTGTCCCCCATGATGGTCTCGGGGCGGGTCGTAGCGACGACGACATACTTATCTGCCTCGCCCTCGACGAAGTAGCGCAGGTAATAGAGCTTACCCTGCTGCTCCTGATAGATGACCTCCTCATCGCTGAGGGCGGTCTGTGCCTTGGGGTCCCAGTTCACGACACGCACGCCGCGGTAGATGAGCCCCTTGCGGTAGAGGTCGACGAAGACGTCGATGACGCTCTGGCTACGCTCATCGTCCATGGTGAAGGCGGTACGCTCCCAGTCGCAGGAAGCACCGAGGCGCTTGAGCTGCTCGAGGATGATGCCCCCATGCTCGCGCGTCCAGTCCCAAGCGTGCTCGAGGAAGGCTTCGCGCGTGAGGTCGTGCTTCTGGATGCCCTGAGCAGCCAGGCGGCCGACGACCTTCGCTTCGGTAGCGATAGAGGCGTGGTCGGTACCTGGTACCCAGCAGGCGTTGAAGCCACGCTGACGCGCACGGCGCACGAGGATATCCTGGATACTATTATTGAGCATGTGCCCCATGTGCAGCACACCCGTGACGTTGGGGGGAGGGATGACGACGGTATAGGCAGGGCGATGATCGGGGGTCGAGTGGAAGAGCTTGTGCTGCATCCAGTACTCATACCATCTATTCTCCACAGCCTCGGGGCTGTACTTGGTTGCTAACTCCATAATAGTGGACTTCGTAATGTATCTATATAGTTTATTCTGTTGACTGCTTTGCACCCTAAGACGGACACCCTCTCGTGAAGGGAGCCACCTATGGGAGCTACAAATTTACATCAATCAGACGGATTGCGGGCGCACGAAGCCTCTGCCATACCCCTTCGGGGCGCAGCACAGGGCGTAGAGAGCGTGACTTCGCTCGGAGGATGTGTAGGGGAAAGGGGGGTATTAGATGCTAAAGTAAAGGAAGGCGATGCCAAAAAGGCCCATGAATAAAAAGCTAACTCCTGCGACACCGAGGAGGATGATACCACGCTCCAAGCCACGACGATCCGCAAGGCGTACGCCCCACGTCAAAGCGATGAGATTCGGAACGAAGAAGGAGAGAATAAACAGCCAACGAGGATGTGAAGCAATGACATAGCATGCCGCCTGGACCCCAATAAATAGGAGCAGCGAAACGACAGATAGCCAAATGACCAGATCTCGGTGACGGTATCTCCGTGCGAGTGGGTGATTCATTGGTAGGGTGCAGTTGATGATATGTTTTGATTCGCGCGTAATTTGGCAGTACAAATATATGAAGATTTCAATATACACAGGCAAGGCACTCCACCCGACTTCTCGCCATGCCCTTTTTCCTGATATCAAATATCTTAACGCTCCTCCCTATCTACAGCAAGAGTATGCCGAAAGCCGGTACTAAGCTAAGGCTCGCAGTACCCTCATCCTCTCATAGTAGCACCTCATCCCGCCACAGCTATTTGTCTCATCCTGTAGAAGAGGAAGCCGCATTTCCGCGGAGAAAAACGCTGCTCCCCATAGTGCGTTTCTCTATCCACGCACGTAGTCTTAATGACCAGGTATGTAAATCCAAAGGTCTATGCACATAGATTTTAGAGCCACGCACGTAGACGGAACTTATCTGCCACTGGTCCGCAACTATTATTCGCGCATTTCGGGAGTCATTCCACTACTACTCCCTGCTTTTCTCTCTGAGAGATGCGAGATCTATCCCCTCCTTCACTGCAAGGCGGACGAAGGGACAGCTACGCGCGCTGACACCGATACAAGACAAAGGGAATGAGGCTGAGGAACAAATAAGTATCTTTGTGATGCGAAGTGCGATACGCTCACCGCTGATGGTGCGCCTCCGCCTTCTATCTCAGGAAGCTATAGCTACGGCAATGAAACAACTCTACACACTCACCTCTCTCTGTCTCCTCTTTGCATGCCTCATGGGCTCTACCCTCTCCAGCTGTACCGGCCGTAGTGGTAGCGCACAGAGTGCCGACTCGACCCTCACAGCGGGCGCACAGAGCCCCGAAGGTCCCTTGGGCTGGGACTCCATCGTGATCTCCACGACCTACTTCGACAATCAGGTAGCACGCAAGGGATCGTCCGTAGAGGTAGAGCTCTTCTTCCGCTACCCGACGAATGACTCCGCACTCCTCAAGGCTGTCAGCAGTGCGTTCTTCGGCGAAGCCTATGCAAACTGGAGCCCCAAGGAAGCTACAGAGCGCTATCTGCGCGAGGTGCGTAGCGAATACCTCTTCGGCTCAGACTCTCTCGGCTTCTCCGCTAAGGAGCTGGAGGATATGAAGAGTGAGATGACCATCTCCAACTACATCACCTATCACGACGACCACATCATCACGATGCAGAAGGACGTGTACACCTACTCTGCTGGGGCTGCCCATGGTCTGCCTGGTACGGGGAACTATACCTTCGACCGCAAGAGCAAGGACGTCATCAGCGAAGGAGACCTCTTCATCGACGGCTATGGCCCCGAGCTGAATAAGATCCTTCAGCGTGTGCTCATCAAGGAGTTCGGCCGCAAGAGTGCCCAGGAGATGGAGACCAAGGACGGTATCTACGTTGCCGACCTGACGAGCAACGATAACTTCCGCCTCGATGACAAGGGCATGACCTATACGTACAACCCCTACGAGATCGCTCCCTTCGCCATCGGGATCATCGAGGTCTTCATCCCCTACGAGGAGGTACGTCAGCTCCTCCGCCCACAGAGCATCATCTTCAACTATATCCAGCCCTAAGACCGCATGGCCGCTATCGACATCATCACCCGCTACTTCCCCCAGCTCACCCCCGAGCAGATCGAGCACTTCACCCAGCTCGATGCCCTCTACCGTGACTGGAATGCGAAGATCAACGTCATCTCTCGCAAGGATATCGATGCGCTCTATGAGCACCATGTACTCCACTCGCTCGGCATCACCCAGATGATCCGCTTCAAGCCCGGCACGCACATCCTCGACTTCGGTACGGGTGGTGGCTTCCCAGGCATCCCCTTGGCAATCCTCTACCCCGAGTGCGAGTTCCTGCTGGTCGACAGCATCGGGAAGAAGGTCAAGGTCGCGGCAGCCGTCGCCGAAGCCCTCGCTCTGAAGAACGTGCGCACGCTACACGGGCGTGGTGAGGACGTGAAGGAGCAGTTTGACTTCGTCGTCAGCCGCGCCGTCATGCGCCTCGACGAGCTGGTCGGCTTCACCCGCAAGCTCGTCCACCACGAGCAGCGCAACGGCATGCCCAACGGACTCATCTGCCTCAAGGGCGGTGAGCTACAGGCGGAGATACGCCCCTACAAGCGCATCGTCGAGGTGCAAGACCTCTACCCCACCTTCTCGGAAGAGTACTTCAAGACGAAGAAGGTCGTCTACCTCCCCCTCTAAGCGACCTCACCAGACCATATACAGCGCGCCCCTACTACCAGTCGGTAGTAGGGGCGCGCTGTATATATAGGTAGCTCTGCTTAGCCCTCAGTCACAGGCACAGAGGGCTCTTCGTCCGTCGTCTCCTCGGGGATCTCGGGGAGAGGCTCCCCCTTGATAGCCACGTAGATCGTGCAGGTACCTGGGAAGATACTATGGTAGAAGGCCTCGCTGAAGCCGGCCTCCTGCAGGATAGCTACCATCTTCTCACGCTGGGGCATCGCAGCGATGGACTTCGGCAGGTACGTGTAGGCATCCTTGTCATCAGAGAAGAAGCGCCCGATGAGCGGGATGATATTCCCTGCATAGAGCTTGTAGGCCATGCGGAGGACGGGATTCGTCGGCTCGGAGAGCTCGGCGATGACCAGCACACCCGAGGGGCGGATGATGCGATGTAGCTCACGTGCCGCTGCAGGGATATCGGGGAAGTTGCGGATACCGAAGGAGATCGTCGCCGCATCGAAGGTATTCTCCTCGAAGCTCGTGGCGGTGCAGTCCTGACGGTCGAAGACGATGCGGTCGCTCAGGCCCAGCTGATGGACCTTCTCCGCACCGATGCGCATCATCTCCTCCGAGATATCGACGCCCGTGACCTTCTTGACGGAGGGCATCGTCTGCACGAGTGAGATAGCGACATCACCCGTCCCCGTAGCGACATCCAGCACATGCTGTGGGGCATAGGGTGCGAGGAAGCTCAGGGCCTTGCGGCGCCAAGAGCGGTCCAGCCCCAGCGAGATGACGAGGTTCAGGCGGTCGTACTGCGGAGCAATGCGGTTGAACATCCGGCGGACCTGATCCACCTTCGACTCAGCACTGTCCTTATAGGGGGTAATCATTGTGGTAGAGATATGGGAAGGATGTGATAATGATGGTGACTACTTATGAGAGAAGTAGATCGAGTGGGCATCGGAGATACGCCCTGACGTGGGGCGCACGGCAGCGATATAAAGCCCAGGGACAAGCCCCGTGACGGACACCGTGGCACGGCCACCCGTCTGCGTGAGCTTCTGATGCATATGAAGCTGACCGGTGAGGTCATAGATACGCACTTCGCAGGGCGTGCGGCGTAGCTCTTCGCCCTCGAGGTGCAGAGCCCCGCCGTGGTAGTAACCCGTGAGGCCTTGGGGTAGGTCGCTCTTCTCCTCGGGATTGACCAGCGTCGTCGTCTCGATGAGCAGATCGATCCAGTACGCCCCACCAGGGAGCTCGGTGCTGCGACGCCACCCATCAGTCCAGTGGTGCGTCCACGCAGCCCACCCACGTAGGCGGTCGGCAGGCCCGTCATAGGCCAGGAGCGGGAGGCGCAGCTCACGGCTGTCACTCGTCGTGCAGGAGAGGAGGTAGCGCCCTTCGCTGAGGCTGAGCTTCAAGCCATCGGGCGCGGGGAAGAAGAGCTCGATACTATCGGAGCGGAGCGTACGCGTGCCACGCTGCGCTGCCCCGAAGGCATCATAGCGTGCATACGTGCCGAGGGTCGAGGAGGCGAAGTCCACGACCTTACCGCCGAGGGCATAGTCATCGGTGAAGGGCTGGAGTGCCACACGAAGCTGTGGAAGGTCTGCGGAGGTGAGCTGATCATTGCTCTTGAAGACGACGTACGCCCCGAGGATCGTAGCCCCCGATATCTGGGGAAGGCGCAGCTCATTGCCGATGGCGTCGACACCCGTACGGGGCGTGTGCGTCACGTTGGGCTTGACGACTTCTGCCGAGGTCGCTACGGGATCGGGGTAGATAGCGCTCAGGCGCTGCACGACCTTCGGTGCAATGGGGTCATAGCCATCGCAGGTCTTACGGCCAGAGTTCGTGGGATCGAGCCACGGACGGAGCGAACGGATCGTGCCCGCCCCAGGGGTATTGGACACCCACGAGCGCTTGAGTGCCCAGTAGCGGTCGTCATTGGGGCTATCGCAGGTCGAGGCTCCCCCCGTCAAGGCACCGACGATGAGGCCGTCCTTGTCGAAGAGTGCTGAGCCCGAAGAGCCCGCAGCCGTCGCACCGACAGCCCAAGCATTCACCTCCCAGTGCACGTCGCTCCACGAGATGAAGCGTACGGAGCCGTGCTTATCCTCATAGGAGAGGTCGTAGTCATTGGTACGCAGCTCGGTGTCACGGGTGAGGTTGTAGCGCTTGGTCGAGCCCCCAGGATGATGGATGCCGACGAAGGGACCTTGGGGCGACTCATTGATATTCCACCCAGCGAAGTAGGGCTGATAGGCCGCTGGGATCGGGCCGAGCGTGCCGTTAGCCCTGCGGGGAAGCCCCTTGATACGCAGCAGGCACATATCGGTATTCTCATTGTAGCCGATGAGGCTGGCTCCGCTCAAGCTCTGCTCCTCCGTGGGGCGCACGTTGCCCTCACGCAGGGGGCTTTGGAAGCCGAAGAAGAAGACCGTCGTCGAGGCATTGCGGTTCACAGCGCCGAGATCGCCGAGGAGCTTGAAGAGGTTATTGAGGCAGTGTGCCGAGGTCAAGACGTAAGGCGTGCCGTCGGAGCGGGTGTTGTTGATGAGCGAACCCGTGCTGGCGCTGGTCCCGCCGACGATGAGAAGGAGCGTGCTACGGCTCTGCTTCCACGCCTCGGGATAGGCGATAGCGTTGGGCGCACAGCTCAGCGAAGCGAGCGAAGCACGGGGGTGGTCATAGAAAGGCTCCCCTGGTTGGGCGAAATTCTCCGTGCGACCGGCACTGCGGAAGTCGCGGAAGCCGTAGAAGAGCGCATCAAGTCGGAAGGGGAGCTTCAGCTGGTCAGCACGCGTCCCCTCGGGGTATTCGTATTCGAGCACCAGCGTCTCGGCATCGATGGGAGCGATCTGTAGGAGGCTATCCGTCTCGTTGTTCTGCTCGGTGAATGCCCCCTTAGCAGGACGCCCCTTAGCCGTCACGAAGAGCGCACCGCCACGGGGCAGGGCGTAGCGTGAGAGGCGCAGGCCGATGTTCTTCGCCTGAGGGGCTTGGACCTCAGCACGCCATACATAGTTCCCCGCGCCATCTTGGTATATACGTCCCAGCACCTCAGTAGCCTCTGCCACGGGGCGCTCGACAGCGAAGGTATAGGTGCGGAAGCCCTTATCCCCAGCCGTAGCCGAGCGGAGCTCCTCAGCGGTGGGTGCTGCCACACGCAAGGCGTTTGTCGCCGAGCGCATCATCTGTCCAGAGCCTACCGTACCCACGACGGGCGAGAGGGGCATCTGCTCAGAGCGCGGAGTGCGTGCCGTGCGATACTGCCCCCACAGCGCCTCGGGAAGGAGGGCAAGGAGCATCAAGAGGGGAAGGCGTAGAGAGCGGAGAAGAGACATAGCTACAGAGAGATGTAGAGTGTGTGATCTGTGGCGGACTACTCGATATGGGTGAAGCCCAGCTGCTCTAAGAGGGGCTTCTCCTCTGGGTAAGCACCTACGACGGTGTAGGCAGAGGCTTCGCGGGGGAAGCGGTAGGCACGACGTACCTGCTCGAAGTCCTCGGGAGCGGACTTCAGCGTCTGGGTCGTGGCCTTGAGGTCACAAGTATGGAGCTGGGCACGCAGGATACGCTCTTCCTCGGGGAAGGCGCTGAGGTCGATGCGGGGAGCATCGGGCGTATAGAGGACGCCTTCGTCCCACAGTCCTTCGGGGAGAGGCAGGTCGAGGGCGCGACATACGGCTTCGAGCGCCATCTGCGAGCCACGCCACTTGCCGTCGGCCGTCCAGCCAGCGATATGTGGTGTGGCGATGAAGCTGCGCTCGAGGAGGGTCTTATGGATGACGGGCTCACCCTCCCAGCAGTCGATGATGAGGTCAGAGATCTGGCGAAGCTCCAGCCCCTTCAGTAGGGCGGCACTCGGGGAGACGGGGCCACGACAAGCATTGATGAGGAGCGGACGACGCGCACAGCCCTGGAGGAAGGCCTCATCGACCATCCCCTCGGTGGCGTACTGTCCCGAGCGCGTCAGCGGTACGTGAAGTGTGATGATATCGCTCTCACGCTGGATCGTCTCGAGCGAGACGAAGCCCTCTGCGCCCTCACGCTCAGCTCGAGGTGGGTCACAGAGCAGCGGACGAAGGCCGAGAGCGCCGACGCGCTTAGCCAAGCGTCCCCCGACATTCCCTACCCCGACGATACCGATAGTCTTCCCCTCCAGCGAGACGCCTCGCTCCAGCGACCAGCGCACGAGCGAGGAGAGGACATACTGCACGACGCCCCCGGCATTGCACCCAGGCGCACTCTCCCAGCGGATACCCGCGGCAGCGCAGTAGTCGGCATCGATATGGTCAAAGCCCGCGGTAGCCGTGGCGACGATCTCGACTCCGCTTCCCTCAAGGAGCTCGCGGCCAGCGTGCACCACGCTGCGAATGAGCAGGGCACGGGCGCCACGGATCGTCTCGGGCGTGAAGTCACGGTTGGGCAGGCGGCGCACGTCAGCGACTTGCTCCACCAGCCCCTCCAGATATGGTAGGGAGGAGTCCAGCACAAATAGTGGCTTATCCATCACGATCTTCTTATCAAAAAGCTATCCCGACCGCCGCCCATACGAGGCAGTGGGGTCAGGATAGCAAGGTGTGTTCTTAGCTTGGGACTCGCGTCGAACCTCAAGCTGAGGCCACAGATTTAGTTTGCATTCACCTCGACGGCGCCGTCTTCGGGCAGCTCGATCTTGCCGTACTCCTGCTCGAAGCCAGCCAGGTGCTGCTCCAGAAGGCGGACCAGACGCTTAGCGTTGTCGGGAGTGAGGATCTGACGGCTGTGGACGCGAGCCGACTGCTGACCAGGGAGCAGACGGACGAAGTCCAGGATGAATTCGCTCTGCGAGTGCAGGACTACTGCGAGGTTAGCGTACTGACCCTGACCGACTTCTTCGGGGAGCTCGATGTTGAACTGAGGAGTTTCCTGTTCTGCCATTGTTTCTACTTGTCTATAATATAATGTACGAAGGGGAGTAGATCCGCTTCGTAGGCGGGCTACACCACGATCAAAGATAGTGAAAACGCCCCGAATGCGTACATAGCCACCGAGGGAGGGTGGATGGGAGGAAAGCCAGGGATAAATGGGACCTCGCCGAGGGGGTGAGTTCGAGGGGCGGAGAGGCTACGCCAGTGCAGTTGCTCGAGAAAGCGGACGAGAGGCGTGGGGAGGGCGTAATCGCCTAATTCGCTCCGGTTCACCCATTGGTACTTGGTGCTCCCCACGGCGTCGGACTCGAGTTCGGCGGTGTAGATGGTAATGTGAAGTATTTGGTGGGAGAGCCGGTGCTCAAGGCTGAAAGTTGTAGGCGCAAGGCGCCCCCCCCGGGTAGAGCACGTATCGAGGCAAAATCTTTGGGGAATATCTCCTGATGCTTCGTGGCTATAACTTGTGTGCTGCACGATGGAGGTTGTGCGCTCGGCTGTAGTAGCCAAGTCCCTGCCATAGGCTGAGCACCTGATCTTCGGAGGCTTGTGCCAGGTCGGTAACGGAGGGGAAGGCTTCCACAAAGCGAAGAAAGTAGTCGAGCCCTTGGTTTACGCGCGTTTGTGCAGTATGACCTCCGAGAGCCAAATGTGGTAGGGGTTGCGAGTGGTGCGCCATGGGAGCTCTCGGGCATTCTCTTCGAACCAATCGACGAGGGCTCGGGATAGTGGGTGGGGGTGGGTAAGGAGGGTTTCGCTCCTTTCGCCGCAAAGGTACAATCCGTGGGGCGAGGGGGAGCGGTCTCTTATCTCTTTTGTGAAACCTTAAAATTTCGCTGCCTCGAAGAACGCCTTTCCCTAATGTATGATGTAAGGCATGATAAACATGATAATGGGAATGATGAATACAAACAACAGTGTGCTCGTTGTAACAACATTGGTGGCGTATTGAGTGTCGCCATGTGAAGAGGCTGCCAAGACCGGAAGGATGGCCAAGGCCGGAGTTGCCGACTGGACAATCAATGTCTCTTTCAAACCTACGCTGAGCCCATGCCCTAAATGCCCTCCTAACAGCAGGAGGCCGATGATGGCCAGAGGAGAGAGAATAAATCTCCCAAGAAGAGCTACTATGGTGTCCCGGTCGAAGCGGATCGATGACAACTTTGAATTGAATAGCATGATCCCTATATAAAGCAAGGCCAAGGGGGTGACAATGTTGCCCACGTAGGTGAAGGTCTGGTCTATAAAGGATGGAATAGGGATGCCGACTATTAGGAAGAGGATTGCTACGAAGAACCCAATCAATGGAGCAGGGAGAATCTGCTTTATGTTGAGGTGCTGCGTTTTGCTATTTGAGGTCTTTGTAGGGTCATCGGCCTTTATGAAGAAAATGCCTACAACCCAAGTCGACACCGTATTGGTAACATAGTAAACAAGAAAATAGGGCATGCTATTCTCTCCAAAGAGGGCAATGTTGAGAGGCAAGCCGATGAATATTGTATTTGCATTGGCAATGGTATTGATAAATGTACCCCGACGTCCGGGGCGCACTTTCAATACCTTTGCCAATACAATAGCCACGATGTATGCTATTGCCACCCCTCCCATTGGGTATATCAGACTGCTACCTAGAGATAGCAATTCGCTTCGTGAAAGATATTTCAATACGGAGGAGAATATGGAAGCGGGTAGGGCTATATCTGTGATAAGACGGGAGATGTTTTTAGGGAACTCTTCTCCAAACCATCTCCTTTGCTGCAGCACGTACCCCAAGGCGATAATCAGAATGATTACCAGTACACTTTGTATACTTTGGAGTAACATACTCATGGCCTTTTTGAATTTGTATCCTATTCGTACTTTGGATACCACTTCGCAGCCTTAATAGCTTTGCGAGCATCTTCTATCTTTTCACGGGTAAGCCCTTGCTTTATGGCGGACTCTGCCACCACTATGGCGATGTGCTCAGAGAATTCTGTCAGCTTTTCGACGGGGGGGAGTACGGCCGCACCCGGCTTAGAAGTGTCAACAATTCCGCCAAGTGCGTGGGCTGCCTCAGAGAGCAGGGTTTGGGTTACCAATTTCGCAGTGGAAGCGATGATGCCGAGCCCAAGCCCCGGATACATCAAAGCATTGTTGGCCTGCCCGATGTTGTAGGTAATGCCGTTGTAGACAACCGGAGCGCTTGGGACGCCTGTTGCAATGAGCGCACGACCATCTGTCCAGTGGATAAGATCCTTTGCAGTGGCTTCTGCTAGCTCTGTTGGGTTAGATAGTGGGAATATTATCGGTCGTTTCACTACCGAAGCCATTTCCTTGACAACTTCCTCACTGAACATCCCCGGCGTGGTAGAGGTGCCGATCAGCACGCTTGGGTGCACGGCCTTCACGGCATGATAGAGGTCTGTGAGTGATGAGGCATTGTCAAACTCGGCACGTTGGCGCACGAAATGCTTCTGCCCTTCTGTTAGATCTTCGGTGTCTTCAAACAGAAGTCCTTGCTTGTCGACCAGGTAGATACGTGCTCGGGCTTCGGAGTCTGATAGTCCCTGCTGCTTGAATTCCTCTGAAATCTGGGTCGCAATACCAACTCCTGCCGTACCAGCACCAAAGACCATCACTCGCTGGTCGGTGAACTTTTCTTTAGAAATTTCTAATGCGCCAAGGATACCTGCCAATGCTACAATGCCCGTTCCTTGGACGTCATCGTTGAATGTGGTAATGCGGTTCCGGTATTTCTCTAGAATGGTGGCGGCATTAGACCTGCCGAAGTCTTCCCAATGCAAATATAGGCGTGGGAATAGGCGCTCGGCTGTAGATACGAACTTGTCTACGAAGTCATAATACGCCTCTCCACGTACACGAGGATGTCTATTGCCCAGATAGAGAGGATCTTCAATTAGTTGTTTGTTATTGGTCCCGACATCCAGCACCAAGGGTAGCACTTGATTCGGATTGATACCAGCAGCAGCCGTATAGACCATGAGTTTGCCAATGGAGATGGCGACTCCGCCAATTCCCCAGTCTCCTATACCTAAAATCTCTTCGGCATCGGTGACGACAATCAGACGAATATCGCGATCACCGGCTGCGTTCTTCAAAGCCTCTTCTATCTCATCCGGGTGGTCAATGGAGAGAAAAGCGGCGTCTTGAGGTTTCATAAACAACTCGTCGTATTGCCGAATTGCATCCGCAACCGTGGGATCATAGACGATAGGCATGAACTCCTCTACGTGTTGTGACATCAAAGCATAGAACAAGGTTCGGTTCGTATTGAAGAGCGTCATCAGATAAACTCGCTTTTCCAAATCGCTAACTTTCTTCTGAAACTCTTGGTAGGTCTGTGCTACCTGCTGTTCCAAGGTCTGGACGACAGTTGGTAGAACTCCCACGAGCTTGAGCGCCTTTCTTTCCTCCAGCGTAAACGCAGTCCCCTTATTGATAAAGGGGTTGTTTATAATTTCCTGTGCTGTCTTCATACTTGTTGTTATTTATTGGTTCGATAATCTTGAAGCCGATTTCGTTGCTTCATGCCCGGAAGGTAGTAATTCTTCTGGAATTGCCAATTGCTCCACACCTCGCGCATCAGCCAAGAGAAGTCCACCCTCCCACCCTCCGATCCAGAGCGGGCTCTCGAGGAGGGCAAAATGAAGCAGTACTGGTCGTGAGAGTGAGCAGTACTGGTCACACGCGCGAGCAGTACTGGTTACCATCATCGACCAGTACTGGTTCGATCAGTGACCAGTACTGGTTCGCAAACCATCCTGCGGAGCCTTCTCCCGTCCCTCTATAATAGAAGGTGCTGTGAGGCGCATCAGCAGAAGGGTCGAACCCACTAAAAACAGAAAGCGTGTGACCTGAGAGCCGAAGCTTTCAAAGTCACACGCCTAAAGTAGGCCCTCGGTGATCACACCTTACCACACTACGAACACCAAACGCAATCTTCCCGTAACCCAGAAGGTATGATTCCTAAGAGACCTGATGGCCGTCTCACGACGCCCATGACAATATTTCTATGTGCTGGGAGAGTTCCCCCTAAGGGTGTCCTCCCGTTTTTAGCGGGACAAAATTAAAAATTTTATTTGATTACCAACTATATCGTTCCATAGATATGCTGAATGGCGGTGCTCAGCTCGTCATAGAGGGCTGCGAGTTCTGCCTCACCACTCCTTATAAGAAACGCTTGATGGCGGCGAATCGTCTCCTTATCACCACGCTGTGCAGGACCCGTCTGCGCCTCTACGGCAGGCAGATGATGCAGCTTCTCGTTCATCTCATCCAGCAGTGGAAGGATGGCTTTTGGCGGGAGCCCCTGCGATGTGAGTAGGCTCTCGGCCCTGCCGATGAGGTAGTTGGAGAAGTTGCACGCGACGACAGCGGCGATATGTAGCACCTGCCGCTGCTCGCTCGTAGCCCAGAAGACGACGTCGCTAAGTTCGCTCCCGAGTGTCTCCACAGCCGTCTTCGCTTCGGGGGTCGTCCCCTCAAGGTAAAGGGGCACCTTACGGAAGTCCAGCTCGCGCCCTTCGGAGAAGGTCTGCAGAGGATAGAGTACCGCAGCGTCCCGATGACAGTGCGAGAGTGCCTCCAGTGGCGTAGCTCCCGAGACGTGCACCCATAGGGCATCACGACCCACCTCGTGCGCAGAGAGACTCTCAGCGACCTCGGCGATAGCCGTGTCGGGGACGGCGAAGAGGTAGCAGTCTGCCGTGCGATCGAGTTCGTCCACACTGCTCGCCACCTGCACATCGCCTCCGAGGCTCTCAGCAAGCCGTCGAGCCGAATGCCCTCCAGGGCTATAGATCTGTACGATCCTGCGCTCAGGGGCATAGGCCTTCAGCGCACGCGCTAGGTGCGTCGCCACACGCCCTGCCCCCAGGAGGACAATACGCTCTGGCGTCATTAGGCTTCCTCCGTCGGGTCTTCGGCCATCTGATAGCGACCGATATGGATCTTCTCCCACTTCAGCGTCTCCGTGGGGCGGGGCGCAGCTTCGCCCGCCTTATGCCCGATGGCGAGGATACAGAGCACCTCAAGCTGATAGGGGATATCAAGGACATTGCGCACGTATTCGGCAGACTCCTGCCCAGCGCCCGTGTAGCATCCGTAGGCATCTGCCCAGCACGACCCGAGGCCAAGCGCCTCTGCCTGCAGCTGGATATAGCCCGCTGCCAGCGAAGCGTCAGCGATCCAGCGCTCGCACTCCATCGGTGAGCCCAGCACGACGATACCTAAGGGCACCTGCTGGAGGAAGAGCGCCCCGCTCTCGCGCATACGGCTGAGGCGATCAAGCGTCTCACGATCTTCGACGAGGATGAACTGCGTCGTGTGCTTGTTCTTGGATGAAGGCGCACGTAGCCCTGCCTCAAGGAGGACCTGCACTTCGTCACCCGTCAGCGGGGTGTCGACGAACTTACGAATGGAGCGGCGCGTATATATAGCGGGGAGGAGGGCGGGCTCATTGCTCTCGGCGAGGAGTTCCTCACCGAGGCTCTTGATTTCGCTCAAGAGGTGCTCGCCTTCACGGAGCAAGGATTGGTCTTTGGTCATATCTATAATGTATTTACAGCGCAAAGGTACGAAGACTTAGCTCAGCGAGCCGCTGGTCACCGTGCCGAAGCTTCGTCGAGGAGCTCATCGAAGCGCGAACTCCTAAGATACCCTCGCTTCACCTTATTGTAAGCGATCTCATCTAAGAAGCCTTGTCGAACAAGGCCCTTCAAGTCAGACTTAGCTGTGGGCTGTGAGACTCCAAAGCGCTGCTCGACCTCACGCCCTGTGAGTACCAGAGACTCGCTCTCTTGGTAGAGCCTAAGGATCTGCATCTGACGCTCATTGAGTCCCCCGATGCGAAGAATTGGCGTAAGGCACTCCTGCTCCTTGAGCTTCTGCTCAGCATAGCTCTTGAAGCTTTCGATGGAGAGACGTAGTACTCTGAGATGATATTGTACAAAGTACCCCAGATCAAGGTCATCCGTCTCCACCTTGAGGTAAGCCTCTTCATACTGACTCTTCCCCTTATAGATGACCTGCGAGATGGACAGGTACTCCAAGAGCGAATAGCCAGAGCGGAGCATATACCAGTAGAACAGCGCACGCGCCGTGCGGCCATTCCCATCGACAAAGGGATGCATATAGCCGATGAGGAAGTGAATAATAATCCCTCTCAGAATGGGGTGAATGAAAGTCGGCTGCTCCCGATCATTGCAGAGTGAGAGGAAGAGCTGCATAAAGTCTGAGAGTTCGGAGGCAGGGGGAGGCGTGTGCACGACTTCGTGTGTCAGCTGATGCTCGACATACACTTCATCCTCTGCTGTACGGAGTCTCCCTTCATCTGCAGCACGCTCCAGTGTACCCCGCACCATCGAGCGGTGGATCTGCAGGAGGAGCTCCTCCGTCATCTCAGCATCACGCTGCTCCTGCAGGAGTGCCATCGTTCGGTAATTATTGAGGATCATCCGCTGAGAGCGGTCCCGGGGTGTGATGTTCTTACGTAGCATCTCCTTAGCTACCCTACGCGTCGTAGCTGCCCCCTCGATCTGACTGGAGCGGATAGCCTCCTCCATCAGAGCGCTCATCAGATAGCGACGTTTGTGCGCTGGAGGAATTAGCTCCGCCACGAAGCGATCTGCCTGAAGCAATTGATCCAACTCATACAGCTGTCCCTGCATCTGCGCTGTCACAAAGAGACGAAGCCCGTAGCGTGGCGAAATAGCTATGCCTGCAGCCCTGCGCTGGGACTTGAGATATCCCCAAAGTAGACGCGGAGTCAAGGGTTCCTCAAGTACCTTATGGCGATACTTGATATCCGTCCAATAGGCATAGCGAGCATTACACTCTCGAAGGAGAGCCTCCAGCTGGGCATCAGCAGGATGACGAAGGATATATTGCTTCTCCTTGGCTGTCAAAGCAGGAGGAGCCTCTATTTGTACACTCATTTCGGGGTTGTTTGCTTTATCACAAAGGTAGAAAAACTCCAAAACCTATATAAATTTTGGAGTTTATCTACAGGTAGTAACCCCACAGCAAAGCAAGAGAGTGGGAGCAAACGAAGCGAGGCGGTGACCAACTATCCGCTGGTCACCGCCTCGTAATATATAAAGTAGGGAGCTGCTTACTCCAGCTTATACTTCTTCTTTAGCTCCTTCGCATACCTATCCATTTCAGGGAAGAGATATGACTCTGTAATTCCCATACGAGCCAGCTCATCAAGTATATCCTGTTTCTTATCCTTGGGGATAATGAATTTATGCCTAATCCAACCTGAAGGGATCTCATGATCCCCCCCCTTGGTCAAACGCCCACCACTCCCTCTAGATGAGGGTTTAAACCCCAGACCAAAGATAAAGAATGCCCCTGCCTGGTTAATTATCCTCGGATTGCCATACTTTGCCTTAACTAGAAATATGCTACTTAAGTCATTGGGCCTAATTATCGGATCAAAGTAGGGCTTCTCTTCTTTAATTTGGCTGAGTAAAATCCGAATACCAGCCCGTTCGTTGAACTTTTCTAGTGCCTTAGCCTTTACGACACCCTTGGTTTGCTCAGTATAAATATCGATCTCTCGGTCACTACACTTAGCAAGATTAGCCAACACCGAAACTGTGTCACTATCATAATACTTCACCTCAGCCTCCGGAATGGAAAACAGATAAACAGCTCCTCTGCTATCTCTATCTGCTATTGCAGCCTCTACCGCAGCTTCTGCGGCAACTCTAGCAGCCCTCACAACTGCAAGAGAATCATGCTTAAACTCGGCTAATATAGAGGCAACATAACCAGCAACAGTACTGGCACCAGCACCGGCAATAGCACCAGCAGTAGAAACAACTGAAGAAATCCACTCCACATCACTCTCATTAGCCGCCACAATCATAGCAGCTGCTATGTCAGCAGCAAACCTAACATCAAATTGAACATGAGACTCAGTGGCAGATCGAGTTATAGACCGAGAAATAGACGAATAATCCTCCCTTTTGACAGCGTCAAGGATGTGTAACACATTAGCCTCAGAAACAGAGAGAGTGATAGATAACATATCTTCATTCGATACAATCGGCGGTATAACACGCAGCCTATCGTGCACAAAACGAATAACATTGAGGACTCTATGGATGGATTCTTTCTCTTTAAGTGGCTTATTGAGTAGCTTATCAATTGCTTCAGCAAAAGCATCAACAAGCCTGAGAGCTCTACTTAAAGCAGTGCGAGCAGCAGTCAGACCTTTGATTGAATCAACCTCTGCATCATCTCTTGATTGGCAAGCAAAATATAAGGCAACTAGCGGATTCATGGTCACATCTAGCAAACGAGTAGGGAGCTCATAGTGCTGCATCTGCACGAGGTAATCTAATGCCGACTTACACTCCGAAAAGCTCTGTGGCTCATGCACCACCATATCCCGAAATAGTAGATGCTCCTTCTCTACCCTATTAGGAGGCGTCCTGAAGATAGAGGGAAGAAGCGTCCAGGTTTCATTGGCATGACCTCGGTAGAAGATTTCAGTGCCATCACATTCTTCAAGAATTGGAGCAATCTTCGCAATAAATTCGGATACAGAGGTCACAACATTGGGGTCCTTCTCTTCTCCCCCTACTAAAGACTCAGTGGGGAGAGTAGAAGAAGCCTCATGGGAAGAGGTATGTTCACTCATATGAATAAGGATTAAATTGTAATGGTATTCCTTGGCTCTCAAGCCATATCTACGCAAAGATAAAGGTTTTCATGGCACCAAGTGAGGGTGTGAAACGAAGCGAGGCGGTGACCAGCTGGATAGCCAGTCACCGCCTCGCGATGGGTGAGAAGAAAAGATATCGACAGCAGAAGCGAGTACGCACATTCAGAAAAATCACCTAACTCATCTCTTACGTACATACTACACTAACTATACTAAAGCCCATTTTCAGAACTCCAGAAAGGAGGTGTTCCAGCCGCACCTTCCGGTACGGCTACCTTGTTACGACTTAGCCCCAGTCACTAGTTTTACCCTAAACAGCTCCTTGCGGTGACCGTCTTCAGGTACCCCCAGCTTCCATGGCTTGACGGGCGGTGTGTACAAGGCCCGGGAACGTATTCACCGGATCATGGCTGATATCCGATTACTAGCGATTCCAGCTTCACGGAGTCGAGTTGCAGACTCCGATCCGAACTGTGATCGTCTTTATAGATTCGCGCCTGCTCACGCAGTGGCTGCTCTCTGTAACGACCATTGTAGCACGTGTGTAGCCCAAGATGTAAGGGCCGTGATGATTTGACGTCATCCCCACCTTCCTCACGGTTTGCACCGGCAGTCCCACTAGAGTGCTCGACTTGACTCGCTAGCAACTAATGGCAGGGGTTGCGCTCGTTATAGGACTTAACCTGACACCTCACGGCACGAGCTGACGACAACCATGCAGCACCTTGAAAACTGTCCGAAGAAATACCTATCTCTAAGTACGTCAGTCTCCATTTAAACCTTGGTAAGGTTCCTCGCGTATCATCGAATTAAACCACATGCTCCACCGCTTGTGCGGGCCCCCGTCAATTCCTTTGAGTTTCAACCTTGCGGTCG
>ERZ773203.59-NODE-59-length-59249-cov-6.157584_pt1 | contig 59249 bp, 46 predicted proteins | sample MGYA00580529_ERZ773203 | MGnify/ENA primary metagenome ERZ773203 (study PRJEB29015, sample SAMEA2738176) | human oral metagenome | biome: human oral; feature: human-associated habitat; material: saliva | place: China | collected 2177 ... | reverse complement strand
ATCTATTATTTCAATTATGGTATTATAAATATTCTTTTTTAATCTCTTTCTTTTATCTATTTTCACTTGATTAATGATAACTGAAATCCAAGACTTCATAAAATTATCGGTTTCTAATAAGTCGTCAATATTTCTATCAATTAATAATTTATTATCCTTTTCTATAGCCGATTTAAACCCAGCAACCCTCAAAACTAAAATATCGTTAATAGTTTTTAAATCATGAACAACTGATGTGGTGATTAATCCATTTGTCGCTAATGCTCTCATAAGTTTTAATTCAGAAATCAACTCCTCTTTATCTTCTTCTAAATATTTAATTGTATTAGCTAAATCGACTAAATCCCTTGCTTCACTTACTATATTTTTATCTTTTATATTTCTTTCACTTATTGATTTTGCTAGTTTTATACTCCTGTTTTTTACAATTTCTTTTTCATTTATTTTGTTATTATATATTTTAAAATTTTTTGCAATATATGCTCTATCTTTCTCTAATATTGATATTAATTTAATTAATATCTCTTTAAGTAAATTAAACGAGCTATTTTCAATTATTCCTTCTCTGCTAGATTTATCTAAAATTGCATTATTTTTTACACGTGATATAAATACAGAGCCTTGTCCTTGCGCATTACGAACAGTCCATCCTCCACGTTCATCTGATACCGCTACCGGATTGGCATTATTTCTTGATTCTAATCCCAGCCAATCAAATGCATTGGATCCACTTTCACCATACGGTCGTACCCAAAAATTATCTCTATAAATTTTAATTCCACCATATTCCTCTAACCAATTTTTCCTGTTTTTTCCAATTTCTTTATAAAAATATTCTTCTTTTTTTGAAATCGATAGTTTCATAAATGTAAATTTAAACTTGAATTTTCCAATTTTTTTAACTTCATTTATAATATCTTCGGAATTATTATTTAATAATTCTGATATTTTGTATTTAAAAAATAAATTACTTTTGTAAAAATCCTTCTTTCTATATGGAAATTTACTAAAAGCTTTAGTTAGAAAAATATCTTCGGGAATTCTATCTAAATCAAATTCTTTTCTAAATAGATTGATATTAAAATACTCACCATCAAATTCCGATTCAATTTTATAATCGTATCCTTCTGAAAAAGAATTCTCAACGACTTGATATTCTGATTCATCCCCTCTCTGTATACATAAAATAAAACTATCCTGTTCCATTGGAGGAATAAGAAATTCAAGAGATTTTTTTAAGCTTAAAATTTTATTTTCTGTCCAATCATCTCTTAAATCAAGAATTTTATTATTGTTCCTTTTTCAAAATTTAATTTTATGTTCTTATTTATCCCCAATTTATCAATACTTTCCTTCACTTTTCGAGGCAAAAATGATATCAGTTTTGAAGGTAAAAATTCAAATTCAGCATCAATATCATCTAACATTTTTCCTGATTCTTCAAATTTATTCCAATTGGTTTTCCATCGAATAAGATCTTCTTCATTATTTTTAGAATATAACTCACATATACTTCCCAATCTATCCAAAGCAAATCTTCCTATTCCTTTTTCACCGGATTTGATTCTACCTCTAGGAGATACATATTCTTTCTTTTTATTGTCTGTACCTATAGTCATCCAATAATCTTCTATTACTTTTTTTGTCATGCCAATTCCATTATCAATTAAATACAAACAATTGTCTTTTGTATCAAAATATACAAAACATATATCAGCATCAGCATCATAACTATTTTTAATTAATTCTATTATGGCACTTTCCACTTTCGAAACACTTTCTCTACCTAAAAGTATTGTTGCCCTTGAAGATATTTTGTATTTTAATTTTTCCATAAACTTACTCCTCTATGTAAAATCTATAATTTTCAATATCCTTCGATGTGATTCTCAATGAACCTCCACTAATATTTATCCCCATCTTTTTTACATATTCCATGAAATTTTCACTTTCCAAAATTCTTTTTGCAAAATCCAAATCATACTCTTGATGCTCATCTCTTAAGGAAATATACATTCCTGCATATGGAATACAATCCTCCCTTAACTTATATACGCAAACTTTATCTGTAATTATTGTTGATATAAGTAGTTTTTCACATTTAATCCAAGATAGTGCTTGAGTTCTTCCATATTCGAACCACTTTGATCTCATATCTGATTTTCTTTCTGTTAATTCTTTCATGAATTGATTTAAATAAGAAAAAGCACCGGGATATGAGTTTGCAAATTCTTTTTCTTCATATTTTGTTAGCTGATTGTCAACATACTTATATGGGAAAATAATTTTTTCAACTTTACCATATCTCATGGTTCTTGGCGTTGCAGTTGACATAATTGAATCTTTTTCAATCAAAAAATCTCCCACTTTAAAATAGTCATCTATTTCATCATACATGTCTTCGTTGATTACAAATGCTCTATTCAATAAAGTTGCTACCACATGTGAAACTTTGAAATAATCACCAAATCGATTATTTCCTATATTAAATTCATTAGAAAAAATCCATTTCCCTTTCATTGTTTTTTTATTAATAGACAATTGATTATTACAACACATATCGAAATATTTAATTTCATTACTATTATAATTTTTGTCAAAAATTATAATAGCTGATTTCACTAATGCATCATCAAATATTTTTTCTTTTGTATAATCTTTTATACAGATAATATTCTCACTCATAAATTCTCTAAGTTTATCACCAAAAACAGTTTTAAATATACTACTTGGTATTAAATAAGACATTTTACCTTCATTTGATAATAACTTTATACTATGTTCTATAAATGCATAGCAATAGTCAAATTTTCCTTGTCTACAGGTCTCATATTTTTCCTTAATAAATCTTCTTTCCTCTTTAGATAAATCACTATAAGTTATATACGGGGGATTACCTACTATAAAATCAAATTGTATATTTGTTTTACTTTTTAGATAATCTTCATTATAAATTTTCCAGCTAACATTCTGTATTCCATTTTTTTTCGCAACTAAGTTTAAGTTATGGATACACTTTTCAAATTGTTTTTTGTCAATTTCAAATCCAAAAATATTGTTTTCTAAACCATTTTTTATTTTTTTATTGGAATATTTGAGTCTTATCGCTTCTTCAATATATCTTGTAATTATTTCAACAAGGATATTACCATCACCACAAGAATTCTCTAATATTGTTTTATCTACTATATTTTCACAATAACCAACTGAATCCAATAACTCTTTAACGTAATTTACAGGAGTAAAGATTTGACATTTGTTTGCTATGTTTTTTTTACTGGCTTTTTCCATTATCAAAATACTCCAGTTCTTTTATTGACTCACTATTTAATTTTCCCAAAGAAATTATTTGCTTTTTCGCAAGCTTTCTAAGTTCTATCATTCTTTCTTTTTGATCCATACCTTTTCCAATAAGAACCGCATTATAGCTTTCCATATTTGCAAGTACAAGTAACTCATTCAGACTTGCATGGTCTCTCATATTACCTTTTAGGTCTGGATTTTCTTCACGCCACTGCTTAGCTCTCTTGTTAAATAAGGTAACATTGAGCATATCTGCTTCACTTGCATACTTGTAAGACAACTGTTCGTTGGTAAGATCCTTTAAGAGATATTCTTTGATTGCATCTGTATGGATTTTGTAGTTAATCTTAGAAATTTCTCTATTCAAATTCCATCCTAATGATAGCTTAGAATTTTCATCTGACTTAAGTCTTTTGTAATCCTGAATTACATACATCTTAAATTCAGCAGAAATCCATGAAGCAAATTCAAAGGCAATATCTGTATGTGCAAATGCACCACCATATCTTCCACCTTTTGAGATAATTCCGATTGCTCCAGTTTTCTCTACCCATTTCTTAGGGGACAGTGTAAAGGAATTATATCCAGCTTCCGATTTAATTCGGTCGAATTCGACCGAATTGAAATTCATGTTGTTTAAGCTTTCCCATAAACCAAGAAATTCAATTGTATCTTTTCTTCTCATCCAATTTTTAATTACATCACTTGGTTCATCGCTTTTATATCTAGCAATATCTGTTAGACTTATATAGTCGTTTTTAAAGTCTTCAGTATAAATTTGAATAGCAAAACCTTTTGCTTCAATCGTATCTTTTTTTGCCTTAGACATGTGAGTTCCTCCTTTATGCTGATGTACTGTTTACAACATTTATTTTCGTAATAACTGCTCTAAACAGCACACCAACAATTCATATTTTTGATTTTAAACTTTGGTAGAAGCTCTAAAACCCTTGTATTTACTTGACTATTTGCCTGTGTCATTATTATGACACGAAACCCAGAAAAACAATCCATTATAATATCGTCTTCATCGATACCGGTAAACTGAATAATCCGCTGAATAATCTCTTCATCTTTAGGATTCTCAAAAACTTTGTTTCCCAATAGCTCTTTTAGTCGCTTAGATGAAGCCCGACCATCCTTATAAAAAACACTATAAGGAACGCTATATTCCCTATTTTTAAGATATGATTTTAATGTAGGCACCCTGTTTTCATCTCTACCAAAATCAACCTTTCCCTCCTTAATCCACTGCTCCATAGTCTCTTTACCTGTTAACCAGCCTCTCGAAGGAATCTTCACCGGCTTCTGCGTTACAGGGTGAATTACAGGGTATTTAGGTCCACCACCACCCGGCCAAGAAATATTATCCGAAAAATAAATCCCATTCTCATCGACTTTATTATAATGTGAATGGTTTTTAGCCGGATAACCTTCAGGAAGATCTTTAAACCATTTTTTAGTTCTTTTTCTATTTTTTCATAGTCATCACCATGTAGTTGCTTCAGTCGAAAATATTCATTATAGATATCCGTCAGCCCCTGTTTTTTTTCTCTCCAAATGATCTCACGTGCTTTAATATGCTGCATATTTTTAAAATAACAAAGTATATATTCATGTGAAATAGATATATACTTAGAGTCATTTTTTCTCCCTGCAGCCCATATTAACTCAGCTACAAAATTTGATGAGCCGAATAGCTCATCAAATATAGCCTTTAACGAATTTACTTCATTCTCATCTATACTTATAAAAATGACTCCATCTTCAGTCAAAAACCTTCTAGCTAACATGAGCCTTGAATACATCATGCTACACCAATCAGAATGGAATCTCCCATTAGTATCTATGTTTTTAACCATCTTATTGCCGACCTGGTCTATTTTTCCGATTTCCTCCGCATACTCCTCATCCGTCATTTTAAAATCATCATCATATATAAGGTCATGTCCCGTGTTGTATGGCGGATCAATATAAATCATCTTGACCTTACCGAGATAACTTTCTTGTAAAAGTTTTAAGACCTCCAAATTATCTCCCTCAATATAGAGATTCTCCGTCGAGTCCCAATTCACACTTTCTTCCGGGCAGGGACGAAGAGTCTTTCGAATCGGCTTATTGGCTTCTACAATAGATGCTTTCTTACCTACCCACGTAAACTCATAAGCCTCATCCCCCACAAGAGTCTCAGGCGAAAGCATCTGCTTCAGGATTGCAAAATTAACCGCTTTTTTCAGTTCTCCGTTTTTATCCCTTGTTTCAGTAATACAATTAGGAAATAAAGCTCCAATCTTTTCAATGTTCTCCTAAGTCATATCTATAGACTCCATTTTAAATTTATCTATCTTTTCGTTGTCCATAAACATCATCCTTATATAACCTTTACCCGTGTGTCAGGCGACAGTAACTTAAAAATTTCTCCCACATTAATCTTTGACGGACTATCGGCAAAGCTACTGTCTCGAAAAACGGCACGAAGCGGCTTTTGTTTTGCAATTTCCTTAATAACGCTATCAGGTATTTTCTCATCAAAGCAGGCTATCAAGTCACCGTCATTATAATTATGAACCGTACATCCTTCCATGGTTTCCGAACTATACGGCAACGACAAGGGCAACCCCCATTCCAGTAAGCATCCGAAAAGAAGGTCTAAATCCGTGCGTTCTTCCTTCACATTGGATTCCATCTGTGACAACAAATCTTGCGAATATTCAGAAGGATTATAGTACACATCATTCATATTGCTCTCATCCAACTTGAGCACTCGAAAGCCGATATCAAGACTGTCGGCAACTTCAGGATGCTCTTCAATGATTTTCTTGCCGGCACGACGAATCCGTTCCTTACCGATTTCACAAATATTATGAGGTCTATTATTTGCATCCAGTAACCTAATCGCATTCTCAGCTACCTTTCTTCCACTCCCCGCCGGGGTCAATTTTATATCGATAATTTCAGGTATCTGAACTAAAATAAATTGTCTGCTCTTATTCTGTGCTGCATTCGCAAGAAAAACAGCATGGGCCGTCGTCCCGGAGCCGGAAAAAAAGTCCATTATAATATCGCCATTATCAGTTCCACAAAACTCGATAATTCGTTGAATTATTTCTTCATCTTTGGGATTCTCAAAAACTTTTTCCCCCAATAGCTCTTTCAACCGATTTGAAGCTGCTCGTCCATCTTTATAAAAAACACTATAAGGAACACTGTATTCTCTATTTTTAAGATATGATTTTAATGTGGGAACAATAGTTTCATCCACTCCAAAATGCACTCTATCGGATTGAATCCATTGGCACATCGTAGTTTCATTCGTTCTCCATCCACTAGATGGAACTTTAACAGCTTTTCCTGTACGAGGGTGTATTATAGGGTATTTAGGTCCACCACCACCGGGCCAAGAAATATTGTCTGAAAAATAAATACCATTTTTATCAACCTTATTATAGTGTGAATGATCTTTCGCCGGGTGTCCATTAGGAAGATTCTTAAACCACGCTTTTAATTCTTTTTCTACGCTTTGATAATTATCACCATATAGTCTTTTCAACTTACCATATTCATTATAGATATCTACTAATCCTTGCTTTTTTTCTCTCCAAATAATCTTATGATCTTTAATATATTGAATATCCTTAAAATAACAAAGTATATACTCATGTGACACCGATATATACTTAGAATCATTCTTTCTACCTCCAGACCACACTATTTCTGCAATAAAGTTTGATGAGCCGAATAGCTCATCGCATATGGCTTTCAACGAATTTACTTCATTTTCATCTATACTTATAAAAATAGCACCATCTTCAGTTAAAAACCTTCTAGCTAACATGAGTCTTGAATACATCATGCTACACCAGTCAGAATGGAATCTTCCATTAGTATCGGTATTTTTAATCATTCTATTACCGATTTGATCTATTCCGCCACCCTCTGATGCATACTCTTCGCTAGTCATCACAAAATCATCATTATATATAAAGTCATGCCCTGTATTATACGGCGGATCAATATAAATCATCTTGACCTTGCCAAGATAACTTTCTTGTAAAAGTTTCAAGACCTCCAGATTATCTCCCTCAATATAGAGATTCTCCGTCGAGTCCCAATTCACACTCTCTTCCGGGCAAGGTCGTAGTGTTTTACGAATAGGCTTATTGGCTTCTACGATAGATGCCTTCTTACCTACCCACGTAAACTCATAAGCCTCATCCCCCGCAAGAGTCTCAGGCGAAAGCATTTGTTTTAACATTTCAAAGTTAACGGCTTTTTTCAGCTCTCCGTTTTCATCTCGAGTCTCCGTAATACAATTAGGAAACAGAGCTTCAATTTTTTCAATATTTACTTGAGTCATATCTATAGACTCCATCTTCATCTTATCCATACCATTTCTCCTACTTTATTTTCTTTATTCGAAATTTTAATTCTTCTTCCCCACAAAATTCATAGCTCGTAATATACCCGATTTCTTTCAACCGTTGAGCAAGACGTTCAGTTTTAGCATTTCTTTTCATTTTAACTGCATGTTGCCGTGTTCTATCTGATAGGTCCTTATACGGGCCCTCCATTTCTCTAAAATATTTTTCGAAATCGGCACCACTTAACACATTGCAATTATCAAGTAATAATTTGTTTCTTTTTGAATTATTAACACACTGCCAAGCTACGGAAAACACATCTTCTGTTACAGGTAATCCCAGCACCGTCATGTTCAACGCGATAGTCGCTGTCATATTCTCCACAGCATACTTTGAAAATAACCGTTTTTTATTCTCAATGCTGAAATCACTTGACATTAGCTTTTCAAAAAGAGCCACAGTCATAGTTATGTCAGATTCTACATTCATATAGTCAGACTCATTTTTTAAGACGAACTCTATGGATAAATTCTCTGACACGGAATAAACCTGCCTGTACATTTCAACATCAAATTTAAAATAATGGATATCTATTAAGAGCATCAATGTTTCTTCGTTAACGTCTTGAATATCAATATTAAACTCTTTCATAGGTAATATAGGAAGAAGCCGTTTTTTAGTCTCTATTTCGGAATCCTGCACGATAAATGTTTTTATAAGGTCATCCGGCACTGATAATACATTGTCGGCAGACAGCGTTTGAACATGTTCTGAAATATATTTTTGTAACACTTCATTTAACCCATATACTTCCCAATAAGTGACAATGTTCTTCCAAGTGACTTCTACTTTATTACTATTTAGCAGAGCCTTCCATACGGACTCCCATTTCTCACTTTCGTCTCGAATCTTATCTCCTACACAATCTTCAATATCAGTTAATTGGAATTTCTCCTTACATAATACTCGATTCTGAAGCTCTTTATTATCAACTAATCGTTCTATCATGTCCACCACATCAGGTGGCGAATCGCAAACTACATCGTGTTTCAAAACGATTTCTTGAACAAAAGTTGATAAATTGTCTTGAATATACTTAATCATCCGATTATAGTCCAATTCACGAAGAGTTGTATACGGCTTTCTATCAAATTGTTCAACTAATTCACTATCTCTCCACTCAACTATAGTCCTACACATTTCGTCATTAATAGCATAGCAGTTTTCATCAAAAACGGTATCTAAAACACGTGGTGAAACTCCCTCAATTTCAAGACTCGTGAATTTAATCCTTAAATTTACAATAACAGCTTTTATCTTGAGCTCATTAGCATCGGCCAATTTACTGAGAATATCCTTATTCTGTACAAAATAATTGACTAAACTTCCATCAATATTTTGCTCTTCTATAAAATATAGATCAGCCCCATTTAACATAGCCTTTAAATATAATATTTGTCGATCATATGTAAGAGGTTTCCGCGAAATGTACGACCACATTCCTTTCCAAGACTGTGTTAATAAACCTATAAACTTATCTTTATATGCAGTCTCATCTACAAATTCATTGATAAATTCCCAACTATCAGTCTCCTCGTCTGATAACTTCCTAACAAATTCGCTAAGCTTTCCATCGGTATCGTCTTGACCTAATAAATACTCCAATAAATCAAAATTATAAATAGCTCTCTCTTTAAAATCATATGTTGGCAAACGTTTAATAATTTGTTCCATCTTTTCCAAATGATAAGTAAAATCCTGTGGACTCCGCTCCTTTACAGCAAGAACAAAATTCATATCGTCGGCTGTAATACTTCCCTCTTTAAAGTAATTAATATAATTTTTATACGTTTCATCTATGTAGCCTCTGCGCAAGAAAAATATAAGAACCTTATTTCTTAATATCGCCCCATCAAATATACTTTTTTCAGAATAGGCCTCAATAATCTCGGCTAGAGAAGAACCTAGCAGAATTGCTTTCTCATCCTTGACTTCTACATGCCTGCCTGGTACATTTAAACTTATTTTTTCATCACGTTTTAGTATTTTCCATTGTTCGACAAAATTACACAATATCTCAGAAGTGACTGGAGCAGAATACTCTCCAGAACTCTCTTCATAATATTTGATCTTTATATCTTTCATTCCAGTTAATTTTTTTAAATCATAATCATGTTTCATGAACTCTTTCGCCGAAACACTTGTAGACCCGGAATCATTATTTTCAAATCCTTGAAAACAATACATTCCACCCATCAGTGTGCCCAGCATTTCATATTTAAAACATTTTAGTGATTCTATAAAATTACCTTTAGTTTTTCTTATATACGCTAAATAATTATCTATAAACTTAGTTTTATAATCAAAGGCCGCTTTTATTAATCCCCCTTCATTTTGGACCTCCGAAAATTCCCTCGGGCAAAGATTTTTAAATACTATTATTGCCAACATCTTTTTATCTGATAAAGTTAGTGCCTTCAATGTCTTCTTATACATGGCAAATTCGTTACAAATATTTTGAAGCATTCTCATATCTGAAATATAAGGGGATATATCTAAAAGAAACTCTTCTGAAATATCGCTTTTCACTTTACTATTTTTTATTCCCTTGAGAAGTTCATTTAATATTTCACCTGAATTTGTCGCTGTTATTACCGGAACAACAGGGATTACAAAGTCAAAAAATTTCGTTCGATCGACAGCTTCAAAAATATCATCTCTAACTGCATATATAAAAACGATAGGTCCATTTTTAATAATATAAGATGCATTCAAAAGATTATTCAGTTCACGCAAATGAATAAAAACTTTTGGGTCATCAAATCGATCTAGATCTTCAAAAATCACGCATCTATAACCAGTCTCTTCAAAAAAGTAAATAATTTCATCCAGATTCTTATTAAAGATAGAATCCAGATTTTCATTATCACAACTGGCTGCCACATCTGATAACAATTTAATTTCTTTTATAGAAACTCTAGAGAGAAATTTACGATATATATATACGGCAATTACCGACACCGCGAATAATAAAGCTACACCGCAACCAATGTTCACTAATTCTGAATATCCCCAATCTATACCAATGGATCGATATATATACTGCCATGCAAGGTCTATGTCTTCCACAATGTATGTACCGATTAAGGGATTGAATACAGAAATAATCATCCATAGAAACAAAAGTCCGCCCCAAGTTTTTGCGACACTGCACCAAAAATTCATCTTAAAAAGCCTTCTATATCGACTTTGCGGTAATTTACGAGGATGTACTTTATAAAATAGTTGCTTTAAAATCCCTCTTTCAACTTCATCAATAGGAATCCTGATTTTCTCTCCGCCGATACTCGTACTGGTCTTATCTTCAGATATATCATCCCCCTTATTTTCTTGTGCATGCTCTAATGTTATTCCACTCAAAAAAGTAGCCATGGAAAGTTTAAGCATAAAATCATTCTTTTTATTCGAACATTTACAGCTTATCCATGCCAAAGGGCTTTTCCAAAAAGATTTTGTTTTCTCTTGAGCTTTTCTATATTTAATAAAAGTCTCAATTATACTGCTCTTTCCCGATCCATACGTCCCCGCCAAAGCGATATTCCTTATTTTAGGATTGTGCAAAGCCCATTCCAACGCCTCAATATAGGTTTCACACCCCTTGGCCTTATCTGTCGGAGTTAAGTCTCTATACTCAAAATCAAACGCATCATTAACATTACTTTCACCTTTTTCGTCGTGCGATGCTGAAGTTGTATATTCTGGATCAGCCATATTACCTATCCTCCGATTCTCTTAAAGATCCTCAAGTAATTTCTTCAACTTTTTCAACTCACTATTCAGGTCTACTTGTTTGTTAAACTGTTTCTCCCGACGTACCTTTCCTCCGAGAACGGCTATCTCTCGTTGTAGCTTTTGTCTTTTTTTATCCCGTTCTATAGAATGTCCCAACGATTCACCTGACGTCTGCGCTTCCAATGCTTTACCGCCGATCTGTCGTACATAATTCTCATAAACCGTGTCGAGGTTCATCCCTTCAAGCTTAAGGCGCAATTGCTCTTCAGGGAACCGGTCCGTATGATAATAATTATAGACTTTAAAAGCATTATCCCCCGTTTGGGCTTTTTCTTTATGAGCAATCCATGCTTGATATTCACCCTTATATTCTAATAGAAAAAGAACATGATAGTATACTTGTTTATCTATCTGCCGAAGCAACTCTGTATTCAGGTTTAACGAGTTTAACCGAATCTCAAATATTTGTATTTCCGTAACGGTATTGCCTTTACCTAAATTCATCGTATCATCTGCTATTTTATTTCGCCAATATATACTGTCAACCTGTTCAGTCAACACCCGCTTTAACATCGGTGTTAGCTGCATATTGTTATGCAAGGCTTGTTTAGGAATTCGCTTATTCACTTCTGTTGTCTTAGGTAGTCCCAGCATCGTATCTCTCCTACCGGTTTTTCACAACCAGAAAACAAATGAGTTCAAAATCATTCAATCCTTTTACCGGGGATCTAAGTGCTGTCGTACCGCCTTCAGCAAACAAACTGTTAACCTCGCTTTCATCTTTATCAGATACAATCGATTTTATAGCCTCACTGAGAAGTGTCGATACGGCACTCATATTTCTACCGTCATCCGTCTCTTCATTAAAAGGCTGATACAATTCACGTATAGGTCTATCTTTTCCTCTACATAAATTTCTGACCGTATCCAATAACTTCTTGGGTGCCAAATAGTTGCAAATAATCTCTCCATCCATATCAATATACACCATATAAAAAGGATGAATACGATTTTGATTGTCTATATTTACACCGCTATTCACGTTTCTAAGCACGAAAATAACGCCCTGCGGCAATTCATCCGTTGACGGTACAACGGCATGCATGCCTTTAGGATTCTTCCCTATATCGCCGTGTTCTTTAACATACTCTAATAAATCCAGCCTAAATTCATTAAGTCCTAAATCCATAATGGACACGCCCGTAGACACATCCTCTATATCTACAGCTTCTTCTTGTAACCGCTTTAACTGCTGCTTCCGATATTCAAGATCCCCTTTTTCTTCAGGACTGATAAGATTATCATCACCCGTTGAGGCCATAATGGAAGCTTTCATGCGTGCCTCTACACGACTTTTTAAATTAATATACTCATCCAAGCTTAAATCAGGCCAAAAATTCACTAACTGAATATACTTATTTCTACTGCCGATACGGTCGATTCGACCAAACCGCTGAATAATACGTACCGGATTCCAATGAATATCATAATTTATGAGATAATCACAGTCCTGCAAATTTTGACCTTCGGAAATACAATCCGTAGCAATGAGAACATCAATATCACTCTTACTATCGGGCATCAGTAATTCTCTATCTTTAGAAACCGGTGAAAAACACGTAAGTATATTATTTAGTGTGCCTTTAAGGCCTTTGATTGTAGTTTTACCGTCAATGGTACCTGTAATAACGGCTGTATCAATTCCGTATTTATCCTTCATAAATAAGCTTACATGCTCATATAAATATTCTGCCGTATCGGCAAAGGCTGAAAAGACAATAACTTTTTTATTTGTCTCGTTAATAGGATTTTCAACCTTGTTACTAATAAGTTGTAACAGTTTTTGCAGCTTACTGTCATATTCAGGCGTAATTTTCTCAAGCTTTTGTATCAGCTCTTTCAGTATTTGTGCGTCAGCCTTTAGCTCCCCTCGCCAGCTCTTATAATCCATGTCAGCCAGGCTGATTTTTATCTTTGTGCCGATTGTTAAATTATCTGTATTGGCATCTTCTATATCCCAATCTTCAGCAGCATCGTCTACAGACAATTCAGAATGTCCGTCACGCTCAAACCGATTTATCGTATTGATGGTACTATCAATCAATTCTTCCATTCTTAGTAATGTAAGTCTGAACGAGTTCACGGAGCTTTCCAATCTTTTTAATAAATTGATAGCCATTAACTGGCGAATGCCTTCTTCACGACCGCGTTGCGTCAAATTCCCGCCCTTATCAGCTATCAATTCCGCATACTTGTCCCGCTTACTTTCAAAGATGTAGTTGGTCGGTGTATAGATACTTAAATTCAATGAGCTCAGTTGTGAATATATTTTATTATAATTAATGTCAACAGGTCCGTCAGTCAGCTCCGTACGAACGGATATGGGCTTTTTCCGTTCAGGAAACTTGCCGATTTTAGCCGTATCGTAATATTTTTCAATATGCTTCCGAGACCGAGCAATAGTCACACTATCGAGTAACTCAAAAAAATCAAAATTCAGCATGGATAATAATTTATTCGTCGTTCTTTCTTCAGGCTCCAGCTTGCTCCATATATTAAAATTTTTCTGAGCCGATCTGAATATTTCATCTATATCTCGCTTAGTCCCTAATTTTTCATTGATCAACGACGTGTCCCCTTCATAAGCAAGGGCCAATTGGTTCTTTAAATCCGTAAAATTATTATTTACAGGCGTAGCTGATAACATTAAGACCTTTGTCTTAACACCGGCCTTAATAATTTTCCTCATCAATGTTTCATAACGATTTTCAGCCTCTTGAAAAGCGGCCCCATTGCGGAAGTTATGTGATTCATCAATAACGACAAGATCATAATTGCCCCAATTCAGTCTGTTCAGATCAAGTCCGTTTGAAAAACCGTGGTTTCTGGATAGGTCTGTATGAAATAATACGTCATAGTTCAAACGATCCGATGCAATCGGGTTGTTAACATAGTTATCCTTATATGTATTCCAGTTATCTACCAGCTTTTTGGGACAAAGCACTAAAACACTCTTGTTCCTGTTTTCATAATATTTTACGACAGCCAAGGCCGTAAAAGTCTTACCTAAACCTACACTGTCAGCAAGAATACAACCGTTATACCTTTCTAACTTATTAATAATCGCCAATACGGCATCTTTTTGGAAATCATACAACATGCTCCAAATGCGACTTTCCTTAAATCCCGTTGCTTCATTCGGCAATTCATCTTCTGAAATATCATCTAAGAACTCATTAAATATATGATAAAGGGCCATGAAATAAATCAGCTCCGGAGAGTTTTCATTATACGCATTAGCAATGGTTTCGATTACCGTATCCGTAACGGTCTGCAATTCTATCTTATTGCGCCACAGCTCTTCAAATGTATCCAGATAAGATTCAGACTCAGGCGCAGATAAACGAATTACTATATTATAAAGGTTATTCCCTTTTTCACACCCTATATCTACAGTCGTAAATCCGTTCATAGGCGCATAAGCCAGCTTATTCTCCTTATCGGCAATCGAAAGAAACGGGTTCATATTATTTCCTGTTATATTTGATTTAAACGTAGCTTTTCGGCGAATCCAGTCAGCACATTCTTTAGCTATAGACTTCTGAGTCAATTCATTACGAAGTTTCAGTTCGAATTCAGTACCGTACAGACTATTTTCCCTGTTCATTCGAGGAATATAGAATTCGCGCTTCTGTCTATCAGCCTGCTCTGTCGTAAACGTCGGTTCTGTAAAAATAAACCGAAATTCATCCACCGTTTCCAGCTGTTCCTTTAACTCTTTATAGGCATACATAGAGAAACAAGCTGCCGCAATAGATATCTTACTTCCTTTTGTAATCGTTTGTCTCAGATCATCTCTAACTATATCCGTAACATTATTAAATACCTTCGATTCCACTTTTGCACCGCCCCATATGGATACACGTATCTCTTCTTGTTTCACAAAAACCGGCAATAATAAACATATATTACATATTATACCATTCGTTATTTTCTATGTGACAGCAAAATATATAGATATGCGTCCCCTCTTATATATAATCCTATATAACGTTTCCGTATTACTAAATTTATTGTCTCACAAATATCTTCATCTAAAAGATATTGCTCCTTTACGACTGTGTCTTAACAAATATACTCGCCCACTTTCGCCCATCGCCGCCGAATAGGGTCAGATTCTGCTAACCAGTATTTTTCACTAACTCAGATATACAACACGTCTTACACTCACACTTCATCCAAATCCGCACCAAGGTACTGCGTTCCGTTAGACCTTTCATATAATCCGAAGGCAATTTTATCGCCTTCATGACAACCGAAATCTTGATTGGGTTCATTCAAAAGAATACCTGTTATGAATCCGTCTTCAAGTCCGACTATATGAACCCAACAGCCTTCCATATCCAAGTTTTCCTTTAACATAACGACAAGAACATCATCGACATAGTATTCATGCCTAAAAGCATCCAACTCCACAAGAGAACGTGATTCTTCAACACTTTCATCAGCATCATATGCTTTTAACATGTCTAATTTATTCGTATAATTTTCACTAATTTCATCATTACCATAGCCCAGAAATTCAAACTCTTCATCCTCTACAGCACCTATTCGTATAGTAGCTCTAATATTCTCGTTTCCTGAAAAAAATCCATATTGCTCATCAGTTATCTTCACAAGGCATAAAACCTCAAGTGTAAGCCCGCAATCTCGATCAATATATCCGTAAGTCAACATTCCCGTCGCAACATCAATCCCGGGAAATTCGCCTACTACTTCTTTCATCTTATCTGTAAGCGGAAAAATGCAAAAATTATGATATAAGGGTCTAAACCCGTACTCCGAATACTTCATAAGAACCTCCCGTAACATCAGTTTTATCTGCAAATCGTAGGTATACAAAGTTTAATTGGCATTATATCCGTGCTGACGACTCTGCAAGACTTCTTTCCACCATGATTCTCGTCTCAAAACAATTTTGTCATCAATTCTCCCGTTATAGTTCTCTAGAATAGAATACTGAAAGTTATTTTCTACGTAACTAATGCCTTCATCTTTAACCAATTCTTCTAATTTTTTATTGCCGCCGTGACCGTCGGCAGCATACTGACTCCATCTTTGCAATAACATTTCTTCACCCGTAGCCGATCCTACATATAACTTACCGGTCTTTTTATCCGTTATGAGATATACGGCTTTTTGATTCCCGAGAGCGGCAATCCAATCTTTCCTTGCGATGACACGCTTTAGATCTGAATATGAAAGTTTTACGTTATCATAACCGGGAAAGTCGTCATTATCATATTTTCCCGGTAAAATCTGTCGTACTTTAAGTTCGTCGGCATACCGATCAAAATGTCTTACAATCGTACGACCGGACAGTGCATATTCTATAATAGTTCTGCCGAAATATTGTTCATACTTCTCCTTAGGAATTCCTGTATATTCACCGTTTTCATCCTTCTTAAAATCATCAACTGTTGTAAGAAGCCAATGATTCCCTCTGATTTTCACTAGACAAATAGCAATATCGGCATTTTTTAAATTATCCCGTTCGCCTACATGATACAGCCAATTTTTGTGTAACCTTTCTTTTAACGCCTTACCTTCTTCCATAAAAAGTGTAAGAGGATCTGTTTCCCCGTTATATGTATTAAACTTCACTCTCGTTCGACTCATCTCTTCCTCAGAAAAGCCTAACAAATCATTCAACAAAATCGGCTTTTGTTCTTCCTGCAACTCCTGCTCACCCTTCTTTTCCTGTTCCATACATATACCTCCTTAGAAAACTTCTATTAATATAATCGCCAAAACCACTACAAAACACTCTTTCATCAACTACTTTAATTAATCCACAGTCATATATAAACAGAAACATTTATTACACACAACTGCCATAATTTTCCCCTTTTCAGTTAATACGATAGCCCGTAGGTATCCTTCCTACGGGTTATCGTTATTTACGCTCACACGTCCACTGCGTAATTTATTCAATTATTAAACGCGTATGTCCCCTTCCGAATACAGGCAAGCCTTTCAAGACAAGGTAATTCGATCGCCCTGTACACGGCAATACAAGGTGCCATCAAGGTGAGAAGCTGAGAAATCCATTTCGTATAAATCACTGTTTCTTCGTATGACCAATTCGCCGCTCAGCGTATAAAAACGAACTTCTTCGTTTTGCTACTCATAACAATTCATTCTATCACTTGCGTATTCTTTATATCCCGAAAATTTCAAAAAGTATACTGCTTTTAAACTTTCTTACGGTCCTGAAAAAGAAATAAAGGAATACCCCTTCTCCTTACCGATCCGTATCATATATTCCATTCTATAAACAAAGCGTTCATAAAAATCAATAATTAGATTCAGCTCTTCAAGATATCCCTTACTATGCTCATCTCTAGCTTCTTGGAGATCCTTTTCATAGGTCTTCCATTCTTCAACAGTATACATATCTCGTTCAGCATTAAAATATTCTGTATATGATTGATTGTGCACGGTCTTTATTTTTAGATCTTCCGTATACTCATTTTTCCGTCCTGTTAACAAAGCATCTACTGTATCCCTTATATCGCCTAATATATTTTCTATAGCTTCAAAAGTATAATAATTATATGTTAAATACCACTCAAATCCCTTCGTATATTCATACTGTTTGCGACCCTCTTCATCTTCCCAGCAATAGTCTAATCTTTTTTTATTAACTTCCAGATTGTCATCGAAATACTTGTAGAGAAACGGAGTAAGATAAGAATTGACATCATCTTCTTCCACACAAATAGCGGCTTCCTCCATGGTCGCTACATTATCTAAGCTATCAGTATCACTGTAATCGATAACTCGTACGGGCATAATATCAAAATAAGATCCCCCCGTATATCCGTCTACAATTTCAATTTCTCTTTTAAAAATTTCGCCGCCCGTTATAAAAAAGTACAACTCCTTTATTTCATTCAATACCTGTTCTGCATCTTTTTTATTTTTCCGTGCTTCCTCAAAAAGAGTACCGAGCTTCTCGTATGCCTTATATGTAAGATCCGATTGAAATAATAATTCCGACGCAGCCCGATAAATTTTTCTGTCTTCCATATACTCGGCATAATCATGTTCTAATAAAAGTTGCATGTCGATGACCTGCCATTCTTCCGGGGAACAATGTTTTCGAATATCTGTTTCCGATTGAGGAAATTCACCACCAAAGGCGTTTACCAATTCTTCTTTCGTAATATCCGGGTAATTCCCTACTGTTAATTGGTCCCAGCCGGCGTTTTTATATTTTTTCCAATAATCATGTTCAGAATCATAAATATAGTAAAGGTATCCTCCCTTCGTGATGAAAATTGAATTCTCTTCAGGAAATTTAATAGCTTCAAAGTTATCAAATAGTTTCATCGTCTCCCACCCCACTATCCGAAAACGCTTAAAACACAGTATATTTTAGCCCTACTATTACTGAACTCTATCCTACAGCAGACATGACTTTATCCATATAGTAAATACAGCCAATAAAAGACATTGATAAAAATCATCCCTATGAATTGTCACCCTTACTATCCTTTTCCACGGGTACTCATATTCTTCTGTGTAATATAGTTCTACTCCCAAATCGTATGTTGTGTATATACTTCAAAACGACGCTCCCTATGATCATCGGCAAAGTTCACGTCTATGGTATATCGATTCCACAGTCCGTACGGATGAGTTTGCATTTTAAGGGAAAAGTATTTGTTTCCTTTGTTTTCCTCATAGCTGACAGGGGAAAGTGAAAAAATATCCCTCATATCTTTTTTCTTCAACTCGTCGAGAGATAGGCTCGCAATATATCTGTCGTCTATTTTTACTCGATTAAACATCGCATCTCTTGATGATGTACCGAAGCGTGTAATAATACAGTCTTTAACACGTCCCTCATCTTCACGAGCCGGCGTCAAGTTCACATATCCGCACAAGTTCCCGTCTTTAACAAGCCCTACTGTCTCGCCATAATAAAAGTGGTCATTTCTCCTGTTTTTAATAATATCGTTCTCTGTCTTTCCTGAAAAGGAAAATCCTTCATCAAGCAAATCTTGTGCCGTCGTTTGTCCGACTACAAGATTATATCCGTCTACCTGAACAACCGGAGCTTTCACGGGAAGTCCCGTTATACTCAATACTAAGGAGCAGACAAAAGCGGACATAAAAATCATGCCCTTCACGGCATTGGCAGCTGCTGACAAAGTAAGGTTATATGCCCACTTTCCCTTAGAGGGAAGCACCATATCTAAGATGATAGACCCCAAGCCTATGACCATTCTCAGGCCGACGACAATGGCAAACTCCGCATATGTCCAGAACAGTACCTTATCATTCGTAAAATACTTGTCGGAGAAAATAAAATATACGAAAACACTCGCAACCAATATCCCGACGATATAGATATTGACTTCATTTAACGCCGCCCTGTCCGTAACGTCTTCATATATATCACTTCCTCGCCCTTTTATGGCATGCCCTACTTTATACATCCACTTAGGTACGTCACGACCCTCTTGAACGGCTACAACAAGGCGAATATACAAAAACACGGTAAAAGATAAAGTAAGGCCGGCTATTATAAAAAATCCCAGACTCGAAAGAAAAAAGTTTATAATACTCACCTCAACTTTAACTATTTACCCTGTTATTCAAGACATAACAAAGTCGCCTATCGCTTCCTTACCGGCAAGGCGACTGCCTCAGTCGTAGAAAGCATCCACTCCTCTATCGCCTACGGCTCTGACTCGCGGGCTTTCCTGACATGGGAATCGTAGACAACTACCACTCACTTTTCACCTTCAGTTCAAGTTCGTGGGTTGTCTTGATATGGTTAGTTTCATTGCCGCTTCAGTCTCTGCGTTCCTTCACCGGCAAGACAACTGACTCAAGTCCCAGTTGCTGTTGCGGTCGCTATCGCTTCCTTACCAGCAAGGCGACTGCCTCAGTCGTAGACGGCTACCAATCATGCTTCGCCTTCGGCTTGCATTCTTGGGCCGTCCTGACATGGGCGGTTTCATTGCTGCTTCAGTCACTTCGTTCCTTCACCAGCAAGACAACCGCCTCAGTATGATGGGTTTGGGGGAACATGTCAACGGGCTGGACTTTTTTAGTTTCGTAGCCTCTAGTTTTCATGTATGCCAGGTCTCTTGCCAAGGTTGCCGGGTTGCACGACACGTAGACGACGCGTTTCGGTTTGACGCTTGCAATGGCGTTCAGAACTTTTTCCTCACAACCCGCTCGGGGGGGATCGATGACAATGACATCGGGTTTTACACCGCTTCTCAAAAGTTCGGGAAGTTTATACGCCGCATCGCCGCACATAAAGTGAGCGTTCTTCACGCCGTTGTCCTTTGCGTTTTTTACGGCATCTCGAATGGCCGGTTCGACGATTTCAATGCCGTAGGCAAACTTGGCTCTTTTGGCTAAAAAGAGGGTAATGGTTCCCGTACCGCAATATACGTCCACTACCGTTTCGTTACCTTTAAGGTCTGCATAGGACAGAGCCGTATCGTAGAGTTTTTGGGCCTGTTCGCTGTTTATCTGAAAAAAGGATTGAGCCGATATTCTGAAACTTAAGTCGCCGATGGAGTCGGAAATAGTCGGACTTCCGTAAATGACCTTCGTCTTATTTCCCAAGATAACATTCGTATGGCGAGAATTAATGTTCTGAATGACGCTCGTCAGCCCCGGCACATCTTTGCGCAGCATTTGTACAAGTTCTTTCATATGCGGCACCATGGGTACGGCCGTGACGATACAAACCATGATCTCACCCGAATGAACGCCGGTTCTGCCCATAATATGACGGACAATTCCCGTCCCTTTGTCTTCATCATAAGCGGGAATTTTATAGTCCTTCATCCACTGCCGAACGACGGGAATGATTTCGTTATTGCCCCCTTTTTGAATGGGACAGGCATCAATGTCGATAATGCGATGCGACTTTTCGGCAAAGCAGCCGATATGAAGGCTTCTTTTATCGCCACCTACGGGTAGCTGCATCTTATTGCGATAGGTCCACGGGTCATCGGCTCCTATAGTCGGCAAGACGGGAACATCTTTTAACTTGCCGATCCGTTCAACCGCATCCTGTACTTGTTGCCGTTTTTCCGCCAATTGTCCTTCGTACGACAGATGCTGTAACTGACAGCCGCCACATTCGGCATAAACACTGCAAGGCGGTTTTACCCTGTGTTCCGACGGCTTTTGCACCTTCTCTAAACGCCCCGTCGCATATTGTTTCTTTACAAAGGTAATCCGTGCCGTCACCGTTTCTCCCGGCAAGGCTCCGTCTACAAAGACCGTAAAGTTTTCCACTCGTCCCACGCCCTCACCGTTTGACCCGAGACGCAAAATATCGATAGTATATGTTTTTCCCTTTTCTACAGGAACTTTAAATTTTTCCGCCATAACTACTCCCGTTTACCCGTCTATTATATCGGCAACAACCGATTCTTTTTCAGTAGACTCTGTTTCTTCTATCTGAAAAGCGGCTCGAATCCGTTCTTCATATGCAGACGTATCGGCCCCCTCACCCCCGTATAGGGTACATAAGAGGTCGCCTGCTTCCACCTTGTCATATACTTCTTTATGCAAGGCGAGGCCTGTATACAAGTTGATAACATCATCCTTGTGAGCCCTACCGGCACCTGTTTCCATGGCGATCTCACCCAAGGCTCTGCCGTCTACATGCACGATAAAGCCGTTCTTTTCAGCTCGTATGTCTCTTGCATTTACTCTTTTTGTCAGAGGATGCACGCCTATAAAGGACGTATCTCCCCCTTGTGCTTCTAAAAACTCCTTAAATTTTTGAAGGCCCGACCCGTCGTTGATGTGTTCTTGTAAAACCGTCCGACCTTCTTCGGCTGTAGCAACGAGTCCCGCCGACTTCAGCATATAGGCACCGACAGTAAGAACCACTTCTTTCAGCCTTTTGCCCCCTCTACCTGAAAGAACGTCTACGGCTTCATCGACTTCCAAGCTGTTGCCGATACTCATGCCTAAGGGAGCATTCATAGATGTCAGGACAGCTGTCGTAGGTTTTCCTGCCACCACGCCGATATCCACCATGGCTCGTGCCAATTCAAAGGCCCGTTCCTTCGTTTTCATAAAGGCTCCGTCACCGTATTTTACATCCAGGACAATAGCATCCGCTCCGCCGGCAAGCTTCTTACTCATAACGGAGCTTGCAATAAGCGGTATACTTTCTACTGTTCCCGTTGCATCTCGCAAGGCATACAAAAGCTTATCGGCCGGTGCCAATTCTCCCGACTGTCCGATGACGGCCAAACCGATGTGATTGACTTGATTGAAGAACTCCTCTTTCGACAAGGTGATGCGAAATCCCGGCACGGATTCAAGTTTATCCAAGGTACCGCCCGTAAATCCAAGCCCGCGGCCGCTCATTTTCGCTACCTTCACACCTGCCGCCGCAACAAGAGGTGCCACGATAAGGGTTGTCGTATCGGCAATGCCGCCCGTACTGTGCTTATCTACCGTAACGCCGTCAATAGCCGATAAGTCGACGACTTCTCCCGAATCTCGCATAGCCGCCGTAAGAGCCGCAGTTTCTCTTTCATTCATACCCTTCAGGTATACAGCCATAAGCCACGCCGCCGCCTGATAATCTACAACTCGGCCCTGTGTATAGTCTTCTATAAATTTTTTAATTCGGGACGCACTCTGCTCCTTGCCGTCCCGCTTTTCTTCTATAAAGTCGACAGGCCACATAGTCCGTCCCTCCTCCAGTTACTATTTCAAGTCATTCAAAAAAGAAGTTCCGAAGGGCAACTTGCCTGCATCAAAGTTATCCATAATCGTTTGTCCCAAGTCGGCAAAGGTCTTGCGCGTTCCCAAATCCCTACTTTCCGTAAGGCCCGGACTGTACGCAACGAGAGGCACCTCTTCTCGCGTATGGTCCGTACCCGACATAGTCGGATCGTTACCGTGGTCGGACGTAATCATCAAGAGTTCGTCGTCTTGCAACAAGGGCAAAAGTTCGCCCAACATGGCATCGAAGTCCTCCAGGCATTGTGCATATCCCTGAGCATTGCGCCGATGACCGTACATGCTGTCGAAGTCGACAAAGTTGGCCATGAACAGGCCTTCCTTGTCTCGATATCTCTTCAATTCGCGAATAAGAAAATCCATATCTTCCCGATTATTTGCCGTATGATAGCTTTCCGTAAGATCGATATGAGCATAAATATCACCGATTTTACCGACGCCGATGACTTCATAGCCCTTTTCTTTTAAATAGGAAAAGACCATTTTCCGTTCCGGCAGACGACTGTAATCCTGACGGTCTCCCGTACGCACGAAATTTCCCGGTTCTCCCACAAAGGGACGGGCAATAACACGACCCACCTCGTACGTCCCTACGCACACTTCCTTACGTGTCACTTCGCAAATACGGTAGAGTTCTTCCAGGGGAATGACATCCGTATGAGCCGCAATTTGAAAAACACTGTCTGCCGACGTATAGACAATGGGTTTTTTCGTCTTCAAATGTTCAGGACCGAGGCGAGCAATAATTTCCGTTCCCGACGCCACTTCGTTACCGAGCCATCCATGGCCCGTTTTTTTCGTAAACGTATCCAGTAAATCTTGCGGGAAGGCGTCGTAAAAGACGGGGAAAGGATTTTCTACGGGATTTCCCATAAATTCCCAGTGGCCGCTCGTCGTATCCTTGCCGTTGGAGATTTCTCTCATACGTCCGTACGAACCGACGATTTTCACGCCTTCGGGATGAATGTGTGTCGCCTTTTCCCAACCGAGGCGACGCAGATTCGGTATCTTAAGACCACCCGGTACGGCTTCATCAATATGCTTTAACGTATCGGCTCCTTCATCCCCGAAGCGTTCGGCATCGGGAGCTCCGCCGGCACCGACACTGTCCGTTACGATGACAATTATTCTTTTAAAACGTTTCATAATGTCCCCCTGCCCGTTTATTTTCCGAGCATGTACTTACGAGCCTTGAGGAAACAGGCAATGGTCTTCGAGTCGACGATTTCATTATTGTCAATCATCTTTTCCACTTCTTCAGGCGTGTAATATTCAATATTCATAAATTCATCTTCATCCAAATGCTGAGTCCCTTTTTTCAGATTCCGTGCCGCATATAAGTAGAGACATTCATCCGAAAAACCCGGTGACGTATAAACATGTCCCAAAGGAATAAGCTCACCTGTAACGCCCGCTTCTTCTTCCAGCTCACGAGCTGCACAATGCAAAGGATTTTCTTCCTTACTGTCTATTTTCCCCGCCGGAATTTCCAATAGTACCTCATCCGGTGCATACCGATACTGGCGTACAAGAATGATCTTTCCCTCCGGCGTAATCGGCAAAATGGCACAAGCCCCTTTGTGACGTACCACTTCTCGCGTCGAAGTCTGATCTGTATCGTTAATACGTACTGTATCCAAAGTCAGATGCAATACATGTCCTTTAAAAATATCTTGACTGTCTATCATTTTTTCCGTACTGATACTCATGTGTCTCCCCCTTTATAATACAAAAAAGGCACTACACTGTTATTATACAGTAGAGTGCCTCTTTCCGCTAACTTATTTACCTGTACTGCCGATGCCGCCCGTCCGCATTCCCGACGCGGCGTCTTCATCGACCGTTAAATATTTCATAAAAATCCCCTGACCGATACGATCACCCTTTTCAACCGTATAGGGCGTATCACCCGTGTTGTAGTAGGCAATCATAATATGCCCTTCATTGTCGGGGTTATTATAGTAATCACTGTCCACAATGCCCGTGCTGTTAGCGAGCATGAGACCTTTTTTAAAGGCCAACGACGAGCGGATAAAGACGGACAGATATTCGTCATCACCCATATAGGCCTTAAGACCCGTAGGAACGACGGTTACGGCGTGAGGTGCCAAGACCTTCGTTTCTGCAGCTTCCAAATCATAGCCCGCACTGTTAGCCGTCTTCCGGGACGGTATGTGGATGCCTTGTCCGGCATAAGCCGAAACGATTTCAAATCCGCGCTGTCTCATCATTATCTCCGATGACCGTCTCTGTGACCGCGATTGCCTCTGTCGCCGCGATCACGACTCTTGAAGTCGCCGTCTTCGCCCGTCAATACGACCTTACGGGACAGGTTAATGCGTCCCTGGCTGTCGATTTCTACGCATTTAACGACAATTTCATCGCCTACGTTGACAACGTCTTCTACCTTTTCCACCCGTTCCGTCGCAAGTTGGGAAATATGAACCAAGCCTTCTTTACCGGGCAGAACTTCTACAAAGGCACCGAAGGCCATAAGGCGCGTAACCTTACCGACATACGTTTCGCCGACTTCTACGTCCTTCGTCAGATTTTCAATCCATTCCTTAGCCTTAGCACCGCCTTCTCCGTCTACGGAAGCGATGTATACGAGGCCCGTATCGTCAATGTCGATTTTGGCACCCGTTTCTTCCGTAATCTGTTTAATCATCTTGCCGCCCGGCCCGATGATATCACGGATCTTGTCGGGATGTACCTGCATGGTAATAATGCGCGGTGCATAGGGGGATAATTCCTTACGCGGTGCATCGAGGACCGCTAACATCTTATCCATAATGTGAAGGCGTCCTTCATGAGCCTGTTTCAAAGCCGTATCAAGGATTTCACGACTGAGGCCCTTGATTTTAATATCCATTTGAATAGCCGTAACGCCCTTTGTCGTGCCGGCTACCTTGAAGTCCATATCACCCAAAGCATCTTCCATGCCTTGAATATCCGTCAAAATCGTGAAGTCGTCGTCCTTCGTCACAAGTCCCATAGCTACGCCCGAAACGGGAGCCTTAATGGGAACGCCCGCATCCATAAGTGCCAACGTACTGCCGCAAACGCTGCCCATGGAGCTGGAACCGTTGGATTCGAGAACTTCCGACACGACACGAATAGCGTACGGGAACTCTTCTTCCGACGGCATAACCTGAGTAAGCGCTCGTTCAGCCAACTTGCCGTGACCGATTTCACGACGACCCGGACCGCGAGAAGAACGAGTTTCACCGACGCTGAAGGACGGGAAGTTGTAATGATGCATGTAACGACGTTCCGTTTCCGTGCCGACACCGTCGATATGCTGAGCTTCCGACAAGGGTGCCAAGGTAGCAAAACTCAGAATCTGTGTTTGTCCGCGCGTAAACAGACCCGTGCCGTGAGTACGCTTGAAGAGTCCTACTTCACATGATACGGGGCGAACTTCGTTAACCTTACGGCCGTCGGGACGAATCTTGTCGACAGCAATCATGTGACGAACGATTTCTTTAATCATCTTCTGTGTAATCGTTGCCACATCCGCCTGATTATCCGGATAAATGTCGGCAAAGTGTTCGTAAATATCCGCTTCAACGGCATTCATCTTTTCTTCACGAGCCATCTTGTCGGCATCGAAAATAGCTTCCTTCATCTTGGCTTCGCCATAGGTATGAATAGCTTCCACAATATCTGCAGGCGGTTCTTTTTCGACGAATTCCTGCTTCGGTACGCTGATTTCATCGAGGAAAGACAGCTGGAATTCAACGACCTTGCGAATTTCTTCATGAGCAAACATGATAGCATCGAGAATATCGCTTTCCGGTACTTCTTTAGCGCCGCCTTCAACCATGAGAATAGCGTCTTTTGTGCCGGCTACGACAATATCCATGTCGCTCTTTTCACTCTGTTCCACTGTAGGGTTAATAATAAAATTACCGTCTATACGACCGACACGAACGCCTGCAATCGGACCTGCAAAGGGAATGTGAGACATGCATAAGGCGACGGATGCACCAATCATAGCCGCAATTTCCGGAGCGTTATCGTGGTCAACTGCAAAGTCATAGGCTACGACATGTACGTCATGACGATACGTTTTCGGGAACAAGGGCCGAATAGGACGGTCAATAAGGCGGGCAAACAAGGTCGCCGATTCGGGCGGTTTGCCTTCTCTTTTTATAAAGCCGCCGGGAATCTTACCAACAGCATACATTTTTTCTTCATAATCTACGGTTAAGGGGAAAAAATCCGCATCTTCACGTGCTTCTTTCGATCCTGTTGCCGAAACGAAAACGGCTGTATCGCCGTAACGTACCAAAGCGGCACCGCTAGACTGTTTTGCCAATTTACCGACTTCCACGGTAAGCGGTCGGCCGGCAAAATCCATTTGGAATATTTTTTCTTCCATTCCCTTTCCTCCTTATATCTACTATCCAAAAAAGAGGCTGATGTGTCTATACATCAGCCTCAGTTCGTGCAATTATTTACGCAGGTTGAGTTTTTCGAGAATAGCACGGTAACGTTCCAAGTCATGTTTTTGCAAGTATGCAAGTAAGTTACGGCGCTGGCCGACAAGTTTCAACAAACCGCGACGGGACGCATGGTCCTTTTTATGACTGCGAAGGTGATCCGTCAAATAAAGGATACGGCTCGTAAGGAGCGCGATCTGTACTTCCGGAGACCCCGTGTCTTTTTCGTTTGTGCCGAATTTGGCAACAATAGCTTGTTTTTCTTCTACGCTTAACATTGTAATTCCTCCTGTAATATAACATTCACCAAGCACTGCGTGTTCGTCGGAGTGATCGATACACCCGGTGCCCGTACGACATGGCTTATTATACACTACAAGGCCCTGCCTGTAAAGGAAGAGCCTTGTAGTTATTATGCAAAATAAGGCTAACGAAGTTTCGCCCCCGCTTTTTCTTGTAATTCTTCAAGAATGTCCGTAACGGGTTGTTGAATATCCGCGTCGGACAAGGTCCCTTCAGCAGAACGGAAGGTCAAGGCGAAAGCAAGGCTTACAAAACCGCGGGGAACCTGTTCTCCTGAATATACGTCGAAGAGATGTACACCTTCCAAATACTGACCGCCCTTTTCACGAATGATATTCAGCAAGTCGGCATGCTTGGCACTAATCGGCACGAGTACGGCCAAGTCACGGGTAAGAGCCGGGAACTTGCCTACTTTGTGATAGTCAGGAATGAGGTTAATTAAAGGCAAGAGGTCCTTCAAGTACATTTCAAAGACATATACGGGTCCTGCAACGTCGTAGTTGTCGACGCACTGCGGATGAAGTTCGCCGAAACGGCAAAGAACCGTGTCGCCTACAACATATTCAGCCGCCTTACCGGGATGTAAGGGGGCATAATCTGAGGCCCGCAACTGTGCATGAATGCCCAAGCTTGTCAGAACGGCTTCCATCAAACCTTTTACGTCGTAGAAATCAAATCCTTCCGCTTTATACGGCCAGCTTGCCTGTGTCCGATTCCCGTATAAAAGGCCCGTAATTTCTCTGTTTTCATCAACCAATTCCGTAACGGGAAGGCTCTTGGGACGATACGTAGATGCAATTTCATAAATAGCCACGCAATCATTTTTTACAGCCTGATTACGTACGAGCACGTCCATCAGAGACGGCAACAAGGTTGTTCTCATGAGGGGGAATTCTTCCGTAATAGGATTCAATATAGGCACGGCCTGATAATGAGCGTCGTCTTCTTTAAAGAGAAGTTTTTTCAGCGAATCGGCACTCATAAAGCTGAATGTTACCGTTTCGTTCAAACCGCTGCGACTCAAGACGGACGAAATATGTTCCCGAACAGCGTGTTCAAATCCTTCCTGGCCTTCCGAAATATTACTGAGAGGACGGGTGGACTGAATATTCTCATATCCGTAAATACGAGCTACTTCTTCTGCAATATCGGGCATTTCCGTGCAATCGATACGCCATGTAGGTACGACAGCCGTCAATACCTCGTCGTGTTTTTCCGTCTTAAAGCCCAAGGTCGCCAAGATGGAAATCATATCTTCTTCCGAAATATCCGTACCGAGGAAGTCATTGACCCGCTGTGCCGTAAAGTCGATGCGGCGAACTTCCTGGGGACGTACATATTCGTCGATAACGCCGGCCGCTACTTCACAAGCTCCCATTTGTTGCAACAACTGAGCCGCCCGATTAAGGGAGTGAACACAACCTTCCGAATCGAGGCCTCGTTCAAAACGGGCCGACGCTTCGGAACGAAGTCCTAAAGCACGGCCGGTCTTACGAATGGAAGAACCTTTAAAAGATGCACATTCTAAGACAACCGTTGTGGTTTCTTCCGTTACTTCCGAATCGAAGCCGCCCATAACACCGGCAACACAGCTTGCCTTTTCAGCGTCGGCAATGACCAGCATATTTTCCGTCAGTTGCCGTTCAACCTGATCCAAGGTCGTAATCTTTTCGCCTTTCTTTGCTCTTCTGGCAATGAGTTCATGTCCGGCCAACTTATCGTAATCGTATGCATGTAAGGGAATGCCGAATTCAATCATGACATAATTCGTTACGTCGACGACATTGTTAATAGGACGAACGCCGGCTTTACGCAACCGTTGCTGCATCCAAAACGGCGACTTGCCCACCTTGACGTTATAAAGCATGCGGGCCGCATAGCGAGCACACAGTTCCGAATCGTCAATGGTTACCTTCAATTTCCCGTCAATTTTTTCACTGCCTTCTTGTACTTCTACTTGCGGCAACTTGGCTTCCTGTCCGGACAGGACGGCAAATTCACGGCTTAAGCCCACCATGCTGAAGCAATCGGCACGGTTCGGAGTCAATTCGTATTCATATACGACATCACGCAACCCCGTCTGAGCTACGGCGTCAATGCCCACAGGCGTATCTTCCGGTAAAATCCAGATCCCTGACCGTTCTTCCGGCAAGAGAAGGCTGTCGTCGAGACCCAATTCGTGAGCCGAACAAAGCATCCCTTCCGACGTTTCGCCGCGAAGCTTCGACTTTTTAATTTTCACACCGCCGGGTAAATGAGCTCCGTGTACGGCAACAGGCACGATTTGTCCTTCCCGTACGTTCGTAGCGCCCGTAACGATGGTCAGTTCCTTATCACCCATATTAAGGGTACAAATAACAAGCTTATCCGCATTGGGATGCGGCACGATTTTCGTAATCTTACCTGTAATGACATTTTGTATATCTTTGCCCCAATATTCCACCTGTTCTACAGGAATGCCGGCAATGGTCAAAACATCGGCAAATTCTTGAGGTGTTCGGCTTTTATCTATAGTTACATACTCTTGCATCCATTCGAATGAACTTTTCATCTTCCGTACCTCCTAAAACTGATTCAAGAAACGCATATCGTTTTCGTAGAACAGGCGTAAGTCGTCGATTCCGTACTTTAACATGGCAATACGTTCTACACCCATCCCGAAAGCAAAGCCGTTGACTTTGTCAGGATCGTAACCGTTCAGGCGCAATACGTTCGGATGAACCATACCGCAACCGAGAATTTCAAGCCAACCCGTGTGAGAGCATACACGGCATCCTTCACCGCCGCACATAACACAGGAAATATCCACTTCCGCACTGGGTTCCGTAAAGGGAAAGAAGCTGGCGCGGAAACGCACCTTCGTCTGCGGTCCGAATATTTCGCGCAAAAAGTCTTCCAACATACCTTTCAAGTCGGAAAAACGAATATGTTCATCTACTATAAGCCCTTCCATTTGATGGAATACAGGCGAGTGAGTGGCATCATAGTCCCAACGATATACCTTCCCGGGAACGATAACCTTAACCGGTTCGTTCGGTTTGTGAGCCTGTAAAGTACGCGCCTGCATGGGCGATGTATGAGTACGCAGGAGGATTTTATCCGTTATATACATGGAGTCTTGCATATCCCGTGCCGGATGATCATCGGGGAAATTGAGACATTGGAAGTTATAGTAATCGTCTTCAATTTCGGGACCTTCCACAATGGAAAAACCCATATGAAGGAAGGCCTGTTCCATTTCACGACGAATTTTATGGAGAGGATGTTCATGACCTGTAATCGGTTGTCTACCCGGCAAGGTGATATCAATGCGTTCCGACTCGATTTTAGCTGCCAATACGGCGGCTTTCAATTCTTCCGTCTTGGTATTCAAGTAACCTTCAATGACTTCGCGTGCCGAGTTAACAGCCTGGCCGACTTTCGGACGTTCTTCTGCCGACAAATCTTTCAAACTCTTCATAAGAGACGTGAGTTCGCCCTTTTTGCCTAAATACTTGACACGAATATCTTGTACATCTTGTAAGGCACTGCTTTTTTTCAACTGTTCGTTGACGGCTGCCTTAATCTCTTCGATTCTGTCTGTAATCATCGTATACCTCCTGCATAATAAAAAACGGACCCTCACCCCAAAGGGGCGAAGGTCTCGCGGTACCACCCTAATTATGACTTTACTCTCCTGTAACGGGAAGACCCGCTCGGCCTACTGTAGTTTCAGCCGAGAGCTCCGAAGGGAATCATAAAACCGGACGAGCGACACTCTCAATCGGCGATGTCGTTTCCTGTACACGTCTTTTTGTTATATGCTGTCTTCGTCATAGCAACTTATGTATTAATGCATCTATTGTATCAATAGAGCGTCTTATTTGCAATAACCAATCTTTGGATCTGGTTCGTGCCTTCGTAGATCTGCATGATTTTAGCGTCACGCATATACTTTTCTACGGGATATTCTTTAATATAGCCATAGCCGCCCATAACCTGTACGGCATCCGTCGTTACCTGCATGGCAACGTCCGAAGCGTTACATTTGGCAATAGCCGCTTCACGGCTGAAATCCATGCCCTGGTCCTTCATCCAGCAAGCGCGTTGAACAAGAAGACGAGCACCTTCAACCTTCATGGCCATATCGGCAATCATAGCCTGGACCATTTGGAAGGAAGCAATAGGCTTGTCGAATTGTACACGTACTTTAGCATATTCCGTGCAAGCGCGGAAAGCCGCTTCGGCAATACCGACCGATACGGCACCTACAAAGGGACGAGCCGCATCAAGCGTATTCATGGCAATTCGGAAGCCCTGGCCTTCGCGGCCGAGGCGATCTTCCATGGGTACGAAGCAATCCTGGAAAATGAGTTCCGTCGTATTGGACGCACGAATACCCATCTTATTTTCGGCCTTGCCCACTGAAAAGCCCGGTGTGCCCTTCTTAACGATGAAGGCCGTCAAGCCGCGAACACCGCCGCCCTTACGCGTATTGGCGAAGACGACGAAAACTTCAGCCAAAGCACCGTTAGTAATGAAGCACTTCGTGCCGTTTAAGATATAGCCCTTGCCGTCTTCCGTTTTCGTAGCCTGAGTCGATACGGAGCCCGCATCGGAGCCCGTTCCCGGCTCGGTCAAAGCAAAAGCTGCCAAGTGGTCGTCATTAATAATATCAAAATAACGCTTTTTCTGATCATCGTTCCCGGCAATGATAACGGGGTACGAGGCCAAAGCATTGGCTGCAACCGTCGTAGCTACGCCGGCACACCCTTTACCGAGTTCTTCATAAATAGCGGCAATGGTAACAGCATCCAAGCCGGCACCGCCGAATTCTTCGGGAATAGCTACGCCCAAAAGGCCCTGTGCTGCCAGTTTTTCCAACAACCCTTCATGAAGCGTTTCCGTTTCGTCCATTTCCAAAGCATACGGTTTGATTTCTTTTTCTACCAAATCACGTACGACTTTAATAATATCCAGTTGTTCGTCGTTGTAAGCAAAATCCATGTCGTTACCCAACCTTCCGTCAATGACTACTGTTTTTCAGGTTTTTCAAGAATATAAAAAGAAGCTCGGCTCTTAACTACAAGTCGGCCTTCATCATCGCGAATGACCGCTTCCGTCAACAGCGTATCTTCCCCTATATTCACAACCGTACCCATACCGTGTAACAATTCACCTACACAAGCATGTCGTACGTAATTCATGTTAATTTCCAGGGTGGTTATGCGGTAGCCGCAAGTTCGGCTGGAAAATCCCATGAGTGTATCGCAAAAGGCCGTCATCAGTCCGGCTGATGCCGTACCGTCGGCCGTGCAAAACCGTTCTTCTACGGGAAAATCAATTCTTACTTCTCCCCTGTCGAAGTCTATAACGCGACACGGCAGCGTTTGAAAATAAGGAGTGCTCTTATAAATCCGTGCCAACGTTTCTTGTAATGCTTTCTTTTCTTCCGGCGTAAAGCGTTCGTTCATAGCCGTTCGCCTCCGTCCGCTTTGACAGTAAACGTAGCCTTGGCATAGGCCAATCGGCGTTTTTCATTGTCGAAAAACTCGCAAACCGCTACGGCCGTCGTCCGACCTTCATGAATGAAAAAGGTTTTGACAGCAATATCCGTATCGGCCTTGCCCGGTCGAATATGGTTTACGGTCAAATCGAGAAGGTGAGGCTTTAACCCGTGCAGCAGGCACATCTTTTCCGTTACGGATGCGGCCATGCCGTAAAAAACACCGCCGTACAAGGTACCGTTCGGATTATCCCACGCTGTTCCCACATTATGAAAGACCAGAGTAAGACCGTCCTGACTTATCTCTGCTATGTCGAAACCCATGAACTGATCAAAAGGGCTATTTGCCAAATCGTCATATACCCTTTGTTCCGAAGCGATCATCTATCCGTCGCACCTTCCTGAAAATAATATACATACATCCTATATTTTACTATAGCCCTCATGGTTCGTCAAACAAAACGGCTTACCTATCCTATTTGCAGATAAATAAAAAGCAACAGGGTCTGTCCGTTACTTTTTTAGATGTATAAGTTTTTAACCGGTTATTTCTCATCCATGAAGGACAAGACTTCTTCTATAGGCAATACCCGTCCGAAAACATGACTCCAGATTTTTTCATGATGAATACGGATATTCGCCGCCGGCATATTCTTCGTATCAAAGGTCGTCGTCCCCCCTTGAGGTACCGTAATCTTATAATTCTTTTCAAAGGCTACGCGAATAGTCGTGTCCACACAATATTCAACTTGCATGCCCACGATGATTAGATTATCTATCCCCCTTTCTTTCAAATAAGCATCAAAATCCGTATCCTTAAATGACGACGGATGGGTCTTTTCAATAATCTTTTCGCCTTCCTTAGGGGCTACCGCTTCATGAATCTGCCACCCTTTTGTTCCCGGAACCAAACTGTCACTTTTATGACGAACATAAATAACTTCAATGCCCTTTTTCCTGGCCTGTTCAATCAAAATGCCGACTCGTTTCAAAAAGCGGGGACTTTCATAAGGCTTCATATGGATTAACATATTTTGAATATCGATAACTACTAAAGCTTTCATTATACCTTCCCTTTTCTTCCGTGAAAACGCTGTATTATAACCGATATTATCACTACATATTGAAAAAGCCATCCAAAGATGGCTTTTTCAATTGACTTCAAACGAAGTCCAACACGCCTGACCTGGTTTTTACCCCCACACTCGCCTGCTGGAACTTTCGCTCATAGACTGTTGTCCCCCACTACCGGTTCTCTCGCTTTTCGCGGCAGGTCTTACTTCTAGGCCGCACTATGATCGGACCCGCTTCGGGCCCTTACGTGGATCGTTTCGCCTGCGACTGGCATCGACTTTCAACCACAGCACGTGTTATGGCATTATATCATACCCGACTAACTTTACGCCATAGGTATACGGACACAAAACAGCCCTTCGCACCGTATGGTACAAAGGGCTGTAACTTTCTATTTTGCATAATCGACCATGCGCGTTTCTCTGATGATGACGACCTTAATCTGTCCGGGATATTCCAATTCCGCTTCGATTCGTTTCGCCACGTCATGGCAGAGGATAACGCAATCATCTTCGTTCAGCTTTTCAGGTTTAACCATTACGCGAATTTCACGTCCTGCCTGAATAGCGAAACACTCTTCAACGCCTTCGAAAGATTTAGCGATTTCTTCCAACTTAGCCAATCGCTTCAAGTAGTTTTCCAAGGTTTCCCGACGTGCTCCCGGTCGAGCCGCCGACACGGCATCGGCTGCCGCTACCAAAACCGCTTCAACAGATGTTGCTTCTTCATCGCCGTGATGAGAAGCGATACAATTGATAACCGCCTTCGATTCGCCGTACTTCTTCGCTACATCGACGCCGATAGATACGTGCGTACCTTCCAAATCATGATCCAAGGCCTTACCGATATCATGAATCAAGCCGCCGCGACGTGCCAAGTGGACATCGACCCCCAATTCGGCCGCCATAATGCCGGCCAGCTGAGCCACCTCAATGGAGTGACGCAATACGTTTTGACCGTAACTGGTACGATACCGTAAACGACCGAGGGTTTTGATGACTTCCGGATGAAGGCCGTGAACACCCGCTTCATATGTAGCCTGTTCCCCGGCTTCACGAATCTTCTGGCTCACTTCTTTACGAGCTTTTTCAACCATTTCTTCAATGCGTGCCGGATGAATACGCCCGTCGACAATCAGTTTTTCCAAAGCCAGTCGAGCCACTTCACGACGAATAGGGTCGAAACAGGACAAAATAACAGCTTCCGGTGTATCGTCAATAATCAAATCAACGCCCGTCAGTGTTTCAATAGCCCGGATATTACGGCCTTCACGACCGATAATGCGACCCTTCATTTCATCATTAGGCAAGGATACGACGGACACCGTCGTTTCCGCTACGTGATCGGCTGCACATCTTTGAATAGCCAAGGAAATAATTTCCAACGACTTCTGTTCCGCTTCTTCTTTGGCTTCGTCTTCAAGAGACTTAATAAGCTGAGCCGTTTCGTGCTTGATTTCCGTCTTTACGTTGGCCAAAAGCAACTCTTTCGCATCGTCGTAAGAAAGTTCGGAAATTCGTTCCAACTCTGCCAGTTGCTGTTCATGTAACCGGTCAATCTTTTCACGAACCTTCGTAATTTCTCCTTCTTTACGAAGTAAAGCTTCTTCCTTCTTTTCCATCGTATCGAACTTCTTGTCCAAATGCTCTTCCTTCTGATTGAGGCGACGCATTTGGTGCTGCAGTTCACTGTGTCGTTCTTTATAGTCACGTTCCGCTTCACTACGTAAGCGTTGCGCTTCTTCTTTACCTTCAAGAATCGTTTCTTTACGCTGCGCTTCCGCGTCTTTTTTCGCCGCACTGATAATGCGAGCCGCTTCCGTTTCGGCACTGCCCAATTTACCTTCAGCAATTTTCAGACGATAGAAATAACCGGCACCGAGACCGGCCGCACCGCAAATTACAGCTGCCACAATAATTTCCGTCATACTCTGGTTCACCTCCTTTTCATTAAAAAAAGCCGAACTTGCGTCCGGCTTTTTTAGTATGAGTCTTTTCTCAATTCATCATTTTTCAAAAAACCATGATTACATATTATTTCCAGCATACACATACCGGTTATAATTATTGTAAAATTTTTTCAGTCGTCTGTCAAGCTGACAAAGTCCTCTAACGCCGCTCGTACAGCCTTTCCCGAAAACCCTCGGTTTTGCAGATAACGAATAATTTTCTGCTCATTGTCACAACGGTTTTTAAATTTTTTGGCAACTAAAGCCAGGGCTACAGACACCTCATCATAGGCTTCCGTCTTCTCGGGAACGGGTAAAAATCGCAGACGCAATTTATTACAAATATAAGCATGCCCGTATTGTGCTTTTTGAGCATAATAGCGATATACGCCTTCAGCCAAGCGATGATCATCAAGAAACCGTTCACTTTTAAGCTTTTCCGTCACTTCATCAATGATCTCATCCGTCACTTCGCGGCATCTCAACTTGCGGCGTAACTCTTCTTCACTCAAAAAACGTACGTTTAAGAACCGTAGGGCCGCCCCGTAGGCTTCCTTATACTCCATAGTTCTTATTCGTCATCCGAAGCATGAGGCACGTCGGTCAATACTTCATCAAACTTTTCCGGTTCGGCTACGAGGGTATCGCGAATGATCTGTTCGATTTCCGCAGCCACATCGGCATGTTCTTTTAAGTAATTCTTAACATTTTCCTTACCCTGACCGAGACGTTCTCCCTTATAGGAGTACCAGGTACCGCTCTTTTCCAAAATTTCCATGGACGAACCCAGGTCGAGAAGAGTTCCCTCTTTAGATATTCCCGTGCCGTACATAATGTCGACTTCACAATTGCGGAAAGGCGGAGCCACCTTGTTTTTAACCACTTTAATGCGAGCTCGGTTACCGATTACATCCGTACCGGACTTAATGGCTTCTCCTTTGCGGATTTCCATACGCACGGAAGCGTAAAATTTCAATGCACGGCCGCCCGTCGTCGTTTCCGGATTGCCGAACATGATACCTACTTTTTCGCGTAACTGGTTGATGAAAATAACAATGGCCTTAGACTTGGAAATGATACCCGTCAACTTACGCAAAGCCTGGCTCATAAGACGAGCCTGCAGCCCTACGTGAGAGTCGCCCATTTCACCCTCGATTTCCGCCTTCGGTACAAGGGCTGCTACGGAGTCGACGACAATGATATCGATAGCCCCGCTGCGCACGAGTTCTTCCGTAATTTCCAGAGCCTGTTCACCGTTATCGGGCTGAGAAATGAGAAGATCCGCCGTATCGACACCCAAATGACGGGCATACACGGGGTCCAACGCATGTTCCGCATCGATAAAAGCGGCAATACCGCCGGCCTTTTGTGCCGAAGCAATGGCATGCAAAGCCAAGGTGGTTTTACCCGACGATTCGGGACCGTAAATTTCGATAACACGACCGCGCGGATACCCGCCAACGCCGACTGCCAGGTCAACAGCCAAAGACCCGGACGAAATGACCTCCAGATTCATTTTTTCAGCTAAATCGCCGAGACGCATAATCGCACCCTTACCGAAATCTTTTTCAATTTTTTTCATGGCATTTTCCAATGCCGCTTGTTTCGCTTCCATGTAGAACCTCCTTACAACCGTTCCCTCATATATTGCAACAAATGGTAAACCGCCTTCGTAGCGGCTCTTTCTTTTACTTCTTTGCGATCGCCCGGAAAGACGCTCTTATAAACGACCGTCCCCTGCGGCCCGGCTACGCCGAAATAGACAAGCCCCACCGGCTGTTCATCCGTACCGCCGTCGGGACCGGCGATACCTGTCGTACTGACGGCCACATCACTGCCGTACAGAGTGCGACTTCCTTCAGCCATGGCCGCCGCTGTTTCTTCACTGACAGCCGTACAGGTTTGCAGTGTTTCTTCAGGAACCCCCAGTAACTTCGCCTTAATTTCATCCTGATAAGTTCCTGCAGAACCCAGAAAATAAGCGGAACTTCCGGCAATATCCGTAATGTACGAACCGACCAGACCGCCCGTACAGGATTCTGCGGCACTGACGGTCAACCCTTTCTTACGGGCCGTTCGCCCCAAAGCCGCCGCAATCGGTTCGTCATCGTACGTAATAATAACATTTACCAACCGTTCAGCCAACTTTTCTTTCATCGGTTCGACAAGGTTTTGAGCGGCTTCTTTTGTCTCTCCCTTAGCCGTAATACGTATTTCCACATAACCGATGCGGGCATACATGGCCAAAGTCGGCTCCGACTGGTTCTTAACGAGATCCATAATCGTTTCTTCAATGCGCGCTTCACCCATGTCGTAAATTCTCATATACGACGAGTAAATGTAGCCTTGTGACCCGAAACGTTCATATAGCCACGGTTTTACGCTATGATCAAAAACCCACTTCATTTCCGACGGCGGTCCCGGCAAGTGAATGAGTACCTTACCGTTCTTATACAAGGCCGTTCCCGGTGCCGTCCCCGCCTCGTTGGCCAAGACGGTCGCCCCCTTGGGGATCATAGCCTGACGGCGCTGGTTTTCCGTCAAATCCCGCTCGGGATAACGAAGTTTAATCCACGCAACGACACCTTCCATTACGTCTTCACGAAACTCAAGAGGTGCATCCGTCACTTCGGCACCGATGATTTTCGTCATATCGCCCTGTGTCGGTCCGAGACCGCCTGTCGTTATAACCATATCGGCACGACCCAGAGCTGTTTCCAGAACCTGCTTCATACGCTGAGGATTGTCGCCTACCGTAGTATGGTAAATAACGGAATACCCCATCGTATTAAGCTGTTGTGATAAATATTGAACATCTACATTGCTTATTTCACCGAGCAAGAGTTCCGACCCGGTCGTTACCAATTCAACCAGCACAGCTTACACCTCGATATTAAATGCGTTCAGCAATGACATCATAGGCAAACCCTTGAACAACGCGTACGGGAATGATGTCTCCTTCTTTTAGTCCTTTTGCGTCTTCCACATACGTCAAGCCGTCTACTTCGGGAGCCTGAATATCCAGACGACCGACAGCCTGCAAATGACCGCTTTCGTCCGTCAATTCCTCAACGATAAAAGGATGGACGGAGCCTTCCAGGTCGCGATTTCGTTCTTCCGACACCTTGGCTTGAATAGCCATAAGCCTATGATATCGTTCTTCCTTCACCTCTTCGGGAATCTGGTCGGCCATAGCCGCTGCGGGAGTCCCCTCTTCCTGTGAATAGGTAAAAACACCGACGGCATCAAACTTCGTCCGTTCCACAAAGTCGCACAGTTCCTGAAACTCTTCTTCCGTTTCTCCCGGAAATCCGACAATAAACGTAGATCTCAATGTCAGCTTGCGACCGTGAGCCGTAAGCTTATCTATCAGTTTTAAAATGTCGGCCTGACTGTCCCGTCGATTCATGCGTTTCAACACGCTCTGTGAAATGTGTTGTAACGGTAAATCGACGTAAGGACAGATTTTGTCTTCCTTAACAATAAGTTCCGTCAATTCATCCGTAAAGAAATGGGGGTATAAATAGAAGAGACGAATCCATTCAATCCCTTCTATCTTAACTAATTCACGCAACAAGTCGGGCAAGAGGGATTTTCCCGCCAAATCGAATCCATAACTCGTCGTATCCTGTGCGATAAGATTGATTTCCTTCACCCCGCCGGCGGCGAGTTGCCGCACTTCCGCCGTTACGGATTCGACAGTTCGACTGTACAAGGGTCCGCGTACGTGCGGAATGATACAGAAGGTACAACCGTTATTACAACCTTCCCCGATTTTGACATAGGCACTGTACGTGGGCGTCGTCAAAACACGACTCGTATTCTGGTCGTACAAATGACTCACATCGTCCATAAAGCAAGCCCGTTTACCCGTCTTAACCGCCGTAACGGCTTCCCAAATTCGGTCCCATGAACCGGTGCCCAAGAGGGCATCTACTTCGGGCAACTCTTTCAACAACTCTTCCTGATACTGCTGACTGAGACACCCTGTGACAATGAGAATCTTGCACCTGCCTTCCGTCTTATATCGGCCTGCCTCGATAATGGCGTCAATAGACTCTTGCTTAGCTTTTTCAATAAACGTACATGTATTGACGATAATAATGTCAGCCTGCGCCGGATCGTCGGTCATGCCCATGTGTTTATCCTTCAAAATCCCCAGCATGACTTCCGTATCTATTAAATTCTTCGAGCAGCCCAAGCTGACAAAGGCAATCTTCTCCATTACGTATCCTTTCCGAAGCGGACCGTTCTGATCCACCAATCTTGCAATTCTTTTCGTTGTTCGTCATTGTAATGCTTCGTCGTCATAAACAAAACGGGGTCTTTTCCCTTCGAATCCTGACGTTGCGGCAAGGTCGAAGAAGCAAAGTTATAGTACAAGCGGTTTTTGCTCAATATATCGACAGCTTCGTTGGACAAAAGCCAATCCGTAAAGACGGCGGCCAACTCCTCGTCTTCGCACCAACGCGTAACAGCTGTTCCCGTCAACCAGTACGATGTCCCGTCCTGAGGATACACATCGAATACGGGAGCTCCGTCAAAACGATATTGCCGTTCCGTCAGAGCATCGATAATGCCGACCTGAACTTCTCCGGATGCAACGCGATGCATGACGGGAGCCATGGTTTTAGAATAAGTGCCGATGCGTTCCTGCAGGCTGCGAAAATACAGTGCCGACCGCTCGCTGCCGTGTACTTCTACGAACTCGCAAAGAAAGTCGCCGCCAATATCCGTTGCCGCCAAATCGGGAAAACTGATACTGATAGTCGAATCTGTCAATAAGTCGCTCCACGTATTGATATTATTGCCGCCCATGGCATAATAATCACGATTAACTACAAACAATAAAGGATCGTACCACAATCCGGTCCAAGCATTTTCATCGTCCTTCAAATAAAGAGGTACCGTTTCCGTCGCCTCCGATGAATAGGGAATAAAACATCCCTGAATCTGACCTTGGCGAAGTGTATCTTCCGACGCAATGACCACGTCCGGCATCATGCGTCCCTGCACGGGCTTTTGCAAGGCCCGTTGCAAGCCGTCTTCCGACATGGACACCATTTGTACCCGCAAATGCTTGGACTTGTAAAAGGCTTCGGCCAAATCTCTGTTCACGGCAGTAGGCATATCCGAATACACGACAAGATGCCGCTCTTTAGCATACATTTCCTGAGTAGCCAACTGCTGTTGCCGTTCTTGCTGTATATATACGCCTACTGCCAAAAACAGTCCTATGAACACAATCATGCCTATGAACGTGAAATATCGCTTCATCTGATTATCTCCTTGCAGTCTTCCCATTTTGTGAGAACCGGCCGCCTTGCCGCCTTGTTCCCTTGACGGAATTCATCCTTCCCGACTGTCCGCCTTCGCTTTTGTGTATGTCCTGCCCTTGAGAGGTGCGGGACTTGCGAGCTCCCTTATAATCCCGTCTTTCTTTCGCCTCCGCCTTGCGGCGCGGTGCAATAAGACATTTCGGTCCGAAGCCGATGAGATCTCTTCTTCCGGCAAGGCACAACGCTTTATGAACCGTATCATAATTAGCCGGGTTCTTATACTGCATAAGTGCCCGTTGCATAGCCTTTTCTTCCTGTCGCCGTGCCACGTAAACCTTCTCACCCGTCAAGGGATTCATTCCCGTATAGTACATAGCCGTCGACAAACTTCCCGGCGTAGGAATAAAATCCTGTACCTGTTCGGGCTGCATATGCATATCTCGTAAAAATTCGGCTAACGTAACGGCATCTTGTAAGGTACAACCGGGATGACTGGACATGAAATACGGTACGAGATATTGCTTTTTACCCAACTCCCGATTAACATCGTCAAAAACAGCCTTAAACTTATAAAACGTGTCGATACCGGCCTTCCCCATCATATCCGTCACGTGTTTAGCCGCATGTTCCGGTGCCACCTTCAGCTGACCGCTTACGTGAAACTCGCATAATTCTTTAATAAACTCACGGTTATTCGGGTCTTCCAACAAATAATCATAACGCAAACCCGAGCGAACAAATACCTTCTTGACCTTCTTAACCTTGCGAATTTTACGCAACAAAGATAAATAATCGGCATGAGACGGATCCAATCGCATACACGTTTCACTGCCGATACAATGCTTATTGCGACAAGCGCCGGCCGTCAATTGTTTGCGACAGGCTACGTGTCTGAAGTTAGCCGTCGGCCCGCCTACGTCATGAATATATCCTTTAAACCCTTCCAGTGTCGTCATGTGCTCCGCTTCGCGAATGAGGGACTCGTGACTGCGGTGCTGAATAATTCGTCCCTGATGGCTGGCGATGGCACAAAAATGGCAATGACCGAAGCAGCCGCGTTGGCTCGTCAGGCTGAACTGAACCTCCTGCAGAGCCGGCACGCCACCGTCTTCATCGTAATCGGGATGCCAACGACGCGTAAACGGCAATTCGTAAATAGCATCCATTTCCGCCGTCGTCAACGGTTCTGCCGGCGGAGTTTGAACGACAAACCGATTTTCAGACGGTTGAATAATCGTCTTTCCGTAAAAAGGGTCTTGCTCTTCATATTGAATTTTAAAAGCTTCGGCAAATTTATACTTATCCGCCTTAACCTCTTCATAAGAAGGGCAGAAAACGGAATCCTTAATATTCGGCATCTTGCTCGTCACATAACAAATGCCGCGAATATTGTACATTTCCGCCGTCGTTTTTCCTTCCGCCAGCGCATCTACTATTTGAGCTACCGAATGTTCACCCATACCGTAGCTCAGGATATCAGCCTTACTGTCCAGCAGCATGGAATGCCGCACCTTATCGGACCAATAATCGTAATGAGCAAAGCGTCTGAGACTCGCTTCAATCCCTCCGATAATGATGGGTACGTCTTTATAGGCTTCACGCATGCGGTTGGCGTATACAATCGTTGCTCGTTCAGGGCGCCGACCGGCCTTCCCGCCCGGCGAATAACTATCCGTATTGCGAATTTTCTTGGCAGCCGTTTTTTCACTGAGCATAGAATCGAGGTTTCCCGCCGTAATCAGAATACCCAGGCGCGGCTTGCCGAGAACCTTAAACGCCTCGACATCGTGCCAATCCGGTTGAGAAATAAGGCCTACACGATAACCGCGGGATTCCAGCATGCGTCCGATCAGAGCCGCTGCAAAGCCGGGGTGATCCACATAGGCATCCCCGTTGACATATACGAAGTCAAGCTGATCCCAGCCGCGTTCTTCCATATCTTTACGACTTGTTACCAAAAATTCCGTACTCATCGTCTACCTCTAAACAATCAACCATACTATGAGGAGAATAAACAAAATTACTCCTACAATAATCGTAATCTCTGGCCAACTTACAGTCTTGCGACGACGCCTACGCCGTCCTTTTCCGCTTTCCACGGCGGTAGGAGCCGCTTTTTGCAAAAGAACCGGTTCACTCGGTCCGTCGTATTGAGCCACGAGTTCTTCCCCGTCCATGCCCAAATAGGAGGCATAGGCACGGATAAAGCCCTTGACATATACCTCTCCGGGAATGACGGCGAAATTTTCCTCTTCCAGGGCGGATAAATACTTCGTTTTAATATAGACGGCCTTGGATACTTCCGTCAACGTACGACCTTGAGTTTCCCTCTCGGTCCGCAATATATTACCGATTGAAGACAACTTGCTTATCCTCCGTTATTTCCTTGGCGCCTATGAATGCGAAAAATACTTTTCCTGTACCTCTTCAGGCGTCATCAATATATCTCTGGCCTTACTGCCGTTGGACGGCCCGACAATATGCATGGCTTCCATCGTATCGATCATGCGTGCCGCCCGCGAAAAACCGATACGAAAACGGCGTTGCAACAAGGATACGGAAGCTTGCTGAGTTTCCATAACCATCATAATAGCCTTGTCCATAAGCTCGTCTTCAAAGAAGTCGTCTTTACCGCCGTCGTGAGATGCCTCCTGCTGAGCCGCTTCGACCGCTTCATTGTATTGAGGACGTCGTTGCTCTTTAATGTATTCCACCAACTCGTCGATTTCTCCGTCCGAGACAAAGGCGCCCTGTACGCGTACGGGTTTGGAAGCGCCCATGGGATAAAAAAGCATATCTCCTTTACCGATGAGTTTTTCCGCTCCGGCCATATCCAAAATGGTACGCGAATCGATTTGACTCGATACGGCAAAGGCAATACGACTGGGTACATTGGCCTTAATAAGGCCGGTAATGACATCCACAGACGGTCGCTGCGTAGCTAATACCAGATGCATACCGCAGGCACGAGCCTTCTGTGCCAAACGGCAAATAGAATCTTCCACATCACCGGCGGCAGCCATCATGAGATCCGCCAATTCGTCGATAATAATGACTACATACGGCATGGCTTCTTCCGGATTGAGTTCATTATATCTCTTAATATCACGTGTTTTCGTCAAGGCAAAGCGCTTATATCGATCATCCATTTCCTTTACGGCCCAACGCAAAACATTGGCGGCCTTCTTCGGATCCGTAACGACAGGTGTCATCAAATGAGGAATCCCGTTATAGTTGGATAATTCGACAACCTTCGGATCGACGAGAATCAACTTTACGTCTTCCGGCCGTTGCTTAAAGAGAATACTGGATATAAGGGTATTAATGCACACACTCTTGCCTGACCCTGTAGACCCGGCAACGAGCATATGGGGCATCTTCGTCAAGTCGGCCACAATAGGCGTACCGGCAATATCCTTGCCTAAGGCTACGGGCACACCGCCTACGGAGTTTTTAAAAACATCCGTATCGAGGACATCGCGCAGGCACACAGGCGTAACCTTCTTATTCGGCACTTCAATGCCCACGGCGGCCTTACCGGGAATGGGCGCTTCTATACGAATATCCGTCGCCGCCAACTTCAAGGCCAGATCGTCGGCCAGGTGTACGATTTTACTTACCTTTACACCCGCCGCCGGTTCCAATTCGTAACGCGTAACGGCCGGCCCCCTGCTGGCCGTCAACATCTTGGCGTCAATGTTGAAACTCTTCAACGTATCTTGCAAAATCTGTGCATTTTGACGCACTTCATCACTAAGACCCTCTTCAGGCGGATTGCCGCGGTGCAAAATAGACACGGACGGCAATCGATACGTCTTTTCACCTACAGCCGTCGGTACGGCCGTCTGTCCCTTGGTGCCCACTTCAACCGTCCCGGCCGTCAGTTCCGACTCCATAGGTTTTATATCCACTACAGGCGGCAATGACGGATCTCGAGAAGGCACGGAAGTATACGCACCGGGTGCGTCCGTCGTAACAATTTTATGCTCTACGATGCCGTTTCCGGGTGCCTTGGGCATGACTTCATCTTCTTCAGGTGCGGGTACGTCTTCATCGTCCGGCACGGGTACGTCTCCTTGCGACTCCTCTTCATCACAAGGAGTTCCGTATTCATCCTCGAAGGAGTCATTATCTTCGGCACCGACTCGGTCCGTACGTTCCGACTCGACGTATAACGAAGGATTTACAGACGGCGTTTCTATGCCCGCCCCGTTATCTTCAGCCGCCACTGCGTCAGTCACGGCTGCTGCCGCCCCTGCGACACCATCACCTAAAGCGTCTTTTTCCCGTTCAACGTCAAAAATTTTCCGCTCCTTGTGACGTTGCCACGATTCCTGCACGGAATGCGACGCCGTCTGAATACCGGCTACCGCTTTTTCGGAAACATGCGATACTCCTTCAGCCGTCACTTCCTGAGCAAAGGCGACGGGTTTGGAAAGAGAAACTTTCTTCCAAATCATAACCGTACCGATGAGGACGACGACGAGGGCCAAAACGGCACCGAAACCGCCGAACCAACTGCGCAAAAAAGCTGCCGGTACGGCTCCGAAAAGTCCGCCGCCGGCACGCAGTGCCAAAGGAACGAATTCTTCACCGGGATTGGTAAAGATAACATGCCACAGGCTGAGCAACAACTCGAAAACGGCAGCTCCCATGAGCCAGTTTTGCGTAAAAGGCAGGGCCTTTCTTTTCACTATGTACTGCAATCCGGCCGCTACAAGCATCAAGGCTACAAGCATCCGCCCCGTACCGAAAGCATATGCAAAAATATCATCCAATGACAGACCGATATTGCCCGTATCGACACCGGCCGTACCGGCTGCTACGAGAGCGCCGATAACCACCAGGACCAGCCCCCATAACTCATACTTCATCCACGACATGGTGCCGCTTTTTTTACGGCCCGTTCCCGTTTTGCCTGTCGTCCGCTTGGTCTTGCTCCTTGTCGCTTCCTTTGTTTTACTTCCCGTAGTTCCTGTAGTACTTCGCCTTTTTCGTTCGGCCAACGTTCTTCACCTTCCATTGCACACACACATTTCATCAAAACCGTTCATTTGTTTGGTTTCAAATCCATATAGAAAGCCGCCAAGCTAACTTAGCGGCCGAATAATCAATGATTATAATTCAAAAAAAGAGCCCCACCATGCCGTCTTAGCCGAGTTTTGAGCCTGCCTGAGCAGGTGGGTGTCCTCCTATAACGCTTAACAGTCCCGTGTAGGCATTGTTTTGCCGCCATAGAGCCCGGACTCCCGATGTAAAAGTGTTGGTTCAAAACATCGAGAACTTTTTACGCACACAGTAGGGTTTCTCTTGGTTACAGTATATCAAAACGCACAAAAAAATCAAGGTCATAAGGCCGTTTCCGAAGGATTCGACCGCTATGACCTTGAAACTCTGTAAATGACTTATTCAGCCGGTTTAATGACGTCACACTTCATATACGGCCGCAATACTTCCGGCACGATAACGGAGCCGTCAGCTTGCTGATAGTTTTCCAAAATAGCCGCTACCGTACGTCCTACTGCCAATCCCGACCCGTTCAACGTATGTACATATTCCGGCTTCGATTTGGCATCGCGACGGAAGCGGATATTGGCACGACGTGCCTGGAAGTCTTCCGTATTGGAGCACGAAGAGATTTCTCTGTACTTACCTTGCGCCGGGAACCATACTTCCACATCGAAAGTCTTGGCTGCCGAGAAGCCGACATCACCCGTGCACAGGCAAACAACGTGATAAGGAAGTTTCAGAGCCTGCAAAATAGCTTCGGCGTTGTTCGTCAACTTGTCCAATTCATCATAACTCGTTTCAGGAGCTACGTATTTTACCATTTCTACCTTGTGGAACTGGTGCTGACGAATAAGACCTCGCGTATCGCGACCGGCCGAACCCGCTTCGGCACGGAAGCAGGGAGTCATGGCCGTCAAATATACGGGCAACTTATTACCGTCAATAATTTCGCCGCGATAGTAGTTGGTTAGCGGCACTTCCGCCGTAGGAATCATGAACATTTCCTGTCCTTCAATGCGGAACATATCTTCATAGAATTTCGGCAACTGACCGGTTCCCAACATGGAATCACGGTTGACGATATACGGAGGAATGACTTCCGTATATCCGTCCACTTCCGTGTGCATATCGAGCATGAAGTTGTATACGGCTCGTTCCAAACGAGCACCGGCACCGAGGTAGAAATAAAAACGCGACCCGGCTACCTTACCGGCTCTTTCCGCATCAAGGATACCCAAATGTTCGCCGATTTCCCAATGATTCTTCGCTTCAAAGTCAAAGGTCGTCACGTCGCCCCACTTACGAACTTCCGGGTTGTCGCTGTCATCATTGCCTACGGGAACGGACGGGTGGCACATGTTGGGAATCATGAGCTGAACAGCCAACATCTGTTCTTCCGCTTCCTTAACCTTACCGTCTAAAACGGCGATTTCGTCGCCCAATTCTTTCATAGCCGCAATCTTTTCGTCCGCATTTTCCTTATTTCTCTTTAAGACGCTGATTTCTTTCGTTACGTCGTTGCGACGATTTTTCATGGCCTCAACCTGGCCCAAAAGTTCACGACGGCGAGCGTCGGCTTCCAAAAGGGCATCCAAATCGACTTGTGCATGACGATTTTTCAAATTCTGTCTTACTTCTTCCGTATGTTCGCGAATAAATTTAATGTCTAACATAATACCGCTCCTTTTTTATACGATTACAACCCTTTTTGTTCGATTCCGCTGAACAAATATCCCAAATGAGTAGTTGAATTCAATAACACCAGCCGCCAACGGCCGTCCTGTTCTTCCAGAACATTAATACATGTATTATCCTGTTTTATTTGCCAAAAAGCCGCTTGCGATAAACCTAAAAGATCACAGATAACCGCCTTGTTCACCGCATCGTGAGCTGCTACGAGAACCGTTTTTCCCGCATACTTTTGCGCATAGTCGTCAAAGGCCGCACGCACTCTCACTCTCACGTCTTCCAGAGATTCTCCGCCTTCTCCGGGCATTTGCACCGTATGGGGCTGCGTGTGCCAGGCGGCAAACTCGTCGGGATACTCGGCCTCGATGTCCCCTGCCAGCCTGCCTTCCCATAAACCGTGGTTGATTTCCGTCAGACGTTCATCTTTGGCTACGGTGTTTCCGTGCAACTCGGCACAAAAAGAAGCGGTCATAAAGGAGCGTTTCAACGGACTGGACACGAATACGTCAATAGGCACGTCCTTCAGTCCCTGTGCCAACAGACGCCCCTGTTCCAAGCCTCTTTCACTTAACTCCGTATCTTCCTGTCCCTGATAACGACCTTCTATATTCCATTTTGTTTCGCCATGACGGACCAGAATAATTCGTACCATTTACGCCTCCTGTTGGTTCGGTTCGCAATGAATGAGTTTCATATCCAAAATACCGTTAATGGAGCGAAGTTTTACCATTACGTCATTAGGAATATCGTCCTCTACGGCAACGGCCATAATATTCGTTCCCTTTTGTGTCATATTGCCGACCTGCATGCCCGTAATATTGATCTTTGCTTCCCCTAAAACGGTCGCGATTTGACCGATCATATTGGGCTGGTCGATATGAGGTGCCAACAACAGATAGTTTTCCGGCTTGAAGTCGACGCGATATTCATCAATCTGAACAATTTTGGCTTCCGTCTGATTAAAGAGGCTGCCTACGACCTTGTGTTCACCCTTGGCCGTCACAATGCGAACCGTAACGGCATCGACGAAGTTTCCGTGATCGCTTGTCTTTACTTCTTTTACGGAAATATGTCTCTGCTTGGCAAGATCCGGAGCGTTTACGAAGTTGACCGCATCCTGCAAGATGGGGTTTAAAGCACCTTTCAAAACAGCCGTCGTCAACAGGGCCGTTTCCGTTTCAGCCAACTTGCCCGAATATTCGACCGTAATTTCTTTCATAGGAGCTTCCGCCAAATAGACACCCATGATGCCCATTCGTTCCATTAAGTCGAAATAGGGACGAATGGTCGAGTACACGCCGGGAGCAATGGGTGCCATATTTACCGCTGTCGGCACCGGTTCGCCTTTAAGTCCGGCCATAATGCTGCGTGCCACATCGAGGGATACGCCTTCCTGGGCTTCTACTGTCGAAGCACCCAAATGCGGAGTAATGACCACATTGTCCATACCCTTGAAGGGATTAATATCCGACGTCAACGGTTCTTCCGGGAATACGTCTACCGCCGCACCGGCTACCTTACCGCTCTTTAAGGCTTCCGCCAGAGCGTGAATGTCTAAAACGGCACCGCGCGATACGTTAATAACCCGAACGCCGTCTTTCATTTTGGCAATTTCTTCCGCTCCGATCATGCCGCGTGTTTCCTTCGTAAGAGGTGTATGCAACGTAATGTAATCCGATTCGCGTAAAAGCGTATCCAAGTCGACGAGTTCACAGTTAAGCTGCTTGCCCCGTTCTTCGGGAATGTACGGGTCATAACCGATGGTCCGCATTTCCATAGCCTGCATCCGTTTGGCAATGCGCGATCCGATACGACCGACACCGATAATCCCCATCGTCTTATCTTTCAACTGAATACCCGTAAATTTTTCCCGATTCCACTCGCCGCTCATTAACGAATCATGGGCCTGAGGAATATGTCTCGTAACGGCCAAAATCATGGCACACGTGTGTTCCGTCGCCGCAATCGTATTGGACGTAGGGGCATTAACGACAATGATACCGCGGGCCGTTGCAGCCTTTAAGTCGATACTGTCAATACCGACGCCGGCACGACCGACGATTTTAAGTTTCTTCGCCTTTTCAATAACTTTTGCCGTAACATGTGTCATAGAACGGGTAATTAACCCGTCATACTCTCCGATGCGTTCGGCCAATTGATCTTCGTCCAAATTGGTTTCCACATCAACCGTATATCCGTTTTGTCTAAGCAGTTCGACGCCTTTTTCCGACACGTCGTCGCTGACTAAAATCTTCATGACTTCATCCATCTGTCTTACCTCCCTTAGTATGCCTTGCGGAAACGGTGCATAAAATCAGCCAACCGTTCGCAAGCTTCCTTTGTTACCGCATTATAGGTAGAGGCCCGACAGCCGCCTATAGAGCGATGTCCCTTAAGGCCTATGAACTTTTCTTCAGCCGCTCGGGAAACAAATTCTTTTTCAAGTTCAGGTGTATCCAAATTAAACGTAATATTCATTAAACTGCGCGAGTCTTTTGCCGCATGAGGTCGATAAAATCCGTCGCTTGCGTCAATGGCATCGTAGACGAAGGCCGCCTTTTCCTTATTAATCCGCTCCGTTTCTTTAAGTCCGCCCCGTTCATCCAACCAGTGCAACACCTTATTGACGAAGTAAATACAAAATACGGGCGGCGTATTATACGTCGAATCGTGATCAAAAAACGTCTTGTATTGAAGCATAATCGGCAAATCCTGTCGTGCTGTCTCCAAGTACGAATGCTTGGCAATACCGATAACCGCTCCGGCAGGGCCCACATTCTTTTGAATGCCCGCATAGATGAAATCAAAATTTTTCACATCTACAGGGCGGGAAAGAAAATCGCTGGACATATCGCAAATCAGGGGCAAGTCAAAGTGAGGAAACGCTTGCCACTGCGTACCGTGAATCGTATTATTCGATGTCAGATATACGTAATCCGTGTCCGGCAACAGGTCAAACTCTTCAGGCCCGGGAATTCTTCGGAAGCCTTCGCCTTCACTGGTGGCTACGTCATATACGTCACCGTAAAAAGCGGCTCCTTCTTTAGCCTTTTTCGACCATACGCCCGTATTAATATAACCGCCGCGATGTTTTAAAAAATTGGCTCCGTGCATTAAAAACTGCATACTGCCGCCGCCTTGCATAAACGTAATACCGTATTCGTCGGGAATATTCAAAAGCTTACGCAACAAAGCTATCGTTTCGTCCTGCATCTTCTGATAGGCATCACTGCGATGACTGATTTCCACAATGCTCATACCCGTATGGTTAAAATCCAGAAACTCTTGTTGTATTTCTTCCAGAACCGGTAACGGCATGGCCGACGGACCGGCATTAAAGTTATAAACTCTGTTTCCCATCATGTCCTCCTATGTGCGAATCTTTCCTGCCTACAGTGTAATAACACTGTAGGCATTGTTCTCCGAAGACCTGTGAGAAAAAACAAAAAACTCCCGTCCCTCATAGGGACGAGAGTATATTCCCGCGTTGCCACCCAGCTTGCCTTTCGGCCATCTTCGGTCGCTGTATCGGGCGAACCCGTCAAATTCATCATCTGCCGCTCCGGAGCGGAACGCCTCGTAACCTTGCCGACTTGCACCGACCGTCGGCTCTCTGAGAAGGTATCCGATTTGCTTCTCCCTCTTTGCGTTTCATTTATTACTTGTTTTAAAGTATACGAACTTTCCGGAACCGTGTCAAGAAAATACATAATAGACCGCTTTGTATTCGTCACCCGAATACTAACATATTTGTAATCTATACCTTTTCAGTCTTTCTTTGTATACTGTACCTATCTTATTCATCTTTTTTTAAGTTACGGAGGTATCTCATGGCTTATACATTACCCGACTTACCCTATGCTTACAACGCTCTTGAGCCGTACATTGACGAAGAAACGATGCACTATCACCACGACAAGCACCATCAAACTTACGTCAACAATCTGAACGGTGCCGTTGAAAAGCACCCGGAACTCTTCAACAAATCGGCGGAAGAACTCATTACGGACTTGGCGGCTATTCCCGAAGACATTCGCGGCGCCGTCAGAAACAACGGCGGCGGTCATGCCAACCACAGCCTCTTTTGGCAAATCATGGGGCCTGACGGCGGCCACCTGAACGGCCCCGTACAAGAGGCCGTCATAAAGACCTTCGGCAGCGAAGAAGACTTTAAAAAACTTTTCGCACAGGCGGCAGCTACCCGTTTCGGTTCCGGTTGGGCCTGGCTCGTCGTCCATAAAAAAGAACTGGAAATCATGTCTACAGCCAACCAGGACTCTCCCTTGAGCGAAGGTAAAACACCGATTCTCGCTCTCGACGTCTGGGAACACGCTTACTACTTGAAGTATAAAAATGCCCGTGTCGACTACATTTCCGCTTTTTGGAATGTCGTCAATTGGGACGTAGTGAACGAATTATACAAAAAAGCTCTGTAAACGGCTGTTTATAGAGAAAGGGTCGTATCTTCGGATACGACCCTTCTTTTTATCCCGCGTTACATAAGGCCCAAAGCCGAAAGAATGACTCCGTAACCATGCATAATCAAACGCTGTACGGGCAACAAAATATACCCGAAGGCACCGCTCATAAAGAGAAGCACAAAAATGAGGAACGAATAACGTTCATATCCTGCCAACTTATATTCCCACTCAGTCGGTAAAAAGGCCGTAATAACACGCGACCCGTCTAAGGGCGGAATGGGGATCAAATTAAAAATTCCGAAGTTCACATTGTAAATAACAATGAGTTGAAAAACGATGATGAGGCCTTGTGAAACAGGTAACCCCAATCGCAAAACAAGGGCCGTCAAAAATAAAAAGACGAAGGCCGTCACGAAATTGGCCGCAGGGCCGGCCAATGCCGTCAAGACCTCTCCTTGGCGACGGTTGCGGAAATTGTCCGAGTTAATCATAACCGGCTTAGCCCAACCGAAGCGTGCTACAAATAGCATAATGAGCCCGATAGGGTCAATATGTGCAATCGGGTTTAAGGTCAGACGTCCCGTATACTTCGGCGTTTCGTCACCCATGGCAACGGCCATGCGGGCATGCGAATATTCGTGTATAGCCAGGGCGATAATGAGGCCGGGAATGCCGGCGACAAGGCCCAACAAATCAAAATCAAACATACTGTCCTCCATATAAGTAATCCGTCTTCCCGAAAAAGAAGACAATAACAGTATATCATACTTACAAGGCAACAAGCGATACGACAAAAAAGACTTCCCTAAGGAAGTCTTTTTTTACTGATTTCATGACGCATACGCGTCATATTGGATTCAAATAAAGCGGGATCGGCCATAGCAATGCGCGTATATAAAACATCGCCGATAGCCATGTGAATCAGTCTGGACGCACCGGCTTCGGTCGAGTAATTTACTTCTCTACCCATGCCGTGCAGACAGATGTCGGCCAATTTCGCCAAAGGCGAATGAATATGGCTTGTAATGACGATAATCGTCGCCCCCCGTTCCTTCGCCGTTTCGACGGAGTGAATCAAATCCTTGGATAAACCGCTGTGCGAGACGGCCAGAACGGCATCGTTCTCATCTAAAAGAGCTGCCGACGTGACCTGCATATGAGAGTCCGCATAATCCTGAATAGCCAAACCCAACCGCAAGTACCGTGTCGTCAAATCGCGACAGACCGTAGCCGAGTTTCCGAAACCATATACGGCAATACGCCGGGCTTGCCGCAAGACGGCGGCAGCCCGATCGATTGCCTCATAATCAAGAAGCTGCAGCGTATCCAAAAGCCCGTCCGCAATATTTTGAAAAATCTTGGACGTAACGGCATTGCACGTATCTTCCGCCTTAATGTCATGATAGTTTTTCAACTCATTCATGGACAGATAGGCAGTCAAGGCCTGCTTCAGTTCTTGCAAACCCTTATACCCCAGTTTCTTGCAAAAACGGGATACCGTGATTTCCGAACTGTCCGTTTCCGCCGCAATATGGGGGATGGTCAGCTTCATAAGCCGTTCCGGATCAGCGGCAATGTATTCCGCTATACGCCGCTCCGACTTCGTCATCCCCTCATAGGTGCCGCGAAGAAAGGGTATTTTTTCTACGTCATCGTAAGACACGTCCGAATACCTCTCTTTATCAGAAATTACGCTACGACGGTGTTCAATACCAATACACCGATAAGACCCATAATGGCAATTATGGTTTCCAATGCGCACCAGGTCCGTACCGTTTCTTTAACGGTCAGGCCGAAGAATTCTTTGAAGAGCCAGAACCCCGGGTCATTAGGCGGGCTAAAAATGAGCGAACCGGCACCGGTCGCCAAAACCATCAATTCGGGATTGGCACCTGTTGCCGCGCAGATAGGAGCTGCAATACCGCCGGCCGTCAAAGCCGCAACCGTTGCGGAGCCGCAAGCCGTACGAATAACGGCAGCCACAAGCCAAGCCAATACTAAGGGCGACAGGCTGGCATCGGCAACAAGAGTTCCGATATACGTACCTACACCGCTGTCGATGAGGATCTGTTTGAGAGCACCGCCGGCACCGACAATGAGAAGAATCATGGCGATAGCCAGGATAGCATCCTTAACGGTATTCATGATTTCGTCCATCTTCTTGCCGCGCGCCAAGCCGAAAGTATAAACAGCAATGGCTACGGAAATGGTCAGTGCCATATCCGGTTGACCGAGGAATTCAAGAGCCACCGCTACAGGCGAAGACTGGTCCAAAGCGAGTTTGGCAATAGCCGAAGCCGCCATGAGGACAACCGGTACGAGAGCCGTAAATACGGATACGCCGAAACCGGGCATTTCATGGTCTTCAAAAATCTTGGGGTTGTATAAGCCCTTGGGTATTTCCGGGTTAATCCCTTTGGTAAAGTTATAGAATACGGGACCTGCCACAATAGCCGTAGGAATAGCTATAATAGCACCGTATACGAGGGTTACGCCGATATCGGCATTATAAATAATGGCAATAGCCGTAGGGCCCGGATGAGGCGGTAAGAACCCGTGCGTTACGGACAAGGCCGCAGCCATGGGGATGCCGACTTCCAAGAGGGGAATCTTCGCTTCCGCCGCAATGGTAAATACGAGGGGAATCAACAATACGAAACCGATTTCGTAAAACAGGGCGATACCGACGATAAAGCCCGTCAAGCAAACGGCCCACTTAACATTTTTACGACCGAAGACATTGATAAGCGTCGTCGCAATACGTTGAGCACCGCCGCTTTCGGCCATCAATTTACCCAAGATGGCACCGAAGCAAACAACAATGGCCAAGCCGCCCAAGGTTCCGCCCAACCCTTTTTCAATGGTCGGAATGAGCTTGGCAACGGGCAATCCTTCGGCTATGCCGACAAAGCCCGCAACGAGTAAGAGTGCGAGAAAGCTGTTGAGTTTCACGCGAACAATGAGGAAAAACAGGACAAGTATGCCGATGGCAAGAATCACTAAAGGCACTTTGTACACCTCCCGAAATAAAATAATAATATCGTGACCGCTAAACGGTTAACACCTTAATAATGCTGTTTCCAGTCGTGGTGGAAACTGCCTTCTTTATCAATACGTTTGAACGTATGTGCGCCGAAATAATCGCGCAACCCTTGGATCAGGTTGGCACCGACGGACGGACTTCTCAACAAATCGATATATTCCAAGCCGTTCACAAAGGCCGGCACAGGAATACCGCTCAAAACGGCTAAGGAAATAATCTTACGCAGACTGCCGAGGCCGCTGTTAATGCGTGACAGGAAAAATTCATCAAAGACCAGATTTTCCATAGACGGATTTTTTTCATAGGCTTCCGTAATCTTATTGAGGAATACGGCCTGAATAATGCAGCCGGCTCTGAAAATAGAGGCAATAGCCCCGTAGTTGAGATCCCAGCCGTATTCTTCCGATGCCTTGCGATACAAGGAGAACCCTTGAGCATAGGCCATAATCTTCGCCGTATACAAGGCTGTGCGCAAACCTTCGGCAAATTTCTCTTTGTCGACAGCGGCGACGGAAGGTGCCGCAATGACCTCTTGAGCCGCCTTACGTCCCGTATCGTTGGAAGATACGCGCGTATTGCAAGCCGCCGTAATCATGGAAATATTGACGCCCAGCTTCAAGGCTTCCAGGCTCGTCCAACGCCCCGTACCCTTTTGACCGGCCGCATCAACGATTTTATCGATAATGTCGCCGTCCGCCAAATCGTCTTCTTCCGCAAAAATATCGGCTGCAATGCCGATGAGGAAACTCTTCAGTTCCCCCTGATTCCATCGATGGAAGGTTTCGGAAATTTCCCGATTCGTAAACTTGCCTACGTATTTCATAAGCAGGTACGCTTCGGCAATCAGCTGCATATCCGCATATTCAATACCGTTATGTACCATCTTTACAAAATGACCGGCCCCGTCTTCACCGATATAAGTGCAGCACGGTTTGCCGTCATCGGCTTTTGCCGCAATAGCTTCGTACACGTCCTTTATTTCCGCATAACTTTCCTTATGGCCGCCGGGCATAATAGCCGGACCGCGACGAGCGCCTGTTTCACCGCCCGAAATACCCATACCGTAAAAATGGATGCCCTTAGCCTTGCAAGCATCGTAACGACGGCGCGTATCTTCAAAGAAAGAGTTGCCGCCGTCAATGACGATATCCCCTTCTTCCAACAGTCCGTCCAGAGATGCAAGCATGCTGTCTACAGGTGCGCCTGCCATGATCATGAGCATGATTTTACGCGGACGTTTCAAAGACTGTACAAACTCTTTCAAATCATAATAAGGCGTAATTTTTTCATGCGGCCGTTCGGCAACAAACTTTTCCGTCAAATCGGGCGTGTAATTGTATACAGCCACGTCAAACCCGTGGTCGGCCATGTTTAAAGCCAAATTACTGCCCATGACGGCCATGCCGACAACGCCGATATCCTTTGCCATATAGGTGTCTCCCCCTGACTTATAATTTCTTCTGGTACGCCGTAATCGCTGTGAACTGCGGCAATAAATTATCATAAAGTTGTTCAAAAATACTGTACAGCTCTTTATATGTTTCCGCGTTTCCGGCCTGAGGCGTATAAACCTTCTTGGCATGAACGAGTTCCGCCGTATCGGCAATACTCTTCAACTTACCGCTGGAAATAAAGCCCAGTACGGCTGCCCCGAAGGCTGCCCCTTCGCTGTTGTCCGGCAAGGTAATAGGCTCATTCAGTACATCCGACAGAATCTGCAGCCACAGCTGAGATTTCGTAAAGCTGCCGCTGACGCGAATATCTTCGACAGGACCGAACTCTTTGAGAGCTACCATAACGCTGTTTAAGCAATAGCAAATTCCTTCCATAACGGCACGAATCATATGAGATCGGCTATGGTTCAACGAGAAACCGAAGAACATACCGCGTAATTCGGAATTCCAGTACGGAGCCCGTTCACCCGTAAAGTGGGGCAAACAAATAAGCCCGTCCGCGCCGGCTTCTACGTGTTCAGCCTTCATGGTCATCAAATCGTACGGATCGATATCGAGAGATTCAAGAGTATTGCCGCCGTAATGGCAAATCTTATCGCGAACCCAACGTAAAATCATACCGCCGTTATTGATAGCTCCGCCGGCTACCCATACATCGTCGACAAGGTTGTAGCACCATGTACGCATCTTCGGATCCGTCTTAGGTTCCTTCGTAAGCATGCGCAAGGCACCGCTCGTGCCGATGGTACAACTAAGCTGTCCCGGGTTGACGGCACCGATACCGACGTTGACAAGAACGCCGTCCGTAGCGCCGATAACGACGGGAAGGCCTTTCGGCAAACCGAGTTTCGCCGCCGCTACGTCACTCAAAGCGTGGCTGTATGTAGTCGATACGACAGGCGGCATATATTCCTTGGAGATACCCGCATATGCAAGAATTTCATCATCCCATGACAAGGTTCTTTCATTGTACATACCGCTTGTTGAAGCCGTAGATTTATCAATAACCCATTCGCCCGTCAAATTATAGAAAATGTAGTCCTTCAGTGAACCTACATACTTCATTTGTCCGAATAAGTCGGGCTGATACGTTTTCAACCAAATAATCTTGGCTAACGGATAGGATGCATGAATGGGGCAGCCGGTCCGTTCGTAGAACTTGCGGCATAAGTCCGGGTCCTTCTTCATGTCCCGTACAATACCGGCACTGCGGCTATCCGCCCAAGTCTGCATGTCCATCAACGGTTCTTTATTTTCATCAAGACCGGCAAAGCTGTGCATAACCGTACTCAACGCAATACCGGATAATTCCTTGTTTTTATAACGAAGCTGAGCCGCCGTCTTTTTCACCACTTCTTCAACGGCTTCGTATATTTGCAAAGCACTTTCTTCCGCCCAATCCGGATGTGGAGTCAAAAGAGGATAAAACGCTTCGGAAGAAGAAACGCTGACCCCTTCGGCTGTATAAGCAATAGCCCGGACGCCTGTCGTACCGACGTCGACACCGATCCATACTTCCTGATTCTGCGAATCCATGGTCATACCCATTAGTTCGTACCGCCTTTCGTGCAATCAACTGTAAGACTACTTCTCATAAACCAATTATAGCCTTCCGCTCTTTTAAAATGCAATATATTTTTCATTTTCCAAATATCATTTTGATATATTTTTATCATTTTACCCCTGTTAGGTATGACCAAATGTAATGTATTCATTTATATTCTCTTCTTTCAGTAATTCTTATTTTTTAAATGACATACAAAAAGAGCGTATTGTCGAGCTTTTGAACTGCACCCCAAAAATTGGACACAATTTTTGGAGGTGCAGTTTTTTATGT
>ERZ773203.58-NODE-58-length-59681-cov-40.938869_pt1 | contig 59681 bp, 51 predicted proteins | sample MGYA00580529_ERZ773203 | MGnify/ENA primary metagenome ERZ773203 (study PRJEB29015, sample SAMEA2738176) | human oral metagenome | biome: human oral; feature: human-associated habitat; material: saliva | place: China | collected 2177 ... | reverse complement strand
GGGTTTTTAACCGCATCCACGCCAGCGATTTTGACGCTACCACTATCTGGCTGTAAAAGCGTGGTCAGCATTTTCACGGTAGTGGTTTTACCTGCACCGTTAGGGCCTAGCAGGGCATGAATCTGGCCGTATTTAATATCCAGGCTTAACCCGTTAACAGCCACAAACTTGCCCTTGTTAAAGCTGCGTTTAAGCCCGCGAGCTTCCACCGCAATATCTGCCATACAAAAAACCTATTCGCCCATCCCGAAGATGTCTAGCACTCGCCGCAAGATCCGGCGCTACTGGGGCCCAAGGTTCCACTTAAAGTTCAAACACCCTTCAAGCAGGAGATATGGTGAGCATCACTAAGGGTTAATAATGGATAAATTTTAGCCTTCGAGTACTACACTAAAGCACTGGCAGCCCCACCACTGGAGCTACCAGGTCAAACTCTCCCCATTTTCCTTAAAAACGTTGTTGTTTTCCCTACGGAAGCAGGGATAAGGCAGGAAGGTGGCGATTGTGTTTATTACGGTTCCCCGCAAAAGCGGGTATAAGTGTTTGAACCTGTCTCACCCAGGTCACTACCCCCAGTTTCCCCTGCTCACAGCAGGTTTGCGGAAGTAAACAACCTTAATGCGCATACACGCATATGCGCATATGCGTGTATGATCCAGAGTTAGCACAGTCACCCAGCCGGATGGTTAGTGCTGTTGATTTATCAAGGAGATTGAAATGATTGCTGACCTGATTCTTGCTGCTGACCCTGCCCCTGCCGGTGGTACCGCTATTTTGACTCAGGCCCTGAGCCTTTTCGTTAAGTTCGCAACTATCGGCGGTGGCCTGTGGACCGTATGGGGTGTTATCACCCTGGCTGGTGGCCTGCGTGACCACCAGGGACCCCAAATCCAGTCTGGTGTTTGGCAGGCTGTTGGTGGCGGCCTGATCGTGGCAGCAGCCCAGCTGTTTAGCACTATCACGTTGTCATAAAAATTATGGCCCTTGAAATCAAGGTCTACCGGGAAATCACCGCATACCAATCAAAAGTAATGCTTGGCATGAGCTGGCGTCAGCTAGCTTGCGCCGCTAGCGGCCTTGTGGTTGTTAGTAGTGTTTACGCTGCTTGTTATTTGATTGGCCAGGAGTCACTTGGTTCGTGGCTAACTGCGCTTTTAACTATGCCTTTTGTGGCTGTTGGGTGGATCAGGCCTAAAGGTTTACCGTTTGAGCGTTACGCGGGTTATGTGTGGCGTTTTAACTGGAATCCACAACTGCGCGTGTACGCGCAAGACCCTCAGCTTTCTGCTGAGATCGCGTCAGAAAGGTCAGCGGATGTTCTTCGCAAACAAAAACCGCCAAAACGAGACATCATCAGAAGCCTCGAACTTGACCGGTAAACGTAAGCGTAGCGAGAAGGACGTTTCGCGCGTTAAACGCAACACGGCTCAAAAAGCCCTCCAGTATGAGGCTATGACTGACACTGGTATTTGCGTGCTAGGGGACGGTCATTACTCGGTTACGTTAAAACTGGAAGACATTGACTACCAGCTAGCCCCTGAGGATGACCAGCAAGGCATTATTGAGCAGTATGCCCAGTTCATTAACTCTTTTGATGCTGGCCAGTCAGTACAGTTAACGGTAGTCAACCGCCACCTTGACCGTGAAACGCTTAGTAAAGCTGTCTCGCTTTCACCTCGTGGTGATGGACGTGATGAGTACCGGTGGGAGTATAACGACCTGATTAACGCGCGTCTGGCTGCGGGGCGTAACAACACGGTCACTGATAAGTATGTGACTATCACGGTTGAGGCTGATGATTTTGAGCATGCGACTTCGGTTTTGGCGCGTGTGGCTACGGAAAGCATAGCCCAGCTGCGTTCAGTTGGTGGTTGCAGGGCTGAGCGGGTTAGCGGTGAAGAACGCGTCAGGTTGCTGCATGATATTTTGCGCCCTGACCAGCCCTTCCGTTTCACTTATAACGACCTGGTTGGTTCTACTTTGACCACTAAAGACGTGGTCAGTCCCTGGGCTATTGATTTTCGGGAAAACCCTGCCACGATCACGTTTTCTAACGAACACGATTCTTACTACCAGACCCTGGTTTTACGTGACCTGCCTGCTTGGCTGTCAGACCGGTTAATGAAAGATCTTAGCGAGCTGACTTGCGAGCTGGCCCTGGCAGTACATTTCCGCCCGCTTGACCATGCCGAGGGCCTGGACCTGGTTAAACGCCAGATCGCTGAGATGGAAATGCAGCGTAGTAACGAGCTACGTAAAGCCCGTAAGCAGGGTAATGGTGAGGAATCTATTCCTCACGAACTGGTTGCTTCACGTCAAGAAGCCCTAGAACTGCGTGAACAGCTTGAGTCTAGTAACGAAAAACTGTTTACCACCACGATTGTTATTGGTGTTTCAGGCAAGAGTCGTGAAGAGCTAGCTGAAGCTGTTGAACAGGTACGCGCTGCGGGCCGTAAACAGTCTTGCGGCTTTGAAACCTTGAAATACATGCAAGAGGACGGGCTTAACGCGGTCCTTCCCCTGGGAGTGTGTAGGTTACCGATTTTCAGGACCCTGACCACGGCTACCGTGGCCGTGATGGTGCCCTTCACTACCCAAGAGCTGTTGCAGCCTGGCGGGCGGTTCTATGGGGTTAACGCGATCTCTAAAAACCTGGTGGTTGGCTCTAGAACTGCCACCATGAACGGTAACGCTTTCATCCTGGGTACTACTGGTGCCGGTAAGAGCCAGTTTGGTAAGGGTGAAGCTTTCCAAACTTTCCTTGGCACAGATGATGACATCATCATTGTTGACCCAGAAAAAGAGTATGTGGCTTTGGGTGATGCCATGGGGGCCACGCGTATCGAGATTAGCGCGGGTTCTACTGCCTGTATCAACCCGCTGCACATGGACCGTGACGCTAACGCTGATGATGGTAGCCCAATCAAGCTTAAAGCCGAGTTCATTTTGTCTCTGTGTGAAGTGCTTATTGGTGGGGCTAGTGGCCTGACCCCGGTTCAACGCTCGATCATTGACCGGTGCGTGACACGCATTTACGGGCATTTCTTGCAAGATAAACGGGCGCTTCCTCCCACACTTAACACCTTGTTTGAAGAGTTAAACGCTCAACCTGAAGACGAAGCTAAAGCGATCGCTACCGCCCTAGAGCTTTACGCTTCTGGTTCGTTCTCTGGTTTCTCCCAACAAACCAACGTTGATACGTCTAACCGCGTGATCGTTTACGACATCGCCCGGCTTGGATCGGACATGAAAACGTTCGGTATGTTGGTGGTTTTGGAGCAGATTTGGGCTCAGGTACAGGCTAACCGTAGCTTGGGTAAGCGTACCTGGCTTTATATTGACGAGTTCCACCTGCTGTTTTCTAACGAGTACGCGGGCGCGTATTGCCAGATGATTTGGAAACGTGCACGTAAATACGGGTTGATGCCAACTGGGTTGACTCAGAATATTGAAGAGTTGCTGATTAGTGAGCGTGCCCGGCTTATGTTGGCTAACTCTGACAGTCTGGTTTTGCTTAACCAGACTGCGACTGATGCTTCTACTCTGCAGTCTTTGTTCCACTGGTCGGATAAACACCGTAGCTATTTCCAAAATGTTGGGCCTGGTTGCGGGTTGTTGAAGATGGGTGTGGCCATGGTGCCGTTTGACTCGCGTATTCCTACTTCAACTAAGCTTTACCAGCTTTACACTACAAAGTTTGGTGAGGTGTTCTAGCGATGGCCCTGAATTTTAGACAATCATCTGACACGATTGTCACGCAAGATAAATACAGTAGCCTGAATATAGACCCACGCATAACCAGCATTTTCAAAAAAACTTTTAAGGTAACTAAGTTTGGCGCAAAAGTTGGTTTTAAAAGCGCTGAATTAGTAGGAAAAACCAGTTATGATGTAGTTAAGCAACAGATCAAAGCCCCTGCCGACAGTAGGAATAATAATGATACGTTGGCTGATAGCCAGGGTGGGGCGGTTAAAACTAGCCTGAAAAACGCTTCTAGTCTGGGCCACAACACTGGGACTTCTATCGGTAAAAAGGTAGGCGCTAGAGTTGACGGTAAAGTCAATAATGTTACACGTAAAGCCCTTGGTCAGCCCACTAAAGCCCAGGTTAACAGCCTAACTAGCCGCGTGGTTGGGGCCCGCTCTAAACGTCAAGCCCGCCGTAAGGTTTACAAGGAGTTAGCTACCGGTAAAACCGCACCTAGGCGAGTAGCCAGGCGGCTGGTTAACTGGGGCGCTAGAAGTGTTTCTGGGATTATCTCGAAAATCATTGGGTTGATTGTCGGGAAAATTTCAGGTGTTGTTTTCGCGATTTGTCTCGCGCTTTTGCTGGTGATGGTGGTTGTATCGCTGATCTCCAGCTTTTTACCCGCTTGGCTTACTGGTGAAGAAGAAGCTAAAGCTCAAAAACAGCAATCTAGCGTGGCCGTTGCGGGTGTGGTGGCTGAAGGTATGGGTAATGATTACCCGTACAAAGACCGAGAATATAACACGATTAACTGGGCTACTGGCTACTATTTCGGTAACTGCACCGACTTCGTGATTTGGCGGGTTAACCGTGACGCCGGGGTACTTCACGAGCCTTGGACTTACAACAACTACAACACGACTCCTGGCGGCGGGCATGGCTACCAGTGGGCCCTTCCCACAGCCCTGCCCGGCTGGGTTACGACTGATAAACCAAGCCCTGGCGACATTATTTCGTTCCAACCCGGCTCACAGGGCGGGCGTTGGAGCGCAGAGTTCGGTCACGTGGCCTATATAGGCCAGGTGCTAGTTAACGGCTCTATCACCGTTGAAAACTATGGCACTGGCGAGTACTTCGTAACGAACTACACAGCCAGCGAGCTAAGCCAACTAGTGTCTACAGGCCAGGCCACTATCAAGCACAACCCACACTCAAAGGTGAAAATCAAAAAGATTGGTGGCTCCTCCATTGTTGACCCCGGCGGTGGCTATAAGGGTGCGGGCGGGCCTCTACCACCTGAGGCGGCTAAAGCAGCTGCTAAATCAATGCTGCCCGCCTATGGGTGGGACGAGAGCCAATACCAGTGCCTTGTAAACCTCTGGAATGGCGAATCTGGCTGGAATTACGCGGCTGAAAACCCTGACTCTGGCGCTTATGGAATCCCTCAATCTTTACCAGCCGACAAAATGGGCTCAATCGCCCCCGATTGGCGCACCAACGCGGTAACGCAAATTAAGTGGGGTCTGGAATACATAAAAATCCGTGAAGACTATGGTTCGCCTTGTGCTGCCTGGGATAAGTGGCTATCACGTAAGCCACACTGGTACTGATAGGTGGTGAGTTGCGGTGACTGGTCGTCAGCGTGGTTTAGTGGCTTTGATTGTGGCCATATTGGTTGTGGTTATTGGGTTAGGTGGATTCCTAGCTTGGGCAGCTTTCAACCACTCTAAAGAAGAAAAGGCTGCTTCAAAGCCTGCCCTGGCAGCTTCAGCTTCCACCAGTAGCGAGACTACCGAGCCTAACGAGCCTGGCGAGAGTGGCGAGGGGGCTTCACCTACCCAGATAGATGGGTATTCGAAAGATTTCAACCCCACCCAAGCACAAAAAACCTTGGCAATCACCACGGTTAAAGCAGTAGTGCCCTGGAAGCAAACCGAGAGCGCTTCACAGCGTGAAAAGCGTCTTAGCAAGGTTTGCAGCAAGGCTGTAGCTAGTCAAGAACCGATCTGGCAAAGCATGTATGCCCAGGTTCCGGGGGCTTGGATTGAGGTACTAGAGGTTGGTGAGCCAGCCACTTCCACTAATGACGGCCACGTTATTGGTGTGGGCGTAGTAGTCACCTACCGCCTGCACATTCCCCACGATGACGGGACCGAGGTTATAGCTACGGACAGTTCATTGTGGGTGGTCGAGATGCCCGCTAAAGGAAAAGTCGATAAGGCCACGGCTGTTATATGGCCGAAACTCTAAAAAGAGAAAGGGTGTTTTACTATGAGGCTTGATAGGGATTTAACTGCTCAACAACTTTGGGCGATCGCATCTGATAGGCAGCATCTTAGCTACGATTTGTTAGACGAGATTGTTGATCACCCTGCGACGTATCGGGCTTTATCTGATTGGGCTGTTGACGCACTTGGCGCGAGTGATATTTCTAGCCTGGCTGATCCTCCCGCGCCTGAGGTTGAGGCTGTGGCCCCTAAACGTGGGTTTCGCTTGCCTGGGTTAGGACGCCACGATAGTGAACCTGAGATTGGCGAAATTTTTTCTCCTGATCCGCCTCCAAGTGAACAGGTACCAGCGGTCAATCCTTGGTTAACTGTTAATCCGGCCATTGACCAAAATCCTATGACCCTGCAGCAGCCTGCACCTCAGACCACTCCTCAGTCTGTAGTACAACAGGCTAAGCCTCAGGCTGCATTTGAGCCTCAAGCTCAGGCCACACCTCAACCCAAGCTCCAGCCCCAGGTTCAAGGCACATCTGGAGTAGTTGCTAAAACACCTGACTGGTTACATCGTCCTGCCCCGATGGGAGCTGTGATCGTGTTGGGGGTTATTCAAATCCTAGTCGTGTTAGCGCTGGCTACGGTTGCCATGCGCCCAGCCCAGACCCCATCCCCTGTGGTGATTCCTACCGTAACAGCTACCTCTACGGTAACTGTTACACCAACTGCTACCCCTAGCACTACGCCCACTGTTAAAACTAGTCCTAGCGTGACTCCTAGCGTTGTGGCCACTAAAAGGAGCGTGAAACCGTGAAAGACATGATCCGATCGATGCTTCGGCAGATTTCAACGTTCCCCATTGATACCACAAAGTTAAATAAAGGTATTGATGAGTTCAACAAGACAGCCTACGACTTCATCACCAACCTGCATTCCACGGCTGTGCTACCGATTACCTCAGTGATTATTTCAATCATTTTGGTGCTTGAGCTTGCCCGCACTGCCAGCCATATGGAGGGTGACCACCAGTTGGGGGTTAAAATCATTGCTGCGACAATGTTCAAGTCTGCCCTGTTGGTGGTTGCTGCCCAAAACTCAACGCTGTTTTTGAAAGCGATTAACGAGGTATCCACAAAAATCATTACCGGCATCGGCATAACCAACACGGACTATGGCCCCAAAACATCTGACACGCTAGAAAAACAGATTATCCCGCTGGTAAGCAATTTGGATACTGGTGATCAAGCGGGCATGCTCATGATGTTACTGATCCCCTATCTGCTTGTGAAAGCAGCTGAAATCATTATTTATGTAATGATCTTTTTCCGCTTTGCCGAGCTTTACGCCATGACCGCGTTTTCTTCGCTGCCGATCGCGTTCTTAGGACACCCGGACACTAAGAGCATGGGCATCAACTACCTGCAAAAATACGCCGCTGTTTCCCTGCAGGGGGCTACACTCATGCTAGCTGTGGCCGTCTATAACGCGCTCATCAGCAGCTTTGTTAACGACTTCCGGGTAATCGGCAAGAATGCCAATCTTGCTGCCTGGACGTTTAGCCACTATAGAGACTTCATCATTGCCCCCATATTGCTGATCATTTTGATTCTCTCTTCTGGGAAGCTAGCTAAAGCGCTTGTGGGCCAATAAAACTTGTGGGGACACCAGACTCCTGGTGTCCCCACAAACAAGCAAGTTTTAGGCTGACCTACTTGGTGATAGTGAACTTGTAAAAGTTAGGGCCATGCGCAAACGTAACTGTGCGCTTATCTTCGCTCAGCGTTATGTCAACAGTACGGCCATAAATACCGCTATCTTTAGTGTCGCTTAAAACGAAGTAGGGCGTGCCGTTATCTGGGTAGCGTGCAACAGTCCAGTATTTTTGGTCGTGCGGCAAAAAGCACTGGTCTGCGTTTTCCCCGCTGATCTGCCAGGTCTTGTCAGCGTTAAGCACTAAAGTCACATTAGCGCAATCATCAGTACCAACTAGTTTAACCCCGGTAATAGCAGCCTCAACCTCTTTAACCCCCTTATCCGCTTTTGCGTTATCGCTAGCCACCTTGTCGTTGGCTGCTTTAGCGTCAGCTAGAACGCTTTTAATCGCTGCCGAGTCAGGGGCTACAGTCAACCGCTGCTTATAGTCTTTAACCTGGTCTTGCTCCAGGTTGGTCATAGACGAAAGCGAGGCGTAAGCCTGCGCCCTGTCATCAGAAACACTATTACCGCAGCCAGACAGCGCTAACGCAGCGCACGCCATAACTGACATGAACATAGGCATTTTCTTCATGGTCTACCCCTTTCCGCTACTAAGGTTACTCCGAACCAGTAAAAACGTAAAGACGCATTTACGTCTTACTGTTATGATTAGCGATGTGTCAACGCAGGACCCAGCCCCCCTTCCCCGGCGCACACCTTCTCATCGTGCGCAGATTGCTATGACGCCTCATATGTTTCGACAGTTACGGATTTTGGCAGCTAAACGCGACACTTCGGTTACCGCCCTAGTCGTTGAGGCAATCAAAAAAACGTATCCAGAAATCAATGATAAGTAGGCAAAAGAATGATTACATTAACGATCGGCCCTGATGGCTCAGGTAGCTATGAGGATGAAAACGGGATTGAGTCTTTAACTGCTAGCAGCCAAGAACAGCTACGTTCTTTGTTGCTAGGGAGGGCTGCCGCTCGTGCTCGTCAAGAAGGGCAACCTTTGCGCGTTGCAGCTAAAGACACCTCTGGGCTTACGCATTTGCTGATAACTCCCTCCGGAGCCATCAGCCTAGCGAAAACTGAAGAACCAACCCCCGAACCCACACCCCAGAGTGCGCCTGTAAATCAAACGCCGGCTGTGCATGTACCAGCTACACCTGCCCAGCCGGTAGCAGCACCAACTCCAGCGCCTCAACCAATGCCTGCGCCTACCCAGGTAAACCAGCCAGCGCAAGCCCCGGCAGCATCCATGCCCCAGCAACCAGTTCCTCAAGTAATGCCGGTGTATCAGCCGGCACCTGCCCAGCAGGCACCTCAGGTTATACCTGGCCAAGTGAATCAGGCCGCCTTCCAGGGTGTCCCTACTAACTACGTGCAGCAGCAGGCCCTAACCCCACAAAACGCACCGTCGTTTCAAATGGAAACTGCGCCAGCGCCCGTTTCACGGCCTCGCCCTGATTCTTTCTTAGCCCAAAGCTCTGCTGGTGGCCCTAAACCAACCGGTTGGCGCGCCGTCGCTGGCCGCTTAGGCTTCAAAGTCCAAGCCAGCCAAGCCCAATGTCAGCAATGGGAGGATGAACGCACTGTCTCCCAGCACTGGCCCGGCCCCCGCACAATCGCGGTACTCAACGGTAAAGGCGGGGCCGGTAAAACCCCCACCAGCATTCTTTTGGCCAGTAATTTCGCGCGTTTAGGCTCAGGGTCGGTTGTAGCAGCAGACGGTAACGTCACACGCGGCACGCTAGGCTGGCGCACCGAACAAGGACCACACAACGCCACCATCTTGGATATGGTCCCGCAAACTGAGGTTTTAATGGACCCCTCAGCCCGTAACGGTGACGTGGCCGCCTACACCCACCACCAAACCATTGACCAATTCGATGTCCTACGCTCAAACCCACTACTACTATCAACCGAACAAAAACTAACCCCCGAAGAACTAGACGGTATTCAGCAAGTTTTAACCCGCTACTACCGCATGATCATTTGGGATACCGGTAACGATGAAGGCGACAGCCTCTGGCTACGCATCGTCAGCCACGCTGACCAGATCGTTATTGCCACAACCACCCGCACCGATCACGCAGAAGCCGGGCGCCTACTTTTACAGGGCCTATCCAGCCGCGATGAGCGTAGCGCGGCCCTGGCAGCTAACGCGGTAGTGGTTATCTCACAAGCAGACCGTGAAGAACCCCCCGCTACTTCACTAGTGGATGGTTTCGCTGGTATCGCTCGTGAGGTAGTCACTATCCCCTATGACCGGGCTATGCGTGAGCAGTGGCTACGTTCAGACAAGCTAGCCCCCACCACTCGGGCGGCCTGGCTACACGCCGCCGCCGCCGTAGCACGCGGCCTTTAAAGCGTGTTTGGCCCCAACAACCCTAAAGATAAGGGGTTGTTGGGGCCATATCCTTGCCTAACGTTTTACAAAACAGATCATCTAGGCTCATCAGCAATATCATCAAGATTCGCCTCCAACCAAACCGACGAATCAGTCTCTTCGAGCAAGTACTGACACAAACCTCGTTAGTGTTCTCGTTAGTGCCACGCCGCTCACAACAAACCAAGACATTGTCTAGAAAGCGGCGTTTAGTAACTTCTAGTCCATAGTTGGCTGGACGTTTAGCCAACCACTACCAACCTCTTCACTCGGGGATTCCTGCACTTCAGCGGTTGAAGCAACTGGGATATATTCGAAAAAGCCAGTTTCAGGGGCCTGTAGTTTACGTGATTTAAACGGTGGTATACCACGAAGTAAATACAGGCAAGTACCGCCATCAAGACGCCCAATCTCGTCAGGTGTCATCAGCTCACGCCCCTGAGACCTAAGCGAGCGTGACCATGAACCATTAGTGCCTTTCTGCTCGGAAGTGTCCTGGCTAATAATGGTTTCTTTACCTAAACGCTTAGAAATAAACTCTGTGGTACTAGGCTCATTACCACCAAGGAACAACAGCGAGTCACAGTTACCAACGATGGTCTCCCAGTCATCCTTATACAGTGACTTACCTTGAGCGTAAGTCTGCATAATGATCGACGTACTAATACCACGTGAACGGATAACCGCAATTTTACGTTCAAACGAGGGTAGCTTACCGATATTCGCAAACTCATCCATGAAGCACTGAACCGGCACCTCTAGACGGCCTGAAGGATTGTGGTCAGCCAGATACATGTTCCGTTCAAAGAACAGCTCATAAAAAATCGAAGCTATGAAACTAAAGGCCTGGTGACTGTCAGGGATCACCAGGAAAATTGCGCTACGACGTTTACCTACCTGATCAGCATCTATAGTGTCAGAACCCAAAATACGGCGTAGCTGCGCCATGTGCAAGGGAGCCATACGTACACCAAGGGAAATAATGATACTTTTCTTGGTTTCCCCTGCGCCCTGAGTGTAAATATTGTACTGGCTACAAGCAAACCGTAAGCCATTAAGCATTATGGTAGCTTCTTCGTCGTACTCGTCAGGGTTTTGATCGAAAACTTCCACGCATTCTTTAGCAACACTAAAAATTGCGTCGATCTCGCTGGTAGCCTCCTCGTTTTCCTCAGAGGCCTGCATTTTAGCCAGCATATCCACTACGTCAATCAAGGTACCTTGAGCGCCTTTAGTGAAGTAGATGTATGAGACAAACGCTGTCAGCAGCGCGCGTTCTGCTTTCTCCCAGAAGTCTGACCCACCGCTAGGTTTTTGGCCCGAGGTGTTTGTGATCAGGTTTTCCACCAAGATAGCGCAGTCAACTTCAGCCTGCTCAGGGTTGAAATAGCGTAGAGGGTTGAATGTGTCGCTACGGTCAAAATCAATCAGGTTAAGACTACGTATCTCATAGCCTTTATCTTTTAGTCTTTGTCCCATAGCTCGCTGCACCTCACCTTTAGGGTCTGTCACCAAAAACGAGGTATTAGCTTGCGCTAGGTTAGGCATCACGTAGTAGCGAGATTTACCAGAGCCAGAAGAGCCGATAATCAGGGCATTCAAGTTACGTTGAGTCTTACGTGAGTCAAGGTTTAGGGATTCGGTAAGAGTGAAAAGCATGTCGGTTTTCCTGTCACCAGCAAACTTTCTGCCCTCGCTTGGTTTAGCCCAGCGAGCTGAGCCTTGTTCTTCACCTGGCCGGGTGGGTTTCCTAGCCCCATACATGTATAGGGCTATCAATAACACCAGTGCTATCCCACCAAAACCGCCTAACACGTCAGCCCCCGCAAACGAGACGTGTAACGGGTGGGCGGTTAAATCCAGGGTGAACCGGTCGATTATCTGGGAAAAGTCACGGCCCGCCTCCTGGTCAGTGCGCACCTGCCAGGTGACTTTGTTAGCGCACCACCAAGCTAAAACAGCCAGGATAGAAGCGAAAAAAATCTTGCCTTTACTCACTTTCACTACCTCTTGTTCTTGCGCGCTCCATACTCAGGCGGCGGTTAACCCTACTTACTTGAGTGACCGGGTGTAGCTGGTCAGCTCTGCCTTCCATCATTTCCAAAACCCTTTGCCGGGTTAACCGGCGTCTAGGTTCCTTATCCCTGACTTGCTTGTCTTGACTTTGCAAGGGTTGGTGGACTTGATGGTTTTGCTCCGAGTCTGGTTTCATCTCACGAGCTAACTGCTCACGTAAACGCTGCACAATCGGCTCTGGGCTACCCACGGCCACAATCACACTCTCACCAAGCGGATACAGCCAAGCTGGTTGAGCTTTAATACCGTACCTGGCGATAACAGCGCGGGCCTGCCCGCTACTAGCATCGATTAACTCAACATCAGCTAAACCTTTAAAAGGCCGCGTCATTGCTGTTTCGTCGCTGCTAGTGCGGGCAATAGCCAGTACCCTACGCGCCATGAGCTAGTCTCCAAATGGCTGACTCATCATGGCTAAGATGGCGGGCTAACGTGAAAAACTCGCCCTGCCTATTTCCCTGCACAAGCTCACCGTGCACTAGCACCTGATCGCCTGGCTTGAATTTCTTCTCTACCACGAACCTGGCTAGATCACCTTCGGCCTGAACCCACTCGGTTGCCCTGTCTTGCCCTAAAACTGTTTCAATTTTGAACATGGCAATATCAGGGCTGGTACGTACAGTGATTTGCCCGGTGATCGTGCCCGCCAGGAACACTTTCGTATAAGGCTCCATCAGCGAGAGCCCCTGTTATGGCTGGGCGTGTAACGACTGTTAACTTTCTTTTTAGATTCCTCGGCGAGCTTTTGCGTACGCTGCCTGATGATTTCTCTCATCTCTTTTCTAGAAATTTTTTTAGGCGGCTTCTGCCCCGGCTGCCACTTGTCAGGCTGAGCATTATCAGGCTTACCTTTGTTGGGCTGGCCTTCATCGCGTTTCTGGTCGCGGTCGGGCTGCTGATCGTCTTTACGGTCGGGCTGCTGGTCGTCCTTGCGGTCGGGCTGGCCCTCGTCACGCTTCTGGTCACGGTCGGGCTGCTGGTCCTGGTCGCGGTCGGGCTGCTGGTCATCCTTACGGTCAGGCTGACCTTCGTCGCGCTTTTGATCGCGGTCAGGCTGCTGGTCATCCTTACGGTCAGGCTGGCCCTCATCACGCTTCTTGTCGCGGTCAGGCTGCTGATCATCCTTACGGTCAGGCTGGCCCTCGTCGCGCTTCTGATCGCGGTCAGGCTGCTGGTCATCCTTACGGTCAGGCTGGCCCTCGTCGCGCTTCTGATCGCGGTCGGGCTGCTGGTCGTCCTTGCGGTCGGGCTGACCTTCATCACGCTTCTGATCGCGATCGGGTTGCTGGTCCTTGTCGCGGTCGGGCTGCTGGTCGTCCTTGCGGTCGGGCTGGCCCTCATCACGCTTCTGATCGCGATCGGGTTGCTGGTCCTGATCACGATCAGGCTGCTGCTGGTCATTGTCTAGATCAGGCTTCGGATCCTTATCGCGGTCGGATTTGTCCTCATCGCGCTTCTTGTCGCGGTCAGGCTGCTGATCATCCTTACGATCAGGTTGGTCCTCATAGGGCACAGGCTCATAAGGTACAGGTTGAGAGTAAAAGTTATCCTTATCTTTAAGCCTTTTATCCCTCCACCTTTGAATCTTCTCAAACCTAGCTTCAAAACGACTCTGAGCACGTTTCTCAGCTCGGTCAGCCCTATATCGAGCGTATTTAGCGTCTAAAGCCAACTTATGAGACCGTAGAATACGCTTATCAAGCTTCTTTTGGGCACGTTCCGCTTTAAACTTTAAGAACCTGGCTTTACCCCTTAGGTAGGCCTTATACGGCAATGCCCTCTTATCTAAGGTAGCCTGTTTCACCGCATCCCTAGCTTGCTCAGCATTACCCAAGGCCTCACCAGCCTTGTATCGAGCTTCGCTAACATCATACTTAGCCTTCGCAACCTTAGATTTAAGATTGAGAGCACGCCTATTAGGCCGGCTAATAGCCATTCCAAGCCGGAATTTGGCCCAGGCTTCACGCCTAAGAGATCTTCTAATAGTCCTGTTATTGCGTTTTTCTAACTTTCGCTCATACCTTGCAGCTGCCTGCCTAAGCCCATGCTGGATTGTTCTTATATCCTTGCCAGAAAAATGAAGATAGGTTTTACCGTCTGCTCCATGCTCAATCGAGTAACCTACCCCTCGACGACGCAAGTCAGCCTTAACAGAGCGCTCAAGTTCAGGCGCGATTGAAAATATGCGCAAATCCCCACCTGCTTGTTGATGCAAAGTGGAAAGATCAACCATGTTACTACGCATATAAGTCATGATCATTGAAGCCGACATGTTGGCACCCTTTTTCAATGCCCATAACAGCAGATCCGTTCCTTGACGCGCCATTATTTCAATAACAATTTCTACAGCTTTCAGTAACGCCTGCTCCGCCTTAGCTGCTACATCATCTGCAAGCATCTTTTAAATCCCTTCCCGTTTGCCTTGAGACTTTTTATATCTAGGTAGCCTCATTTTTAAAATCTTCAGTACGAGCCGCATATACCCAAGCTCGTGCCGCCAAGTCCCATCACTCTTTTTCGGTAATAGCCCTTACCGGAAAACCCTATAATCCATCATCGGATAACTACATTTTACTTTATATAAAATTCGCAAAACAAATTTTAAATAATTAGTAGCATCAGGTTCCTTCTGAGCATACATAGCCCAACGAAACAAAGTCAGATACGTGGAAGGATGCCCCATGATCGCATCCAATAATTCAGGTGTTCGACGTTCCTTGTCAGATGCAATCTTCCAAAGCTGCCTAGCAGTCAATTTCCCGTCAAGCCTCACAGCACCCTCTCCCCTGTGTAGTGGTGGTCACACGATGTTCATTGTCATGATGAACCACTCCAGTGCTGCCCACAATACTGCTATGTCTCTGCGATCACTACCCACCTTGCCTCGCACACACAGCAGACACACACCTGAAAGCTTCCAAAATCGAGGTATTTTCCGCACGATCACTAGAGTTAGCCGATCAACACCAACCTCGCACCCACCACACCCTAAATGGTCTAGAACTTAACCTGATCTTCATCACTCGCAGACACCTTCGGCTTAATTAACTACCCATCCACCCCTACCGCTTAAACGCACTAGCGAAGAACAGGAGTTTGGGCTGTTCTGCCCACACTTCCCCCACTCTGTGAAGACATGTCCGGTAAGCCTCCACCCAAGAGGCACTTGCAACAGCTTTCACTCTTTTAACAAAACAACGACTCTATTGCAGGCAATGACAGCGCTTCGTGACAATCCAATGTGGACAGCCACATGGTGGTGATGTAGGATACTTCCCGATCGGCTGATACAAAACAGTTCTGATCTGCACTAACGCGGTTGCGACCAGCTAAAGTTTGTGAAATGGTCGCTAAGCGTTTCGTATACATCTGGAGAATAGAGCAATGCACCAAAAAATGTGTCCCGCAGGGCACGGTGCTGCGGCACCCACAGCGATTCCCATATGGGCTAAGGGTGGCAAATTTCTCTGCCAGTCACTTGGTGACTGACACATACCACACTTGACGGTTAGGACACCCAACCAACCGCATAATGCGGTCATTTGGCGTGCCCTTCTGTTTGGCGACTCTTGCAGTCGACATCTGTAACAACTGAAGGAGACCTACGATGGACGATACGTGTGGCACCGTTCCAGACTATGGGCAAAATAGCGAGGCAAATTCCGGCTATTACCCCCCTGCGCCAGCCATGACGCCTGGCTACCCCTCTGCGGAAACAGCTAATGCAACCCCGGGAGGAACCCAAACTAGCGACAATGTGGACGCTAAAGTAACTAACTCTGAAATCGCTGAACTTATCGCAGGCGTAGACACAAATTTGAGTGCCTTCAACGAGCGCGCAAAGTTCTACGAGGATTTAGTAGGCAAACTGCAAAGCCGCATTGAGCTACTCCAGAACGACCAAATTCAGCAGCTGCTCGGGCCGGTCATGGTCAAACTGGCAATCTTGGTAACCCAGTCAGCACAGTCAGTGGAGCTGGCCCGCGCACACGGCGAAGGCTACCAGGCAGACGTTGAGTTCGAGTTCTTCCACGACTCACTCATTGAAGCGCTCGATCTGATCGGTATCGACTCAGTTGGAGTAAAGCCCGGCGATACCTTCGACAGGGCCGTCCACGCCTCACGCAAGTCTGTGCGAACAGGTGAACGTGCCTTGGATTGGACCGTGGCAAAGGTGCTACGACAAGGACTTATCCGTCCTGGTGCGGAGCGAGCTTTCCTACCCGCACAGGTAAGCGTTTACCGCTATGACGCGGCCTTAGACACCGCGCCCACTCAGGCATAAATCAATAAATTAGGAAGGAACCCTCGCATGAGCGACAAGGTATATGGAATTGACTTAGGGACGACCTACTCTGCCGTTGCCCTAGTAAACGAACTTGGCATTCCAGAAATCATCAAAAACTTCGTAGGCGACGACACTACCCCCTCGGTTGTGTACTTCAACGACGACGGAACTGTTGACGTCGGCAGCCAGGCCAAGCAGACTCAGGTCAGCGACCCTGACAATGCGTGCTCCCTGATTAAGCGTCACATGGGTGAGGAATACCCGCTCGAATTCCAGGGGCAGGAATACACTCCTGAATCTATCTCTGCGCTGATCCTTAAAGAGCTGGTAAACAACGCCAACAGCCAGAACGGGCTTGATATCAACAAAGCTGTTATCACCGTGCCCGCCTACTTTGGCACCCAGGAGCGTCAAGCTACAAAGCAGGCTGGGGAAATTGCCGGTCTCGACGTCGTCGGTATCATCCCCGAGCCCGTCGCAGCTGCTATCTCACTATGCGCCCGTCAGGAAGAAGAGCAAACCCTGCTCATTTTCGACCTTGGTGGCGGTACCTTCGACACCACCATCCTCAAGACGCGCGCCGGCAACGTGGAAGTCATCGCGATTGACGGAAACCGCCTGCTGGGTGGTGCTGACTGGGACCAGTGCCTAGAAGATCTGTTCTTGCAGCGTTTCATTGAACAGGCTGGTCTTGACGAGGACAATGACCCCTCGCTGGATGACGATTTCATGACTGAGCTGCGAGTGGCGGTAGAAGACGCCAAGAAGATGCTCACCGTACGCGCCTCCACTAACCTGCTGCTGCGTTTCCAAGACAAGAAGCAGCGCGTTGAGGTCACCCGAGAAGAGTTTGAAGCAGCTACCTCACACTTGGTGGCACAAACCATTGAAATCACTCGACGTGTCATCGAAACGGCTAAGGAGAAGTTCCCCAAGCTGCATGTTGACCGTTACCTGCTGGTGGGTGGTTCTTCACGTATGCCCATGATCAGGGAGGCCCTGACTGAAGCTGGCTTCAACGTAGAAAACACAGACTTTGACCTGTCTGTTGCCAAGGGTGCAGCAATCTTTGGCCAAGGTGAGCTGCCTACGCCAGAATTCTCAAATGCAGATGCCGACGCCGCATCCGGCGACTCAGGTTCAAAGTCACTGTCAGGAGTCGGCCTGCGCCGCACAGTTGTCACCAACGTCCTCTCGCGCGGATTGGGAGTCTGTTTAGCTCGAAAAGTCGGCAAGGACGAATACGATAAGTACATTTACTTCCTCGCACACGCTAACGAGACGCTACCCCTCTCAACAACATTGGACGCTGGCATTCTCTACGATGGTCAGTCGAAGGTCTCAGTAGATCTTTACGAGCAGGGCGGCGAAACCGAAACCGAAGAGCCAGAGGCGAACAAGGCTATGGTTTCAGGTCCGAGCACGACCATTACTGGCCTGCCGTATCTGCACGCGCACGACCCCATTGACATCACCCTGGAGGTCTCAACGGAAGGCGTCGCCACCTTGGTCGTTGTCGAACCGCAGAGCGGTAAGTCATTCAAGGCAGAGGCTGCGGTCTCGGTCCTGACTCAAGAAGAAGTCAACAAGGCCAAGCAGCAGATCGCCCTAATCACTACCCGATCCTAAATAGAAGCACAGGAGTGAGGCGAAGACTACGGTGTTCGACAAGAAAGCGTATCGGGATTCCGTTCTGCAACCACTGAAAGCGAACGCATCCAAACAGGCAGCTATTGCAGACGCTCTTCGGGCGCTCAATGATGCAACCGATCGCGCTAGTGTAACTACGGCATTAGCCAAGGCTGATGCCGCCGCACTCTTCGCCCTCACTCCTGGCATGTCTAATGCCGAGTTAACAAAGCACTTCAGGGACCTGGAAATGTTCCTGAACAAAACCAGGATCCCTGTGGTGGTCTCGATCAAGCAATTGGTCAAAACTTCCAAAGCCTCACAGGGTGATTACATTTCCAACCCGGCTTTTTGGGATGAGGTAATTAAAAAAACCTCACAAATCCGCAAAGAGGAGCTTAAAGCTTTTGCTTTAGCCGTTAAACAAGATAATCCTCTTGGTGCTGTTACAGCTGAGGAATTACGTAAAGCGGCTTCGTCCTATGGGATTAGCACATCTGTTAGCGATAAGGAACTGGCAGGTGCAGTTAAAGCAAAAGGGGTAGAGGTATACCCTAAGTTAAAGGTGTCGATGGCGGATTTGGGGGTTTCATCCTCAAAGTTACGTCTGCACCCCTCGTTTCGCAGCCTTGTTGACGTGCTGCTTATACATGAGCGGGGCTCACACCCCAGTGATATCCGCGTATTTGATGAGTTAAGCGCCGTCGTCGATGGACGCAGCCGCCGCCGTGTAACCACCGCTGACATAAAAAAATCTAAGACGGCTGCTAATACCCGCTCTGATGATGCCACGGAAAGTGCCAAGAAAACCCTGACTGTTATTGCGCAGAAGGCTCCTACTGACGCTGCTTTACAAAGCTTCATTCTAGCCTGGTTTGCTGACTTGGCAGATAATCTGGTAGCTCGCCAGGGGCTTACCCCAACATTGGCACTTAACCGCCTCACAGCGCTTGGCCTCGACGACCAAGATGCTCGCAGGCTAGTGGTTAGCGTATCTACGGGGGGCGGCAGCAAAGGTCCAGATTTAGCCAGCGCTAAAGAAATGATTGCTGCTGGTGACTTAGCGGGGGCACGTCGCCTTTACACTTCGTTTATTGGCACAGCTGGGGAGGAAAAAGATCCTGTAGCTTTGCAGGTAGCTGAGGCTCTAGCAGCTGCTGAGAAACGCAAACAATCCGCATTAGATGCTTACCATAAAGCGGTAGAGGCAAAAGACTATGCCCGGGCACGCCAGGCATTAGCTGATGCACAGGCAGTAGACCATGAAGACGCAGAAATTGTCCGCCTGTTGTCTCAGATTCCTCCAGATGCACCAACTAATTTGCGCCTGACTTATTCTTCAAACCGTAATGGCGTGCTTCTCTCTTGGCGGGGCAGCCAGGATCAAGATGTCAGCTATGTAGTAGTACGTAGTGATTCCGGCGCCCCAGCTAACCCTAAAGCTGGGTTCCAGGTTGTACCTTCAACAACTGAGCAGGAGGCTTTCGACTCCGATCCACTCATTGCGCAACAGTCCATTTACGCAGTTTTTGCGCTGCGTCAGGAGGGAGCCTATTCCACTCCGGCAGTCTCTACCCTCACTGTGTTGCCCCCACCAACTGATATCAATGCGGCTGTCACCAACACTGATGCAACTGTGTTTTGGCAGGTAGCCAAGCAGGCAGCTGGGGTGTCAGCGGAGGTAGTGGAAGCTGATGGCTCACGCCGTAAATTCCCGGCCACCTCACAAGGGCGAATGGTTATTGACAACCTCAAGCTCGGGGAAAAATACACGCTTGTCCTCAAAGCCCATTACATTGTTAACGGCCAATCTAACCTTTCTGAAACAGCCACAATTGATGTAACTCCACGCGGCACTGTCCAGGCTGTGCGCGACCTGTGCCTAGCCAACGTAACAATGCCTAACGGTAAAGCGGGAGTGCGAGCCAAGTGGAGCGAAGTTCCTGGCTACACCACAGATTTATGGGCCTTCCCTATTGACAGCACTGTGAAGGTAGGTGACCTCCTAAGCGTAGATAAGCTCGACAAGCTAACTGCTAAACGGGTGGTTGGATCTATCCGCAATGACGGCGCTACCCAGTCAATGGATTTCTATGAGCTGCGAGATATACGCATGCTTGTGCCACTTACTTGGGATGGCAGTGAAGCAATTGCCGGAAACTCTCTGGTTACCGGCAAAATGCCGCACCCGCGTGAAGTAGAGGCAATGCGTTTTGGGTCCGAATTGAAGGTCTCCTGGATCTGGCCTCACGGTGATTACATGATGGACGTGACTTGGTCCAGTCTTGATGGGAAAAAGGGACAAAAACGCGTAGATAGGCTCACCTATAAACATGACGGCGGGGTGAATATCCCCAATGCGCAGCTAATCACCGAGGTAGGCGTGGCCACAGTAGTGATTGGCCTCAGCGAAACAGCTGCTTTAACGCCAGTAACCATCAGCCTGGAAGCAGTCCCACCCAGTATGTCCTATCAGCTTAAACTCCCCAAAGGAGTGTTTGGTGGACATGAGGCACGGGCAAGTGTCACCAGTGAAGAATTCACCGGGACCGTGGATCTTATAGCAGTGCTAACCCCTGGGGCTTTTATGCCCGCTAAAGCTACAGATGGACAAGAAATCGCCCATCTCCACTTGGACTTTTCCTCAGGATTAACCCAATCCTGCACATTCCGCGTACCCAAACTTAAAGGCCCCTACTGGGTACGTCTATTTGCTGACCCAGCTTCAAAGATCATTCTTAACGATCCACCCACCTCATCCATGAAAGGGTGACAAATGCGTCTAACTAATTTTATGGCTCCGTGCCCTTACTGCTACACGAATATTGATCTGCGTAAGGTTACTTTCCGCTGCCTTGGTCGCCCAGTCGCGGGAAAGAAAGCGTGCAGCAAAAAAGTCGACGACGCACGCTCAACGTACTTTGGTGATCTAAACGAGTACTACCCGACTTTCACGCCTTCAAACCGTTCAATGTTCCATGAAATCAGAAGGTCTACGTGCCCTGATTGCCTGGGGACAACCGGTGTGCGCCTATGCCCACAATGCCACTCGCGTCTACCTGATGGTTTCTCAAGCGATTCCCCGCTTTTTGGTCTAGTTGGTGCCCGCTCAGCAGGTAAGACCGTAATGTTGGCAGTACTCATGCGCGAGTTGGCAACAAACGGGCCAGTTGCTCGACGCTTCCGGCACGTAATCACCCTGTATGGGGCGAACGAAAAAAACGGTCAGGCTGAGAAACTACAAAACCTCCTTGACCAGATGGAATCTACAGCTGGACAGCTGCCACCACAGACCCAGCAAACCGCTGGAGAAAAAAGCACCCCGGTGGTGTTCGAATGGAAGATGCCTCGTGACGGAATCGCCAAGAGCACGCTAGGCGATTACAAATCAACCGTATTCTCCTTCTACGACACCGCAGGTGAAGACCTGGCCGCCGATGAGCGCGCCCTGAGCATGACATACCTGCTGGCAACCGATGGGATCATTCTTCTGCTTGACCCCTTCAGCTTCCCCAACAACACCAGGCGAAGCAAAGCTCTCGCTGATCAACAGGTCGAAACCTCACCAGAAAACGTCCTGCACGCCATCACAGAAGTTCTGCGTCAAAACGAGCGGACGAAACTAAACCGGAAGATTAAGCAGCCGGTCGCCGTCGTCATCTCTAAAATTGATGCCTTCTGGGACGACATTCCCGCAAACAACCCAATCCGTCAGCCTTCCTCGAAGCTGCCTTACTTTGACGAGACTGAAGCTACGTCCGTGCACGACCACATTGCCTCCCTGGTGTCTCACTGGGGCGGGGACGGGCTATTAACAATGCTCGACACGAACTACGCAAACTACCGTTTCTTCGGCCTATCAGCCCTGGGAGCGGAGCCAAATTACTCCACGCAACGCGTCGACGAACGCGGCCTTATCCCCCACCGTGTGGCAGAACCGCTGCTGTGGCTTATGACTGAACGCGGCTTTATCCCGAAGCAAGGCTGAGGAAATGTTTGACGTCGCAATTTATACAGACACGCGGGCCAATGAGGCCATTGACGGCATTGATGGCTTCAACTTTCAAGCCATTTCTGAAGGCATAACCGCTCAAGACCGTCAGGTTATCCGCAGCAACATGCTTCACCGTGTAGTTGTGGGCTGGAACGTTGAGCATGATCCTCTAGATCACCCAGCTTCCTTCGCCTACTACGGGCACAGCGGGCGCTATTACCTTTCACGTGGTATCTCAACGGGTGTCACCAACAATGGCCGCCCTGGCAACCTACTAACCGAGGCTATTGTCACCTCTGACCCTGATGACTTCGGCATGATGCGCCCGGCCCAGCTGCTGGGAGCTACCAGCTGGCGCCTTAAAAAGGCTCCTAGCCAGACATTAAACCAGTGGTCCTCCCCGCTTGAGGTAGATCCTGGATTTGAGGCAGAAGCGCTACAGTCAATGGTTAAGGCTAATGCCTGGGCTGCAAGTATCTTCCCCCAGTTCCTCACCATGGTGGAAGAGGTTACCGACCCAGCCCACAAGCGCCTGATTATTATCACCGCTGACGCAACCCTCGCCATGAAATGGGTTGCTTTGGCTACGCTTTTCATCGAAACATCACGTTCGCTCTCTCTAAGTATCCGTGGTCTCGTGGCAGACCCCATGACCACAAGAGCGGATATTGTGGCAGCCAGCCCAGATTTTGGCCCCCAACCCGATCCTTCCACGCCACGGGCTGGGGTAAACATTATTGATCTAGACCGCCGCGCTATCGCTGAGGTTACCCCCAGCGAATCAGCATTGATTCAGGCGAACTGGTTCCTTAAAGAAGACTCTGCCACTGCACTTGCAGCAATTGACGTTGCCAGGCGCTGGGAGGAGTACCTTGGCCGCGACCTTGCTACACGCGCTGCTAGCCTCGCCTCATTCCCCAAAACTCACGGGGATCACACCGATTGGCTCACCGCTACGCAGGCGCTACACGACCTGGCTGAGGCCGAACAAGAAGACGAACTATTCTTCTACGGCGACACTCTGCTTGATATTGCCGTCACCTGCGCTTTAAGCACGTCTGAGGATGCACAGCTAGCAGGTAATACAGTAGTTGCCTTAATACAGGTGGGCAGCCATGACCTCGCTGTTGGGCTTTTAATGTCAGCTTTGGAATCTGCCTGCGCTAGCCCTCATTTACGTGAAGCCCTGCTGGAGACACTTACGACGGCGCCCGCCCAGCTGCGTTTGGACTGGGAGGATGAAAGCGCTAAAGCCCAGGCTTCACTGTTGCTATCACAGATGGCAACTGAGTCTGCTGACAGCCTTTTGCCAGCAGTTTTGACCACAGCTAGCGTTATTGGCACCCCACTTGTGGATTCATTACGGCCACAGGTGCTAGCCCGGACTGCGCGTTTGTGGGCATCTAACCCCGAGTTAACTGAGCAGTGTGAGCAGTGGGAACACGTCGAGGAGATCGTTGAGCAGCTCGCCCATGCGCTTGTGAAGTGTTGGTGTGCAGGTGGTCAGGATGATCTGCGCCTACTTATGCAGGGCACCTGGGCGTGGCTGGCAACAAGTCCCGCTTTAACGACGACGTCGCGCGCAATTGTGGGGCAATGGAACGTTGCTGCTGAGCTTGCCAAGCTGCCTACTGTTGAATGCACCGCTCAGCTACAAACTGCGGGGCAGCTGCCACCTGATAGCTGGAGGTTGCTGTTTGGCCAGGCGAAACTGCCTGAAAACTACAAATTTTTCATTGCTTGGGCCCAAACTCAAAGCGAGCTTTCCGTTGAGGCAGGCAGGTGGCTCCTTAAGCAGATTTTTGCTGCCCTGGCTACCGGGGAGCCTCTGGTGGAGCTGCGCCAACTGCTTATTTGCCTGAACCAGTCAGGGATTGGGGTATGCGACAAGCGGCTGCGTGCATATGCTGCGCAAGTAGTTACTGCAACCAAGTATTGTCGCGATGCTGCTGCCTACTCGCGTAGACCAAATCCTTACCTGTCTACGGTGCTAACTTACATTCCAGCTATGTCTCCACTTATGCCAGATTTTCTGGGGCAGATTATTCTCACCAGCCCTGACGCTGTGGGTGTGTCACATTTGGTTGGTGCAAGTGAGCCTTGGGCACGTAAATCTGTCCACTATTTTTTAAGCACCAGACCGAACACTGTTAGGGAAACAGCTAATGCTGTTACCTGGGCCTTGAAAGCCATGCATGGGCCTCTAGAATCCCCCTCTAAGGGGGCTGAGGACTTCCTAGTTGAAGTATCTGACGATCGTGCGCGTAGAGGCCTGGTGAGCCAGGCAGCCAAGGAGAACCTAATAAATCAGCAAACTTTTGGCGCTTTTGAAAACTTTGTTAAAGAGGCAAAGAAGGGGCGCCTTAAGCGGAAACTTACTAAAGCAGCTAGTGGTCTGTTAAACATAAAGGGGCAGGATAACTAATGGATGAGAATTTTGGCTTAATTGCAGTAGCTCTATTTATTGGGCTCGTAGTTGCTGGCGGATTTATTCTCTGGCTAGCTATAGTTTCGCTACTGAAAATCTTTTCTTGGGTAGTTATCTATTGGTGCTGCGCATCAGTTATCGCGGCCATAATTGCTTTAATTACTGGCTTCATTGTTCCAATACGTGTACTTGTTACTGATTTTCCAGAGGAAGAGCCTCAGCTGGCCAGCCCAGACCTGGTGAAAACAAAGCGCATTATTAAGCACGCGCCGCACGGGTTTGCTAAGCACTTTGGCTGGGACGAGGCATGGCCTTTGTATAATCCCTATCAGGCAAAGCTTGATGCGATGGCCGTGCATGCTGATCTGCGCACAGTATTAGTAGATTCCTGCAACATGTTTATCTGGGAACAAGATGATTCACTTACTCCCAGCATACCTGAGTGGCTTCATGATTTTGGAGATATATTTGGACCCCTATCCAAAATTCCTCTATGGTGCCTTTGGGCTATTTTTATTCCCATCCCATATGTCGCATTTGTAGTAGTTCTATACATTTCTTACATAGTTTGGCTACTCGTTATGGCTGTTATTGGCAGCATCGTTTGCCTGTTACAGCTGCTATTTATATCGCTGTATCGGTTATGGGACCACGCTCGGATGTCTCGACTGCGGGCCAGCGTTAAATGCCCCTACTGCTACGAGACCAACCCTCAGCCGGTCTATCACTGCCTTAACCCGGATTGCACAATTGTCCATCACGATATTTCTCCGGGGCCGCTTGGTATTTTTGCGCGTCACTGTGCCTGCGGAGTTAGTTTCCCAACTACGGTTAGGGGAGCTGCAGAAATGCTTACTGCACTATGCCCCAGCTGTGGGGCACAACTCGTGGCAGGTAGTGGATCCCGTATGACTATTCAGCTTCCTGCTTTCGGATCTGTTGGCGCCGGCAAAACCCGTTTCTTTGCAGCAGCACTTACAGCAACAAGGAATCAACTTGCAGCCACTAATGGCTCACTAACGGGACTTAATCTTGAGGCAGATGGTTTCTTGCGAGCCTCCGCTCAAGCTTTGGATTCTGGCACTGCCACTGAAAAAACAATCCATACTATGCGCCCAGAGGGACGACCGCTCAAGCTGACAACTGGCTCTGGCAAGACTGTTGAGTTGCAGGTTATGGATGCAGCTGGAGAGAGTTTCACTAACTTGCAGGCTACCGAAGAGCTCACCTACGTTAACTCGGCACCGACAATGGTCTTTGTACTTGATCCGCTTGCTTTACCACGCGTAAAGGCACAAATGAGTACTGCCCGTGATCTATCTAAGATCTTGGTTGCTACCGGTGACCAAGAGGAAGCCTATGCTTCAGTGGTTGACAGGCTTAACTCAGAGGCTGTGGACCTTAGAAACCGCCACCTTGCCGTAGTTCTCACAAAGACTGATGTGCTTCGTAAGCTTCCTATCGGGAAATCTCTAGATCCACAAACTTCCGATACTGTGCGTGATTGGCTGATTGGGATTGAACAAGATGGTTTTGTTCGCCGTATTGAGAGCGATTTTGGGGATGTACGTTTCTTTGCGATCGACTCTTTAGTTTTGCGCGACTTGCATGATCCGCTAAACCCCCTGCGAGTTATCGACTGGGTACTGAGTTCTCAAGAAGTACCAATTAAGCTATTGCCTTCACTGAAACCTGAAGCTACCAGCAAGGGTCCGGACTCTAATTCTTAGAATCAGATCCCCAAAGTCGTCAACTCATAACAAGAGAAAGTGAACATACAATGAACGATGACGACCCCACTGACCGCATTTATAGTGATGCCGACGTTCCTGACACTTATAGAGTTTTTCGCTGGCTCTGGAGCCTAGTTCACATACTTATCTTTGGGGTTCTTTTATTTATTTTTATCGACTGGGCAATAACTGACCACCAAGGAATTAGTGCACTGAACGCTTGGCTTGATTGGTGTGAATCACTTCGTAAATCAGTGAGCGGCTTACTTCACTATCCATGGGAATAAAATTAGATAGGCTATATAGCTAACCAGGTGACGCGTTGTACTGACTCTCGGACAGGGTTTTAATTCCAACTATGTCCAGGATGTAAAATTATTTTTTACTTTCAGTCTACGAACACTAAAAAATACTATACTAGTAGAGATCAACCTGATCATAAGGAGGAGCAACTTATGGCCAAGGATTCTGAATACTGGGACCCAGAAAATTCACACGTAGAAGATTGGCAGCCAGGGCAGGGCCACTGGAAGCCCGGCGACAAGATGCCAAAATTCTCTAAAAAGAAAGTGAATGAGTACGTCGAGAAGCGTACACAAGATATGGTTGCTGAAGTTCTAAGGGAACTTGACAGTCGTTACCCTCCTCGCCGATGAGGTAAATGCACGTCGATAGCACCCTACACTAGGGGCTTTCTAACGAGCACACTCGTTGGGGTTTTTACACAATAACCTCAATATTGGCAAGGCTAATCTGCCTACCACACAAGTAAGTGGGTGGCTACCATAAAGATTGGTAACCACCCGCTTACTTGCTACTCTGCAATTTACAGCTCTGCTATTGGTTAACTAATTAGCTCTCGAAAAGGGCTTTATAACTATGTCCAGAATGTGAAATTAGTTTTTACTTTCGGTCTACAAACGCTAAAAAATACTATATTAATAGAGATCAATCCGATCACAAGGAGGACCACTCATGGCCAAGGATTTTGAATACTGGGACCCAGAAAATTCACACATAGAAGATTGGCAGCCAGAACAGGGACACTGGAAGCCCGGCGACAAGCCGCCTAAATTTTCTAGAAAAGAAATGAAGAAGGCTATTAAGAAGCGCGTGGAAGAGCTCGCAGCGGAATCCGAAGAGAGGGTTAATCGGCGGTACTCTTCCCACTGATGGGGTAGATGCACGTCGATAACACCTCACACTAGGGACTTCCTAGCAAGCTCACTCATCAGGGTTATTTTGCACAATAACCCTGATGTTGGCAGATCCAATCTGCCTGATACACCCAAGTTAAGCGGGTGGCCACCAATTACGGTAGCCACCCGCTTAACTTGCTACTCTGGGATTAGAGAGGAACTTAAACTAGTTATAGACGAAAGCGAAGTATAAGCCTTAGCCCTATAATTTAGGGCCAGTTTTTCTTTCAATAGAATGTGACTGTGGTTGCCGCGCTTTTTTGTCACCGATCTCATGCGCTTTACTTTTTATCCCAGCAATCACGTCCGCTTTAGTATGCAACTGCTCACCATCGCCCCTAGCTAAAACATACGCATGTTTAATACCATCTTGCACAATACCGGGCACACCCAACCTGACAGCACGCTCTTGAAGTAAACCAATTCGCTCAATAACCGCAGCCCTATTAGCCACATTCCCACGCAAATTCTCAAGAACACCCACAGCCCCAACAGGCTTTAACCACTGACCACCAACACCACGTTCATTGTCATAATGAACTACGCCAGCCCTATCAACAATACTAATACGCTTAACCGATAAATCAGCCTCAGCAGCACGTAAAGTTTTCGGCGTTCCTTCCAACCCAGCATTATGAGCCTCTAACGGAGTCCAACGTGCAGCTTGCCCCTCTTCTAAAGCATTAATATAACGCTCTAAACATCCACTCCACGACTCTGCTGGACTAACCCCCAACACAATTAAATGAGTAGAAGCACCCGCCTCAGCAAACTGCCTAGTCGTACCTAAAGTTGTTTCCGGATTACGTAGCGTACCTTCAACCACACAAGAATATCCATTTTCAGAGGCATAATCTAACGATTGCCTCACCAACCAGCCAGACAACTCAGCCGTCTCGCGCGGCATAACTTCCGGATCAGGCAACGCACATAACTTTTCATAATCCGGGTGAAATTTACGAAAATCATCACCAATAATCGACACAAAAGTTTGCCCCGAATAAAACGTCTTTAAAGAAGCCTCTAAGGCCCTAGTTTTACCCGCCCCAGGCTGGGCACCAATCGAAACTAGAACCGGCGACACAGAAGGCACCACACCACCAAAAAGCTCAGTCTTGGCAGTATTCCAAGCTCTTCGAGCAGTAACTGCATCGACCATGGTTACTTCACCCCACGCGCATAGTTGATGTACCGCAACTCATGCTTGAAAGCCTCCATCATGGCAACTATCGCCGCACGATCATTAGAATCAACCGACCGACGCGCATCCCTTACCCGATGGGACTCACCAAGCCAAAACCTATCTTGCTCTTCATCACCCGCATCCTGCGCCGCATACCTCAACGCAACAAACGCCCCCATAAGCCGCGTACCAGTTTCATAGAAAATGTCATACAAAACACTCAACTCAGTATCAGCCCAACGACCCAAATCAGCCACGAAAACCACACCTTTCACTACATGATGACATCATGATATCCCTACACGCCGACCTCTACAGGTTCACCTTCCTGACGTTTTTGTTAGGGGACTATCGCTAACCCCCAACAAGCGGGTGGCCACCAATTACGGTAGCCACCCGCTCATGCAGCTCTGACTTGCTACTCTGCGCTTGCAGCTGTGCCACTGACGGCCGGCTGCTATTTTGCTGCTCTGCTCTAGCAGCCGCCGTCACCTAGCAGATGTCGGCCCACTGCTAGTTGACTGCCACTGCTACTACTTGGCGGTCTCAATCCATTCCAGCGGGATACGCGTGAAATACAGCCCCTGCATCTCGCGCTCCCACAGCAGGCCCAACATGCCATCAGGCAGGATAGTCATGCACTGGTAGACGTAGTGGGCGGGGTTGAAGGTACGCGAAGCGATCCAGGTGCGTCCGCCGTCCTCAGATAGACGCAGCACGCCCCGGCCTCGGTAGGGGCGCATCTGTGAGGCGTTGGCGAACACCACCCGTTCAGGGCACTCCTCGCTGGGCCAAGGCACAGCGTTGGGCTGGCAGAAAATCTCGGTGATTTCCTGGGCAAAATACACCTCACCCCAGGTTTCGCCGCCGTCGGTGCTGATCGCTGCGGCCACCTTCCCACTGGGGTGCTGGTTGCGCATAAGCATCAGCAGGGAGCCGTCGGCGCGCTCAATCAAAGTGGCTTCGTGAGTAGCGCCAGCCTCCGTATCCAAGGTGCGCGAGTCAATCTGGCGGCCCTCAAAAATGCGCCCGTCATTAGGGGATTTGCCGCGCTTCCAGGTGGCTCCCCCGTCGTCGGAGTAGACGACGGCGGCTGAGAAGTGCCGCTTGTGCTCGCCGTTGTAGTAGATGGGCACAACCAACCGCCCACTGCGTAGCTGCACGCCCGTGCCCGGGGAGGTGCCGCAGAAGGACATCCACTCTTCCTTCACATCCTGGTTGAGGTTGATGGGAGCGGACCAGGTGGCGCCGTCGTCGTCAGAGTAGATCATCTGCAGGAAGCAGGTGCGCGCAGTCAGCAGGCTCTGGTGGGGGTCTTCGCCGTCCGCCAGGAACACGTTGCCGCCGGGCTTTTTCTCGCCGCCGTCGTTGATAGTGACGTCGCCGCGCTCAGAGACGTGGTAGGGGGTCTTTTCCCCGGCCGCATCGGTGACGGTGCCGTCCTCGTTCCAGGTGTATTGGTTACCGGCGCCGTCGTGCAGCAGGTAGCGCCCCTTAGCGTCGACGCCGATCCCAGCAGCCGCGTTGGGCTGGCCAATTCCGCCCGGGAAGTGGTCAATTAGCACAATTAGCCGCCCGCTGCGGCGCTCTTGCACCACGCAGGAGTCGATCACTGAGGCACCCGTGGCGCCGTGCCCGGGGTAGCTGAGCACGGTTTGCAGGTCCTCCCAGGTGGCTCCGGCGTCGAAGGAGCGGCGGATGGTGAAGTTAATGGAGTTGGGCGAGTCGTTGGCGATGGTTTCGCGCTGGTCAGCTCCGGCAACCACAACCCCCGATTTCAGGGTGATTAGTGAGGGGATGCGGTAGCTGATCGAGTTGTGAAAGCCGGCATCAAAAAGGCACTGGGTGTCTAGCGGCGCCACGGAGGAGAGTTTCTTGATCTGGGCGTCGTTTAGCACGCTGGTGTAAATGGCGGCGTTGCGTACCTCACCAAACAGGCGCGAACCTGCGGTGTCTTGGCCGATAACCACCTCATCGAGACCCTCCACGCCGGCAAAGAAAACCTGCCCGGGTAGGTGAGCTTCGAGGTAGCCATCCACGTAGATCTGGACGGCGCCGTGACCCACCCTGATTACGACGTCGTGCCAGCGGCCCTGGTCCCAGTGTCCGTGCGCCACGAAGGTGCGCCACTGGCCGCGTCGGCCTAGCACCTTATATTCGATGCCCTGCTCGGTTACTGACAGGTTTAGTTTTTCGCTTCCACCTCCGCCGGCGGCCAAGATGGTGCCGTGCTGGCCGGGGCCGCGCACCCGGTAGCGGGCGAAGATGGTGCCACTGGTTAGCTCAGATAGTTCGGCGACGTCGTAGTCAGATAAGTGGGCAGCGGCGAACTCGATTAGTGGGGTTGGGGCAGGGGAAAGAGCCAGGATTTCGGGGGCGGAAAGTAGGCTGTCGTGGGAGCTAAATTCGCGGATTTCCAGGCCGGCGCCGGGCTCAACTAGCAGCTTGGCGTCTTTGCCGCCGCCTGCGGGGGAAAGGTCGGCGGTAGTTGAGAAGCACTGGTAGCCGTCTAGGTAAATCTTTGAGCCACAGCTGGTGGCGGTGATTGCCAGGGTGTGCCAGGTGGCGTCGGTTAGGGAGGCGGTGTCTTCCATGTCTAGGGCGAAGCTCATGGATTTGGTGGAGCCTTCCAGGAACAGGGCGCCTGCCCGGATGAACAGTTCCCAGCCGATATCCTCGCAGCTGTGTAAGCGGATCAGGGCGCCGTCGATACGCGCGCGGAACTGGAAAACCCAGGAAACCCCTTCGGGGGTGGTTGCGTCGGTACGCATAATCTTCACCTTTTCTGTTTGATTGTTCGCTGCTTGCCGCATCGTTACGGGGCAGAGTGTGCGCCATGCACGTTGTGAAGTTGTCAGACATCTTAGCAACCTAGATTCGATGAATCAATAAAATCCCATGTCAGAAAGGGTGTTGACTTCAAAATCTGACGGCTATAACATCATCACCAGTTGTCTGACAACTAGGGGGTCAGACGGCCGGTCTACCAAGGCCCTAATTCAACGATGAATTTTTATTAGGAAGGCACTCTTATGAGTACGTCGCCCGAAGCGGCGCTTCAACAAAAGCGCTGGTATCAATATCTCACGAAAGAAGACCGCAAAGCGTTCTTCGCAGCCTGGATCGGCGTTCTGCTAGACGGCTACGACTTTGTTCTCATTTCTTTCGCCCTACCTGCTATTACGAAGACCTTCAACCTGTCCCTGGTTGAAAGTGCCTCGCTGATCTCGGCAGCTTTCATCAGTCGCTGGATCGGTGGCCTAGTACTGGGTGCGGTTGGTGACCGTTATGGCCGCAAACCCGCCATGATCTTGTCGATCTTCATGTTTGCTTTCGGCTCCATTGCCTGCGCACTGGCCCCGAACTTCTGGATTTTGTTTGTACTGCGCCTGATTATCGGTTTCGCTATGGCTGGTGAATACTCCGCTTCAGCCGCTTACGTCATTGAGTCCTGGCCCAAGCACATGCGTAACAAGGCCTCGGGTTTCTTGCTCTCAGGCTACGCTTTCGGTGTTATTGCTGCTGCTCAGGTGGATAAGTACTTTGTCAGCTGGGTTGATGACATGCACCCGGGCTGGGGCTGGAGGGCCCTGTTCCTAACCGGTATTGTCCCTATCCTTGTGGCTATCTACATGCGCCGCACTCTGCCTGAAGCTGCTGACTGGAGTGAAGCTAAGGAGAAGGGTCACGTTGAGAAGAACGACATGCTCTCGGTGCTCTTTGGTGGTTCACGCAGGGTAATCAACTATGTCGTGGTGGTTATTGCCGCTATTGCCCTACTGGCTATCTTCACTCAGGCCGCCGGTGGCGCCATGAACGTGACGCTTTTGGGCGCTGTTTGTGCCGCTATCTTCATCTACCTGATCATCCAGTTCGACTCTAAGCGCTGGGTGATTGGTATCGCGATCATGCTGACTATTTTCGCTTCCTTCATGTACACCTGGCCGATCCAGGGCCTGCTGCCCACTTACCTGCGCGGTGTGGGTATGGACAAGACCGTGGTAGCTAACGTGGTGTCTTTCGCTGGCCTGGGTAACGCGGCTGGTTACATCATTGCTGGTTTTGCCGGTGACAAGTTTGGTATGCGCCGCTGGTATGTAATCTCCCTGCTGCTTTCGCAGGCGATCGTGTTCCCGCTGTTCATGCAGAACGGTAAGTATGTGGTTCTGGTTGCGGCCCTGCTTTTCTTCCAGCAGATGTTTGGCCAGGGTATTTCTGGTCTGCTGCCCAAGTGGGTTTCTAGCTACTTCCCGGTTGATAAGCGCGCCGCTGGCCTGGGCTTCTGCTACAACGTGGGTGCCTTGGGTGGCGCGGTTGGCCCGGTGCTGGGCGCGGCTATTGCAGCCAAGTTCTCGCTTGGTTTTGCGCTGGCAATCTTGTCCTTCGGTTTTGCCGCTGTGGTCATGATTTCTATCGGCGCTAACATTCCCCGTCTACTGCAGAAGCTGGTTGACCCCCAGTATGTGCGTCCTGAAGACGGCAACGACGAGCTCATTAAGGAAGGCTAAAGATGGCTACCCCTTTTGTTCTTGGAGCTTATGCTTCGCTTCCCGCCCCGGAGCTGGAGGCTGACTACTATCAGCTGCTAGCCGCCCAGCCTTGGGTTAGCGGCGTGGAGATTCCTTACCCCGGACAGTTGGCTACGCAGGCCTCGCTGCTGGCTAGCCGCTTGGCTGAGCACTGGGATTTCAACACTATTACCGCTATTCCGGGCACAATGCAGCACGTTTGGAAGGACGCTAACTTTGGTTTGGCTTCTCCCGACGACGCCGGCCGTCAGGCTGCTTTGGAATTCACCCGCTTACTGCACCGCGACTTGGGTCAGCTATGCGAGCTTTCTGGCCGCGCCCTTGTGGCGCGGGTGCAGCTACACTCGGCTCCTACTGGTTTGGCTGATGGTGACGCTTTTAAGCGTTCGCTTGAGCAGCTGCTGGGTTGGGACTGGTTTGGTGCCAAATTGGTGATTGAGCACTGCGATAAGTTCATTGAGCAGCGCAAACCTGAAAAGGGTTTCCTCTCGCTGGAAACTGAGATTGAGGTGGTCAGCCAGTTCGGTATTGGTTTGCACATTAACTGGGGCCGCTCTGTGGTGGAGGGGCGTCAGGCCGAAACCGCCTACCAGCATGTGCTTGCAGCCGGTGAGAGCGGGGTTTTGGATGGCTTGCTGTTCTCTGGCGCTGGCCCGGAAGAAACCCAGTATGGCTATGGCTGGATTGATGGTCACCTGCCGGCCCAGGTGGATGAGCCGACGTCGCTGATGAGCAAGGCGGAAATCAAGCGTTGCGCTCACTTGGCCCTAAACCAGGGCTGCCACTATCTGGGGGCTAAGGTGTGTGTGCCCAAGCAGGCTAGCTTGGAGCAGCGCCTGGCGATGCTAACCAACATTTACCAGGCCTGCGAAATCGCCAACTAGGTTTACTTGATTAAAGCTGGCCTTTAACGCCCTAGGTTAAAGGCCAGCACCTTAATCAATTCCTAAATAGGTTAATACCTAAACCTTGAAGCAATTCGCCAGGAGCCAAGGCGAGCAGGCCCGCCAGCAGGGCGACCTTGATGAAGCTTTTGACTTGTTTAATCAAACATTAAAGCTTTACTGGGATGTGGCCTCTACTTTAGGTAGCTGCGCACCAGCTGGGTTACTACTGCGGCGCTGCGCGCGGCGGCTTCGTCAACCCCAATGTGGAAGTCTTCGCCAGCCTTGGGTCCACACAGGTCAGAGACGCCTCGCACGGAAATAAATGGTAGCGAGTAGGCTTCACACACCTGCGCTAGCGGGGTGGATTCCATGTCGGTGCTGATGGCCTCGGGGAAGGCTGTGCGGGTGTCGCCTACATTCGCGGCGGTGACAAAACTGTTGCCGGCCAGCATTTGGCCGCTGTAGATTTTGGCGTTCGCACTGGTGGGGGTGGCCGCGTTGAGGGCCGGGCTGGCTGCTAGGGCCATGTCGCGGGCGACGTCGTCGCTGGAGTAAGTGGCGGGCATACCCGGCAGTTGGCCGCGTACGTAACCAAAAGCGGTGGCGTCGGCGTCGGTGTAGGCCAGGGTAGTGGAGACGCAGACGTCACCCACGGCGATGCCGGATTTGAGGCCACCTGCGGTGCCGGCGCTGACAACTAGCCGGGGCTGCTTGGACACCAGGCTGATTACGCTGGTGAGGGCGGCTGCGGCGTTAGTGCCGCCGATCTTGGAGCGCACCAGCAGCACCGGGTAGCCTTCAGCGTCCGGGCTCTGGCCTGGCGCACTTTCAGCGTCCGCCGCCTCAGCAGAGCCTTCAGTCGCGCTGGCTGCCGGGCTTAGCACACGCGCGTAGACTGCCGCGTGGCCTAGCTGTAGCTGTTCCATGCCCACCTGGTCGATTTTTGCGGGCTCGGTTGCCGCCAGGAAGGGGGCCAGTTCCTCATCCATGGCCACCTGAATGATCGGCGCAGTGTTGAAATTACAAGTTTTCACGGCTTGGACCTTTCCTTGCTTCAGTTGGCGGGCTCGGTTGCCGCAGCCTGGGCTTCACTCACCGACACTTGGGCTTCACTCACCGGCACCTGGGCTTGACCTGCCACAGCCTCAGGTTCACCTGCCGGCGCCTCAGGTTCACCCGCAGCTTGGGCCATGACCTGCCCCCACACTGCGCGCTGGGCCAAGAATTGACTTACCGCCTGCTGGGCGGCCTCTAGCGAGTGGTTGGCGCCCCAACCACACTGAACTTCATTAGCTGCCGGAACCTGCTCAGCAGCCAGGATGTCGCGGAAAGTGGCCTCCAGGATCTGCATGAACTGTGGCGGCTCTAAACCTAGCGTGAGCGCATAGAAACCGGTTTGGCAGCCCATGGGTGAGAAGTCGATCAGCTTGTCGGTGTGGTTACGCATCAGCTCGGCGGTGAGGTGCTCAATTGAGTGCACAGCCGGCATTTCTAGGTGTGCCTGGTTGGGCTGGGTAAAGCGAACATCGTATTTGACTAGCTCATCGCCGCCGGGCAGGCGTTTGCGGTCGGCTACACGCACGTAGGGGGCGCTGACTAGGCGGTGGTCAAGGTTAAATGACTCCACGTTCATGCGCGGTTTAGCAACACCGGGTTCCAATTCACTCATGTCTTAAGTCTATTTCAGAAATAATTAGTGGGTGCTTACCTCTATCCAAGCTGGGCCTGCAAATGCCCCGCAACTGGTTTTACTGCACGGAATTACTTCCTCGGCGGCGGCTAACTGGCCGTCTATCGCGCACTGGTCGCAGCGCGGCTGGCGAGTTATTGCCCTGGACGCGCGCGGTCACGGTCTCTCCCCCAGGTGGCAGCCCCAGCAGCTGTTACGTGCCGGGCAGCAGTTGGTTGACGACGTCGTCGAGGTACTTGAGTACCTACAGCCCACCCCCGCAGCGGGTCTTAAACCGATTCTGATTGGGCACTCGATGGGCGCGGCCACAGCCGCCGTGGTGGCCGCCCAGCGCCCAGACCTGGTTAGCGCTCTGGTACTTGAGGACCCGGCCCGCTACGGCACCCGCAGCCACTCTGAACTGCTGCGACGAGGCCAGGCCCGGGCTAACCATGTCAATCGCACCCTGGCGGATCTGCCCTCCTCGCTGGCGGCCTTGCTGGAAAACGCGGGCACGCCCGGTCAGCCTAGCGCCCAGGAGGCTTTGCCGTCCCTGTGGGCCTCGCAGCAGCTGGATCAGTCCCTGCTAGGCACTGGCGTGGTGGCGCCCGAGGTTGAATTTACCCAGCTCATGCAGTCCATTAGCCTGCCCACCTTGCTGCTTACCGGCGATCGGCGCGGCGAGGCGCGGGTGGGGGCGCAGCTATTGGCGCAGCTCATAGAGCAAAACCCCCATATTTGCGGCCAGGTTATGCCCGGGGCTGGCCACCAGGTCAGGCGCGCTAACCCGCAGGCTTACTACGACGTCGTCGACGCTTTTTTGCAGGCGCAAGTGCCCGCGAGCGCAATGCCGTAATACCCACACAGGCAACGCAGTAGTACCCACGATCGCAACGTAGTAGCACCCACACGCGCAACGCCATAATGCGTGGGCGGGCTTGGCCATGATTGGATAAACACATGTCCAAGCGATCATTAGCAATGCAAACCCGCAAATCGCAACTAGCTGCCGCTAACCGCTCGCAGGCTGTAATAGCGAAACTACGCCCGAAAGTGACCCGCACCGGTGACACGCGTACACAGGGCGAAGTGGTTTTAACTGTGTTGACCATGGCCACTGCGGCAACCTTGGGACTGTACTTTATTCGCTCAATTGTGGGCCCGGTGTTTTTGTCCTTAACCCTGGTGATCACGGTGCGCCCAGGCGTGCAGTGGCTGGTAAAAAAGGGCCTGCCGCGTTGGCTTGCGGCCACCACCGGCATCCTTGCGATTTATGTATTTATTGCCGCCATGGTGGTGGCTATGGGGGTGGCCATCAGCCGGTTCGCCATGATTTTGCCTGATTACGCCTCTAAGTTCACGGGGCTTTTTGATCAGGTGATGCGCAGCGTGAAACGTTTCGGGGTGGATGAAGATTGGCTGCTGCAGCAGGCGCGCGCTTTTGACAGCTCTAAGCTGCTTAACTTGGCCCAGTCAGTGGTTGACTCAGTCACTTCCACTGGTTCGCTGATGCTGCTGATGCTGCTGACTGTGTTTTTCTTGGCTTTCGACACCTCCTCGGTGGCGGTGCGGGCTCGCTCTTTGCGGGTGCTTAAGCCGGGTATTTACGACGCCGTCGCTCACTTTTGCCGGGCCGTGCGCTCTTACTGGATGGTTTCGACTATTTTCGGTTTGCTTGTTGCCGTCTTTGACGTGATTGCGTTGTGGATTTTGGGTGTGCCCCTGGCTATTACCTGGGGTGTGCTGTCTTTTATCACTAACTATGTGCCCAACATTGGTTTTATTTTGGGGGTTATCCCCCCGGCCCTGTTGGCGCTGGTGGCTGAGGGGCCGTGGACCGCATTGTGGGTGGTTGTGGCCTACTCGCTGCTGAATTTTGTAATTCAATCCCTGATTCAACCTAAGTTCACCGGCGACGCGGTGGGGCTGAACACCACCACTTCGTTCTTGTCACTGGCTTTTTGGACCGTGGTTATTGGTGGCCTGGGATCGATCCTGGCAGTGCCGCTAACCCTGTTTGCCAAGTGCGTCCTGATTGACTCTGACCCGCGTTCACGCTGGCTAAGCGTGTTTTTGACGGCAGGCGATGAGCCCTTTAGCGAGCCCGACCGGGTAGAGCAAGATCTATTGTCGGCCACCAAGTAAAACTCCCGCGCTTTGCCGCGTGCTTGCGCGGATGCGGCACATGGCCTCGCCACCCGGCGCTGTGCGCGGCCCTGGGGCACGCTCCCGTGCTTGCGCGGCCCGCTTGGGCGCCTAGAGCGCTACCAGCACCTGCACCATCACGATTTTGACGATAATGGCCAAAGCGAACAAGGTGGCGTAACCAGCTTCGATGCGTTCGTCGTCGGCCTTAGACAGGGCGAAAGCCAAAATAGCCGGCTGCCCCACCAAACCGGCCAAACCGCCGGCGCTGCGCTGGGCGCTATAGCCAAACACTCGCCCACCAGCTAACACCACGCCGCCGCTGATAGCCACAATCAGGGCCGCCAGCACCCCCACCTTAACGCCGGTGGCTGAAAATGCCGCGGCCGCAAATGCCTGGCCTGAGTCAAGCCCAATTGCCGCCAAGAACAGCAGCAAACCCAGCTGACGAATAGTTGAGTTGGCGGCGTGCGGCAGCCCCCAAATGAAGGGGCCGGTGCGCCCCACCCAGCCCAGTACCATGCCCACCACCAGTGGACCTGCGGCCACACCCAGCTTCAAGGTGATTCCGCCCGGCAGTGGCACCTCGATCAGCCCCACCAGCACGCCTAGGGCCATACCTAAGCCCACGGTGAAGGCGTCGATTTGGGCTACGCGCCGCTCAGAGTCACCAAACCAGTTGGCGGCCTCCTCCAGTTTCTCGCTGGGCACCACCGCCAACACTCGGTCACCTAGTTCCAGCACCATTTCGGGGTTGGCCAGCAGGTCCAGGTCGCCACGCCGCACCCGGGTGATCACCCCGTTAAAACGCCCAGGAAAGTCCAGCTCTCCAATGGTGCGCCCGGCCACGGCGGTAGAAGACACTGTCAGGCGCCGGTAATCCACGCGGGAACGGTCGTGGGCCAGGCAGTAGTCCAGGCTGCTTCCCAGCATCTCAACTGCGGCGCTTAACGACGACGGCGTACCCACTACCACCACACGGTCACCGGGCAGCAGCTGTTCAGTGGGGTTAATTACGCGGGTTTGGCCCTCACGCTCTAAATAGGACAGGCGGAACTGGGCGCTTTGAAACTCCGGCAGGGTAGCTAAATCAATGTGCTGTTTAACCTCCACACTGGTGGCCACAATCCCATCCGCGCTGGCTGGGCGGGGGTCTTTGCTGGAGGGCCAGTTACGGCGCACCACCAGTGCCACCATGATGATCGCTACGGCCACACCCACCGGATAGCTCAACGCATAACCCACCGCCGGGTCTTGGTTTCCTGCCGCCTCAATTGCCGAGTCCAGCACCGGTGAGGTTAATGCACCAGCGAAAGCACCGGCGTCGTAGGCGCTCGAAACCCCCACCAGATGGCAGTAGCCGGCCCCCGCAAACCCAGCCAAAACCAGGCCCACTACGCACAGCACCATCAGTGGCAGTTGGCGGCGCAGGTCCCTGAAAAAGGTGTTACCGGCGGCAATACCGACCGTGTAGCAAAACAACCCTAAGCCCAGGGCACGCAGCAAGGTCAGGTCATGGCCCAGGCCAGGAACTATTGCCGACAGGGCCAGACCCGCAAATAGGGCGCCAGCCGCCCCAAAGCGGATGGGTCCGAAAGGAATTTGCCCAACCGCCGTTCCCAAACCGATTACTAGGAACACCGTCAAAATCGGGGCCTGGCTAAGAATCTGCGAGATCGCGTGCATCACCCTTACAGGCTAACTGACGCCGCCCCTAGCGCTAAGGCGCCGGGCCGCTGCACTGGCGTCGCCGCCGCTGTACGTGGCTGCCACTGCCGCGCGGCCCGAGCCAATGCGCTAGCCCGGCAACCCCAAGGGCCGGGGCAGACCGCGCGCGGCCCGGCAGCCCCACGAGCCGAGCCGCGTGAAATTACAAATCACGCGCCCACCACCCGCGAGTATTAATACTCAACCTCTAGACTGCCTATATGTCCCAATCCCCCCTTTCATCCCCCAAATTTGCCTCCCCAGGCAGTCCAGAAGCTCCGAAAAGCGCCCCAAACCTCTCTGAGCACACCCCCGAAGTCCCCCCAGGCAGCCCAGACGCCTTGCTAAACACTCCAGCCCCATATCTGAGCGTCCCAAATGCTTCCCCAAATCCCCCTGTGGGCGTCCAAAATGCCCCTGCGAGCACCCAAAACGCCCTACAAGCATTGCAAATTGATAACAAAAACTCCGCTGCTACCCGGGCGAAAGTCCCCCAAAACACTCCCAAAACCGCTCAGACCAGCTCAGAAACCACCCGAGCCAGCTCACACCTCAGCCCGCCCAACCAACCCGGCCAACCCGGCCAACCCGGCCAGCCCAGCCAACCCGGCCGCCCCAACCAGCCCAGCTCAGAAACCACCCTGCCCAGCCGCCTGACCTGGGACGACCAGGGTGCCATGTCGCGCCTGGCCCGATTTTTAACCCCACCCATGCTGCTGGCGGTGATTGTGGCCGTAACCTGGCCCAGCGGCGCACAAGTGGCTGAACTAAAGGAAAATGTGGGCCCCTGGTTCCTAAACGCGATCGGCAAAGACGTGGTTTTGAACCTGATTATGCTGCTACCCCTGGGCTGCCTGGTGATGGGCGGCTGGCCCAAAGTCAGCCCCTGGAAGTGGTGTTTAGGCGGCTTCACCCTAGGCGCCCTAGCCGAAACCATCCAGTGGCTTTTCCCCGCCCTGCACCGGCGCGCACTGATAGACAATGTCTTTCAAAACGGCATTGGGGCCTGCCTGGGCGTGGGTTTAGCGCTGCTAATTATGTGGGCATTGCAGCGTAAATCCCGCTAATTTCAACGACGACGTCGCCCACGCACCCTGCTTTTCTTACCTCCCAAGTGGGGTGCGGCGTCGTCGCAAACAAAGCAAACACAGGCAAAACCAACCCAAGCAGCCCAGGCAAGGCAACAAAAAACCTTGGCGAGGCAACAAAAAAACCGGGCCAGTTTCCTGACCCGGTCTTACCGGTGCGCGAGGGGGGACTCGAACCCCCATGATCGTTAGATCACACGGACCTGAACCGTGCGCGTCTACCAATTCCGCCACCCGCGCGGCGCTCTGAAAGATTAGCACGAACCCACCCCTAAAAATCCAATCGAAAGCAGCAAATTAGAGTATGATCTCTGCCACATGGGGATATGTCCTTCCAGATGCATCACAGCATTAACCGGTATCATGACCCTTGTATTGGACGTACCACTACTCTCACAGTCCACAAAGGCCACGCCAGTAGCTAGACTTATGAGCTACCGGTTTAACCTGGATAGTTGAGAGCGCGTTAAGTTTAATAGGCCAGCCCGGCCTGAATACTGTAGGAGGTGTGGCAAATGGGGCTGTTCGACCGTATCGAAAGAAGCGGAGAAGCTGTTGCTAACCGTCTAGTTCACAAAGATGCCCAGCCTTTAGACACGATCGAGATCACCTCCAAGCTAATTGAAACCATGGATAAGAAGGCCACGGCCTTCTCACGTGACCGCACTGTTGCCCCCAACGTGTTCCAGGTTTCTTTAGCGCCGATCAACTTTGACCAGATCAACGCTTGGGGCTCAAGCGTGCTGGCTTCCGAGATGAGCCAGGAGCTCATCCGCCACGCCCACACCCAGGGCTATTCCTTCATTGGCCAAATCGCCATCAGCTTTGCTGCGGAACCCTCCCTTAATCCGCACGCTATCCACGTAAACGCTTTTACACGTAAGGACGCTTCGGCACCCGTGACTCGCCCAACTATTACCTCTCCCATCCTGGACATTAACGGCCAGCGCTATATGCTCACCGGCCCCGTTACCATCATTGGTCGTGGCAGTGAGTCAGACATTATCGTTGACGATTCCGGGGTTTCCCGTCGTCACCTAGAAATTCGCCTAACCGCAGGACATACGGTCGCCACCGACCTAGGCTCCACCAATGGCACCTTCGTTGAGGGTGTGCGTATGGATGCCGCTACCCTCGTCAACGGCAACACCATCACCATTGGTCACACCACCATTATGTTCTGGGACGGTAGTGACGAGGTTTCCGGGTGAACGAATTAGCATTCACTCTCCTACGGCTTTCCTACCTGGTCTTACTGTGGGTCTTTATTTGGGCTTCGCTGCGCATTTTGCGCCGTGACGTCTTGGTGACCGCTGCGTCGTCGTCAACCACTGACCGACGCCGCCGCATGGCCCGTAACCTCCAGACAGACGGCATGGTGGAGGGCCGCCAACGCGGAGCTACCCGGCTAGTAATCACAGAAGGGCCGCTAGCAGGCTCAACTGTGCCACTAACCCCCAGTTCAATCATTATTGGCCGCTCCCCTGCGGCCACCTTAGTGCTTGACGACGACTATGCTTCGGGCCGTCACGCCCGTATTTTCCCGCAGGACGGTATTTGGTGGTTGGAGGATCTAGGATCCACCAACGGCACTTTGCTAGGGGGTAATCCCGTCACCGGCACCGTCCAACTTCCCATGAACACCCCGGTACGTATCGGCCAGACCACCCTGGAGCTGAGGCCGTGATCTCTCTACACTACGCAGCGCGCTCTGATGTCGGCTTAGTGCGCTCTTCCAACCAAGACTCCGGCTATGCCGGCCCGCACCTATGCGTCCTATGTGACGGCATGGGTGGCCCTGCTGGTGGCGACATCGCCTCTGCAGTTGCCGTCAGCCACCTGGCGCCCCTAGACAATGACACGCACGGCGCTGAAGACCTGCTAGCCCTACTACGTGGGGCCGTGGCAGACACTCACGCTGAGCTGGCTGCCCTGTCTGCTGCCGACCCGGCCCTATCGGGCCTGGGCACCACCTGTATTGCCGTTATGCGTAGCGGCAACAAGCTGGCCATGGTGCACGTGGGTGACTCACGTGCCTACCAGCTACGCGACGGCAACCTGGAGCAAGTCACCCGCGACCACACTTTCGTGGAGTACCTGGTTGAAACCGGCCGGCTAACCCGCGAGGAAGCCTCACACCACCCCCAGCGCTCAGTGCTGCTGCGTGTGCTTGGCGACGCCCAAGGCGACGTCATGCTGGATGAATCCATCCGTGAAGCCAAGGTGGGAGACCGCTGGCTGCTGTGTTCAGATGGTCTATCCGGGCTGGTCAGCAAGGAAACTATTGAATCCATCTTGAACAAGGTGGAAGACCCGGGTGAGGCTGCTGAAGAGCTGATCGCCCTGGCTCGCAAGGCTGGCGGCCCTGACAACATCACCGCCGTCATCTTTGACATCGTTGACTCCACCAGTGTGCAAACTGAACCGCAGGTAGTGGGCTCTGCCGCCTCCGAAACTGTGGTGCAGCCGCGCACTGTCGCCTCCCCGCCGGCCCCTGAACCGGACTCTCCGGCCGCTAAGGCCGCTGCTTTGCTGCCTAACTTCCCCGCTGAGGAAGAAGAAGACGAAGAACTCGTTGACACCACCCCGCATGTAACCAAACGCTGGAGTTGGCCGCGTCGCATCCTGACCGTGCTGCTGACACTGGCCCTGCTAGGTGGCTTGGGCGCAATCGCCTGGCGCTGGACCCAAAACCAGTACTACGTGACTATCAGTGGCGATTCCATCGTCATTTACCAGGGCATTCCGCAAACCCTGGGCCCAGTTAAGCTTTCCAAACCCGTAGAAAAGGTTGCCTCTCCCAAACCCAGCCAGTTGGACCAGCAGATGCGGGCCCGCCTGAGCGAAAATGTGCTGCTGCCATCCCTAAGTTCAGCGCGCAACTATGTCTCTAAGACAGTCACTTCCCACCTGAACGACCCCACGCCGACGTCGTCGTCCACCCTTCCGCCTGCAGGTTCGGCCTCCTCCCCGGCCCCCCCTAAACCCGGCACCAGATCGGACACAACGCCTACAGCGGGGTCAAAACGGTGAATTTAATTAAACCTAGTTCTGGACGCTGGTCTGAGGTTCTGCTGCTTGTAATCGCCCTGGTCATTGGCCTGGGCGGCTTCTTGCTGACCATCCTCAACCGCACTGGCTCAGCCCCCACCTCGATCTGGCAGTTAGCCGGCTCGCTGCTGGGTATTTCTATTGCCGTGCATCTGTGGGTGCGTTGGCGCGCCCCCTACGCCGACCCGGTGCTACTGCCCACTGCGGTGGCGCTAAATGGTCTGGGACTGGCCATGATCAGCCGCCTAGACATTGCCTACCGCAAGCTTGAGCAGACCGAATACATTGTGGGTTTCAAACAGGTGGCTTGGACTTCCATTGGCGTGATTTTATGCTGCGCGGCGCTGTTCTTTATCCGCGACTACCGCCAACTGCGCCGCTGGGACACCTGGTGCATGTGGCTAGGTATTGTCTGCCTAGTTTTGCCTTTTGTGCCCGGCTTGGGGCGTGAAATCAACGGTTCCCAGATTTGGATTGTGGTTCCCGGTCTGGGCATGAGCTTCCAGCCGGCAGAGCTAACCAAGGTGCTGCTGTCGATTTTCTTCGCCTCCTACCTGGTAGCTAACCGCGACAACCTAGCGCTGTCTGGGCGGCGTATCCTGGGTGTTCACTTCCCACGTTGGCGTCACCTGATGCCAATGATGGTGGTGTGGGCAGCCAGCATTGGGGTGCTGGTGATGCAGAAGGACCTGGGCACATCAGTAATGATCTTCGGGATGTTCGTGGTGGTGCTGTATGTGGCCACCAACCGTCCTTCCTGGCTGATTATTGGCGCCACCCTAGCCATTGTGGGTCTGGCCTTGCTATGGCTGCTGTTTGAGCCCGTTTTGTCCTCGCACCTGGCCCACGTAACCGGCCGTGTTAACGCTTGGCGCTTTGCCATGGATGACAAGGTCTACAGCTCCATTGGTGGCTCTTGGCAGCTGGTTATGGGCCTGTTTGGGATGGCTTCTGGCGGCCTGTTTGGTACCGGCTGGGGTAAGGGCTACCCCAACCTGGTTACTTTCGCTAACTCTGACTTCATCACCTCCTCTTTCGGTGAGGAGCTGGGGCTGACTGGTCTAACCGCAATCTTGCTGATGTACCTGGTTTTCATTGAGCGCGGCCTGCGTACTGCGGTGGCGCTGCGTGATGGCTTTGGCAAGCTGCTGGCTACGGCCCTGTCTTTCACCATGGCCTTGCAGGTGTTTGTGGTGGTTGGTGGCGTCACCCGTCTGATTCCGCTAACCGGTTTGACCATGCCGTTCTTGGCTTATGGTGGCTCGTCTTTGGTAGCTAACTGGGTGATTTTGGCTTTGCTGCTGCGTCTTTCCGACGCCGCCCGTCGCCCCACTGTGCGCGCCCCGCAGATCATTGATACTACTGAGCTACCTGAGTCGCTGCGTCGCCAGATTGCCCAGGAAAACGCGGAGGCTGATAAGGCTGCCGCTGCTAGCGCGGGCACTCCCGACGCCGCCGCTGCTGGCTACGGCCCCGCCGGCCCCCAGGGTGGTAGCGCCCCGCAAGGTGGCCCCCAAGGCCCAATGCCTTATGGCCCCGGCCCGGCTGGACCTGGCCCGCAGGGAGGCCCTGGACCGTACGGCCCGCAAGGGCCGACTGCTGGCCCGCAGGGTACCGCTCCTCAGGGAATCCCGATGGGCGGCCCCCAAGGCGCCCCGGCTGCTCAGCCAGCCCCCGCAGTTCCCCCTAACCGCGCTCACGGCCGCCGCGCCGCCCAGCCGGTACAGCAGCCCGTACAGCCGGTACAGCCAGGCAGGACCAATCCGCCGTCGGCACAAGACCACCAGAACACGGAAGTAATCAGAGGAGTATTTGAATGAACCCTCAGATTCGCCACGTTTCTTTGCTTGTCACGGGCATGTTTTTGGCGCTGCTTGTGTCACTGACTTCCCTGCAGGGATTTGCACGTCCCGCTCTATGGGAATCTAGTTCGCAGTACGGCTCGCTAACTGAGGACTCGCGTAACGCGCGCACTATCTACCAGGAGTACGGTAAGGCGCGCGGAGCCATTATGGTTAACGGCACGGCCGTGGCCACCTCGGTTAAATCTTCCGACTCCCTGGGCTACCAGCGCGTTTACTCTAACGGCCCGCTGTATGCGTCAGTGACCGGCTACTACTCGACTATTTTCTCCAACATGACCGGCATTGAGAATGCCGAGAACACGGTGCTAAACGGCTCTTCGCCCTCACTGTGGCGTAGCCGCATCCAGAACCTGTTCACCGGGGACCAACCCCAAGGTGGCTCAGTTGAGCTAACCATTAACCCCACTTTGCAAAAGGTCGCCTACCAGGCCCTGGGCACTAAGCGGGGGGCTGTGGTGGCCCTTAACCCCAAGACCGGCGCCATTTTGGCAATGGTCTCCACTCCCTCTTTTGACCCCAACCTGCTAGCCAGCCACGACGGCACCACTGCCGACACCGCCTGGAAGCAGCTCAACTCTGACAGCGCCACCCCGCTGATCAACCGCGCCATTGGCGGTGACCTGTACCCACCTGGTTCTACCTTCAAGGTAATTACCGCCTCAGCCGCACTGCGCCTGGGTAAGGTCACCCCTGATTCCCAAGTTGACGCCCCTGACACCGTCACCCTTCCGGGCACCACCCACCAGTTGCAAAACTATGCGGGTGAGTCCTGCGGTAACGGTAAAGTCACCCTGACTTACGCCTTCGCCGAGTCCTGCAACACCACCTTCGCTCAGCTAGCTATGAACGTAGGCGAGCAGGAACTCACCCGCGAGGCTGAAGCCTGGGGCTTCAACACGTCGTCGTCGATCCCCTTGACGGTTACCCCCTCCAGCTTCCCGCCAGTCAAGTCACAAGCTGAGTTGGCAATGGCGGGTATCGGGCAGCAGTCCGTACGTGTAACTCCTCTGCAAATGGCCCAAGTTGCTGCCACGGTGGCAAACGACGGTAACCAGATGCAGCCCTACCTGGTTAAGCGTACTTTGGACGACAAGCTTTCGGTCATTTCCACCACCAGCCCAAAGGTGGCACGCTCCCCCATTTCTTCGACGGTTGCGGGACAGCTTAAAACCATGATGATCCAGGTGGTTGCTTCGGGAACCGGCACCTCGGCTCAGGTTGATGGCATGGATGTAGCGGGTAAGACTGGTACGGCTGAAACCGGTAGCGACGGCGGCCCCGTCACCTGGTTTATTGGCTACGCTGGTCCTTCCGGACAGGCTCCGACCATTGCCATTGCTGTCGTACTCGATGGCGGCGATCAGACCGCTGATACGGGTACTGGCGGTAGTGAAGCTGCCCCTATCGCAGCCACTGTCTTTAAGGCAACGCAGCAATGATTAAACCAGAAGCTGGACTAGTACTTCAGGACCGCTACCGCCTGATCGAACGCATCGCCATGGGTGGCATGGGTGAAGTTTGGCGTGCTCAAGATCTACGATCTGGACGTGTTGTAGCCGCCAAAGTAATGCGCCCCGAATTAGCCGGTGACGAGCTGTTTTTGCAGCGTCTACGCACCGAAGCTAAAAACGCTCGTGGCCTGCGCCACCCCAACCTAGCCATGGTGCTTGACTACGGTGAGGCTGATGGCTCCGGCTGGATCATTATGGAGCTAGTGCAGGGTAAGCCCCTGTCAGAGCTGATCGCTGAGAAGGGTACCCTACCCCCCAGCGTGATTTTGCCGTTGCTAGCCCAAACCGCCCGCGCCCTGCAGGTAGTGCATGAGGCCGGCGTGGTGCACCGTGACGTTAAACCCTCCAACATCCTGGTTAACCAGGAGGGACTAGCTAAGCTACTGGATTTTGGTATTTCTTCTGGAGCCAACCAGCTGCCCATGACCGCCACTGGCATGGTTATGGGTACCGCCCAGTATCTTGCCCCTGAGCAGGCTACCGGCGCTGCTGCCACGGCCGCTGGAGACTTGTACTCACTGGGTGTTATCGCCTATGAGGCACTAGCTGGGACGCGTCCTTTCACCGGCGCCACCGCAGTGGATATTGCTTACGCGCACGTTAACGACCCGGTTCCTGCACTGCCTGAGCAGGTGCCGGCAAATGTGCGTGAATTGATTTACGCGCTGCTATCTAAGAAGCCCTCTGACCGGCCCACTACCGCCCAGGATTTGGCCCGCCGTCTAGATCGCATCATTATTGGTTTGCCTAGCGACGACGCCGTCACCTGGAACGCTAACCCGCCGCAGAATTGGGCTCCGGTTCAGCATGAGCCTAAGACAGCCGCTAAGGGCACTCCGATTAGCAAGAAGCCGCATTCGCGAATGCCTAAATCTAACCCGGGCGCCAATTCCTTGTGGGACCTGCTGCAAAGCTCCAATCCCACGAATTTGTCCACGGGTACCTATGCCATTGTTCTCGTGGCAGTATTGTTCTTGGTGTTACTTCTAATTGGACTGGCTGCAAGCGCTTTTGCGGTTCCGGTACGCGCGTTAGATGGTGGCAATATGCCACCTGCTAGTGCGCACAGTGTTTCGAATATTGCAGAGTTTGCCTCTCGCGAGGCTGGCGCCCCCTCCATATCTATTGCCCAGGAGGCATTGTGACAGCACGTATCTCTAAAGTCTTGGCAGGACGCTATGAGGTGCTTGAACTGATCGGCCGTGGCGGCATGGCTGAGGTGTACCTCGGCCGCGATAAGCGTCTATCTCGCACTGTGGCAATCAAGCTACTACGTAGCGATATTGCTGAAGACCCTACTTTCCAGGCGCGTTTCCGTCGTGAGGCGCAAAGTGCTGCTGCCCTAAACCACCCCTCAATTGTGGGTGTATATGACTTTGGTGAAGAGGTGGTTACCCGCGCTGATGGTTCCACCCAGACTGTGCCCTACATTGTTATGGAGTACGTGCAGGGTCACACGGTACGTGAGCTGCTAAGCGAGGGCGAGGCAGTACCGATTGATGAGGCTGGCGAGATTGTTTCTGGCGTGCTGCAGGCGCTGGGCTACTCGCACCGTAACGGCATTGTGCACCGTGACATTAAGCCTGGAAACATCATGTTGACCAACACCGGCGAGGTGAAGGTCATGGACTTCGGTATTGCTCGCGCTATTGAAGATAGTGCGGTTACGGTTACCCAAACCCACGCGGTGGTGGGTACCGCCCAGTACTTGTCACCAGAGCAGGCACGCGGCGAGGTGGTTGATGCCCGCTCCGATATTTATTCCTGTGGTTGCCTGCTTTACGAACTGCTAACTGGCCGCCCGCCCTTTAAGGGTGACTCGGCTGTGGCCATTGCCTACCAGCATGTGCGTGAGTTGCCGGTGCCGCCGTCGCAAATTGCCCCGGACGTGCCCGAATCCATGGACCGCGTGGTGATGAAGGCGCTGGCTAAGCACCGTGAGGATCGCTACCAGAACGCTGACCAGATGCGCGCAGATTTGCAGGCCGCTATCCGTGGTTTGCAGGTTAACGCCCCGGCTACTGAGACTTGGCAGCAGCAGGCGACGACGGTTATCGCCCCCACTCCGGGGGTTCCCTCCGCCCCTGCGGCAACTAACACTGGCTCTATCCCTAAGGTTAAGGATGAGCAAGCTGCCCGTCAGGCTGAGGAAGAGGCTGCTAAACGTAAGAAGAAGCAGCTGCTGATTATTGGTCTAATTACCCTGGTGGCGCTACTAGCGCTGGTAGGGGCGTTGGCTGCGGCCGGCGTGTTTGGGGGAACCCCAAGTAAGCACACCACCGCCTCCCCCACACAGTCTGCAGTGTCTGTGCCTGACCTTACCGGTAAGGATGAGGCTGGGGCTCGTAGCGCCCTTGAGGGTGTGGGCCTGGCCTTCCAGCGTGGCGCTGACGTTTCTTCTGACACGATCCCTGAGGGCCAGGTAGTTTCCTATGACCCTGGTGCGGGCACGATGGCCGCCCCAGGTACCAAGGTTGAGGTGCACTTCTCCTCTGGTTCTGCCACTGTGGCAGTACCTAACGTGTCTGGCCAAACTCAGGGTGATGCCCGCAATGCCCTGGAAAAGGCCGGTTTCACGGTTGGTGACGTTACTACTGTCGACGCCGGCGGAGTTAAGGCCGGTAACGTGGTTTCTACTGACCCGGCAGCGGGCACTAAGGCTAAGCGTGGCTCTACCGTGAACCTGCAGGTTGCCTCGGGCCGCCTGGTGGTGCCTCAGAACCTGGTGGGTATGAGCACTGATGAGGCGAAGAAGGCGCTAACTAGCGCTGGTTTCACGGTGATCACCATTAACCAGCAGACCACTACTCAGCAAGATCAGAACGGCAAGGTGCTTAGCGTGAACCCTGCTGCTGGCGCTACTGTGGATAGCGGCGCTGAGATTACTTTGACGGTGGGCCAGTACTCGGCTCCGCCCACGCAATCACCTACCGCCTCGCCTAGCCCCACCACCGGCAACGGTAACGGCAATGGGAACAATAACGGTAACGGTAATGGCAATGAAACGCTCATTCCTTACCCTGGTATCCCGGGTAACAACAACAACCACTAAGTTGTGATATACTCAGGGGCAGGTATATCACTCCTATGAGGTAGTACCGGTTGTTTTACAAAGGGCGTTTTGTGCCGGCTCGAAAGAGCCGGCACAAAACATTTTAAGCACCCTGTAGTGGGCATCAGATATACGTCTTGCACCCACAATGGCGCGGTTTAACTAGCGCGATACTTAGGCTAGAGATAGTCATACAGCCCCAGTAATGACACGATTTAGAGCTGTTGGCTTACTGATAGCAGCAGACGCCTACCGGCGTCCACAAGGCGGTTTAGACGTCAAACAATTTAGGCGCCAGGCCTGGCTTTTGGCCGTTAGAAGCTTTTAGCCGTTAGAAACCTCTGCAGTGTTACCCACAATGTAGGTATTTACCAGCGGGAACACCCATTCAAACAACACAAACACTACGGCCAAAATCAGTACTAGCGATTCAATTACCTTCAGCCACTTAGGGCCGGGTAGGTGGCGGAAAATAAACCCGTACATGTTGCCTCACTTAACGCCAGGATCGGATAGGACAGATTCAGGGCGACCCTCACCGCGAGGAATCCAGTAAGACAACTGCGCGTGCACAATCCAGCGTTGATCGTTACCCCACTCCCCTAATGTGGCCGAGTGGCAGGTGGTCATAGTCAGTAAACGCTGGGTGGGCTGCGCATTGGGGTTATTGGGCACGGGCGCAATCACATCCACCTGTGAGGGGTCCACAATTTCGTGCCCAGTCACTTTATAGACATACCAGGCGGTAGCGGTTTCAACGATTACTTCGTCGCCAGCTTTAAGTAAATCAATGCGCCTAAAGGAGTTACCGTTAGTGCGTCGGTGTCCGGCCACCGAGAAGTTACCAATAGCGCCCGGGTAGGCGGTGTTTTGGTAGTGACCAGCTGCCGCCTGATCCAGTAGCTCCTGGCCGGTGCCCTGATAGATAGGCATGTTGTTATTGGTGATGCCATACCACTTGGGCACAATCAGCACCCCCATAGGCTGCCCGTAGGCTACTGTGGGCTCTACTGGTGGGGCCTCAGTGTGCTTATTACCTGCCTTCTTAGGCGAGGTAGGCAGGGTGTTGTGAATCTGGGTCATGGTCTGTTCAGCTTTGGCGTTGGCGTCAATCGACGTCCACCACAGCTGCCACACCAGGAATAAACCAATTAGTAAACCAGCGGTTAACAGCAGCTCACCAATAATGGTCAGGAATACATCCAGTACCTTTCGGGACCGAGCTTGACTTGTAACGTGCGCGGTCATGTATGCACTCCATTGCGTTGTTGAGCTGGTCTTGCTCACCTAGATTAAGCGGTAAGCTAGCACTAAAGTACTCTACTTCCACTAAATGAGAAACGAACCGGAGAATCCTGTGTCGAAAAATGGCTCCAAAGATCTAGCCCGCAAGGACGAGGATAAGGACGAGTCCGCCACTAACAGTGCCGCCAAGGACTCCGCTAAGAAGTCTGCCAAGGACTCAGAAAAAGACTCAGATAAGGGCTCTAACAAGAAGCGCTCTGCTAAAAAGTCTTCTAAGAAGTCCAAGGAGTCCGCTAAAGAATCCGCTAAGGATGCCGACGACGCCAAGAAGTCTGCAGGCAAAAAGAAGTCAGCCAAGGACGCTGAGCGCGAACAGGCCCTAACTAAGCGAGCCCGCAAGGCTGACCGTAAGAGCCTTGAACTAGACTCGAAGTCCTCTGACTCGCTCAAGGCCAAGGTCGCTAAGAAGGAACTAGAGCGCCGCAAGGCTTCACGTACCCCACACAAGGTTAAGAACATCTCCAGCCCCGCCTGGTATGCCCCCACCATGTGCACCATCATGTGCCTGGGCCTAGCCTGGGTGGTGGTTTCCTACATGACCGGTGGCGAGTATCCGGTGCCGTGGTTCGTTAAGGCCCACCCGGCTGACTGGCTGGCCAACGGTAACGTGTACGTTGGTTTCGTACTCATGCTGGCCGGATTCATTGGGATCTTGCGCTGGAAGTAAAGCCAATGGGTCAGGCATAGATACCTGAACTTGTTTTTTGGCCCATACCTAGCAGCCTTAGCGCCTTAGCCCAACTGTTGGGCTAAGGCGCTTTTCATGCCGCTAGCGCTGCTAGCAGCGCATAGGAGGCGGTGCCAACTATCAAAGATAGGGCCACATTGCCTCGCCACAGGTGCAAACCAGCGGTTATAGCCACTGCCCCTACCAAGGCTGCGCTACGGCCTAAATCTGTGCTTAAATCGCCTAGCGTGTAAGCCACCAGCACCACCATTACCCCCAGGGGCATAGTGCGCGACAAAAACTGCATCAGTGGCCGGTGCGCCACCTGGTCGGCGCCCTTAACTCCGGTGTAGCGCAAGCCAAAGGTGACGGCCGCAGCTACCGCCACCACCGCTAAAACATGCCAGTTACTTACCGCTTGCCTAACCACAGCTTCACTCATCACTACCCCGCGTTTCATGGTTTAACTGCCCTGTTTTAGCCTCAGCCTGGTTTAAAACAGCCTCGCGACCACCAGCCGCAGTGGCACTAAGCGAGCGCCGTCGTCGTAAATACAGGGCACTTAAACACAGGCTTAAAGTGAGCAGCCCACAAAACATGGCCAGGCGCCCACCCACGGCCACAGTCACCACAGCAGAGATCGACGCCGCCACTAGCGCGCCCGAGTCGGGGTTGGCTTTATAGGCCTCAATTGCCAGCACCGTGAACAAGGCAGTGAGCACAAAGTCGGCCACATCCGTATGCTGCGAAATAAAGCCCCCAAAGCTACTGCCAGTAAGCGCCCCCAAGCAGGCCCCCAGTACCCAAGACAGGTGTGAGCACAGCTGCACTGTCAGCAGGTAACGCCAAGTCATGCGTGAGTGGTCTTTAGCGGCAGTAACCGCATACACCTCGTCGGTAAGCGAGTAGATGGAGTAGGCGCGCGCCAACCTCCCCGGCGGCACGTTGCGCGGAAAACTCAAGCCGTAAAACAGATGGCGGCCATTAACAAACAGGGCACTAAGCGCCACCGTAACTAGCCCCACGCCGCCGGTTATTAGCGAAACCAGCAAAAATTCCATAGAACCGGCATAAACCACCGTGGCAAAAATAGGTGCCCACCAACCGGGGATACCGGCAGTTACCAATACGATCCCAAAGGCGATACCTAGCGGAATATAGCCCAAAAAAATTGGGGTACTGTCACGCAAACCATCTCTAACGCTACTCAATGATTGAGCCATGGCCTTGAGCATAGACGCCGCTTTTACAGTGCTCTAACCCTGTACGGATAGTGAAATGGCAACAAAAAACGGCGCCGCTTTAAGCGACACCGTTGTTTGTGTAGTGAAAACTCACTCAGCAGCAGGGGCTTCCTCGTCCTCGTCTTCAGCCTCAACCTCAGACCAGTACTCCTCCGCCCAGGGGTCCTCAACCGGCTGGCTGCGCTTGTACAGCACGAAAGCAGCACCGGCAGCGGCAGCCACTAGGGAGGCTACACCTAGGCCCTTGAAGAAGCTGCAGCTCTTGGTCGATTCGTTTTTGTGGCAAGACATGATGACTCCCTCAAAGAAGTAAGTAACGTTACATCCAATAATGTCACTGTTTTGGCTCTCATTCCATTCGAACCCGCCTCAAAAGCTGCGCCACAAGAAAAATTAGGTCACAGCGTAACTATCTCAACAACTTTCATGGGCTTTTCCATGGGGTAGGCCACGCCGCCAACTAAGCAAATTGTGGGAGTATGAGGTTATGGAAGCAATTATGCACACTAACCTCGGCGATATCCGCCTGGAGCTGTTCGAGGACAAGGCCCCGATTACCGTTACCAACTTCGTAGAGCTGGCTACCGGTAAGCGCGCCTGGATTGACCCGGCCACCGGCGAAGAGACCCAGCGTCCTCTTTACGACGGCGTCACCTTCCACCGCGTAATTAAAGATTTCATGATTCAGGGTGGCGACCCGCTAGGTAACGGTACCGGCGGCCCCGGCTACACCTTCGACGACGAGATCGACAACTCCCTGACCTTCGCCGACACTTACCTGCTGGCTATGGCCAACGCCGGTACCCGCATGGGCCACGGCACCAACGGTTCACAGTTCTTCATCACCACTGTGGCAACCCCTTGGCTGCAGGGCAAGCACACCATTTTCGGCAAGGTAGTGGATGAGGATTCACGCAAGGTTGTGGACGCTATTGAGGCTGCTCCCACCGATGGCCGTGACCGTCCCCTGCAGGACGTGGTTATCAACTCCATCGACATCGTTGAGTAATAACCGAAGTTAATTCCTTCGTGGGGGGTTGGGTGTTTTAAACGCCCAACCCCCCACTTTTATTTGGGCCAGGCCGTGCCGGCGTTGGACGACGCCGAGCCCACCGCAATCCACAGTTATCCACAGGCTGTGTATAAATAGTGTGGATAACCCCACTAAAAAGGTGGAAACGTGTGGGTAGTCAGCTAATAACACCCGTGTATTTACTCCACAGTTGTGGATAACTCTGTGGACTTACACGCTTGTGAGTTATCCACATAGATATCCCCAGCTGGGGAAAACTCCAGGTAAGACGCAGTTTTCAGGTTATCCACGAGATCCACAGCCTCACTTACACACAACCCACCAGCTGTGGATAACGCTTCCCCAGCTGTGATTAACGCATCTGCCCAGTAACTGTGGATAACTGCGCTAGGGCTGCATCTGGGGTTTATATGCGTCTGGGATTTATGTACGTCTGGGTTTATAGCTGGGCTACTGCCGCGAAAATCTTGGCTTGTAGGGGCGCCTGGGGCCGCGTAGTAGGGACAGCGGGGTCAAACCAGTCCACTTCTGCGATTTCAGCGTGTGGGCGCACCTGCTGGGGGTTAAAAACCCCATCCGCAATGAATACGTGGGAAACCACCGTAAAGCCCGGTTCATTTGAGGCTGGCGCACTGAAATCGCCTAAGGGGCGTACAGCAGAGTTTTTAAGGTCTAGCCCCACTTCCTCATGCACCTCGCGTAAAGCCGCTTCTAGGGGGCTTTCGTGGGCTTCTAGCTTGCCTCCGGGCATCTGAAACCTGGGGGAGGAGCCTTTACGCACACTCAGCACCCGCCCCTGGGCGTCACGCAGCACAATGGCAGCTACTTCCACAATTTTGAACTCTTCTAACAGCATCTTTTTCTCCAGCCACTAGTTACGCCTCAAGTATGCGCCCGTAGTGGCTTGTGTCCACGTCGGCTTGGCGACGACGCCCGTGCTGTCTCCCGACCCCGCTGCTGGGTCCCGCAGTCCGGCACAGCGGCTCAGCGCTGCCTGAGAGCGCTGCCTACGCTGGCCTGGTGCCCATAGCGGCTCAGTGCCGCCAACGACGCCGCCCACGCAGCCGCCGTTGCCAGCGTTAGCCGCCCGGCGCCGTCGTGGGCATAAAAAAAATCCGCCGCAGTCTAACTGCGAGCGGATACTGGGTGGAGCTAACGGGACTCGAACCCGTAACCCCCTGCTTGCAAAGCAGGTGCGCTACCAATTGCGCCATAGCCCCATTAGGCCGGATCAGCTACTTCAATCCAAGGTTGCGCTTGCCAACGTTTAGGGGCGGTTTTTAACCAGAGGGCATAACCGCAAGCACCTAGGCTAAGTGCAATCAGGGATTTAGCTGCGAAGCTCATTAATTTGCTCCGTTCAACCGGTGGTGGGCCTAGCTGGACTCGAACCAGCGACCTCATCCTTATCAGGGATGCGCTCTAACCAACTGAGCTATAGGCCCGTTTGACTCGATAGAGATTACACGAGCCAGACGCAGATAATCAAATCGAATTAATCATCTGCCAGTGTGAGATAGATCCCACCGATCAGGTGGGTGGTTACGTTGTAGATCATGGCACCGATAGTGGCCAGGGCGGTGGACAGAATAATGTTCACAACCGCCACCACAGTAGCCAGGGAAACCGCACGCGAAAGCTTGAGGTACTCCACCACGGCCTGCAGCGACTTCTCACCACCAAGCTGCTGTACCTGATCCTTAATCTTGGCGAACACGTGCAGCGCATCTAGGGAGAACCACACCACTACAGCCGCAACGATGGTCATGATGCCTACTGCCACCGATAGCAGGAAGGCAGTCTTCATAACCGACCAAGGATCCACGCGCTCTAGCGCTAGGCGCACAAAACGGCGCTCAGCAGCAACGGGGGCAGGCTTAGGGTTGTGCTGGCGTGGGGGCTGTGCCGGAGGCATAGATGCGGGCATCGGTCGTGGTGCCGGGCGTGAGCCGCCTGCTTGAGGTGCGGTGCGGATACGCGGCGGCGGTCCCGGCTGCACGCCCTTAGGGGGAACACCCTTGGGCTGGTTGCCCTTAGGCTGGGGCGTGATCGAGGGGGGTACCGACATTATTTGGCCTCGCTTTCATTCGCGTCTAAGGCTACCGACTCTTGGGGCTGCTCGTCACCCTCTAAAGGCAGGTTAACTGCCTCATTTACGTCGGATTGAACACTAGCGCCTAGTTCGGTTGCGTCATCGTCAGAAAGGTCACGTTCTTGGGAGCGGGCGACGGCGATAATCCGGTCGCTCTCGTCGGGCTTGGCGAAGGTGACGCCCTGGGTGTTACGGCCGGTGCGCGACACTTCTGCCACCGCCGAGCGCATTACCTTACCTGAAGCCATGATGCACAAAACCTCATCGGATTCGTCCGTGATCAAGGCCCCTACTAGCTCACCGCGTGCTTCTACCAGGTTGGCTACCTTCACGCCCAGACCACCACGGCCCTTAACCGGGTATTCATCCACGCTGGTGCGCTTGGCGTAACCGCCGTCGGTAACCACAAACAGGTCTGCGCCTTCACGCACCACATCCATGGCTAGCAGGCTGTCGCCGTCGCGGAAACGCATACCGGTGACGCCGCTGGTGGCGCGGCCGGTAGCACGCAAGGTGGCGTCGGTGGCAGTAAAGCGGCAGCTTTGGCCGTGACGTGAAACCAGAATTAGATCCTGGCCCTCATCTAGCAAAGCCGCACTGACCAGCTCATCGGGGTTACCGTCGGCGTCTTCACGCAGGTTGATAGCAATCACGCCGCCAGAGCGGTTGGATTCGTATTCACGCAGCGCAGTCTTCTTAACCAGACCCCGGCGGGTAGCCAACACCAGGTATTGGCTTTGCTCGTAGTCTTTAAGCTCCATTACCTGGGCAATAGTTTCACCCGGCTGGAAAGCCAGCAGGTTAGCTACGTGCTGGCCCTTGGCGTCGCGACCACCCTCGGGCAGCTCATAGGCCTTGGCGCGATAAACGCGGCCCAGGTTAGTGAAGAACAGCAGCCAGTGGTGGGTGGTGGTGACGAAGAAGTGCTCTACTACGTCGTCTTCACGCAGGGCCGCACCCTTAATGCCCTTACCGCCACGGTGCTGGGAGCGGTAGTTGTCGGTGCGGGTGCGCTTGGCGTAACCACCACGGGTGATAGTAACTACCACTTCCTCTTCAGGGATGAGGTCTTCCATACTCATTTCGCCCTCGTGCGGCACGATTCGAGTACGGCGCTCGTCACCGAATTTCTCAGTGATTTCTGCCAGCTCAGTGGAGATAATGCCGCGCTGACGCTCAGGGCGAGCCAGGATGTCACGCAGGTCGGCTACGCGCTCGCGCAGTTCCTCGGTTTCCTGCTGAATCTTTAGGCGTTCCAGGGCGGCCAGGCGTCGCAGCTGCAGGGACAAGATGGCCTCAGCCTGAATCTCATCTACGCTGAGCAGCTCCATTAGGCCCACACGCGCCTCATCGGTGGTGGGGGAGCGGCGGATCAGCGCGATTACGGCGTCTAGGGCGTCGATGGCGCGCATGAGGCCGTCCAAAATGTGCAGGCGGTCCAGGGCCTTTTGCAGGCGGAATTGGGTGCGGCGCACAATCACGTCCAGCTGGTGCTCCACCCAGTGGCGTACAAAGCCATCCAGGCTTAGGGTGCGCGGCACGCCATCGACTAGCGCCAGCATGTTGGCGGGGAAGGAGTCTTGTAGCTGGGTGCGCTTGTAGAGGTTGTTTAGTACTACCTTGGCTACGGCGTCGCGCTTAAGCACAATTACTAGACGCTGTCCGGTACGGCCGGAGGTTTCGTCACGGATGTCAGCAATACCGCCCAGGGAGCCGTCACGTACCAGCTGGGCAATCTTTTCAGCCAGGTTGTCAGGGTTTACCTGGTAGGGCAGCTCGGTTACTACCAGGCACTGGCGGCCGTGGATTTCTTCCACGTTGACGACGGCGCGCTGGATGATGCCGCCACGACCGGTACGGTAGGCCTGCTCAATACCGCGACGACCCAAAATTGTGGCGCCGGTGGGGAAGTCAGGGCCGTGTACTCGCTGTAGTAGGGCCTCAAGTAGCTCTTCACGTGAAGCGTCGGGGTGCTCTAGCAGCCACTGTACGCCGTCGGCCACTTCCCGCAGGTTGTGCGGGGGAATGTTGGTGGCCATGCCCACGGCAATGCCGTTGGAGCCGTTCATGAGCAGGTTTGGCACCCGGGACGGCAAAATGTCGGGTTCCATGGTTTTGCCGTCGTAGTTGGGGGAGAAATCCACGGTGTTTTCGCGGATGTCCCGCACCATTTCCATGGCGAGCGGGGTGAGCCGGCACTCGGTGTACCGCATGGCGGCCGGGCCGTCGTTGCCGCGGGAACCAAAGTTGCCCTGGCCATCGACCAGCGGGTAGCGCAGGCTGAAGTCCTGCGCCATGCGCACCATCGCGTCGTAAGCGGCGAAATCCCCGTGCGGGTGATACTTGCCCAGCACGTCACCCACCACCCGAGCCGACTTGACCGGCTTGGCGGCAGGCCCCAGCCCCATCTCGTGCATGGCAAACAGGATGCGCCGCTGCACGGGTTTCTGGCCATCGCTCACATCAGGCAGCGCTCGGCTTCGGATGGTGGAGATGGCGTAGTCCAGATAGGCCCGCTCGGCGTAGCGGGCCAGTGTCAGCCCGTCGGTGCTCTCTTCCTCGTCGAGGATGATCTCGGTATCCATTCAGTCTCGATCCGTCGGCCAGCCGCAGCCGGCCCGTTGAATTCAGTCAGACGTCGGCACGTGCCTGATCGCCGTGCTCTTCCAGCCAGCTGCGCCGGCCGGCGGCCTCGCCCTTGCCCATCAGGAGCGTGAACTGTGCCTCGGTATCGGACACGGGCACGGCGCCATAGCGCACCTGCGACAGGCTGCGGGTGGCCGGATTCAGCGTGGTCTCCCACAGCTGCTCGGCCGTCATCTCGCCCAGGCCCTTGAAGCGCGACACGGTCCAGCTGCCCTCACGCATGCCGTCCTTGCGCAGCTTCTCTTCGGTGTGCTGCAGTTCGCGGGCATCCAGGCAGTAGATCTTCCGCAGCGGCTGCTTGCCGCGCGCGGGCACGTCCACCCGGTACAGCGGCGGCCGCGCCACGTAGATGTGCCCCGCGTCGATGAGCGCCGGAAAGTGCCGGAAGAACAGCGTGAGCAGCAGCACCTGGATGTGCGAGCCGTCCACGTCGGCGTCCGACAGGATGCAGATCTTGCCGTAGCGCAGGCCGGACAGGTCGGGGCTGGCGCCGCGCGGGTGCGGGTCGACCCCGATGGCCACGGCGATGTCGTGGATCTCGTTGTTGGCAAAGAGCCGGTCGGGCTCGGTCTCCCAGGTGTTGAGCAGCTTGCCGCGCAGCGGCAGCACGGCCTGGTTCTCCTTGTCGCGCCCCATCTTGGCCGAGCCGCCGGCGGAATCGCCC
>ERZ773203.57-NODE-57-length-59764-cov-39.690767_pt1 | contig 59764 bp, 58 predicted proteins | sample MGYA00580529_ERZ773203 | MGnify/ENA primary metagenome ERZ773203 (study PRJEB29015, sample SAMEA2738176) | human oral metagenome | biome: human oral; feature: human-associated habitat; material: saliva | place: China | collected 2177 ... | reverse complement strand
AGTGTGAGTGTGTTGTCTCCTGTGGTTGCGTCCCAGATGCGGGCTGTGCCGTCGTCGGATGCTGTGAGGATGTGGTGGCCGTCGGGCGACCACGCCACCGCTCTCACCCAGCTGGTGTGTGTGAGTGTGAGTGTGTTGTCTCCTGTGGTTGCGTCCCAGATGCGGGCTGTGCCGTCGTTGGATGCTGTGATGATGTGGTGGCCGTCAGGCGACCATGCCACCGCCGTCACGTAGCCAGAGTGGCCGCCGAGGATCTGTGCTTCGGGGAGCACACGAAGCGGGGTGTCTTCCGTTAGGGGCGCGGTAAGTGTGTCGGAGAGTTCCCGCTGATAGCCGACCGTGTGCAGGAGCTGGGTGCGGTAGCGTGTGGCTTCGTCGAGGGATGCCCCGTCCAGGTCGCAGTGGCGGAAGACTGTGCCCGCCAGGTCGGCGTCCTCGAGGTTAGCTTGTGTCAGGGTGCAGTGCTCGAGAAGCGTGCGCTGCATGGACGCTGCGGTTGCGTCGATGCCATCGAGGCGGGCGTGGCGGATGCGGGCGTCGTCCAAGCGGGCTCCCCGGAGCGAGATCCCAGCCAGGATAAGGGGCGTCTTCTCGGATCCTATTGTCCAGCCGCGCAGGTCGGTGTCTGCCAGGTTCAGGGCGTCGGGGCGCGGGTGGGGCGCTCCCTTGTCGAGCGCGCGCAGCGTGTAGGCGAAGACGTTCGCTCGGGCACTTGCGCTTGCATGTGTCCCGACGTGCTCAAGGCGGGCGAGTGCCTGGCGTTGCGCGGGCGAGGGAAGACGGTCGATGAGCTCCGCGAAGAACGCGAAGGCCTCGTCGCTGGGACGGGTGATGTCCCAGGCACCAAGAGTTTCATCCTCTGAATCGGCCTCAAGGGAGTCGGCTAGGCGAACGGCCAGGAAGTACTCCAGGAGCGAGGAGTGCGCGAAGGAGAAATCATCGCCGCGGCGCGCCAGGAAGGTCGCGGTGCGGAAGTCCTGCTTCCACTGGTCAGGCATACGCTTCTCGTAGTCCAGTTCCATGTCGGGGTGGGTGTGGAGGAATTTGAGCATCCATTTTTCCATCCAGCGCGCCGACCATGTCCTGGATCCAGAGCGCCAGACCTGCCAGGCCAGGTGGGTCATGAGCTGGATCTTGTGCTCGGGAATCAGGCTGTGCTTGCCGTCGTCGCGCCTGAGCCACTTGTTCACAAAGCGTTCGTACAGGTCGACCGAACGTACCTCGTGCCCGACGCTTAGATCTTCGTCGATGGTGAGGAGAACCTCGCGGATCATATCGAGCAGGACCGGTTGCGAGGCGAGCTCGCGCAGGTTATGCACTGAGCAGATTGTCTCCATGAGCCGGTCGGTGTCGGCCTTGGGCACGTTGCGGCGCAGGTACTCGCGGATCTGGTCCTCGTCGAAGGGCAGCAGCGTCAGGACCAGATAGTCTTTGCCTCGCTTGTTTTCGCGCCCCTGGCCATCGAAAAAGGAGAATTCCTCCTCGACGGTCCTAAAGTACTGCGTCCTGCAGGACAGCAGCAGACGCGTGCGAGGATCCTCCTCTTGTGAGCCCCGGTCGTCAAGGTCGAGAACTTCCAGAAGAGATCGTGTCAGGCGTTGTCCGTCACCGGGGGTAAGGTGGACGAGGACCTCGTCGAGACCGTCGAAGATGACCAGGGTGTGCTCATCTTGAACCGTCGCCAGGACATTGTCGACCGTGATGGTGGAGAGCGAGGATTTGGTAAGGAGCTGGGTTAGGAGCGTGCGCAGCCCGAAGTCCTTGAGAGTGGTGGGGGAGAGGTCGCGCAGGTCGAAGTAGATGGGCAGGGGTGCCTGCTCGCCGGCCTTCCTGAGTTCTAGGAGCCTGCGGGTCAGCAAAACCGTTGAGGTCGTCTTTCCTGTTCCCAGGTTCCCCAGGAGCGCACACAGGCTCGAGTGCTCGCCTTCCAATCCTCGAGCCCATGAGGCGAGGCGCTCGACGGCGTGCGGGGTATCTGCCGCCCTGTTGACGTTCGAGGGCGCATCGTCTCTTCGCGGTTCCTCAAACACCCCGACAACGGCGCGCGTGGGCACTACTTTTTTTGTATCGGGGGCACGGTTTCCATGCTTCCACAGGGCTTTGGCCATCTCGTCGGACCGTAGTTCATATGTGCGAGGTGAGGGTTCTTGAGCCCTGGTGAGTCTGCTATTTATCACATCGAGGATACGGTCTGCAAAATCCTGCTCAGCTTCATGTCCCGCAGCTTGCGCCTTGTCGAAGGAGCTTCCGGAAACGATGTCAAGGCGGTTCAATGGCTCGACGGACGCGCTGGGGACGATGTTTTCGAGTGTGACGATGATCGGGCGAGGGCGCGCGGCGCTGACCCGTCCGGCCTCTGTTTCCTCGTTGAGGTACCTGTTACTAATGAGGACGATCACCAGATCTGACTCGTCGATACGCTCGTCGAGGTGCTGATCAGTGATCTCGCCTACGGGAACACTGTCAGTACGGAAAAACACGGCTCGGTAGCGGTCGCGCAGCCCTGCCTTGATGGTGCGCTCGAGCAGATCGGCGCATGTGATCGCCAGCTCCCCATCCCTGGGATCGAGGCTGATGTAGATGTACAGGTTGTCTGGTTGTTCGTATCGAATGGTGGAGCGCGGATCCTTCTCCTCGACCGCGTAGGCGTCGATCGTTTGCTTGTTGGTGCTGAAGCGGCGCGTCTGCTGCTCCGAGTACTCGGCGATGTCCTCAGTGATGGGGTCCGATCCGGTGAAGTAGAGTTCGGGTCCCCGCCTGCCGTCGAAGACGACGGTGAGAGCACCGTCGGCAACCTCGTTGAAGCGGTTCTTGAACTTGCGCAGGTACTCGCGCGGGTCGTCACTGGTGATTGTCGCCAGAACTGCGTCGATGGTTGTCTTGCCGTCGTCGTCGAGAAGACCGCAGATTACGCGAGCCATCTTTGCGTTTCCCTGCGTCAGGTCCTCAAGGCTGTCGAGGATTCGGCGGACTGTGCTTGCGGAAAGGGGACGTTGAGACGTGGGTGAGGGAGTGGACATCAGCGGTACCCGCCCTTGCCTTCGACGCGATCGATGATTCGGCTGAAGAAGCCATCGACGAACTGGTTGCGCTGGTAGTCGGTCTCGCAGCTCACGTAGGAGTGGGGCTCGATGGAGTTGCCGCAATAGATCTGACGGCGGTCGATTTGGTGGAACTCTACCGTTCCATCAAGGGGCACGTCGACGAGCATGACGGGCAGCGTCTTCTTCAGAGGGGCCTCGCCCACTCCGGGAATCTCGTAGTCGCGAATGAAGGTCGAGGCCAGGAAGGACGGGCTGATGAGCTGGACGATGTAGTCGGCTTCCGCCAGCTGCGTCAGGATCTCATCTTTCCATTCCTCGCCAGGGAGGATAAACGAGTCCTCCCACCAGGTGAAGACGTGGTTCTTTGCAATCCCCAAGCGGGGCTTGAGCAGCTTGAGGATGGAATCCTTAGCCTCGGCGTCATTGTGGGACCAAGAGAGGAACAATCGGATGTTGGACATGTGAGCCTCCAGAGTGAGTGGACTAATTCCAGTGGGAATGCTGTGTCTTGGCAGTGTGTCGCACAGCGTGTGTGAATACGGTTCAAGGTGATGCGCTCGCCGGTGCTCTAGTCTCCGGGTGCAGTCTGCGAGTCGCTTGCCGAGGCGCGAGTGTGACGACAAGCTACATGCCCGAGGCGCTGAGAAGTCACTCAAAGCCGCCGGTTACCGCCATCCGCCCCCTCCCTCAATGCGGCGGATCATCTGGCTGACGAAGCCGTCGACGAAACGGTTGCGCTGGTAGGCGCTGTCAAGGCTGTTGTAGGAGCGAGGCTCGGGCTGGTCTCCGCGGTAGATCTTGCGAGCGTCAATCCCGAAGCACTCCACTGTGCCGTCGAGCGGTACATTGACCAGCATGACAGGAAAGAGCTTGTTCCGAATCTGGCCAATGTTGGGGACCTCTCGGTTCTTCTCATCCTTCGTGGCGGCGAGAAGACTGGGGCTGAGAAGTGGGATGACATAGCTGGCCTCCGACAGGTACTTGTTGATCTCAGCTTCCCGATCATCACCCGGCAGGAGAAGTGAGGGGTCCCACCAGGCGAATTTATGGCTTTTGATCGTCTTTAGACGCTGCTCGGCGAGCGTGAGGAAGCTATCGGCGTCCTTGTGGTCCTCAAGTGTCTTGAGAACATACAGCCGGTAAGTAGACATTTCGCCCTCCAAGTGTCTAACGTTCCTGCCTTCAGGACTATTGTGTCCTGATGGTGTCCCGATGTCAAGCGATTGCGGCTGTGACTAATCGGGAGTGAGCATACAGCACCTAAACCGGCTCTTCTGAGTTGAGTGTGGGTGAGCGGGTGTTGGTCGGGGGTTGGGGGTTGTGGACTGAATCGCTCAAGGTCATGGGCGCGTGGTGGTGGAGGTTATCGACGCGCCTTGGGCTGTGCGCTGGCCTTGGGCTGTACGGCGTCGGCAGCCCTTAGACGACGTCGGCGGCCCTTAGGCGGCGTCGGTGTCTTTAGCGGGCTTGGGGGAGCCTTGGCCCGAAGTGGTGCGTAAAACCTTAGAGCTGGTGGGGCGCTCTAGGCGCACCAAAAGGTCAATCTGCTTAGGTTCATAGCCCAGCGAGATGCTCACGTCCTGCTGAAGACGGCTGCGTAGCGTAGACACCGTCCAGTCAATCTCGCACTCTTGAGACACGCTGGCATCAGCTTGAATCTGCAGGTGGCTCAAGGTGCCGCTAACCCACACTGTGCAGCGCTCCACCCCGGGCACACCCTGCGCCCGCTCAGATAGGGCCTGCGATAAAACTTCTGGATCCAAGGTAGTGAGTAAAAGCCCCTCAGAGTCACTCAGGCGCATAGGTGAGGCCGCTACCCGGCGCGGAACCTGCATGACAAGCAGCGCCAGACCACCAATGATGGCAAGCACTGAGGCCAGCGCAAGCACGGGTAAAAGCCAGTTTGCTTGACTGGCGACGGCGCCCACCCGCCCCTGCTTGCTAGCCAGGTAGGGGGCGGCGTCGGGCCAAAAACGAGCCAAACCCAGGCCCGAAGCCAGCAGCCAAGCGGAGGCGGCCACCAAAACAAAGCCACAGATAGCCAGGACGCACCGGTTTAGCGGGGTGGAAACTGAACGCATAATCGTGCCTCCTTAGCTCGCGTGCTTGACGCGCACGCGGCTGCCTTTAATGCCCACCGGGGCGAGCATTTGTAGGGCCTGGTCAGTCTGCTTTTGGGCGGCCTGCTGTACGGGCTCTAGCTCATCTAGGACGCTGTGGACGACGACGTTAACCCGCGAGCGGCGGGCAGTGGCCGAAACGGAGTTAGCGCCGCCCAGCTGCTCAACCTGTAGCCTCACTAGTTTGGCCAGGTCACGGCGCCTAACTGCGGTCTGGCCAGGAATGTCGTCGGGGAGAATTTCGACGCGCTCAGGCCGCCCGGGCCATAGCGCCGCAATAATCATGATTAGGCCACAGGCCGCCACAACCCCGGCGGCAATAAGCGCCGCCGTGGAGCTAAGCGAAGTGGATTTGATGGCTTCAAGTGCGTGTAGGGCGCGGCGCGGCCAGTAGCCGGTGATGAGCCGCTGGCTGGTTAGCCAAGCCCCCAGGCTTCCGCCGGCAAGCAGCAACAGGGCTAGAACCACGCTGGAGCCGCTGCGTGAGGGGCGGCGAATGAGTTTTGGAACTTTTCTCATTTCAGGTTCTTCCTGCCTGGGCCGGCGGGGTTAAGCCAGGAGATCTCAATATTGATCTTGCCGACGCTCAGCCCGGTCAGGTGCTCCACCCGGCTGCGTACATGTGTGCGCACGGCCTCGATTGTGTCCGCCAGTGGCGTGGGAAAAACCAGGCCTAGGTTCATGTGTAACACGGCTACCTGCCCGTAGAGCTCACATTGGGCTTCGGGGCGGGAGGAAAAGTTGCGGCGGGCGCCGATGCCTAAAACCCCGCCGGCGTTGGAGCCAACATTGCCGGTTTCATAGGCGGCTTCGGCGGCAATTTTGGCCACGACTTTAGCCGGAATGGTGGTGGTGCCGCGCTGGGTGGTGCCCGCGTCGGTGCCAGCGGCTTGGGCGGTGCCAGTGCCGCGCTGGGCGGTGCCCGGCTGCCCGGCCTGCCTGGTTGCGGGCTTGAGGCCTGAGGACTGGGTGGCTGCAGGTGAGGCGAGGGGCGCCATCGTCACTTCCTTAGCCGCTCAAGGAAGCTGCGGACATCGACCCGGCCCTCCAGGTACAGGCCCACCCCCAACCCGACCAGGCCACACAGTGACACCAGCACAAAGTCAGCGAAGGAGCCAAAAGCCAGAACGGTTCCAAGGAACAGGCCTACTAGGAGGGCCAGGTGCGTTGTCTTCATGAGATCTCCTCAGATCAAGGCGTAAATTACTTGAGGTTGTTGGTCTCAGACTCGTCGCCGGGCAGGTGCACGTCGGTGACGTGGATGTTGACTTCAACTACTTCCAGGCCGGTGCTGGTCTCGATCTGCTCAATGATGTTGTTGCGGATCGCCTCGGTGACCTCAATGATGGGGGCGCCGTAGTCAACCACCACGGTGACCTCAATGGAGGTCTGGGTTTCGCCCTTCTGTACGTTGATACCACCGGTGACGTTGGTCTGAGCGGTGGGGATGCGCTCGGTCATGGCGGTGAAGGCGCGGCGCATGGCGTTACCCATGCTGTAGACCCCGGGCACCTCGCGCGTGGCCATGCCGGCGATTTTGGCGATGACGTTTTCGTCGATGGTGGTTACGCCGTGAGAGGTGTGCAAAGGAGTGTTGGGGGTGCTGCCCGCTTCAGTGTTTTCGTTCTGCTCGGGCTGCTTGCTGGTGTCGCTCATGGGAAGGCTCTTTCTTTGATCTGAGTAGGTGGCCGACGGCGCACGGTGTTGCTTGCCGTCAGGGTTGGCGTTGCTTGCCGTCATGATTGCTGCGATAACCGCACTAAAAGGTGCGGTTGTCTAAGAATCCCTACCGCCTCAGTCTATAGGGCTTTCGTCTTAAAAAGGTGAAGTGGGGCAGTTTTAAAGGAGCTTTCTTTTCTGACTCGATATTGGCCGCCTATATTGGATGTGCTCACGGCCTGCATAGGGAGGAAAAGTTCATGGATCCTCGTTTTTCGCGCGCATATGGCGCGTTGGCTGGGTTAGCGCTGGGCGATGCGCTGGGTATGCCAACGCAAGCAATGTCTCCACAGCAGATTCAAACGGTTTACGGCCATGTCACGGGCCTGGTGGATGGGGATAAAAGCCAACCCTATGCGCCGGGTATGGCGGCCGGGTCGGTCACTGACGACACCGAGCAAGCATTATTGATCGCTTCCCTGCTGCTTAAAGGCCACGGCTCTGGGCTGAACTTAGATGCGAGCGAGTTCTCTCACGCCCTGCTGGCTTGGGAGGATTCCATGATTGAGCGTGGCTCGCTGGATCTGCTGGGGCCCTCCACGAAGGCGGCACTTGAGCGTGTACGCGCAGGCGAGAACCCGTTGCGTGTGGGCGGTGAGGGCACCACTAATGGGGCGGCAATGCGGGTGACACCGATCGGGATTGCGGCGTCGACGTCGGACCGGCAGCTTTTCGCCGACGCTGTATGGTCCTCATGCCAGGTCACGCACGCCACCCGCCAGGGCTTTCAGTCAGCGGCGCTAGTGGCGGCCGCCGTGTCACTCGGGATCGACGCCGGCGCGGCGGATGTGACAGACCTGCTGTGGAAGGCTGTGGCTTTTGTGCGCTCACTACCTGAGCGCGGCGCCTGGAGCCCAGAGCCGGATGTTGTGGCAGCCACGCACCGGGCATTAAAACTGGCTGCCCAGCCGTCGTCGTCCCTAGAGTGGCTGGCCGAGCAGATCGGCACGGCTGTGGCCTCAGCGCAGGCAATCCCCATGGCTTTCGCGCTGCTGGCACGCGATCCCTCCCCGCGCGCCCTGCTGGAGGCCGCCAATTTGGGTGGTGACACTGACACAATTGGTGCGATAGCAGGCGCAATTTTGGGTGCAAGCTTGGGTGTTGAGGTTTTTGACGCTTACGGCTTGGCCCAGGTGGAGCAGGTTTCGCAGCTTGATCTGCCTAGCGTCGCTACAGATTTGCTGGCTCTGCGTGATAGGGAGGGCGGCGGCTCTACTCCCGTAGCAGCTACGACGTCGCCCAGCCCAGAAAAACCCACGCTTGCCAAAACCCCAGCCACGTCCCCACCAAAAGACGCCCCGGCGGGCCGCGTGGTGTTGATGGGCCAGATCCTTGTAGACCTGGCTGTGCGTGGCGAGGCGCTACCGGCCCCTGGCGGCGACGTATGGGCCAGCGATGAAGGAATGCACGTGGGCGGGGGCTTTAACGCGCTGGTGGCCGCGCGGCGTATGGGTGCCCAGGCCGTCTCACTCAGCCCAATTGGCCACGGCCCTTACTCTTTACTCATCCAGCAGGCCCTGCAGCGCGCGGAAATTACGGACGCCGGGCCCCGCATTGACGGTATCGATAACGGTTTTTGTATTGCCTTCACTGACCAATCCGGGGAGCGCACCTTTATCTCCACGCGCGGCGCTGAGACGAGGGCGCCAGCAAGCGCTTGGGCGGACTTCGCCGCGACGATGCGCCCGGGGGATGTGCTTTACATTGACGGCTACCTCATGGACCACCCGGCTAACCGTCAGGCAGCGCAGGCGGCGTTGGAGGCTTTACCTGAGGGCGTGCAGGTCATTTTGGATGTCTCGCCTGTTATTGGCATCCCGCAGGGCTTACCTGCGCGCGACGTAATTGTCTCGATGAACCATAGGGAAGCTCAGCAGATCATTAACCAAAGCGCAGAGCGCGCCTTGGAGCAGGGCCAGGAGCTGAGCCGAGAGCAGGGACGCAGCCAGGGGCAGGGGCAAGGGCGCTGCCAGGAGCAGGACGGGGAGCAGAGCCAGCGGTGCGGCCAGGCGCGTGAGGCCAGCGCAGTGGCCAGCTTGCTGGGGCGCCCCGTTGTGGTGCGTGCCGGAGCTGAGGGTGCCTATTTCGCCAGGCCGGTGGCTAGTGCAAATGTCGCAGATGTGACTTACATTCCGACGCCGCGCGTTGCGGCTATCGACACTAACGGCGCAGGTGACGCCCACTCCGGTGTGTTGGCGGCGGCTTTAGCGCAGGCAATCCCCCTAGAGCGAGCGCTTTTACTGGCTAACTGTGCAGGCGCTCTTTCCACGACGATAGTAGGGCCGGCATCCTGCCCTGCGCGCGAGCAGATCGAAGCCGCCGCTGACGCGCTCGCGGACTAGGCGCGCTAGCGCCTGTCAGTGTCTAGGGCGGCTGGTTGCTTAGCTTAGGCCTGGGCGGGTGGCCGGCGCAGGGGCGGGTCTAGGACAAAGGCGGTCGCATCAACTCCCGGGACTAGGCGGTAGAGGGCGGCCGGGCGCCCGGCCCCTTCACGCACGCTGTCTCCAGTGGGCTCAATAAACGACGCCGTTTTTGTGGCTTTGCGGTGGAAATTACGCGGATCTAGGGCAGAGCCCCAAATAGCCTCATAGGTGGTGCGCAGCTGGGTGATCGTAAACTGCGGCCCGCAAAAAGAGGTGGCCAGAGGCGAGTATTCAATCTTAGAACGGGCGCGTTCGACGCCGTCGGCCAAGATAGCGCCGTGGTCGAAAGCTAGGGGAGAGTCGGGACCAAGCAGGGCCTCAACTGGCTGCCATAGCGCCCCGGCGGCGTCGCCCCCCGCATGGGTGGGGGAGAAAGAAGGGGCCAAGAGCAGGTAGGCCACGGAAAGAACCGGGCCGCGCGGGTCACGCCCAAGGGGGCCGTAAGTGCGCAGCTGCTCAAGGTGACCGGGGGGAGTGACGCCGGTTTCCTCCTCAAGTTCACGCGCGGCGGCCTGGTCTGTCTGCTCACCGCTGCGCAGAAAACCGCCAGGTAGGGCCAGGTGGCCACGGAAAGGTTCGATGCCTCGGCGCACCACGAGCGCGTTGAGCGTGTGGTCAATAACTGTCAGGGCGACGATATCGACGGCGACCGGGAAGGTGACAGGTTCAATCATGGCTCTAGCCTAACCTATTTGCGTCAAGTTGACATTAAAGCCTGAAGGGGTTTATCGTCATAGTGACACAAACAAATGGGAACTACCTAAGGAGTCATCATGGGAACCCTTCACAACCACCCCTTCTTCATCCGCTACCAGGGCGGCGCCGGCGACCACGTCGTCCAGATCAGCGCCGGACGCACCATCCGCTCCGGGGTTGGCCAATCCTTCTGGCTGCGCAAAGGCCGCTGCGCGCTGGCGGAAGTGCCCACCGCTAACCGCGCCCACAGCTTCCTGGTGCAGGTAGCCTCCAGCGACCAGCAGAACGTAAACGCCCAGGTGGCAGTCACCTACTGCATCGAGAACGCCGAGGCTGCCGCCGCGCACTACGACTTTGGTCTCTACCCGCGTGAAGCAAAGAAAGACGCACAGGGACTGTGGCAAATCGACGAAACCGTCACCCGCATCGCCCACTCCGCCCTGGCCTCGACCATCGGCGCCATGGCCCTGTCTGAAGCCATCTCCGGCGCCCTGGAGCGAGTTAGCGGGCTCTTGACCCAGGCTTTCGCCGCAAACGAGCAGCTGCAGGCCACCGGCGTGGGTATTGTTGACGTGCGATTGCTGTCCCTGCGACCCGATGAAGGGGTTGAATCCTCCCTGCGCGCGCCACTGCTTGAGCAACTGCGCGCCGAGGCCGACCGCGCCCTCTACGAACGCCGCGCCCTCGCCGTCGAGCGCGAATCCCAAATCTCCGAAAACGAGATGCAATCCAAGCTTGACCTGGCCCGCAAGCGCGCCGACCTGGTTGACCAGGAAGGACACAACGCCAGGCGCGAAGCTGAAGAGAAAGCCGCCGCTGACGCGATCGCCGTCGAGGCTGAATCGCGCCGCATCGTAGAAAAAGCCAAGGCCTACGAGACCGACTGGAACACCGCCGGACGCGCCCGGACCGCCAATGACGCGGCCTACATCCAGGCTGTCGCCGAGGCTGGGCCCGAGGTGGCGCGCGCCCTGGCACTTAAGGAGCTGGCAGGTCACATGCCGTCCTTCGGCAACATCACCATCACCGCTGACGTGCTCAGCGACCTGGTGTCGGCCTTCACCGGCTCAGCCAAGGCAGGCAAGTAATGCGACGCCGCGCGGTGATTGTGCGCCGCCCCACCGAATATGACGAGCTCATGGATCGCTACTCCACGCGCGGGCAGGTTGAGTTTGTGCTGCGCTCACGCGGGCGCAGCCTTGAGGAGGTGGAGCGCGCGCACGAGTGCCACCTGGCGGCCCTGGCGCGGGTGCGGGCAGGAATCCCTGACGGCTGGGCTAGTGCCGACGTCGAACGCGACTCGCTGTCTCGCTTCCTGTTTGCGCCCGAGGACGTAATTGTTGTGGTTGGCCCTGACGGTCTGGTGGCTAACGTGGCCAAATATGTGGATGAGCAGGTGGTGGTGGGGGTTAACTCCGTGCCCCAAGCCAATGCGGGCGTGCTCGTGCGCTGCACGCCCGAGCAGGGGGTGGGGGCGCTGCATCGCCTGGAAGCTGGCTCTGACCTGCGCGTTGACCAGCTGACTATGGTGCGCGCGGCTGCTGACGACTCGCGCACACTCACCGCGCTCAATGAGGTGTTTATTGGGCACCCAAGCCACCAAAGTGCCCGCTATGAGCTCACCTTGGGCTCCCGCGCAGAGCGGCAGTCCTCCTCCGGCGTCGTTGTTTCCACCGGGACCGGCGCCACTGGCTGGGGCGCCTCCCTAAAACGCGGGCGGCACATGGGGGATCTACCCGCGCCCACCTCGCACTCACTGGCGTGGTTTGTGCGCGAAGCCTGGCCCTCACCCCACACCGGCACCAACTGCACCGAAGGAATCCTAGGGGAGGGGGAGAAGCTGAGCCTGGTGGTGAGCAGCGAATCCCTGGTGCTCTTTGGTGACGGCATAGAGTCTGACCGCCTTACCCTCACCTGGGGCCAAAGCGTGCAGGTCTCACGTGCACCGCGTGCCCTGTCCCTAGTTGACCCGGCGGGGCTGCGCTAAGCGAAAGCTTGTCGATGCAAAAAGGGCGGAAAGGCAAGCGGCAAGAATCCACATAGCCTCAACTGTAGAACTTGACTGTAGAACGCAGTGTTCGCTATAGCCGTAATATCAGTTATTTACTTGACTATATCAAAATGTATTACTGAGTAATATTGTTAAGTCAGGTTGTCTATCGTGACGGGTGTTTTCCTTAAGCATGCCTTGCCAAATGTGCGGCGTTAAATGGCGTGCTTGCCTAAAGAGTAGGGTGTAGGATTACATATACGGTTACAACGGCTGTCGGTAACCACATTTATGATGGTGATAGGGGTGCTTGCGTCAAATGTCTTGTCGTAAAGAAAATGAGTGGACGAGGAAAAGCACAGATGGATTAGCGATTTCCGAGTCACTGTTAAAGTCTGCTTATAGTGGGCATCCGCTCGATCTTCAATCTAGCCAGGGCGAGCAGATGTCAAGCGATACGCGCCCAGGTGCTAAGAAAAACGCTATGATCACTAGGATACTTGAGGATAGTGACTACTTAGACGCTCTAGAACCTCCTTATGATGATAATGTCGTTCAGCTAATTGAAAATATTTCTGCTTTTATTCAAAAGATTCGTTTTTGCGGAAAGACTACTCTGTCAGATACTGAGGCACTTGCAGTTTTAAGGCAAGAAGCTCCACAACTTTATAAACTCTATGCGAAGGTTCTTGGGCCTGATGTCGTAAATGAGGCTGAAGTAAATCGCGTACCTCGTGAGCTAGCAAGTGGGTTCCTTGAGAGGACTAAATGGCAACTGGCGGAAGAAGTTATAGTGAAGGTTGAGCGGAGGGAAATCTGGTTTAACCTTATTGCTCTTATCGTTTTTCTGCTGCTTTTTGTTTATGATGTATACGTTAAGGCATTCTGGTTGGCTGGCCCTGTTGGCATTATTGTTGTGATCTTGCTTGTACGACTGTTTAAGGTCTTCAATTCTTTTAAGAAGCATAAGGAGTTATTTGCCAGAAAATTAGGAGGAAGTTGCTAAAACAGCAAGCCATGGAGGGCTGGGCTGAGGTACTGGGCTTGAGCGCGGCATAATTTAGGCCATGCGTAGTGTTGAGCTTTTTGCGGGCGGGGGCGGGCTTGCCCTTGGTACCCATCTGGCTGGCTTTTCAACGGAGCTTGTTGCTGAATGGGATGCGCGCTCATGCCAGACACTGCGTGCCAACTATGCTGCCAACGATTCCAAACAGGCTTTTACTCAGGTGAAGGTTTGTGAAGGCGATGTGCGTAATATTGATTGGAGTGGGGTGGCGCCCGGAGTTGACCTGGTAAGTGGTGGTCCCCCCTGCCAACCGTTTTCGTTGGGTGGCAAAGCTATGGCAGCTGAAGATCCCCGTGACATGTTTCCAGCTACTGCTGAGGTGATTCGCCAGCTTCAGCCGCGTGCTTTCATGATTGAAAATGTTCGAGGTCTTACCCGCGCAGCTTTCACTAACTATTTTTCTTATATCCAGCTTCGACTGGCCCACCCTGATATCACACCTCGTCAGGGTGAATCTTGGGCAGATCACTATGGACGTCTCCAAGCTGAACACACTTCAGCGCACACAGATCTGCAATACAACGTGGTTACTCAGCTAGTGAATGCTGCCGATTATGGAGTGCCCCAGCAGCGGTGGCGAGTATTTTTTGTGGGCTTTAGGTGCGACGTCGACGCTGAGTGGTCTTTCCCGTCACCTACTCACTCAGGTGCTGCATTGCGTGCAATTCAGGAATCGGGAGAATACTGGGATAGTTATCGTGTCCCAAAATCACAGCAGAAAATTGAGGTCAGAAACAGTGGAGATCCGCAGCTGCTGCCTTGGTTGACTGTTCGTGACGCTTTGGTTGGTTTGCCAGAGCCGACTATGGAGACCTCTCCGCTTTTCTTTGACCATGTGCTCCAACCAGGGGCCCGAGTCTATCCGGGACATACTGGTTCTTTTATTGATTCACCTGCTAAAGCTCTTAAAGCAGGTGTGCATGGCGTACCCGGGGGAGAGAATATGCTTCGCAGGGTAGATGGGTCAGTACGGTATTTTTCTGTGCGCGAGGCGGCGCGGTTGCAGACTTTCCCAGACGATTATCGTTTCAGTGGTCCCTGGTCTGAGGCGATGCGCCAGCTAGGCAATGCTGTGCCGGTGCGCTTAGCGCAGATAGTTGCGGATTCTATTCAGAAGTATCTTGAGTTAGCATCAATTCGCACTCAGGTTGCCATGCGTCAACTTGAATTTGATTTAATGTCTGTGTAGGCGAAATGATTAAGCCTTTCAGTCCCATCAGTATGGCATAAAGAGATAAACTTGCTGCTTCCGTTGTGAGGGCTCAAGAAGAAGTTCGGGAAATCTGCGATTATATGAAGGTATGTCCCTGTGTGGAATGCTGTTCTGGATGGTTTTCGGGATCATGATCCAGGCTCTGGGCGTATTAATAGTGTTTGCTCAAAATATTGCCGTGAATCGTGGTCATAGCCTCCATGCTAAGTCTGAGATATTATCGTCCATATCTCGATCTAGCAAAAATAGACGGCGTCTTTAATGCTGCGGCTCTGTTAATTGGCGCTTCACTGGGATAATTAAAAGTGATGGGGTGATTATGAAGAATCTGGGTACATGGCTTTTGATGGGCATCCGCTCGATCTTCGACCTAACCGGGGAACGCAGCTATCGAGCGATGCGCGCTCAGATGCCGAGAAAAACTCGGCGCACTCCCAAGCAGTTGATGGCGGCGGGCGCTCGCACAATCCAGAAGGTCCCGATTCCGACGTTACCTACCAGGTAGCTCAGCAGGCCAAGCCCAGCAACTGTATTAAGGGGTTGACACAGTTGGATGTCAGTCTTACTGTATTAGTGTATTAATACAGTAAGACAGGAGGGACGCATCGATGCGCATCGATGACACCCGCCCCATCTGGATCCAATTGGCTGAGATCTTCCGCGCCCGCATCACTGACGGCACCTGGAAACCCGGCCAAAAGATTCCTTCAGTCCGCGACCTCGCCATCGAGGCCTCCACCAACCCCAACACCGTTCAGCGTGCCCTCGCCGCCCTCGACGAGGAAGGCCTCACCGTCCCCAAACGGACCGCCGGCCGCTTCGTCGCCACTAACGACGTCGCCCTGCACGCCCTACGTAAAGCCAATGCTCAAGCCGCAGTAGACGCCTACATCGGCGCCTGCCGTGCACTTGGCGTGGAACGGGAACAGGCCCACAGCCTCATAGATGAGCGTTGGGACGCGGACACTTAAGTCCAGGAGAGACAAAAATGACCGCAAAACCTCCCTCCACCGCGCCGAGGGCCAGCTCACCTCAAGCGGGGCCCAACCCGGCGTCGACGGTGGGTGCCCAAGCCGCAAGTGCAGGCCGCAAACCCACAAGCGGTAGCGCTGCACCCGCAAGCCCCAGTACCGCAGCAGCAAGCCCCGGCCACACACCCGCAAACGCTTTAGTCCATGTGGAAAACCTGACCAAGCACTACCGCACCACCACAGCCCTGCGTGATTTCAGCCTGGATCTGCCCGCCGGACACATTGTGGGTTTAATGGGCCCAAACGGCTGCGGCAAAACCACGCTGCTAAAAATCCTGGCCGGCGTCCTAGCCGACTACAGCGGCGTCGTCGCCGTTGACGGCCACGCCCCCGGGGTAGCAACCAAAAAGATCGTCTCCTACCTGCCCGACGCGGACTTCCTCAACCCCACCTGGGACGCCAAGCAGGCCATCAGCGTCTACAGCCGTTTCTTTGCGGACTTTGACGCCAAAAAAGCCGCCTCTATGGTGGATTTCTTCGACCTGCCCACTAACCGCCCGCTTAGCGAAATGAGCAAGGGCATGGGGGAGAAGCTGCAGATCAGCCTGGTTATGTCGCGCCGCGCCCGCGTGTTTTTGCTAGACGAACCCATCAGCGGCGTCGATCCGGCCACGCGCGACGTGATCCTGGAAGGTATCCTGCGCGAATTTGACCCCCAGTCGCTGCTGATCGTCTCCACCCACCTGATCTCAGACATTGAACATTTCGTTGACTACGCCCTGTTCGTGAAGGAAGGCCGCATTCTGCTCCAGGGCGACGCCGATGACCTGCGCGCCGCCCACGCAGACAGCCTCGACGCCATTTTCCGAAAGGAGTACCGCTGATGTACAAGCAACTGCTGACATACGAAATCCGCGCCCAAGTCCGCAGCGACGTGCGCATCCTGGCCGCCCTGGTAGCGGTGGTGGCCGCATCGATCGGCGTGCGGGCTCTGGATATTCCTGGCCTGAGCACCACCACTGAGATGCTGGCCTATGCGCTTTGTGTCGCGATGCCCGTGGTGGTGGCGATTATGGGGCTGGTTGACTACTGGAAAACCCTCTACGGCCAGCGCGGCTACTTCACCATGAGCCTGCCTGCCAGTGGCGCACAGATTTTCTGGGCAAAAATTACCCGCATGGCCCTGGCCTGCCTGTCCGCTTTGCCTTTCATGGTGGGTGGGTTGGTGGCCATGGCCGCCACATCTGCCTGGACGCAGGGGCTTAGCCTGTCGCAGTACACCGCCCCGATTCGCAGCGCGCTAGCGCCTTTCTCTACGTCGGTGCTGCTGGCTTTGGTGGCGGCTCAGCTGTTTTCCTGCTTCTGCTGGGTGGTGCAATGCTGCGCAGTTATGACTATTGGGGCCCAGGGACGCTTTAACCACATGGGTTTCGCGGCGCCGCTTATTGGTTTTGTGGGGGTTTACCTGGTTGATCAGGTGCTTAGTGGGGTGGGCACGTTCTTCCTGCCGCTGTCTATAACCTTCTCTGGTCGCCTGAGCAGCGAAATTATGTGGTCCTCCTACCAGGCCACACTCGACACCGGCGCTGCCCCCACGGTCTTTGGGCTGGGTGCCTACGTGCTAATCCCGCTGTTTGCGCTGGTCATGGCGGTGTGGGCGACTCGCTCAATCGATCGGCACACCTGCCTGCGGTAACGCACTGCGCCAGGCTAAAGGCATTGTGGCAGGCTGCTGCGGCTAGGAGGCGCGGCAAGGCCTGTGTTGGCTTGGGGGTGAGTGCCCCTAGGTACTTTTCGGGCAAACGGGGGCGACGGCGTCGGTTACGTCTCTAGACACGACGGCGCCGCCCCCAGCTCGTGGAGACGGCGTCCTGGTCTGCTTTAGAGCCCTAAACTCTCTAGCTCCTATTGCGGCTAATTGTTAGTTTGTCATCCGCGTCTAACCTAGACATGAGGCCTTGGCGCCTGATCCAGGCAACCAAGGCGATAACAACGGCGATACATACGTAGACCATGTGGTTGGTTGCAGAATCGTTGGCCAGCTGCGGGCCGACTTTTTCTATAAGGCGCAAAACCAAGCTAAACATGATGTACAAGCTGCAGCCAACAATAAGCAAGAAGCTAACAATTCTGTATATGCGCTTGGAGGCTTCATACAAAACTGAGTTGAAGGTGAAGTAGACAGCCCAAGCAACCACCATGGCCATAATTGCCCAAGCAATCTTGCCGGCTAGTGAAGAGGTTAGCCAGTCGATGTGGTCACCAACGAAGGCGCCAGCTCCAATAACAATAACTAGGTAGTCAGGAGAGAACAGGATCCAGAGCGCAACTGACGTGTAATACCAGACGATAAAGCGCAGAAGCGCGAAGAATATAGTTACCTCGAAACAAATAAAAAATACCTCAAACACGTTTTTATCCTATCAGCACAGTTGGACTGACAATAAGCTTTAATAAAAGTTCTTATATTTTGACAAGAGACCACCCTGCAGAGCCTAGGAGGCCGCTTTGTCCTGCAAAGTGAGGTCCAGCTTAGCCATGGTGGACTGGCGCATGAACCAAGTGACTGCGGCGATAACTACGGCGATACCGATGTAAACCATCTGGCTGATTGAAAGGTTATTGGCTGGCTTGGGGCCGATTCCCTCAACGAAGTCCGTAACCGGCACCAGCATGATGTACAGGCTGCACGCCAAGATCACCAGGGCGCTGACAATCTTGTACAGGCGGGTGGATTTGCCATACAAAACCGAGTTGAGGATGAAATAGACAATCCCTACCAGCAGCACCGCGTCAATCGTCCAAGCGTACTGTCCAAGCTTGGCCATGCCCTGCCAAGACACGTAATCAAGGGTGTAAACCCAGGTGAGGCCCAAGAACAGCAAGTAGTCAGGCGAAAGCAGCAGCCACCACATGATGGCCTTGTAGCTTCCCATCCCAAAATAGACGAGAGCAGCTAGCCCAACTAGCGCCAGGATGATAGGTAATGCAGCCCACATATTTGTATGCTATCAGCCCGGCTGGCCAGGTAGCCTGCTTTTGCCTACAGACCTGCTGCAGGCGGTTTTACAGGACGACGGCGGTGCCGGTTGCGATTGCGGCCAGCATGCCGTTGTCTGCCCCTGCCGTGAAGTAATCTACGTGCACGCCGACGACGGCGTTCGCGCCCATCGATTGGGCCCGGGTACACATCTCGTTAACTGCGGTGCGTGAGGCGTTGGCGATTTCGTTTTCGTAGCTGCTTGCCCGGCCACCAAACATGTTGGACAGGCCAGCGGCAAAATCCTTAAACATGTTCACGCCCGCAATGGTCTCGCCAGAAACCATCCCGATGTATTGCTTAACCGGCATACCCTCAATGGTTGGGGTGGTAACTACCAGCATGATTCATTCCTTTGCTAGATAGAGAGTCTCGGCGCTTAGGCCGCTGTAGACCTTCAACCCTAGCAGCGTTCGCGGCGCCGTCGGGAAGAAAAACAAGGCCGCGCTAAACTGAGCCAAGCAGCCAAAGAAGGAGCGAATGTGGGCGCGCGGATGCGGAAAACCCTGCCAGAAGACATTGAGCAGATCATCGCCTCGGGCGATGTTGAGGCGGTGGCGCGGGCCGTCAAAAACTGCCAGGTGGGGGCATATTTGCGTACAGACGCATACAGGCCGCAGCTCATGCATTTTCCTGCCAGCCAGGAAATAACAGAGTTTTTCCTGCAGCGCGGCGAGGATATCAACAGCCTAGACCGCTACCAGTGCATCCCCATCCACTGGCGCGTTCGCGGCGGTCATAGTGAGCAGGTACCGTTCCTGATTTCGCGCGGCGGCAACATTAACGCTCGCGACTATGCAGATCGCACCGCACTGTTTGCAGCTGTGGAGCGCCTGGCCAGCGCCGACATAGAGCAACTGATCAAATTGGGGGCAGATGTGCACGCCCAGGCGAACTCTGGGCTGTACGGCAACTACACGCTCACCGAATATGCGTTAGCTGGACGGCGTCTATTTGACGCACGCAAGCTGCTAGAAGTGATCCGAGTGCTGCTGGCACACGGGGCGTGCCCTGGCGGGAAGGAGCAGGACTCGCTGCGAGGCATGGATGACCAGCGCTGCCGGCTAATCACTCATGGGCACAACGCAGACCCGGCAGTTTTTGAGGCAAACGTGGAGGCGCTAGCCCAGCTGTGCGAAATTTTCGGGGTTGAGCAGGCCGTGCCGCACCAAGCCCTGCAGGTGGGGCAGCGAGTCGAAATTGACTGCTCACTTGAGGTTGAAGACCAGTTCCGGCAGCTGTGGGAGCAGCTGGTGCCTAGCTCTGGGCCGGCGCCGTGCCTGCAAGGTGAGGCTGTCCGTATTGCGGGCCGCATTTCCCACGAGATTTACGATAATGGCGGCCTCAACTGGGGTCGCGGTTTTACTGCCCTGGCTAAGCGGTTTGGGCGGATTGTCACCTCTCAGGTGGCTTTAGCTGACGATGACGTCGCCCGGCTGGGTCAGGCCCTTGGTGGCCTGAAAACCCGCGCAGTTGCCACTAACTATGCTGAAGCGATGCAAGCCAGTGACGTGCTCACCCAGCTGGCGGTTCGCTGGGTGGGGCTCAACCCAGTTTTGGTGGCTGCAAGCGCCTAGACCAGGTACTGCGGCGTCGTCGTTAACGAGTGCAGGCCTGGAACTAGGCGCAAAGCGGCAAAGCAACCGGCGCGGATCAGTCCTCGACGCCAACAATCACGTTGGAAGCCTTGATAACTGCCACGGCTTCGGCGCCAACCTTCAGGCCTAGCTCCTCAATGGCGGCGTTGGTGATGGAAGAAGAAATTACCAGGCCAGGGGCGATTTCGATCTTGACGATACCGTTAACGGCACCCTCGGTGACCTCAACAACCTTGCCGGGGAACTGGTTGCGTGCAGACAGCTTCATTTTCTCTGCTCCTTTCGGTAAAAATATGTTCACTGCACACTATCACCGCTTTAAGCTGGGCTTAAAGTCAACTCTTGGCCGTAGGTAGGGAAGTGGGTAAGGCGGGCCGGTGCTGGGTGGGGCGAACTGCGCCAAACCGGGCAAAAATGTAGTTGTGTTGGACTGGTGCAGCACGGTTTTACAATCCTCGGTGAGTTTTAAGGGTTGTGTGTCACACTTAGCTCATGGAACGGACTGAACCGCTGAAGCTTCTGTTTGTTATCAACAACCTCTACACCCGTGGTAATGGCCTGTCCGCCTCTGCACGACGCACGATCACCCTGCTGCGCGAACGCGGCCATGACGTGCGGGTACTCAGTTCCGGCACCGCCGAGCAAGCCCAGGCCTGCAACTTCACTGCGCCGGAATTCCCCCTGCCCACCAGGCGTTTCCCGCTAGCCGACGCCATCATCTCAGCCCAGGGTTACGCCTTCGCTAAACCCAAACGTAAGGTGATTAAACAGGCTGTGGCTTGGGCCGACGTCGTCCACCTGGAGGAGCCCTTCGGTTTGCAGGCCCGCACCGCCCACGTCGCTAAACGCGTAGGCACGCCAGTGCTGGCCACCTACCACATCCACCCCGAAAACATCACCGCCACCATTCACCTAGACAGTGTCTGGCCGCTAAATGCGTTTTTGCTGGCATCTTGGCGACGACGCATCTACGCTTTGGCGCAGGTGGTGCAGTGCCCCTCGGACTCAGTACGTCAACGCCTGCAGCGATGGGGGCTGGGGGACAAGCTAGTAACCATTTCTAACGGGGTGGGCCTGACGGCGTCGAAACCAGCTGGAGGCGCAGAACCAGTGCCTGGCGCAAAGACTGAGCGCCGTGAGCCAGGCAGGCAGCAAGCCGAAGCTAAGCAAGCTCCGGTAAAAGCGCAGCCAGAGGGTGAGCAGATTTACCGGCTGCTGGTGGTGGGGCGTTTCTCGCGCGAAAAAGACCAGGCCACCATCCTCAAAGCCATGCGCCACAGCCGTTACGCCTCCCAAATCAAACTGGTTTTTGCAGGTCGCGGGCCCACAGAAAAATCCTTGCGACGCGCAGCTAACCGCCTAGTGCGCGACGGGGTGCTAAAACATGCCCCTAGCTTTAACTTTTTCGACGCCGCCGGGTTGGACGCTCAAGCTGAGCAGGCCGACCTCTACATCCACGCCGCATTCATCGAGGTGGAAGGCCTATCCTGCCTGGAAGTGCTACGCCACGGGGTGGTGCCGGTAATCGCACACTCGCCACTTACGGCCACAAGCCAATTCGCTCTAGATGCCCACAGTCGCTTCAAGGCCCGCGATCCTAAAGCCTTGGCGCGCGCCATCGACTACTGGCTTAGCGATAATGACCGCCGGCAAACTGAGGCACAAAAATACTTAAATATTGGCGCGCACTATGACATTAACGATTGTGTTAGTAGACTGGAGTTGGTTTACCGCAAACTGGCCTCTAGTAAAGCCAGTTAGCGAAGTGTGTTAAGCGGCCAAAACACTGTAGGTGCTGAGTACCGTGAAGAGTATTGAGCGCCGCGAAAGTGTGGCTATGATGAAGGAGCGTGCCCGTGGGGCAAGTAGAAACAACTCAACGCGAAGAATTAAGGGACTGGCTGGGGCGGCTATCCTATATCCTGCGCAGCAGCGATCACCTGCACCAAAAATTGGAATACGTCAGGAAGCAGTACAGGCAGCCCGACTATTGGCAGCCTTGGAAGCTAGCCCAATTTTTGGCTAACACCATTAGGTACTCTGGGTTTGCATTATTGCTGCTTTTTGCTGTGGTTTTAATCCCAGTGGTATTTATAGCTGATGGCAAACAGTTTAGCGCCGTTAAGTTACTTGGAATTGTTGCTATTCTAATTTTAATCTTACTTTATTGTGGGATATATAAGCTCGCGTATTTTGCGGCAGAGCTAGTATTGGTTAAAAAATTAAGCTCTGAAGCTCTAGAGCGGCAAGAGCGGATGCGTATTCGTGGTAAAGAATACTTAGTTCTGCCGGTGGCGATGGGGCACCTGGTGGCGTTCTTGCTGTTCTGGCTGATGTTGACGGTAGGCTCTGATAAGGAGCCCACCGTAGCTAACGAAACTCTGATGCTGGCCATCTGGCTTTTTGTAAACCTGCTGGTTGGTGCGGTAGCTAGTGTGGTAGTGTTGCCGTTGTACAACCGCAAGGTTGAGGCTCATAATGCGGCTGAAACCGCTGGCGCTGAGGCTAGAGACATCCATAACCAGCGCGTTTATGACAGCGAAAAAGAGCTGGTGGATGAGATTAACACTCTAGTTGGAGAGTTTACGGACACCTACCTGGGTAATTTCCCTGCCGCTTACCTAAGGCCCGGAGTGGTCGACTACATGTGGCAGCTAGTCACCAACCACCGCGCCTCCACGCTCCAAGAGGCAATCAACGTTTATGAAGCTGACGCACGTCAGCAGCAGCTGGCCGATCAGCAGCGCGCGATCCTCGATCGCCAAAACCAGATCCTTGCGCAGCAACAGTATGCAAATACTGTGCTAGTAACAAACATGATCATGAACCACTAAAAAGGCTATAAAAGCTTTAGGTTAAGGTTCATGCTGTGCGCGGCGTTTAGATTCCGACGCCGCCGGTTAAGTCTTGCTTCAGGCCTACGCCTGGAGCTTGAATGCCAGGTTTAGCCGCTGGCAGGGGCTGGTTTGCGCCGCCTCGCCAGTGGTAGATTATGGCGTCAGTCACTGTGAAAGTGTTGATTATAGGAAAGGAATTTGGGCATGGGGGAGTCTGAGCAGCTAACTCAGCGCGAGGAGCTCAAAAACTGGTTGGGGCGCTTGTCCTATATCTTGCATCGTAGCGATGAGCTACACGAAAATCTCAATGGCATTCGCGGGCAATATCGTTACGCCGACTATCGGCAGATCTGGAAGCGACCCCAATTTATTGCCAATACGGCCCGCTGTGTTTCGTGGGTGTTTTTGGTACTCCTTGTGGTACTTTTTATTGCGGTTGCCAAAGGAAGTCTTCTGGCGGCTATGTATATGCTTTTCACAATCGGGCCATGGACTATTGGTTTCTACATTGGCCTGCAAAAGCTTTTCCATCATGCATTCAGGAGAATCTTGGTAGCTAAGCATGATGGCTCCACTAAGGGTGTCAAAGACTACTCGCGTTTGAAAGCTTGTGAAGAGGAACACTTTGTTTCGCTGGCAATTGTCTCGCACCTGGTGCCATTCTTGCTGGCCTGGACGCTGCTCGGTTTGTTAATTTTCCTCGGGTCCAAAAACCCCACGACGCCCATGTTGATTACGGTACTGTTGTTTCTACTTGGCAACCTGGTTTTAGGTGTGCTGATCAGTGCCATTATGCTCGTGGTGCATAATGCAAAAGTTAAGCGCCACAATGCCAGCGAAGATGCGGCCACTAACTCTCGCGAAGCCCATAATGAGCAGGTTCACGAGCTTGAAAAAGCGGTAGTAGATGAGATTAACTCGCTAGTAGGTGAGTATCGGGATAACTACCAAGGTAAATTCCCGGCAGCCTATTTGCTGGCAAATGCTGTGGCCTACATGTGGCAGTTAGTTGATAACTATCGTGCCTCTACCCTGCAAGAAGTGATCAATGTTTATGAAGGCGATATGCACCGTCAACGCATTGAAAGCCAGAACCGAGCCATGCTTAACAACCAGCTACGCATGCTTAACAACCAAGAACGCATTATTGCTGAACAGCGATACACCCGCTGGGCAGTAACCAGTGAAATTGCGCGTAACCGACGCGCCTAGCTAAAAGACAACCGCAAGCTTAGTCTGCTGAGCTAGAGCGAAAGGTAAAATCACCCTATGCATCAACTAGATCCTGACGCAGCTAATCCAGTCTTGTTACAGGCTTTTGCCTGGGACTTAAACGCTGATGCCAGTCACTGGCGCCTGCTAGCTGACAACGCCCAGCTACTGGCAGACTCCGGGGTTACTGCAGCCTGGCTGCCGCCCGCCTATAAAGGACACACCGGCATAGAAGACGTCGGCTATGGGGTCTATGACCTCTATGACCTGGGCGAATTTGACCAAAAAGGCTCCATCCCCACCAAGTACGGTACCAAGGATGAGTACCTGGCCGCCGTCGACGCCCTGCACAGCGCCGGCATCTCAGTGGTGGCAGACATCGTACTTAACCACCGCATGGGCGCAGATGAGCTAGAGAACGTAAAAGCCATGCAGGTGGACCCCTATGACCGGCGTCGGATCATTGGCGGGCCTGAAGATATCCAGGTATGGACCCGTTTCACCTTCCCTGGGCGCAATGGCAAATACTCTGACTTCATCTGGGATCACACCTGTTTTAAGGCTGTGGACTGGGATGATGCACGCCAGCAAACCGGCCTGTGGCTCTTTGAAGGCAAGTCCTGGAGCCAGAACGTTGATGACGAGCTGGGTAACTACGACTACCTAATGGGCTGCGACGTGCACGTATCTGACCCTAAGGTGCATGAAGAGCTCGACACCTGGGGGCGCTGGTATGTGCAAACCACCGGCATTGACGGCCTGCGCCTAGATGCGCTTAAGCACGTGGGCGCTGACTTCTTCGCGCTATGGCTACCCAAGCTGCGCCAGCGGACCGGCAAGGCGCTGCCGGCGGTAGGGGAGTACTGGTCGCGGGATGTGAACGTGCTGCGTTCATACCTGGCTACTGTACCCTACATGAGTCTGTTTGATGTGCCTTTGCACTTTAAACTATTTTATGCATCATGCTCTAATGGTGAAGTGGATTTGGGTGCATTGTTTAATGACACTTTGGTAGCGGCGGATCCTGAGCGCGCGGTTACCTTCGTGGAAAACCATGACACTCAGCCGGGCCAGTCGCTAGAGTCGCCGGTGCAGGCTTGGTTTAAACCCTCCGCTTACGCGCTGATTTTGCTGCGTGAACAGGGGATGCCTTGCGTGTTCTGGGGTGATCTGTTTGGCACTCCCGAAACGGGGGACCTGGCTGCGGTTACTGAGCTGCCGGTTTTGATGAATATCCGCCACTTCTTGGCGTACGGCCCCCAGCACGACTACTTCGACGACGCCGACGTGGTGGGCTTTACCCGTGAAGGTGACGATTACCGCCCCGCCTCGGGTGTGGCCGTGCTGTTCTCAGATCGCCGGGCCGGCACCAAGCGCATGTATGTAGGCCGGGCACACGCCGGCTCCTACTGGACATGCATGATTGGCGAGCAAGACACTGTCCAGGTGGATGAGGAAGGTTGGGCCACTTTCCCGGTCAGTGACGGGGGCCTGAGTGTTTATGTGCCCTCCGTGGCCCGTGAGCTGCTCGATTACGGCCAGGATAAGCTCACCCGCCCGCGTAATTAAGTGCCGACGGCGCAGTGCGACGCCGCCTCTCGGTTAGGCTCTACGCCGCTCCCTGCTAGGCTCGACGGCGCACCTACTGTTGTGGGCTCGACGCCGTAAGCTCCCGTTGGCTTTCGTGGCCAGCGGGAGCTAAAACTGGGGGCTAGCTAGCCCAGTAACTTAGATCTTGACGTGCCCCGGAATCTAAAAAATCTGCAAGCAGCTCGCTGACCTGATCAAACTCGATCAAGAAGCCGTCATGGCCGTGAGCAGAGTGAATTAGGGCGTAGCTGGCGTTAGGGATCAGATCAGCCATGCGCTTGACCTGGGCGGGGAAGAAAAGACGGTCACTGTCTACCGCGATACACAGCGTTTTAGCGGTAACCGTGCGCAGCGCAGAACGCAGCCCGCCGCGTTCACGCCCCACATTGTGGCTGATCATGGTGCGACACAGGGCCACATAAGAGCCTGCATCAAAACGACGCACCAGCTTTTCGCCGTGATAATCCAGGTAAGACTCCACCGCCAGGCGTCCGCCGGTTAGCGGATCCTCAGCGTTTTGCGGCAGGCGCCCAAAACGCTCATCGAGCTCATTGGGACAACGATAGGTGGTGTGGGCGATCTGGCGGGCTAGTGCCAGCCCCGCTACCGGGCCGACGGCGTCGTCGTAATAATCCCCGCCATTCCAGTGCGGATCAAGCTGCACCGCACGAATCTGAGTGTGAGCCCAAGCTGCCTGCTCAGCGGTAGTTTGGGCACCTGAAGCAACCATCACCAGGCGCTCCACGCGCTTCGGATACATGGTGGCCCACTCGATAGCGCGGTGACCTCCGAGCGAGGCCCCCACAACCGTGTTCCAACGCTCAATCCCCAACAGATCCGCCAGGCGAGCCTCAGCGCGCACCTGATCGCGGGTGGAAATCACCGGGAAACGCGAGCCGTAAGGGGTGCCGTCCTGAGCAATAGAGGCCGGTCCAGTAGAGCCCTGACAGCCACCCAGCACGTTAATGGCAACCACAAAGTAGCGGTTAGTGTCGATAGCCAAATCCGGGCCCACCACCTGCGACCACCAACCGGCAGTAGGCTGACCAGGCTCAGTCTCGCCAATAACATGGGCGTCGCCGGTGAGGGCATGCTCAATCAAAATGGCATTGGAGCGGTCTTCGTTAAGCTCGCCCCAAGTCTCATAAGCGAGCGTAATTGCCGGCAAAATAGAGTCATTTTCGAGGCGCAAATCGCCCACATTAGCGAAGCTACGACAAGCACGTGGGTCGGTGATTTTCCAAGCGCCGGATACGGGGGCAGGCGGAAGCTGACGGTTGTGGTTCATGGGAATGCCTTCTAAATCTGGGCGCGCAGAGGCGCAAAATTACAGATGCGATAACGCTCGCCAAGGCACGCAGATGTGGCTCAGCGAGCGTTCGGCATTCGTCCCATGAGGGGTAGTAGAGGTAGGACGGCGAAACGAAGAGTAGGTAGCACAAAGCCAGGGCACATCAGCGCCTGGGTTGAGCTAGCTACTTGCGTCACAGTTATCTCCAATTACGTCCAATACCGCGTTAATTGTCTTAAGCATAACGCGAGTACGTCAAGGATGTAAGCTCACAAAGTCTGGAGGATCACTCTAGCGGCTAGCTGGCGAGTCTGTGGAGGTGGTGCTAGCAGTGGCTGAGGCAGTCTTGCGTTTGAGCAAGATGGCAACTAATGCCGCCGTAGCAAGTAGTGCAGCACTGATGCGGACAATATTGGCCATGCTAAGGCCCTGGTTGACGCTACTTGAAGTTGCTGAGCTAGCTGCTACCGGGGTTAGTGTGGGCGCGGGTGTGAAATCTATTGAGGTAGGCGTCGCAGTTACTTTAGGAAAATACTTGGCTGCGGATTCATCTAACTCTACGGTTCCACGTACTATTCCGTAAGGCATGGTGGCCATCATGGTATAACTGACAGAGTTGTCGTATACAGTTCGTCTTCTGAAATAATCATCTTCACTTATATTATCCCTTGGTAAACCAAAAGTGACAATAGACCTAAGCGGTATTTTTACGTTCATTGTTTTTGTGTAAGGGGTAAACTCAGGGTAATACTTCTTTATGAATTTTGAATAGTAAGAATTTGGCTCTTCTAGATGTAGTGAATATAGATTATTGCCTAAAGGGGTTAATTTAAATATTGGAGACTCATTTGGTTTAAAAGTGGTGGTGATTGTGCAGGTGCTTGTGTTGTATGTGCTGCTGTGTGAATATTCGGCCAGATAGTCTCTGGCTCGCTGAATGCACTTATCTTTGAGGTCATTATTGATTTTAATTGAGAGAGTTGCTTTAGTGTAACCAGTAGGAAGTAAGGTGTAGGTAAAATCTGGGTATTCTAAATATTATATGGGTGCAGTATGTTTATATGCGGCCGTGGCGGGTGCTAAGACTGTGCCTAATCCTAGTAGTGCTAGTGTCATGAGTGCACTAAATAAGCGGCGCATGAGTATCATCGTTGATTATAGAAAGTCGGCTGTAGCAGCAGTATAGCTGCTACAGCCGAGTGTTAGTTGACTGCGGTGATGTCACCAGTCAAAGAAGCTATTATCGTTGTCGTAACTGCTGTCGCTGCCACTATCGTAACTATTGTCATCGCTATAGTTGTAGTCGCCGCTGTCGCAGTCGTAACTATTGTCGTCGTTGCTACTGTCGCTGTCGTAGCTGGTATCGTCGTCGCTAATGTCGCTGTCGTAGCTGGTATCGTCGTCGCTAATGTCGTAGTAGTTGCTAACGTCATCACTGCCAGATAGCCAGTTCATGGGTGATGTATTAAATCTAGGCTGAGGTTTACCAACTGCAGCTTTTGGCTTTTGAGTCGCCGCGATCATGCCAAGCATACCTATTCCTGCTATGACTAAAATAATTACGGCAAGAGGTATAAACCTAGAATCCATATCTTGCTGTTCCTGGCTATAGCCGGAATTATCGTAAGACTGGCTACTATAACTATTATCGCTGGTCGAATCGTCGTAAGACGGATCTCCGTAGGTGTCATTGTTGGGGTCGTCGTAAGACTGATCGCTATCGTAATTGTTGTAATAGCGGTTGTAGTAATTAGAACTTCCTGAACGAGAGTTAGAACGTCCCCACCAAGAGTTACGTCGTGAAGAAGAACCAGAACCCCTGGAATTAGAGCCCCCAGAACTTGAACGACGCGAAGAAGAACCAGAACCGCTGGAACTTGAACGGCGCGAAGAAGAACCAGAGGAACTGCGTCCGCTTGAACCTCCGCTGCTGCCTCCACGACCTGCCGGAACCACATTGCGCCCCGTTGTGGATGTGCGGGAAGTTGACTGACTGCCGCTCACTGAAATACTTGAAATTGGGGTAATAGAACTGCGAGCAACGCTGGCACCAGCACTAGGAACACACAGGCATGCGGCTGCGATAGTGGCCAAAGTTAGCAAAGCATGTTTGCGAACTTGCGTATTTAATTTAGTGGTAGAAAGGGGTGGAAACATGCTCATGGCTATTCCTGAAGTAGTACTGATGTAGTTACAACTAGTTCCTAATCAGAATAACCGTTGCTCTAGAGGTAGTCATCGGGGAATTATCCCCGCCGCCGCGGTGATACTGCTTCAGACTTTAGACTGTTTCGGTTTCAGCTGCCTAAAGAGGGAATACAAAGATAACCCAGCTAAGGCAAAAAGTGCGATATTCAGGTTCTTGTCTTTTTTGTAGTCATCGTCATCAGAGTAGCTGCTGTAACTAGAGCCTACGTGGCCTGAGCTAGAGTGTCGTCGCCCAGAGTTGTGATGCGAAGAGCCTGATCTGGAGTGCCCTGAGCTGTGCCCACCACTGTGCCCACCACTGTGGCCGCCACCGTGGCCACGCGTGGGGACCCTGTTACGACCAATAGCTGTGGTCGTAACAGAAGATGACTGGCCGCCACCCACTAAGGTGCGTGAGCCAACAGCAGTGCGTGCAACGCTGGCGCCGGCGCTAGGAACACACAGGCATACAGCTGCAGCAGTGGCCAAAGCCAGCAAAGCGTGTTTGCGAAATTGCATATTTAAATTATCTGTAGATATTTTCGCTCGAAAAATTATGGCAAGGCTTCGCTCACGCCTTTAGCTACGGTACCCAATACTACTAAACCTACTAATACAGCTAATATGATTAAAGCCGTGCGCTTTGAAAATTCGATTCCTAGTCCCTCGCTGTCGTCATAGCGGTGGTAATTGTAGTAGTCGTCGTAGTCGTCATAGTAATAGTTGTTATAGTAATTGTTGCCGTAGCGGTTGTAGTAATTAGAACTGCCTGAGCGCGAGTTTGAATAACCCTGCGAGTTGGAATTACCTGAATAAGAATCAGAGTAACCCTGAGATCCTGAATTGCTTGAGTAAGGATCAGAATAGCCGCGTGAGCTGGAGCTACCAGAGTTAGACCCTGAGTACCCCTGTGAATTTGAGTTGCCGGAGTAGCCTTGTGAACTGGAGTTACCCGAGTACCCCTGGGAACTGGAGCTGCCAGAGTTGGACCCTGAATATCCACGCGAGTTGGAATTTCCAGAGTAACTACGGGAGTTAGAGCCCCTAGAGCTGGAGGTTCCAGAGCGGGAGCTGCTAGAACGTGAACTAGAGCGCCCAGAACTCGAACTACGGCGAGAAGATCCTGAACTGGAGCCCTTTGAACTGCGACGTGAAGAACTTCTAGAGCTAGAGTGTCCAGAACTAGAACTTCCAGAGCGCGAACCGCTAGAGCGGGAGCTGGAACGCCCAGAGCTGGAACTACGACGTGAAGAAGAACTAGAGGAGCTGTGACTGCTTGAACCTCCACTGCTGCCTCCACGGCGTGCCGGAGCCACGCTACGGCCAATTGCTGTGGTTAAGCTAGAACTTGACTGGCTACTGCTTACTGAGCCGCTTGAAATTGAGCTGACAGCAGTGCGTACAACGCTAGCACCAGCGCCGGGAACACACAGGCATACAGCTGCAGCAGTGGCCAAGGCCAGCAAAGCGTGTTTGCGAAGCGGCGTATTTAATTTAGCTGCAGATATGGGCAAAAATGTGCTCACGGCTGTTCCTGAGGTAGTAGTGATTTAGTTAGAGGTTGTGCCTGGCCATATAGCCAGGCACAACCTAACCGTCAGTGGCTACACGCGCGGCGGGTAATTCGGATAACCAGGCGACGGCATAACCGCCTTGGCTGCCTTGTTTTTACGCGCAATAAGAACCACGCACAACACTGCAGCAATTACCCCAATCGCAACAACGGCTATCAACACATACATGACAGTGTTGTCTTTAGTTGAAGAAGTAGACTGCACTGCGCTAGTAGTGAGTGTTGGTGTAGCAGACTCAGTTGTAACACAGCCGCCTTTAGGGGGAGGCTCTGGGGAGTCACCCCCATACACGTGAAAGTGGGTAGCAGTGGTAGCGTCTAGTTTTACACTCCCCGAAGCCTCTACGTTCGGGGTAGAGATAGTCCAGTCATATTCGATGAAGGTGTCGTTAAGGATTGAGAGCGCATAGTCATAGGTTTTGGTGTCTAGACTAGAACCTTGCGGCAGGCTTAGCTTCACATATTTAGTGGTAAGCGTGTAGTCTGGGAAATACTTTTTAGCCGTTTCCAGATACTGCACATCTAGGCTCTTAAAAGACAAAGAGTACTTATCGTCACCCAACGGAGTTAACTTAATTGCTTGCGAGTCGCTGGGCAAAATTTCCCGGGTGATGGTGCAGAAAGTCTGGTCTTGCTTCTGGCCATACTCAACTTGGAAAAGACTCGCAGTGTTAGTTTTAGTGCAGTTTTCTTTGGTTACACCAGAGCCGATCACCTGCACACCTTCTAGGGTGTAACCGTCAGGGAACAGCTTGTAAACGTAGGCGACGCTTAGCTCTGTATCTGCTGCAGATGTGGCTGGCATCAAAGCTGCACATGTGCCTAATAAGCTAAGCGCCATTAGCGCATTGAGTATACGACGCATCATTGCTCATCCTCATTGAGTTACTGCAAACAACTGTGAATGCAGTATATTCTATTAACAGCACAGGGCTGGCGGGTATTAAGTCTCAAATACTCCGCCAGCCCTGCTAGAACACTTTACTTAGTGTTCCAACCATAATCCTTGGGATCATAGTTTTGCCAACCATTATTTTGGTTGTAGTTATTGTTTTGGCCGTAACCGTTTTGTGAGTAGCCGTTTTCATTGTAACTACCCGCGTTATAGCCATCTTGGCCGTAGTTACCTTGACTGTAACCACCCTGGCCATAGCCACTAGAGGCGTAACCGTTTTGACCATCGTAACTGCCGGCGTCGTAGTTACCGGTGCCGTAATTGCCGCCGCTATAGCTGCCCTGCCCGTAGCTACCAGCGCCATAGCCGCCCTGGTCGTATCCGCCCTGGCCGTAACCGGTTTGGTCGTATCCAGTTTGGCCATAACCGGTCTGGCCGTAGTTACCCGCAGAGTAATTTCCGTCAGAGTAGTCTCCTGCCGAGTAGCCTCCGGGAGAGTAGTCTCCTGCAGAATATCCACCCGCGTTATAGGCGCCATCAGGCGAATAGCCATTAGGGTTGTAGTCGCTCGGTCCGTTGCCGTAAGGAGCGTATTGGTCCTGCTCGTAGGCGTTTTGGCGAGCACGCCAGATAAATACAAAGACGAAAATGAGCACCACTGCCAATAATGCAAACATGATCATGGCCGTGCGATCAGTCATGGTCGAGTTTGAGCTTCGGGAGCCGTGGTGATGGTAGTAGTGGTAACGCGTGCGATAGCCCGAACGATAGCCTGAACGCCTGCGAGAAGAGCGGCTTCTGCCGCCTCGGCCCCTACCGCCGCCGCGACGGGCCTGAATGTTGGAACGCCCGGTTGAATTATCGACGCGTTCGCCTACCCCGGTAGAGACCCCAGCCTCCCCGGTAGAGAGCCCAGCCTCGCTCAACCCGTTAGCAACTAGCTGGCTAGAAACTAACTGGGTTGAGCTAACTGCGGCACTTGGAGCATCAGTGAAACTGCGCGCGACAGCTGCATCTGCGCTTGGAACGCACAGACATGCGGCCGCAGCTACAGACAGTGCTAGCAGCGTGCGTTTACGTAGCGGCTTGCGGCTTTTAGCTGCAGCTGCGCGCGCATTCATATTCACTGTGAATCCTGGTTTTAGTTGTTCTGGTTGAAACTCGGGTACTGGCGAGTGGGAGCCAGACCCTCATCCTGTCCCAAACGGATAGTGGGGTAGTAGTCCTCAGCATCGCCAGAGTCGCCACCGGCTGCTGGCGCGGCGTCGTAATCCTGCGGCTGAGCAGGGGTTACCTGCGGGGGCAGGACGACGTCGTCGGCAGCTGAGCTGGAAGGAGCTGACTGGGCGGGGCTTACGGGCTGATCCGGGCTGGCGGCAGCGTACTGGCCAGCAAAGGGGCTGCCGGCCGCAGCGGACTGGGCCGAGGGGGCCGCCGCGTATCCCGCTGACGGAGCTGACGGGCTCGGGGACTGATAGCCACCCTGAGGCACGTTGTTCTGGGCGGGGCCACCCTGAGCAGCACCGGGGCCACCCTGGTAACCGCCTTGCGGGTAGCTAGGGGCTGCAGGAGCGCTAGGAGCTACCGGAGCAGAGTTGCCGGCCGGAGCGTTAGGGCCACCATAGTTAGGGCCGCCAGCAGGGCCGTTGGGAGCGCCGTAGTTGGGGCCACTTACCGGACCATTGGGTCCGCCTACAGGGCCGTTGGGAGCGCCATAGTTGGGGCCACCAGTACCCATGCCACCAGCGGGGGCGCCGGGGCCAGCAGGACCACCAAAGTTATTGGGACCATAGCCGGGGCCAGCAGGGCCACTGGGGCCAGTCGGGCCGCCAAATCCAGGGCCGTTAGGGCCAAAGCCGGTGCCGGGAGCGCCCGGGTAAGGGCCGAAGTTAGCCTGGTTGTTCTTCTTACCGTTCTTCTTGACCACCAGCACAGTGGCGATGACGCCGATAACCGCAATCACGGCTACAACAGCGGCAACGATGTAAAGCGTGGTGTTGTCGTCGTCGTCAGAGCTGGAGCTAGAGCTGCTGGAGGTCTGCGCAGTTGAGGTGGCGCTAGGCGCGGGGGTGGCACCCTTCTGATCGCTGGTAGGCGAGTCGCTGGGGGCGGGGGAAGCGGTGGAGTTGTTAGAACCGCCAGAGCCGCCGGAGTTGCCATTCAGATCGCCGATACCAAGGTCGCCGTTGCTACTGGAGCCACCGCCACCGTTGGAGCCACCGCCACTAGAACCGTTGAAGTTGACGCTACCTGAAGCTTCAGGAGTAGAAGTGTCTGTATCCCAGCCGTAGATATCAGAGCTAGAGGCATTCATTTTTTCAGCTCCATCAGCAGTAACGCTTGAGCCCTTGGGAACCCCGAGCATGGTTCCCGCTAGCGTGATATCTAAGCCGCTTTTGCCTTTTACGATGGAGTTAAGAAGGTTTGAATAGCCCTTAAACTTAAAGTCGTAAGAGCTGGAAGTCTTATTGGTGACAGTGACCCCTAGAGGCGGCAAAGTAGAACTGTAGGTCTTGTAAATTAAGCACGTAGAGCCTGAGGATTTGGGCGAAAAGTATGCTTGGTAGTCGCCGCTAGCCTGGCAATCAGATTTACTCAATGACCCAGTGTCATCGTAGATCATTATGCCCTGGTTGATGCTTCCCTTCTTGTCCATTATGGTGATGGCAATGCCATCATAACTGTCTGCCGCAGTTGCTGCAGGGGCAAGTAAGCAGGCAAGTATGAGTGCCAATACTCCTGTTAATGCTGACAATCTTGCGCGCATCTGTGTGTCCTCTTCTGTATGCCGCAGGTGCGGCTAGTAAAGCTGGGCTCGGTCTTATAGATCTCTATATAGATCGGGCCCAGCTCTATCCTAGTGTCGTAGGGCTAAAAATATCTTGAGTTTTCTTGGGGGATAACTCCCCTTAGTGGTTTGCGCCGGTCCCGTTACCAGGCCCGTAAGGTGTCGACGGCGGCTGGTTTCCGGGGTTGTAAGGGGCCTGGTTGCTTGGCGCTGAGGGGGCCGACGGCGGCTGGTAAGGCTGCTGCTGGCCTGAGTAGGGCTGGGGCCTGTAACCGCCTGGATAACCGCCCTGGGGTGCGCCAAAACCCGCGCCCCGAGGGCCTGGGCCAGTGCTGGGAGCGCCTGGGCCGGTTGAACCAAAGCCTGCGCCAGGACCACCCGGACCACCGGGGTAAGCCCCCGGGTAAGGGCCGGGATAAGTGGGGCCAGTAGGCTGCTTCTTCTTGTTTACAAGCACAATTACAGTGATTGCGCCGGCTGCTAGTACCACTACAGCAACGCCGATCCCAATGTACAAGGCAGTGTTGGAATCTGATTTGTTGCTAGCTAATGCGTTAGCAGTGGCACTAGGAGTAGCCGATTCGCTGGTGGGGCTGGGGGTGGCTGACTCAGTGGTGGGTGTGGGAGTGGGTGATTCGCTTTCAGAAGGATCACTATTCCCCGTGATGTATTGTGCTGCAGAAGCATCTAAGGTAGTGGTCCCCTTGACATAAATAGAGGTGCTTACATCATCCCACCTATAAATATCGTATTTATCATTACTATCGTTTGTTGCCTTTTCCACCCCGGATGAGAAGGTAGTACCTTTAGGCATACCAAGGCTGATGCTTGTGAAGTTTAGTGTGCGGCCAGAAAACAGACTTTCAGCTTCTGACTTGAGTGAGGAAAAAGACAGGGCAGTGAACCTAAAGGAATACTTGTTATCTCCCAGCGGAGTTAATTGAATCGATAGCGCCCCATAAAGTTTTTCTGGCTTATATTGATAACCAACCGTGCAAGTACCGTCGCTTTCATCATAAAGTGGCTGATATGTTGAGGACTTACAATCCTCAGCGGTGGCGCCTGAAACAGAGATTCCTTCTAGGAATGTGCCGTCTGATTTCATGCCGGCTATATACTCTGCCTCCAGCTCTTCTGCGGCGGCAGTGGGTGCAATCGCGCCTGTGACGGCCAGTGTTAAGAGTGCCATTAATGCTGTCAGTTTGCGACGCATAATGTTCCCTCCTCGGATGATTGATTATTTAGAGCATAGCGCATGGGGCGCCTAACTTTTTACGCCTGTGGATAGTTTGGGTCTGATCCGTAAGGCGGCTGGCCCTGGCCAGGCTGATACGGTGGCTGAGGCGCTCCAGGAGTCAGTGGTGCTCTCATACCGGGCTTACTTGCGGCAGGATAGGGGCTGTAGCTGAGGGCTGCGCTCTGCTTTTTCCTAATAATTACGACGGCGGCAATTGCGATAGCTGCAATTACTAGTGCAACAACGGTAATACCTACATACAAGCCAGTGTTGGAACCTGAATCCTTAGCCGAAGCTGCGGCACTAGTGCTCTGAGTAGGCGTAGCTGAAGTGGCAGGGGTGGGGGTTGAAGATTCTGTTGTTGCGCTGGGAGTAGGCGTGGGCGAGGAAGTACCAGCCGCTAAGTAACCTGCCACAGAAGCGTCGAGGGTGGTGGTGCCTTTCACTGACATCAACGGGCTGTATTCGGTCCAGCGATAAGCATCAGTGTCAGTGTTGTCTAATTTTGTGGCATTACCTTTGCCGTTGGTGATAACACTACCTACAGGCAGGACCAAAGTAACCCTGGTGATCTTGATGCTATCGCCTCGATACACATCGCGAGCAAGAGCATCGTAGTCGCTGACAGAAAGAGTGCTGAACTCAAACGAATAGCTAGTGCCGCCATTTGAGGTCAGCTTAAGCGTAAAAGCTTTGTTTATCCTTTCACCTTTAAAAGTCACTCCAATCAAACAAGCCTTGCCTTCAGGATCGTAAGTAGGCTTGTATTTTGTGGATTTGCAGCTTTCTTCAGTTACGCCTCTAACGGCAATGAATTCCGTGATTGTGCCGTCGCTAGAAAGCTGGGTTACATACGATCCCTCGTATTCCTGTGCGGTAGCGGTAGGTGCGATCATACCGGCGCCTGCCAGCATTAAAAGCGCCATTAAAGCTGTCAATCTACGACGCATGTTATTTCCTTCCCTGGTAGTGAGTATTTTGTTGCCTGGTTGCAGATACTTAGCTGCGTTGATAGTTGGATCCGCTGCTGTATGGCGGCCGCTCTCGACTTGTAGGACCTTGCCCGTTATGGGCTGAGCCTGGATAGGGGTGTGGAGTGTTAGGTCCACCAGGGGAGGAATATCGGGGCTTAGCAGGCTTTTTGCTCCTCTTGGAAAGCAGAATAGTTGCCATGATCCCAATCGTGGCAACTAGGCCGCCAACAATTATGGCAAGTAAGAGACTGTTGTCGTCTTGCTTAGAGGTTTTCTTGACACTCAGTGCGGTAGGAGCAGCTGAAACTGGGGGAGCTGACGAAGCCTTACCAGAGCGCTTGGTCAGGTCAGTGGTGGTATCGGCGGTAGCAGACGGAGTGCTTTGTGGACTTGCGCCAGAGTTGATCGTAGGGGCGCCATCTGCAGAGGCGGCCAGTTCCATGGTTCCTGTTACGCTAGCTGCACCGGTTTCAGTAGTGCTCCCATTCCAAGTGTAGTAAGCATATTTATTGTCTTTGCTTTCCACAGGGGAAAGTGTTTTAGTGGCGACTTTTGCCCTTAGTGGGATGGTGAGCACGGTACTAGTAACGTTAAGGTCGTTTACATTTATCTCAAGCCCGGCTGCGATTTTAATGCGCATGGAAACCGAGTTTGGTATAAACATAAAATTGATATTATTTTTTGAACCATTGGGAGTTCTTAACAGGGCTGCAAGGTATTCGTTCTCATCGTAGTATTGGTAGAACATGCATTCGTTTTTACTGCCTGATTGGCTGAAGTCAGCAGTGTAATCATCAATATCGTCGCAATTGGAGTCATTAATAGCGCCGTCAGTGCTGCTAAGAGATATTGCCTCGTAGGCAGTGCCGTCTTTTTCGAGAATGTAGATAAGTTTGGCGGTAATGCTACTCGCGGCGACAGCACTAGGTGCACATATGGCTCCAGCCATTAATGTGATAAAAGCTAGCGTGGTTGCGAGCGTACGTTTCACTGCTTCTCCTTGAGTGTGTCGCTTAGGGGGAGCTGTCTTAACCGTATCAGGCTTGGTGATCAGGTTCCTTAGGGATGCCAGTTCTGAGGACTTGGGTAGCCCTGTTGGGGTTGGTTGCCTGTGTAGCCCTGACTGTTATAAGAGCTGGAAGGTACTGAAGAGGGGCACTTAGCTGTGGGTTGCCTGCGTTTTTGCGTCAATAAAATCGTAATTACAATACCTGTCGTGGCCACTGCAGCGGTGATGCCTAGTGCAATATAAAGCGTGGTATTGGAGTCCTTGTGTTTTACGGCCAATGGGGTGGGAGTGATAGCGACTCCAGCGCTCTGGGAAGTGGTAGGACTAGAACTGCCGCTAGGGGTGTCAGTGGAGTTAGACAGAGGCATAGTTCCTATTAGGCGGATATCCGTGCGATCTTTATCCGTGTTCCAAGTGTAGTAAACATGCTTATCGCCTTTAGTTATGGTAGGAGATACTGTCTGCGTATTGGTAACGGTTGCGGTTAATGGAAGCGCAACGACAATTCTGACTACGTTTAAATCTGTTGCATCAGCGATGCTTAGAGATTTTGCGATAGTGTCTCTCATAGAATAAGTAACAGGAGTAAAGTCAAACTCAAGGTTATTGCCAGAAGTTTTCTTTATCCAGGATTTACCGTTTTGGTCTTTGCTGTACTTTTGGGTAAAAAGACACTGATTGTTACCATCTTTTTGGCGAAAGTTAGTTTTGTACTGATCAGTGTCTTTGCAGTTTGACTGATTTATGGTGTTATCGCTGCTAGAAACAATCAGGCCTTCATAAGTGTCACCATTGCTTTGAAGTACAAACATCAGTGAGGTTTCAATGCTTGTGGCAGCTGCAGTGATGGGGGCAAATAGTGTAATGGCCATTAGTATGGGAATAGCTAGTGAGATTGCTAGTGCACGTTTCATGGTTTTCTCATTGAATATTGCCATTGTGTTGGCTAGTGTCCACCCTGGTGGTGCTGCAAAGAAGACTGTGAGCTTGCGTGAGGTTGTGGCTCTGGAGTTTGCGGGAATGGGTGGCTAGCTTGCTGTGGGTGTGGACCTGAGTGGGTTTGGCCGTTATAAACCCTGGTGGAGGCTGCAAAGTAGACGGTAGGACTTGGCTCTTTACGTTTCTGCACTAGTAAAACGGTGGTTACTACGCTCGTCAGGGCCACTACCGAAACCACACCTAGTACCACGTAAAGCGCAGTATTGGAATCGCTAGGCTTGTGGCTGACAGCTAGCACAGTAGTGTTATTGCCAGATGGATTATCGCTGTTGAGTCCGTTGCCTTCCGGGGCAGGGGCGATAGATGGACTGACGGTAGTGCTAGAAAACGGTATGGTTCCCTTCAACTCTGCAGTTGAATCAACGGCTGTATTACCGTTCCAGGTGTAGTAGATGTTTTTGCTACCCTTGGCTACCTTTGGGGATAGTGTTTCCCTGGTTACAGTGGCATTTAATGGCAGTGCGGCTATCGTATAAACCACATTCAGATCATTAGTTTTCTTCAGTCCCAGAGCATCTGCAACTTCGATTAGCATAGAAACTGAAAGACTCATGAAGTTAAATTCAAGCTTGTCGTCTACGCGATGTGTGGACCAGGTATGGGCGTACTCATCCCTGTCGTAGTGTTTACGGAAAACGCATTCATTTTTACCATCTGACTGATTGAATTCCGCAGCGTATGTTTTGGTGTTTTTACAGTTGGAAAAGTTTATGGTGTTATCTTTACTGTAGACGGCAGTTACTTCCTCACTACTGCCATCGTAGTTGAGGATGAACATTAATGTGGTTTCAATGTTCCCGGAAGCTGTGGCGGCAGGGGTTGCAAGAGCTGCGGCAGCTAATGTGATGAAAGCTAGCGCTGTTGCTAGTACATGTTTCACGGCTTCCTCCTTGAATACGTTGCAAATACTAGGGGTGTTGGCCGGCCATTAAAATGGCCGGCCAACACGTTAGCCCTGGTAAGGGTCAGTTACGGTTTTGCGGGTAGTTTGGGTTAGCACCATAAGGTGGCTGCCCCGGTCCTGGCTGATTCGGTTGGGGCTGCTGCGGTCCCCGATAGCCCTGTTGTTGGGCGCCTGGGTAACCCTGTGGCTGCTGCGGTCCCCGATAGCCTTGCTGAGCCTGTGGGCCGGGGTAAGGACCGTTATAAGGCGTAGTTGGAGAAACTGGTGGGTAGAACCCGGGGGCAGGGGCAGAGCTCTTACGCTTCTTTACCAGCACAACAGTGACTACAACCCCGATTAGAGCAGCCGCAGCTGCAATGCCTAGCACCACATATAGCGTGGTGTTGGAGTCGTTAGAGTTGTGTTTTGCGGCTAATGCGGTAGCGGTAGCGCCACTAGTTGCGGCACTAGGAGTAGCTGATGCGGTAGCAGTTGAAGCTGGCTCAGGGGTGTTAGTTGTGCTGTTAGTAGGATTGCTGGTTGGGTTGCTGGTGGCGCCAGAAAGCGGCAAAGTACCTTTTAATTTTGCGCTTGAGTTAGTGGCATCAGAGCCTTCCCAGGTGTAGTAAACAAATTTGTCACTCTTATCTACAGTTGGTGACAGACTCTGATCAGTAACGGTTGCGTTCAGTGGTACTGCCGCCCCGCTAGAAATAACGTTTAGGTCGCTAAAGTCGATACCTAAAGCTTCTGAAACATCGGTGCGAATAAAAGAGGTAAGATTTAAGAAGTAAAACTTAAAAGTGCCTTCACTTTGGTAAACTATCCAATTGGCGACGTAGCTATCTTTTTCGTGATGTTTAGCGAAAATGCACTGATTTTTACCGTCCTTTTGGGTAAATTTTGAGATATAATCTTTAGTGTCTTTGCAATTTGAGGAATTGACAGTGTTCTCACTTCCGTAAACTGCGGCTAATTCATCGTTGCTGCCGTCAGCGTTGAGCGCAAATAGTAGTTTAACATCAACTTTTTCGGTGGCGGTGGCTGCCGGGGCTAACAGTGCCCCTGCCACTAGCGTGAGAAAAGCTAGTGCTATGGCAAGTAGACGTTTCATTGCTCTCTCCTTAAACAAGTAATTGCTAAAGCTTGTGGGTGGAATTCAAGTCAGTCTGGCTGTCCTTGCCAGGGTGGCTGATTGGCTCGGGCTTGCGCCTTTGAAGGGTTCGGCTGTGTAGAAGTCTGATTGTCTGTAAAGCTTCGTGGTTGGTTTGAATTGGTCTGGTAGGTCTGTGGCTGCGTGCTAGAGCTACTTCGATCATCATAGAGTGTAGCAGCAGAAAGTGGCGTATATGCAGAAGTAGAGTTTTTGCTTATCCGAGCCAATAAGAAGGTTCCTACGAGTATAACAATAGAGACTATAGCGGCGACTATTAAAAATTCATTAAGTACGCCATTAAAATCGCCAGAGTTGGATATTGATGTAGCTGCAGACTTATTGGTGCCTGGTGCAGATTTAATGGTGGGTCTGCCAGTGGTAGGCCTGTCCGCAGTGGGGCTGGTAGTGGCTGCGCTACTGGTAGTGCCACGGCTGGTTTGAGAACTAGCTGTGCTGAAAGGTGTAGGCGTGTGGCTGGGTTTGTTGGTCTGGCTGGGAGTGGAGGTAGTGGGCCTGCCAGTAGGGTCGTAAGGTGAGTATGAAAAGCTGCCTGTCAGTTCTATATCCGCGCTAGTAGCTGTAGTGTCATACCAGATGTAGTAGCTATACTTACCAACTTCCTTAGATGGCGACAAGCTTTGAGAGGTAATGGTTGCATCTGTAGGAAGCTGCACTATGGTAAACCTGACGTTTAAATCAGATTGATTAATATTTAACGTATTTACAATTCTGTCTAGTGAATAATAGAACTCGTTGAAAAACCTAAAGTTGATACTGTTGCCTTCTCGGGATACTGACCAGTTAGGGGCAGATTCACCTTTTTTGTAATATTTAATGAAGATGCATCTATTTTCTTTGCCTATGCGAGCAAACCTTACGATATCTGTTTCAGTGCCTTTGCAGTTATCGGCGTTAATGGTGTTATCGTTGCTGGAGACATTAATTAATTCTTTAATGCTACCGTCAGAGTTAAGTGTGAACCAGAGTTCAGTTTTAAAACCTTCGTCAGCCGTAGCGGCAGGAGCAAAGAGGGCTCCAGCCGCCAAGGTAATAAAGGTCAATAAGATTGTCAGTGCGCGTTTCAATGCTTGCTCCTTTAATCGCTAGAGCCCGCAGGCGGCATTTGCCAGGCTGGCTCTTCTGCGGGGTAAGCGTGGGCGACGCCGTCGGTAGAAACTAGGCGAGTCTGGTTACCTTCCGGGGTGGCTAGTTCATGGGCTAGCTGGACATTCTGATTCGGGTGCGAAAGCGTGGCTAAATCTCCCGAATCTGGCTGGCTGGGCACCCCATAACGCTGCGGATAAACCTCGTTAACCGGCTGAGCAGTGAGCGGCAGGCCAGCTGGGGCTGTGGGTGCCAGCGACGGCGTCGGGGCAATGTAGGGGCGGTAACTAAGTGCGGGGGCCGACGACGCTGAAGCCATTGCTTGCGGAAAGCCTGGTGCTCCAAGCACAGGAGCCGACTGTGCAGAGGGTATTGGCTGCGGGAAACCTGGCGCGCCGAGCACAGGGGCCGACGGCGCTGAGGGCATCTGCGGGAAACCTGGCGCCCCCAAAGGCTGGGCTAACTTAGTGCGATTACGGCGCGTTTTGGCAACTGTCAGCGCTAATGCGATGCAAGACATCAGGGCTATACCAACCGCGACAATAGCGATGGTGAGCCAAATATTGTCGTCGCTGGCGGAATCGGCGGCTAAAGGGACAGCGCTCAGGGGAGCAGTCCCAGAGGTAGCCGTCAGAGGACTGGTAGCTAAAGGAGTAGCCGCCATAGCCGGCGAGGCCACACTAAGAGTCAAGAATGGCACGGTTAATGCCATAAACACGCCAGCATGCTTAAAGCATGCAGCGATGCTGTGCATTTTTCCTCCTTGAAACTCAGTAGGCAGTGCCGGTCAACTTAGTGGGCGGCGTCGGTGTTTTAGGCCTCGCTAGCCTTAGCGCCCGCAGCTTCCTGCTTACGGCGCTTTAGCAGCAAAAAGCCCAAGCCTGCGGCGCTGGCCACCACCAGGGCGCCAACCACCCACAGGGCAGTAACTATCCCACTGTCACCCTGCTTGGCAGCGGCCACCTGCGATTTTTCAGCGCCAGCTATAGTCGCGCGGTAGTCAGTAGCCTTGGCAGAGCTGCTAGCACTGGCAGAACCGGTGGCTGAGCCACTGGCCCCCGGCGTGGGCGCCGCGCTAGTGGCGCCGGCAGTGGGCTGGGCGCCGTCGGGAGCTTTGCTTTGCGAGCCAGAGCCGTCAGCGCTACCAGAACCTCCCTGAGAACCGCCAGCCAACCAGCTTGAACCACCTGAAGTGCTAGTAGAGCTCGGGTTGCTTACGGTCGCAGTAAAGGTGTTTTGGTGGGTGGAATTGCGCCACTGCATGAAGTAGCCCTTGCCATCGCCACCGGACTGGTTCACTTTGACGCCGTCACTAGCGGAAGTAACTGTGGCATCATGCACGCTAACATTGCTGTTAATGGAGCTGACCTTAAGCGGTTTTAGAGCAACAAGCAGCGCGTCAACGCGGTTGTGACCGGTTAACTTATCGCCGTTGAGTGAATAAAACTCGTGCCCCGCCTGCGCGCCGTAGGTGGCCGTGCCTGAGCAGTAGTTATAGCCCTCATTTTCTTTAAAAACTGGGTTAATTTTTGCCTCAGTTTTCGGCATGGCGCTTTCTAGCGTGTCAGTGCAGCTTTGGGTGGTTAGCGTCTGGGTGTAATCGGCGATGCTAACCGTGTACATAATCTGCCCAGCTTTGGTAAATACTACCGACTCTTGCACTTTCGCCTCGCTAGGTGCAGCTAGTGCCGACGGCGCCAGAGTGCCGGCCCCTGTGGCCCCCGTGACCAGTAGCGCAGCAGCTACAAAACGAGTGAAAAAGCGTTTACATACGGCAGTATTCATAACTTATCTCCTAATTAGCCGCCATAAGGCTGGTTATTCCAGCCGGTGGAAGGCTGTTGGTTGGGCTCGCTATCCGCGTCATAAATTTGGGTAGCGGCAGGGTCATAGTCCTGGGTGGGTGCCTGCACCGTCTCCTGTGAGGCTGGCGAGGTGGGTGCCTGCACGGTTTCTTGTAAGGCCTGCGAGGTGGGTGCCTGCACCGTCTCCTGTGCGAGGGCCTGGGTTGAGGCCGCAGCGGTGTCTTGTGCGTAGCGCGAGGTGGGCGCCATGGTGGTTTCCTGCGCATAGCCCGGGAATACCGACTGCTCAGCGCTTTGCCCGTAGGTCTGCGCGGCGCCCTGCCCGTAGCCCTGCGACTGGCCATAGTCCTGAGGTGCCTGCCCGTAGCCCTGTTGGGCATAGCCTTGGGACTGGCCTTGCACGGCCGGTTGCCCGTAGCTTTGCGTGGGCTGCTGCCCATAGCTCGGTGCAGTCTGTTGGCCGTAGCCTTGCGTGGCCTGCTGCCCATAGCCCTGGGGTGCGGCGCCCTGTCCGTAGCCTTGGGGGGTGCTGGGGGCGTAAGGGGCCGACGCCGCCGAAGGGGCATAGCCCGACGCCGCAGACTGCGCGTAGCCAGAGGCCGCCGACTGGGCATAGCCCGTGTTCGGTGCCTGAGCGGCGCTTGGCGCAGAGTACTGCGGGGCACTTTGTCCGTAGCCCTGCCCGGCCTGCTGGCCGTAGCCCTGAGGTGCCTGGCCGTATCCCTGAGATTGGCCGTAACCGGAGGCGCCTGCTGGTGTGCCCTGACCGTAGTTCTGGGGAGCCTGGCCGTAACCGGGCTGCCCGTAGCCTTGCGTGGCCTGCTGCCCATAGCCCTGGGTCGCGGCGCCCTGCCCGTAGCCGGGTTGTCCATAGCCTTGGGGGGCGCTGGGGGCGTAAGGGGCCGACGCCGCCGAGGGAGCATAGCCTGAGGCTGCTGACTGCGCGTAGCCCGAGGCCGCCGACTGCGGATAGTTAGAAGAGGCCGCGCTCTGGGCATAACCAGAGCTGGGCGCCGACTGCGTGGGGGCCGGGGCTGCAGAAGCTGCGGATTGCGGGTAAGCCGCCGACGCCGTCGAGCCGGCATAAGCAGCCGAAGCGGCACTAACGCCCTGAGTGCCCTGGACCCCCTGAGTTCCCTGAAGTTGGCCGGAAGTATTAAGAAGCTGCCCGGACGTATTAATCTGCCCGCTAGCCATCGTGGGCACATACCCACTGGTGTTATTGGGATAAGACCCCGAAGACTTAGCGCCCTTACGGGGCTTACGCAAAACCATCACTATCAGCGCCAGCAGCGCCAACAGCACTACAATGCCTACCCCCAAGGCGGCATACAGGGCAGTGGTGTTAGAGCCATCCTCGCCCTCAGAGCCAGCAGCCGCCGCAGTTTGCGTAGGGGCAGCAGTCTCTAAAGGATTCGCATTAGAAGTGGGCGAGGCGCTAGCAGAAGGGTCGCTTGAAGGGCTCTGCGATGGGCCAGCAGTCTTATTGTCAGGCAGCAGCGAGAAAGGATCCTGCTTTTTGGTGCCATCATCCGAGGTCAAAGTGAATTCCATGGTCACCGCAGCAGAGGGGTTGCGCCAGTAAGCCATGTGCAAATTACGCTTGTTAAAAACCTCGTATTGAAGCTTGACGTTGCCCGGGGCGCTAATCACCTTGCCCTCAACGCCCACAATCAGAGCCCTAAAAGTAGCTGAAGAGATCCCCAGCGGCTTAGCGGAAACGTTGATGGTGGCCTGCGGGTCAACGGTTACAGTGGTCTTACCGTTTTGCCGTGAGAACTGCGAAGAGGCCTTATAGCTGGTGAAAGTCTGCAAAATAGAGCAGGTGGCACCCTTATCTTTTTGTTCAAACTGGGTGATAAGCGTCTTGTCCTTGGTGGTGCCCTTGAAGCTCTCACACTGAGCTTTAGTCATGTTATTGCTGGGGTCAACCACCATGATGTAGTCCTGCATCTTGTTGTTGTTTAGGACCACAAACACTTCGGCTATATACGGTTCGTCTGCTGCGCTCGCGGTGGGCCAAGCGGCTGTGGGCAGACCTAGACCGGTAACCACTAAAGCTGTTACCGCCAGGATGTGTATAGCCTTACGCCACATAATCGCCTCCAGGTATGAGTTTTCAACCAGTCTAAACGCTAATCGTTAGAGATGTCTGAAAACTAAGCCTCTGGGCTAGGCTATGACCTGTGACTTAACGGTCGCTATGGGGATAAGTCTCCCTGAAAAAAACGACTACCGGTGTAGCCAACTTTCTGCAAAAATAGGACTAAACGCCTAAGCGCTCGAAGAGGAGTTGTAATGCTTTCAAACGACCAAATCACCCTGAGCCCCAACCCGCTGGTGCGCGCCTTGGGGAAGTTACCTGCTGAGTTCACCAAAGCGGACATCATCAGCTACATCGTTGACAACGACATTCACGCCCTAGAACTGCGCTACATTGGCGGCGACGGGCGCCTAAAGGTCCTAAACTTCGCCCTCCAGTCCGTGGCCCACCTGGACCGGATCTTAACCATGGGTGAGCGCGTGGACGGCTCCTCCCTGTTTAACTTTGTTGATGCCACCTCATCAGACCTATATGTGGTGCCCCAGCTGCGTAGCGCCTTCATGAACCCCTTCGCCGCTGAGCCCACCATCGACTTTTTGTGCTACTTCTACGACGTCGCCGGTAACCCCCTGGTCAGCTCACCTCAGCACGTGCTGCGCCGCGCCCAAACCGCCCTCGAAGCAGCCACCGGCAACCGCCTACAGGCCCTAGGCGAGCTGGAGTACTACCTGTTCTCCGACGTCGAGACCCTATTCCCGGTAGAAGAGCAGCGCGGTTACCACGAAGCTGCCCCTTTCTCTAAGTTCGCCGACGTGCGCACCGAGGCCCTCAAATACTTGACCCAAATGGGTTGCGCAGTTAAATACGCCCACGCCGAGGTGGGTAACTTTGTTGCCGACGGACGCCAAATGATCCAGCAGGAAATCGAATTCCTGCCGGTAGATGCCTGCGAGGCCGCCGACCAAATGACCCTAGCCAAGTGGGTAGTGCGCGAAGTAGCCCACCGTCACGGCATTGAGGTGTCCTACTCGCCCAAGATTGCCGTCGGCCAAGCCGGCTCGGGCATGCACTTCCACACCCGCCTGGTAGACCCGCAGGGCAACAACCTATTTAGCCAGGGCGCAGGCCTAACCGATACGGCCCGCAAGGTGATCGGGGGCTACCTCACCCTGGCCGCCTCCATCACCGCCTTTGGGAATACTGTGCCCACCTCCTTCCTGCGCCTAGTGCCCCATCAGGAAGCCCCCACCGCTATCTGCTGGGGTGACCGCAACCGTTCAGTGCTGGTGCGCGTGCCGCTGGGCTGGAACAACCTTGATGACCGCATGTTCCGTGACGCCAACCCCAATGAGCCCGCAGTTGGCCAGGTCCCCAATGACCTGCAAACCGTGGAAATGCGCTCACCTGACGGCTCTGCCGCCATCCACCTGCTGCTAGCAGCAATTGTTGTGGCCGCGCGAGTGGGCCTAACCGAGCCGGGAATGCTCGAATACGCCAATGAGCGCTATGTCTCAGGGGACGCTTCTAAGCTCGAAAACCTAGAGCAGCTGCCCGCCTCCTGCTACGAATCCGCCCAGCGCCTACAGGCTCAGCGCGCCCTTTACGAGGCCGAAGGAGTTTTTCCGCCTAAGCTCATCGACGCCTGGGTGGCTTACCTTGAAGGCCTAGGTGATGAGAACTTGCGTGAAGATATCGCCACGGCACGAGTACTAGTCGAAGATTTAGTGGAAACTTATTTCCACGTCGGCTAAGGGGGTTGGGGCTTAAGTCTTATTAAGTCCCAGCAATAAAGCCAAAGCGGGGCGCTTCCAGACAAAAGGAGGCGCCCCGTCGTCGTAATCACACCATTAAAATATGAGATACCGTTTATAAAGTTGCAGCCACTCTGCTATGTTTACCTCCATTGCCGCTTTGGCAATTTAAGTAACTTTAACGGAGGTGAACATGTCCGCTTTAACTACTCCCGAGCTATCTGCAGCAGGGGAGGAGCCTGAAACTGCCGCGAGCGCATCACTAGGTGGTGACGCTAAGGTGTCTGAACACGACAACCCAGGAACTGACCTTAAGCGTGGCCTGTCCGCCCGCCACATGCAGATGATCGCTATCGGTGGCGCAATTGGAACCGGCCTGTTTGTGGCCTCCGGCGCAACCGTTTCTACCGCAGGCCCGGGCGGCGCCCTGGTGGCCTATTCGGTAATTGGTTTAATGGTGCTGTTGCTGATGCAGTCACTGGGCGAAATGACTGCGCACATGCCCGTATCTGGTTCTTTCCAGACTTACGCCACGCGTTTTATTAGCCCTTCCTTTGGTTTTGCCATGGGCTGGAACTACTGGTTTAACTGGGCCATTACAGTGGCCGCTGAGCTGGTAGCAGCCGGTATTGTGATGAGCTACTGGCTGCCCGATGTGCCCCACTGGGTGTGGGCGGCAGTGTTCTTGGCGCTGCTAACTGGTCTTAACGCGCTCTCTGCACGCGCCTATGGTGAGGGTGAATTCTGGTTTGCCACCATCAAGGTGATTACCGTGCTGGTGTTTTTGGTGGCTGGCGTGGCCATGATCCTGGGGATTATGGGCGGTAACTCGCCTGGCTTTAGTAACTGGACTAAGGGTGAGGCCCCCTTCCACGGCGGCTGGCTCTCGATTGTGTCAGTGTTTATGATCGCTGGTTTCTCTTTCCAGGGTACTGAGCTGGTTGGTGTGGCTGCGGGCGAGTCGCGTAACCCCCGCAGGGATGTGCCCCGGGCTATCAAGAGCGTGTTCTGGCGGATCATGCTGTTCTACGTGGGCGCTATTGCGGTGATTGGTTTCCTGATTCCTTACACCGACCCCAACTTGCTGCGTAACGGTGAGACTGATGTGGCTTACTCGCCTTTCACCTTGGTGTTTGAGCGGGCGGGCGTGGCCGGCGCGGCTGCGGTGATGAACGCGGTTATTTTGACTGCGATTTTGTCTGCCGGTAACTCTGGCCTGTATGCCTCTACCCGTATGCTGCACTCGATGGCCCTTGATGGTCACGCCCCCAAGCTGTTCTCCCGGGTTAACCGGCGCGGCGTGCCGATCTACGCTATGGCGGTTACGGCTGCTGTGGGCGCGGTTGGTTTCGTGACCGCTATTGTGGGTGAGGGCGCTGCCTACACTTGGCTGCTTAACGTATCTGGTCTTTCAGGCTTCATTGTGTGGCTGGGTATTTCCTGGTGCCACCTGCGTTTCCGCAGGGCCTATGTGCTGCAGGGTAATGACTTGGCGAAGCTGCCCTATAAGGCTCCGCTGTTCCCGTTCGGCCCGATGCTGGCTTTCGCTATGTGCCTGATTGTGCTGGTGGGTCAAAACTATGAGGCTCTGTTTAGGGGCCAGCTGTTCCAGATTGCTTCTAGCTACATTGGTTTGCCGGTGTTCTTGGCGATTTGGGGTATCCACAAGCTGGTTACCAAGGAGCCTAAGGTTGAGCTGGCTACCGCTGACGTCAGTGGCGTTGAGGTTGAGGTGGCTTGATAGCTTCCTGCTAGCTTTTTCCCGCCTGCGGTTTAGTCCGACGGCGTAGCGAGTGCCTGGTTGCGATTCTATGCAGCCAGGCACTCGTGTTTTTTGGCGCCCCGGGCGGCGCTTGGGCCTTCATGTTCGCGTCCTGCGTCTGCGTTCACGGTCTGCGCTTGAGCCGGCGCTCGCGGCCCCGGGACTACTCCCAGCGGGCGCAGCTTTCGCTGCGGGCAACTTCGATGGCCTTGTTGCGGTCCCAGCCATTGCTGGCGCGAAATACCAGCTTACGCGAGCTGGAGCATTGCCAGGCCGTTAAAACCACATCTGAACTGGAGCTATCTGCGTTTGAGTTGTCTGCGGCGGGGGTGGGGGGTGCCTCAGTGGGGGAGATTGTGGTCAAGTTGGGCAGGTTCAAGCCAGTGGAGGGTTCTGGGCTTGAGGACAGCGGCGTGGGTGTGGCGGTCCCTAGCGGCTTGCTGGTGGGTAGCGGTGCAGTGCTAGGTAGTGGCGTGCTGCTGGGAGTAGGGCTGGGGGTGCTTTCGGGGCTCTGGGTTTGGGGGGTGGTAACGACGACGGCGCCCGTCTGGTTTTGCTCAGAGGCTCGGTGGGCGTAAAAAAGAATGCCCCCAACCATGGCAAAGATACCCAGCACCGCGAAAGTCACCAGCGACACGCGCCAGGCTGAGCCCCAGGGCGTATACAAGCTAGCGTGGGTGTTACCAAGCGTGTTTAGCTTGCTTTCGCGCAGAGAGGTGGCCTGGGGGGCGTTGTTGTGGGAGCTGGGGTGCTGGTGGTCAATCATTGGCTTACAGCTGTCGTCGGGGTCAGATACTAAGGCAGATATTACCCCGACCTGTGGCTTAGGTTAAGAAATCACAATGTTGTGACTAGGTAACAGATTTCAACCCTAGAGCCCTGGCAACAAAAGTTATTCGTTTTCTTCACGTTGGGCGAGGATACGTTCCGCCTCTTCATCAGGCAGCGGATCACCATTGTCGTCAAGCAGGCCATTACGTTTCATGAACTGGTAACGTGAATCAATGAGACGAGGTAACGGAAACGGCAGAATATATAAGGCGCCAATAAAAAGAAAGAACAGTGCAATGAACGATAAAGGAAACCAAACGAATCCGGGGGCTCCCGCCCTCTTCAAGAGCATACTGATTCCAATTAAGGTAAACGCAATGCTCATGCAGGGACACGTCATTGCCGCCATGTTTTTGGTCATACGCTCGCGTGAAATACTTCTCCCGAATTCTGCCACCCACGAATCAGTGTAGGTCTGCACCCACCATGAATAAATGATGAGAGGGCCCATAATTATTGCTGCGATATCTTGCCACATACTATTGCCTCCTGAATAAAACATCGCTTACATAAAAGGCTAGTGTTGCGTTAGAGATTGTGGCCATCGTGATTTCTCCCCAAATACGCCTTTGGCCAATACCGTCTTAACGGTTGATAGTCTGCTGTGCGTCCTCGCGCTATGAGGGCGCCTGCTCTGGGCAAGCTGGCAGCTTAGAAAAGGGGGCGCCCGCCACGCGGCGGGCGCCCCCCTGTCTAGTTTGGTTTGGGCCAGATTCAAGTTTTGGCCGTTAAGCCAAGCAGCTTTACTGCTTTGCAGCTGTGGCTGCTTTTAGGCTGTGGCAGTTTTGCGCTTTGGGCCAAGCTTTTAGGCTAGCTCGGGCGGCAAAACATCAGTTTGGGCCGGCAGGTTAGCGATGCCCATCGGGCAGGTAATGCCATTAGGTCCGTGGTTACAGTAGCCGCCAGGGTTCTTGTGTAGATAAGCCTGGTGGTACTCCTCGGCCAGATAAAACGGCCCGCCCTGGCCAGATTCCAGCGCGGCGGCGTCGCCAATAGTGGTTTGGCAAACGCGCCCGTCACTAAGCTTGTCTAGCTCAGCCTGGAAAGCCTCGCGTAGCGCGGCTGCGGCCTGCGCCTGCTGGGGGGTGGTAACCCAAACCGCACTGCGATACTGGGTGCCCACATCATTACCATGGCGGTTAGCCTGGGTGGAGTCGTGGTTTTCAAAGAAAACCCGCAGTAGATTCTGCCCACCCACGCCCGCTACAGCCGGGTCGTAAACCACGGCCACAGTCTCCGCGTGACCAGTCTGGCCGGTGCACACTTCACGGTAGGTGGGGTTGTGGTTACCCCCACCCATATAGCCCACGGCGGTGGCTAACACCCCGGGCTGGTTCCAGAAAATACGCTCCACACCCCAAAAACAGCCGGCAGCCAGGTAAATAACCTCGGCCCCAGCAGGTAGCGGGTCGTCGGCGCGGCTAGCTAAAACCGGGTGAAGCTCTAGACGCTCCAGCAATGGTTGGCTGTGACCGGCGATAGTGGCCGGCAAGGCACCGGCGCTGGCGTCGTCGAGATAAGTACCGTCGCAGAGCGGCAACCAATTTTGCTCAGGCCCAGCTGCCCGCGTTGCAGCGGCGTAGCTCATAGCTGCTGTACAGACTTGATCTCGGCCTGCAAAACGCGGCCGTTAGGGGCCTTGTAGCTGACAGTCTCACCAGCCTTGTGGCCCATCAGCGCCTTACCTAGCGGAGCCTCGGGGGAGAAGACGCGGGCGCCGTCGGGAACATCAGCCGCAATCTCCTGGTTACCCAGCACGAAAACCTGCTCTTTACCAGCAATAATAGCGGTAATCAAGGCGCCCTTAGTGACAGTGCCATCAGAGCTAGCCTGACCCACCTCAGCGTTTTCCAGCATCCCCTCAAGCACCTTAATGCGGGTCTCGTTAAGGGCGGCCTCTTCACGGGCGGCGTGGTAGCCAGCATTCTCGCGCAGGTCACCCTCCTGGCGGGCCAGCTCAATGCGGCGAGCGATCTCCTTGCGCTCAGTGGTACGACGGCGCTCAAGCTCCTCGCTTAGACGGTCAAAAGCTTCCTGGGTCAGCCAAGTACGGTTGTCTTCACTCATATGTTTTCTCCTAACTTGCCACCTTAAAAGCCCAGTTTAGCCCAATACGGCCATGTAGCAGGCGATGCACTGACACACCCAGGCGGCCACAGTGCAGGCATGGAAAATCTCGTGAAACCCAAACCAGCGCGGCAAAGGGTCGGGTTTTTTAAGCGCATAAACCACTGCGCCAAGCGTATAAATTACGCCGCCAGCAGCAATCAAAACGACAATTGCGGCTCCACCGGCGCGGTAAAGCTCAGGAATGAACCACACGGCCACCCAGCCCAGCACCACATACAAAATCGTGAACAGCCAACGCGGCGCGGTAATCCAGCACACATTAGCCACCATGCCAATCACGGCCCCCGTCCAGATAATGCCCAGCACTAGGCGCTGATGATCGGGGGTCATTAGGGCCAAAGCCAGGGGAGTGTAGGTGCCGGCAATCAGCAGATAAATATTGGCGTGGTCAATGCGGCGCAGGAGCTGCGAAACCTTAACCGGGAAATGCCCGTTAGAGATGTGATACACCCCAGAGTTGGCAAAAAGTAGCAGTGAACAGGCTAAATACACGGCGCTGCCGATTTTTAAGGTGGTGGTAGGGGCTAAAACCGTCAGCACAATGCAGGCAGCCAAAGCCAGCGGCGCAGTAATGGCGTGAATCCAACCGCGCAGCTTGGGCTTGATTAATTTAAGGGCTTCACCGGCCGAGGCGAGTGAGTCACTAGAAAGCGAGAGTGCTTTGGCGGCTGCCATATGAACCTCCCAGTAGCTTGTTAGGAACAAAAGCTACGCTACCGTAAGTTACGCTCGCGTAGGTAGCTATTTGATAAAGCGAACACCACAAGGCGTGATTAGGCGCTACCGTATATAGCATGGCCGTAAAAGCAGATCGGCCTGTACCTGTATGCAAGGAGCTGAAAATGGCTGGCGACAACCTGCTCTATGACGTTTACGAACGCCGGTTGTTGGCGCAGCTTGATCGCTCCAAAGTTCCCGCGCACGTAGGTGTGATCCTCGACGGCAACCGCCGCTGGGCTAAATCCCTGGGGGTAGGCGCCGCCCACGGACACCGGCGCGGGGCAGATAAAATCGCCGAATTTTTAGGTTGGGCCGAAAATGCCGGGGTTGAAATCGTCACCCTCTGGCTGCTTAGTACCGATAACCTCTCGCGTGACCCGCAGGAACTAGCGCCGCTGCTAGACATTATTGCTAGCGCCGTCGAAAATCTGGCCGCTACCGGCCGCTGGCGATTGCGCATTGTGGGCAGTGTGGAGTTACTTCCCCAGCCGCTAGCCCAGCGGCTACTTGCGGCAGTAGAGTCCACCAGCGCCATTGAAGGCATGGAAGTTAATGTGGCCGTGGGCTACGGCGGGCGTGAAGAAATCGCCCAGGCGGTACGTGACGCCCTAGCTGAAGCCGCCGCCCAGGGGCGCACCCTGGAAGAAGTGGCCCGCAGCTTGTCTGTGCGCGACATTGCTGAGCACCTGTATACCAAGGGCCAGCCTGATCCAGATCTGCTGATCCGTACCTCGGGCGAGCAGCGCCTTTCAGGTTTCCTGCTGTGGCAGTCGGTGCACTCGGAATACTACTTCTGCGAGGTTAACTGGCCGGCCTTTAGGCACATTGATTTTCTGCGCGCACTGCGCGACTATGCCCACCGCGAGCGCCGCATGGGTAAGTAGATTACCGAGCCAGTTTTAGTTCTCTTTAAGCCAGTAATAGTGCTTATAGGCGGCAAAAGCCGCGCCGGCAAAGGGAAGCAAGAATATGATCAGCGTGTAAATCATGCGGTCATAAAAGCTGCGCTTACCAGCAAACAAGACATAGAGCACTGCCGCGCAGTCAACTAGGGCTAGCAGCGTCATTACGATTTGGGCAAACAATTTTGGCCTTAAATTTGTGGGGGCTGGGGGTCTTTTTGTGGGCGGTGATAGGGATTTGGGTATTTCGCGGGCTGGTTTGGACATAAGGCGGGGGTGGCTGGTGGGCCACCCCCAATCCGATTAGGTCCCTAAACGTCCTAATCGCGTTTATGCCTGAGTCTTAGCAGTTTCCGCAGCACTCGTGCTTAGCCTCTTTGGCTGCGCTCTTAGGCGCGGTTTCTTCAGCTGCGGTTTCCGGCGCGTCTGAGGTAACTGCCTCTTCGTGAGTGACAACTTCCTCTTCCTGCACTGCGGCAGCAGCGGCCTCTAGCTCAGCGCGGGTAGGCGGGTTAGCGCCCGGGCGTGAAACGGTGATGGCGGCAATCGCAATGGCGTGGGCGATTACGCGGCGCAGGGCTTCTTCGCTGATGTTGTGTAGCGCCTCACGGTTTTCGGCGCCCAGCAGGCCTTCAGTCCACAGACCGTCGATGATGCCGCCCATGAAGGAGTCGCCGGCACCTACCGTGTCTGCTACTACAGCCGGCTGGGAGGGTACCTCTAGGCGCAGGCCTGAGGAGGTTACTGCTAGGGCGCCCTCGGGGCCACGGGTAACCACCGCAATGGCCGGGCCTAGCTCCAGCCAGGAACGCAGGGTTTCTTCCTGGTCAGCGCCGCTAGTTAGCCACTCAAGGTCTTCGTCGGAGCACTTAACTACGTCTGAGGCGGCGATTAGACGCTCTACCAGCGGGCGGGCGTCACCGGGGGTGCCCATCAGCTGGGGGCGTACGTTGGGGTCGTAAGTGATGGTGGAGGTCTGGCGGTAAGCTGCCAGAACGGCCTGCACGGTTAGGCGCCCCGGCTCCATAATCGCGCCGATAGAACCAGTGTGCACCGCCAGTGGCACATTCTTGGAGGGAGCCGGCGTGGGCGGGTTCCAGTCCAGGTCAAAGCGGTAGGTGGCGGCGCCGTCGTCGCCAATAACGGCAACAGCGGTGGAGGTGGCCTCAGCCCCGTCAGAGCCCTCAACTAGGGCAACACCGTTAGATTCAAGGTGCTTGCGGACTAGCTCGCCGCGTTCGTCCTTGCCGATCCAGCACACCAGCTCGGCTTGGCGGCCTAGGCGTGCTAGCCCTAGGGCCACGTTCGCCGGGGACCCACCCGGGATTTCCTTAGTGGTAGCGTCCAAGCCGACGACGACGTCGACAAGGGCCTCACCAATGACTAATACGCGCGGTTCGCTCATTAGGGTTCCTTCAATTTGTGGCTGCAGTGCTTGAAATCAGCTCTGATCGCTTTGGGTGGCTGCTTCTAGGCGGGCTCGGGCCTGGTCTAACCAGTTTTGGCAGTGCGTGGCCAGAGCCTCACCACGTTCCCACATGGCCAAAGATTGCTCCAGAGGGGCGTCGCCGGCCTCAAGTTGGCGTACTACCTGAGCTAACTCAGCGCGGGCTTGCTCATAACTGAGCTGGTCAACTTCGGTCGGTTGGGCAGATGTGGGTGTGGTCATAGTCTGATTGTGTCATGAAGTTGCGCTTTTGGGTGGGTCTGGTCTCATTTTGGGCTAGTCGAGCCGCTTGGGGTTAGTTCCCATCACCTGTGCGATTAGCGAGCCGTGAGCCACGATGGCTTCCAGCAGGGTGCCGCGTTTGAGCTGGTCTACTTCAGTGACCACATCGCCATTAGATTGGCGTAAAACCGCGTATCCACGGTCAAGCACTGACTGGGGGCTAAGCGCGCGCAGTTTAGCTAGATCAGTGTGTAGCTGGGCTTGGCTAAGGGCCAGTTGGTGGTCTACCGCCCGGCGCATACGCTGGGTCAGTTCGCGGTCTTCTGCTTGACGCAAATTAATGACGGCGTCGGGCTGGCTTAGTACCGGGCGTGAACGCAGCTGCTCTAGGCCCTGCTGTTCACGCTCCAGGCGGGCTTGCCAGGCGGTGCGGGCGGCGCTCACGGCGGTCTCCAGGCTGGCTAGCTCCTCAAGCAGGTCGGGCACGATCCGCCGGGCGGCGTCGGTGGGGGTGGAAGCGCGAAAATCAGCCACCAGGTCCAGCAGGGGACAGTCAGTTTCGTGACCAATGGCGCTGACTAGCGGGGTGTGGCAGGCGGCAGCGGCGCGCACTAGGGCTTCGTCGCTAAAGGGAAGCAGATCCTCTACCGCCCCGCCGCCTCGGGCCACAACAATCACATCTACTTGCTCGATTTGGTCCAGCTCAGCAATGGCTCGGGACACTTCGGCGACGGCGTAGGCCCCCTGCACGGCCACCTCACGGATTTCAAAGCGGGTGGCTGGCCAACGCAGGCGGGCGTTGTTAATGACGTCGTCCTTAGCTTTAGCCTGCCGCCCACAAACCAGCCCCACCACGCGCGGCAGGAAGGGCAGCGGACGCTTACGGGAGGGATCAAATAGTCCCTCAGCAGCCAAGGCGCGGCGCAGGCGTTCAATTTGGGCCAGTAGCTGACCTAAACCAACCGGCCTGATCTCGTCGGCTACCAGCTGGAAAGAGCCGCGTTTGAGCCAGTAGGTGGGTTTAGCGTGCAGCACCACCTGACTACCTTCCTCCAACGGCGAATCCATGGCTGCCAGCACCTTGGCGTAGGTGGCCACCGTCATGGAGGCTTCAGTTTCACTGTCGCGCAAGGTCATAAACGCCATAGAGGCGCCCCGACGCGGGTTGAACTGCACCACCTGGCCGCTGACCCACACCGGCGTCATCTTGGACATGTAGGACTCCACTTTTTGCGCCAGCAACCGCAGCGGCCAAGGGTTTTCGGCAGTGGTGTCGCGGGCCAGGGCGGCCAGTTGGCGTCCGCCGCCATTGGGGGAGGCCTGGCTAGTTACGGCCTGGTTAGCTACGGCCGGGCTAGTTGCGTTGGGGGCGCCCGAATTTACGCCGACGGCGTGGGGCGGGTTACTACTTGTCACGGCTACCACTGTGCCACGAATACAGGCCAGGTACCCTGTACCTATGACCACAGCCTCGCCCAAAAAACTTCTGCTGGCAGCCCCACGCGGATACTGCGCTGGCGTTGACCGCGCCGTGGACGCCGTCGAGAAAGCCCTAGCCCACTACGGAGCCCCCATTTACGTGCGCAAAGAGATTGTGCACAACAAGTACGTGGTGGAGGCGCTCAGCCGTCGCGGAGCCATTTTTGTCAACGAAACTGATGAGGTGCCCCAGGGCGCTCGCGTAGTGTTCTCAGCCCACGGTGTGTCCCCGGCAGTGCATGAGCAGGCCGCCGCCCGCCACCTGGCCACCATTGACGCCACCTGCCCGCTGGTAACCAAAGTGCACAAGCAGGCGGTGCGTTTCGCCAAGGGCGACTATGACATCATCTTGGTGGGCCACAGCGGACACGAAGAGGTGGAAGGCACCCAAGGTGAGGCCCCCGAGCACATTCAGGTAGTTAACGGCCCTGAAGAAGTAGACCAGGTGCAGGTGCGCGACCCTGAAAAGGTAGTGTGGATTTCGCAAACCACCCTAAGCGTGGATGAAACCATGGAAACCGTGCGTCGCCTGCGTGAACGTTTCCCGGCCATGATTGACCCGCCCAGCGACGACATTTGCTACGCCACCCAAAACCGCCAGGCCGCCGTCAAGCAGATGGCTCCGCGCGCTGACGTGGTGATTGTGGTGGGTTCAGGTAACTCCTCCAACTCGGTGCGCCTAAAAGAAGTGGCCCTAGAAGCCGGCGCTAAGGCCGCCTACCGGGTGGATTACGCCAGCGAAATCGATCCCAGCTGGCTAGAGCAGGCCCAGAGCGTGGGGCTAACCTCAGGGGCGTCCGTGCCCGAAATTTTGGTGCGCGAAGTGGTGCAAAAGCTAGCGGAATACGGCTTCACCGACGTCGAGGAACTACGCACGGCCACAGAAAACATTGCTTTCTCGCTGCCCAAGAACCTGCGTGCGGATCTAAAAGCCGCCGAAGTTAACGGCGAGGGTGAGCCGCGCCCCCTTCACGCCCGCCGCGAACCGGCCCCTGACCACACCTGTTAGCGTAACTTTAGGGGCCCTTAAACCCCTAGACTTACCTTCATGAAGCGTCACTATCACAACGGCATTAAAACTTTTTGGCTGCTGTGCCTAATGTGGGCGATTTTGATCGCCTTCGGTTACGTATTGGCGCGAGCATCGGGATATTTCATCTTCATGCCGCTGTTCGCGCTGATCGCCGTGGGCCAGACTGCCTACAGCTACTGGAACAGCGACAAGCTGGCCATCCGCTCTATGGATGCCTACGAGGTGACGCCCCAGCAGGCCCCGGAGCTGTATGAGATTGTGCAGGAGCTGTCCTCAATTGCAGGCCAGCCCATGCCGCGCATCTACATTGCCCCCACCATGAGCCCTAACGCTTTTGCTACCGGGCGCAACCCCCAGCACGCGGCGGTGTGCTGCACTGAGGGTATTTTGAACCTGCTTGACCGCCGTGAGCTGCGTGGAGTGCTGGGGCATGAGCTCAGCCACGTGTACAACCGTGATATTCTCACCGGCTCAATTGCCGCCGGTATGGCGGGGATTATTTCCTCGGTGGGCACCATGTTCATGTACTTTGGCACTAGCTCGCGCAGCCGTAATGAGCGCGACAATGGGGCGGTAGCAATGGGCTTGGTAATGGCGATTGTGGCACCGCTGGCGGCTGGTTTAGTGCGCTTGGCGGTTTCTCGTACACGTGAGTACGACGCCGACGAGGACGGCGCCTCGCTCACCGGTGACCCGCTGGCTTTGGCTAGCGCGCTTAAGAAGCTTTCGGGCGGTGTGCCCAACTACCCCATGCCGCGTGAGCCGCAGGTGGAGAACCTGTCGGCCATGATGATCGCTAACCCCTTTGGGAATCTGGGGCAGGCTATGAGCACCCACCCGCCCATGGATAAGCGCATTGCGCGCCTAGAGCACATGGCTGGTTACTGACGGTTGCGCCTGGGGGAGGAGCCCGGGCCGCGCAAACAGCCCAAAAGTAGGCCCTGGCTTCTCCTTAAGAGAGTGCCAGGGCCTTTTACTATGCCGGGGCCTAGGGCTGGGGCTTACTACGTGGCCCTTACGACCATGGCTGCGCCGTCGGCAGCGCCCCGCGTCAGGGGCCTTAGCGCTGGGGCTTAGCGGTAGTTGGTGAACTGTAGGGCGGCGTCGATGTCCAGTTCCTTAAGCATGGCGATTACCGCCTGCAGGTCATCGCGGGACTTGGAGGACACGCGCACCTCATCGCCCTGGATCAGGGCCTTGACACCCTTGGGGAAGGACTCGCGGATGGCCTTGGTGATCTTCTTGGCGTTTTCCTGGCTCAGTCCCTCACGTAGCGGGCAAACCAGCTTGTAGAGCTTGCCTGAGGCCTTGGGCTCCTTGTCGCCCAGGTCCAGGACCTTTAGCGAAACCCCGCGCCTGAACAGCTTGGATTCAAGTACGTCTAGGGCGGCCAGCACGCGCTCGGCAGAGTTGGCGGTGACGGTGATGGTCTCGCCGGCTAACTCGATGGAGGCGTCAACCCCACGGAAGTCATAGCGCTGGCTGATCTCTTTGCTGGCCTGGTTGACGGCATTGTCAACCTCCTGGCGGTCATATTTGGAGACGACGTCGAACGAGGAATCTGCTGCCATGGTGTGCCTTTCTTAGGTTTGAGCTGGGCATATAAGTCTATGTGAAAGCGGGTTTAGCCGCATGATTACAGCCATTATAGCCAGTGTGACCAGGCTCCCACTAAGATAAGTTGGCATTTGGGGGTGCAATCTTGCTAATCTTTCACGGCACCCAAACGGCAGGCATGCTTGCCCAGCGGAATGCAATTGGCAGGTTTCCCGAGCGGCCAAAGGGAACTGACTGTAAATCAGTCGCAGTATGCTTCGGGGGTTCGAATCCCTCACCTGCCACGGTAAGGCACTTCGGTGCCAAGCCAAGTTCGAAAGAACGTCGTAGTGATTGAGATCACACGGAACGGACTTGCGAAAGCAAAAAAGTTCCTTATAAGATTTCGGTCGTTGCCCCGATAGCTCAGTAGGCAGAGCGTCTCCATGGTAAGGAGAAGGTCAAGGGTTCGATTCCCTTTCGGGGC
>ERZ773203.56-NODE-56-length-59894-cov-11.705209_pt1 | contig 59894 bp, 70 predicted proteins | sample MGYA00580529_ERZ773203 | MGnify/ENA primary metagenome ERZ773203 (study PRJEB29015, sample SAMEA2738176) | human oral metagenome | biome: human oral; feature: human-associated habitat; material: saliva | place: China | collected 2177 ... | reverse complement strand
GCGCAGACCGAAGTCACGCGCTCCCTAAAAAACTCAAACACATTATACAGGAGGACAAGCTAAATGGCAAAACTACAAGGCGATTTTAGAAAATTTATGAATAAAAACTACTTAGGCTCATGGGACATCCCAGACGGTGACGACCTAATTGCGACAATTGATCACGTTGAGCAAGAACAGGTTGAGAATGCGAAGGGTAAAGAACTGAAGTTAACTATTCACTTCACCGACAGAGGGCTCAAACCTATGATACTCAACTCTACCAACTCACAGCGAATCAGTAAGGTTGCTGGAACAACTAGAGTTGAGAAGTGGAGCGGAATCAGAATCGCAATCTACACCGAGAAGGTTAACGCATTCGGAACGACAACTGACGCACTTCGAATCAGAGACTATGCACCTAAGAGCAAGGAACTATTCTGCAACGAGTGCGGTGCGGAGATTGTCGGCTCGGGCAAGTACACAGCTAAAGCGATTGCGGAAAGAGCCAAGGTGAAATATGGCGAATACCTCTGCATGGATTGTGCAATGGCAAGAGCGGAGAAGAGCACCGAACCAGAATATACCGAACCTATACAGGAAGAACAGACCGAGGAGGTATAGGGCATGGAGCTAGCAAGAGAGCAGTTTACAGAAGGCTACGAGCAGGGCATGGCAGACGCAATGACGATCGCCAAGAATCACCCGGAGGCATTCGGCTCGATGTTCGCAGCCTCTACATGGAGGCACTGTAAGGAGCAACAGCCGACACTTACAGGTTATTACCTAGCGCAGACCGAACGAGACGGAATACGCAACATCCGAATCGCTATGTACAACGCAGAGGCGGAGAGGTGGCTCGCTCAAGATGTAAAACATTGGGCGTATTTGCACCTATATAACGGAGAGGAGGACAGCAATGGAGCTGAATAATTCGAACTATTTTAGCCAAGAGGCACAGTTGGAGTACTTCTCAGTATCACAGTTCAAAAGCTTTGAGAAGTGCGAAACTAATGCACTAGCTGAACTACAGGGCAAGACGGAACGAGCGCAGACTACTGCGCTACTCGTCGGCTCGTATGTAGATGCATATTTCGAGGGTGCACTTGAAACCTTTAAGGAAGAACACCCAGAACTACTAAAAAGAGATGGAACACTCAAGTCGGACTATGTAAGGGCCGAGGAGATTATTAACCGAATCGAAAGCGACCCGCTCATGATGAAGTACCTAGAGGGTGACAAGCAAGTCATTAAGACAGCGAGTCTGTTCGGATACGATTGGAAAATCAAGATGGACGCATATGTTCCAGATGAGCGAATTGTCGACCTCAAAATCGTTAAAGACTTCGAGCCTATATATGACCCTCGGCTCGGAATGAAAGTGCCCTGGATTCAGTTCTGGGGATACGACCTACAGGGAGCAATCTATCAGAGAGTTGAGCAGATTGCGACAGGGCGAACCGAACCGCTACCGTTCTATATCGTAGCGGCAACGAAAGAGCCTACACCAGATATCGCAGTAATTCACATACCACAGCACATGTTAGATGCAGCACTTAAAGCTCATGGAGTCGACGCGAAAATAGACCGATACGCATTAATTAAGTACGGCGATATTGAGCCAGACAGATGCGAGAGCTGTGATTATTGTAAGGCGACAAAAGTGTTAACGGCACCTACAGAGTACGAAATATATGAGGAGGATAACTAATGAATGTAATTGCGATAAAAGGAAGATTGACGAGAGACCCAGAGCTCTCGTCGTTCAAGAACAGTAACGGAGATAACAGGGCAGTTTGTCGATTCTCTGTTGCAGTAAATCGAGATTATGGAGACGATGCGGACTTCTTCAACTGTTCAATCTTCGGAAAAAGAGCCGAGGTAATCGATAAGTACTTCGCTAAAGGTTCTGAAATCGTATGCCAAGGAAGAATGGAACAGAACAAGTATAAGGACAAAGACGGTAATGATCGCACAACTTGGAATCTGATTGTAAGTAGCTTCGACTTCTGCGGAAAGAAATCCGATAACGGTAGCAATGAACCTAGGGCGGACGGATTCGAGCAGATAGAGGAAGACGTTCCATTTTAAGGAGGAGTAATAAAATGAACCCATTACTCAAGTATCCAGGAGCGAAGAATAGGTTAACTCCTTGGATAGTGAGCCATATACCACCGCACAAGGTGTATTGCGAACCATTTCTAGGCAGTGGAGCGGTATTTCTAAATAAAGAACCATCATATAACGAAATCCTGAACGACCTCGACGATGATATCTATAACTTTTTCAAGGTAGTACGGGAGCAATCAGAAGAACTCTGCAGATTGATAGAGGCTACACCATACTCACGAAATGAGTACTCGAACGCATTTAATGACGAATCTATATCAGATTTGGAAAAAGCACGCAGGTTTGCAGTGAAATGTTGGCAAGGTTTTGGGTGTGGAAACATCTATAAAACAGGCTACAGGCGAGGTATAGGCGATACAAGTCCGAATCCCGCTAAAGCATGGGCGAAACTTCCCGAAACAGTACAATTTGCGACTGAGCGATTAAAAAATGCGCAGATAGAGCATGTTGACGCTTTGAAATTAATCAAGGACATGCACGGAGAGAACATATTTATATACATAGACCCTCCGTACATGAAAGATACACGAAAGAAAAAGAAACAATATACCCACGAAATGACAGATGAGCAGCACATGAAACTGTTGCAAATTGTAAAAGAAAGTGACTGTAAGATTATGATTTCCGCGTACGAAAACGAACTGTATAACGAGTGTTTAAAAGGGTGGAGAAAAGAATATAAAAGCACAACATCTGAATGTTCAAGAAAGCGGATGGAAGTTATATACATGAACTATTAAGGAGCGAACAATGGACGAAAGAAAATTTATAAAGAAGTGCAAAGAGCTTGTAAGAAACTACTACAACGATAGAGCGGAATCAACCGACAAGAACGGCAAAATCACAACAGAAGATGTATTCGTTGTTTGGTTCTGTAAAACCTTGCAAAACTCAAAGGCTTTACTTAGTACCAACGTATCAGACGGTATGTACTACGAGGTCACATACAACGGAGACAAGAACGAGTGCTATCTTGATGCTTACAAGAAGTGGCAGAACGTTCTTATCGAAATGTAGTAAAGGGGGTGCGGAGCAATGAAAGCATATGACAAAATTCCAGAGTGGAACGAATTAATATTTAGAGAGCTAACACCTTTGATAGAGGAAGAAAAAGAATGTGCCAATTGGTCGTACATGGTCGAGAATCTACCAGAATACGGAGAAGAGGTGCTAGTAACCGATGGAAAAAGCGTGTGGATAGACTCCTTTGATGAAGATGATCATGTATACCTTCCTGGCACAGATGGCGAGATTGACGGCGTGGCCGCATGGATGCCACTACCGAATCCATATACAGGAGAATAAAAATGTATTTACTAATCGATAGCCGCGAAAAATCGAAGGCAATCAGTGGCATACTGAACCATTTCGTAAAAAATAACGTCAAGTACGACGTTACGAAGCTCTACTTCGGCGATTATATGGACTATGCAAAACCGAATCGAGTTATAGACCGTAAGCACAACATTTCTGAATTAGCCATGAACTGCACACGTGATCACAAGCGATTCAAAAGGGAGCTAGAACGAGTTAAGGCGACAGGTAGCGAACTAATCCTACTAGTTGAACAGAACAGTTACAAGGACGGAGAGAAGACAATCAGAGTCGAGACTATAGAAGACTTAATGCTCTGGACAGCACCTAGAGGAGTAGTCAGAGGCGAGCAAGTGTATAGAGTTCTCGTGTCGTGGTGCCACAAATACCCACTACGCGTAGAGTTCTGCCACAAGAGGAGCACAGGGCAGAGGATTTTAGAATTATTGGAGGAACAAGATGAGTAAGGCAAGATTAGCGGAACTTGTAAAAAACCGAATAGACTTGCAGTCCGTTATGGAGCATTACGGGACACACTTCAATCATACAGGCAGTGCGCTCTGCCCGTTCCATTCCGATAATCACCCTTCGCTCACAATCAAGAACGAGCGATACAAGTGTTGGGCATGCGGTGCGAGTGGCGACATATTCGATTTTGTTCAGAACCTATACGGAGATACCTTTACCGAGGCGATAGAGCGAATCAATAAGGATTTAGGACTGGGAGTTAATACTAATCTAAAATCACCGAAGAACAACAAGGCTATAACCACCGCACAGCGCCATAAATCGGCTCGTGACGAACTAAAAGCGACTCGTAGGGCAAAAGTACTAGAGTTGACAGAAAAGCACCGTATAGCCTTTAAAAACGGTGATTACGAAGAGGCAAACCGACTCGAGGAAATCCTAGACGATATAGTCGCATACGAGGACGAACTAGCTCGGAACAGAAGACAGCACAAGGAAGTACGCAATGAATAACAACGAAATAACGACGACCTTCTCGCTGTCCGACTTTGCGGACGGAACTGTGTTCGAAGAGTTAGGACTCAGAGAGAGAACGGTTAGCGAAAGAGAGGTGCTGCTAGTTCAGCTCAAACAAGAGGCGAAATCACTAGGGCTCGGAGCGAAAGCATTTAATGCAATAGTATCTGACTACTTACGAGGTGAGGCGGTATCGAGTGTAGGCTCAATTGCTGGATTCAACATGCCGACTAGATGGGTATTAACTAGCACAGGTGAAATTCAGAAGACCACTATGGAGCTTGCATGCAGTCACCCGATATACATATCAAAGAGATTTATTGACTGTCTTACAGGCGAAATAAAGCTCGAAATAACGTATTCCAGAGATTCAGAACTAGAGCGACTACAATCCTTTATCGTTCCGAAATCAAGGATAACATCATCGCAGAGCATTGTTGCCCTAGCGAATAAAGGTGTATCGGTATCGAGTACCAACGCAGCACTGTTAGTCAATTATCTACAAGACTTTGAGGATACCAATTACGACCAGATTGCTGAAATCAAGAGCATCAACCGTTTCGGTTGGATTGGCAACGACTTCTCCCCTTATGTGGACGGAATCGAATTCGACGCAGACGACAATTACCCAGAGCTAGAGCAATGCGTAATGAGACCGAATGGAACTATAGAGGGATGGAAGGAGATTGTTAAGACTGTTAGAAAGTCTAATAAGATAGCCCCTAAGGTCGCTCTAGCTGCCTCGTTCGCATCAGTTTTAATCGAACCACTCGACGCACTACCGTTCTTCGTTCACTTCTGGGGCGCATCTGGAGGCGGTAAGACTGTATCGCTAATGATAGCTGCGTCAGTATGGGGTAAACCTGATGTCGGATCATACATTAAGACGTTCAACTCGACTAAAGTTGCACAGGAGATCCTCGCATCTACCCTATATAGTATGCCTGTTATCTGCGACGAATTACAGATAAAGGCGGGAGCGAGTGACAACTTCGACGGATTGATTTACGAACTGTGCGAAGGTTCCGGAAAAAGTCGCTCTAACAAACAACTAGGAATTCAAGCCTCTAGGAACTGGCGAAACTGCTTTATTTCGAGCGGAGAGCAACCAATTACAGGCGAACTGAGTGGAGGCGGTGCGAAGAACCGTGTTTTCGAAATCGAGTGCCATGATGACCTCTTCAGTGACCCAATGAAGATAGTTGAGGCAGTCAAGTCGAACTATGGACATGCGGGGCGAGAGTTCGTAGAGGCACTAGACAGCAAGACACGCAAGAAGATTAAGTCGGCTCAGCAATCGGTATTTGCTGAATATAGCGAAAAGGGATTTACGGACAAACAAGCCCTAGCAGCGTCGATAGTGGTTGTGGCTGAGGCATTCTACAGCACAATAATTCTGAACGAACCGCCGAGCTTTGACGCAGAGGACCTAGAACCTTATATCGCAACACATGACGACGTATCGCAAGACTTAAGGGCTGTTGAGTGGCTAAAGGGGTGGATAGTTAAGAATTGGAACAAGTTCGATGAGGATGCACCCGAGATTTACGGGTTAGCAAACACCAGCGAAACGGTAGATATTGTTGCTCCTGTACTAAGGGAACATTGTCAAAAGGCAGGTATTAACTACAAAAAATTAGTATCTTATCTGGATAGACTTAAAGTTCTTGATACGAACAAAGGCAGAAAAGATAAACGAGTTCGCATTGGGGCAACCTCTCCTAGGTGTATATCGGTTAAAAAATCATTTTTACGCAAAGAAGAAGATGAGTAACTTGTTCCCAATGTTCCCAAAAAGTTCCCAATTTTTAAAACTGTTTTGGGAACAACAAAAACGTTGATATTTCAATAGTTATAAGTAATAAATATATACTTGTTCCCAATGTTCCCAAAAATATCTACACACTTATAGGCTATATAAAAAAACATTAAAAATATATACGTATATATGTGTAGTCAAAAAAAGTTGGGAACAAAGGGAAAGTTGGGAACACCCTTGATATTACTGGGGCATAGCAAAAAAGCGACTGGGAACAACCGTGGAACAACTGGGAACAAACTAGATGAAAAAACAAATTAAGCAATATATTTTGTAACAAATAATAAATTAAGGAGGCGACATGCTGATAAAACTAATAGCCTTAATGCTGCTAGGTGTAATTGCCCTGGTGCAGCACTATAGGGGCAACATAATAGCGGCTAACTGGCTGTACCTGGTGTTCGATATCGGGGCGATATACCTGATCATCATCCCGCTACTGGATTTATTCATCGGGCACAGGCAAGGGATGTACATAGCAGCAACAATACTACTGGCGATAGTGATTATTACGGATATGGAGGTGCAGAATGGCTAAATGGATATTAAGTGCAGAGTCCTACGGGGCGTTTAAGCACACAAAAGAATATATTCCTGTTCCGAATCCGTACGGGGTAACAGTGATTACGGAGCGCCAGGCAATCAGAGTAATTAGCGGTTGTCGTTGGGCGACTAGAGGGCATTACGTATACGCAAGGGAACGAGAGACGGTGCGATTCGACACACTGCGAGAGGCTCAGCGATATGCAGAGCATTTAGGAGGTAATTAGGTATGATTAATGACGAATTGAGAGTAATAGCGAACTTCTACATGGCGGAGAACCAGTACGCGAAGTTACAGGAAGAACTAGGAGAACTGAACGAGGCTATAGAGGAAGACGACCTCGAACACATTGCAGAAGAGATCGCAGACGTAGAGATTATGCTCGAACAGATTAAGTATTTGAGCAACTTGTATGAAACTGTCAAATTGCAGAAGGACTACAAGATAACAAGGCAGCTACAGAGAGTTCGCAAAGAGGCACTAGCAAAGAGCACTACTACAGGATTACCGTCATACGAGAAAGCGGCCGCAGAGTCACTAGGATTATTAGAGGATAGGGCGAGAACCAAGGCTACCGAGGCAAAGCAGAAGGACGAGAGAGTCGACAAGCCTAGCCACTACGTAGAGGCTGTGCGTTAAAGTATCTGCTGAGAGCGGATAAGAAGAACGGACTAGAGGACCTTAAAAAAGCTAGAGTGTATCTGAATTGGGAGATTGATTATGGATGTGATGACTAGGAGATTTTTATGAGGGATTATCAACGAACAAGAAACAACAAATATGTTTTACCGCAAACTGTCTATTTACAAACTATATATAAGATAAGGGATTATGATAGAATGGTGTTGGAATTAGAGCGAGCGTTAGAGTCTAGCCCAGAGCCTTCGGACGGAATGCCTAAAGGGAGTGGAGTGAGCAATCCTACAGAAAGAGCCGTCATAAAGCGGTCAAAGTACCTTAATGATGTTGCGGTGATAGATAAGTGTTTTGATGCTGTGCCTAATGAATATAAAAAAGGTGTGTGGAATAACATTGTATTTCGCGAAAGGTTTCCAGATGATGCAGCGAGAAGTACCTACGGCAATTACAAAGCTTTATTTGTTTTCGAGGTTGCGAAAGAATTGTGTTTGATCTAAGAAAAGGGAAAGATATGTCAAAATCAGAAATATATGCAAAACGTGATGGGATTGCGATTACTACAGAGATGAGAGGATATGCTGGGAGATATTGCGAACGCCCAGTATATTTAGTGCCTTGTCAAAAGTGCGGTACTAAGTTGCGAAAGGTTACGTATAATCCTAGCAAAGAATATTTATGTGATTACTGCAAGCTTGAAAAAAAGCGCAAAGAGGAGGCGATAGAACAAGAAATTTGGGATTTGATAAAAACGCCAAAAGAGCAAACTTTTGATAAGGCTGTTGCAAAACTTTATAAACAAGTTAAGAATTTTGACTCTTATAAAGAGGCGATTGAAATTGCAAAAAAGAGAACTGAGCGGTACGACAGTATACCAGAGGTGTTGGTGGCGATTGAATTAATCAAACTAGGATATTCGATAATTCCACAACAAAAAGTTGGTCGATACAGAGTCGATTTTGCAATCCCCGCAGAAAAGTTGATTATTGAAGTTGATGGAGGCTTATATCATCCTAATGGACCTAAAGCAGGTAGAGATGGAGACATACAATTGAGTTTGGGGCTAGATTGGAAAATTTTGCATATACCCGCTGAATGGATCTCAAATCACATAAAAATGTTAAAAAAAGTCATTATTGCAGGAACTTCGGACAACAGGGAAAAATAAGTATGATATTATATAGAATGAAAAGAGTATATGATATACTCAAGCAAAGCTAGAGCGGGGGAGGATAGCCCTCGCGGCACTGCTTGAACAAATCCAATTAAAGCCAAACTTAATAAGGTGTTGCCCGGTACCGCTTGGTGTCGGGTTTTCTTTTGTTGAAGAAAAATGTTTAAAAATTATATATTTGTGGTACAATCTTATTATGGAGAAGGGATGTTTTGTTTTTTGAAGTTTTGAAAAACCGTAGCATAACAAAAGATTATGTAAAAGGAGGCAGAATATGATTACAGCATTGAATGTTGCAAATACTATTTTGTTTGCGGGCTCTAAGGATAAGATAGATATTTCCCCTATGAAACTCCAAAAGCTAATATATATATTATATAAAGAGTACTTAAAAAAGACGAATAAGAAACTTTTTAATGACAAATTTTGTGTCTGGAGATATGGTCCTGTAATCACAGAAGTATACATGGCTTTTAAAGAATATGGTTCGAAGCCCATAACAGATTTTTATTATAGCGATGATAAAATAGTCTCTGTGGCTATAAATCCTGGAACAGAGATTTATGATGTCTTTAATCGTGTTTGGCGTTTGTATAAAGAGTGTGACGGCATTTCTTTATCTCTAATGACACATAAAGAGGATACGGCGTGGTTTAAAGCGAAGCAAGAACATCAATACGTCTTAAGAGATGAAGACATCCTTAGAGAGGAGTCATATGAAAAGTACCTTAACTAAAGAAAAAAAGGACGATCTCGAGGTCGCTTTAGAGGAAATCGACGAACCAATATATTGTGATGGGAACCCCGCAGGGTATGAAAGTTCATCTGTATCTTATGATAATTCACTTGAGACAAAGAGTTATAAGGTGAGAAAAGACTTTTTTACCACGATGAAAGGGCATAATCTTTTGGGATGGTGTATATTTTTATTATTTACAATCTATATTTTAGAAAAAATATTCCCTGGACGAGGTTCTGGAGTAGCGGAAAAAATAATCGAGATTTTAAAATTGCTAACGTTTTCTTTAACGGGGTACTTGTTTGGTAAACAAACGGAAGATTTGTAGCAGATTAAATAAACTAAGAGTCCTTCGGGGCTCTTTTTTAATACTTACAAAACGACGAAAGGAGTGTAGAGAGGCGTTGGCAAAGGAAAAGTACGAACTAGCTGAACAAGATTATACGTCCGGCATGAAGTATAAAGATATTGCCGATAAGTATGGAGTCAGCCTCAACACAGTTAAGTCGTGGAAGAAGAGATATAACTGGAACCGTAAAGGGTGCACACAAAAAAAGAAAAAGGGTGCACACAAAAACTCTATAGCTCAATTAGGCAACAAGAACGCCACGGGACCGCCGGGCAATAAGAATGCTGAAAAGTACGGATTCTTTTCGAAGTATCTTCCTGAAGAAACACTCGACATCGTACAGGCAGTTGAAAAGGCTAATCCACTTGACCTATTGTGGCATCAGATACAGATTGCTTATGCTGCCATTATCAGGGCGCAGAGGATTGCGTATGTAAAAGATAAAGATGATAAGACAATTGAACGAGTCGAGGAGAGAGATGGCACTGTTTACGGTGAAAAGTGGGAAGTGCAACAGGCATGGGATAAGCAGAATAACTTCCTCAAGGCGCAAGCAAGGGCACAGGGCGAGTTACGAAGCTTAATCAAGCAGTATGACGAGATGCTACACCGTGACTGGGATATGGCAACGGAGGAGCAGAAGTCACGCATAGATCTAATTAAGGCTCAGACAGCTAAAGCAAAAGGAGACGATGGTGCAGATACTTACCAAGACGACGGATTTATCGATGCTCTTAAGAGAGAGGTGTCTGACGTATGGGAAGACTAGCGCAGGTATTTAGGTTTCAACCGTTTAGCAGGAAGCAGAAACAGGTGCTTACGTGGTGGCTCCCAGAGTCACCGGTGCAGGATAAGAACGGCATTATTGCGGACGGGGCTATCCGTTCGGGGAAGACCGTATCGATGGCATTGTCGTACGTCATTTGGTCAATGACGACATTCGATGGCGAGAACTTCGGTATGGCAGGCAAAACTATCGGGGCTTTTAGGCGAAACGTTTTAAAGCCTCTTAAGTTGATGCTCTTTGCTAGGGGCTATAGGTTTAAAGACCATAGAGCCGACAACCTACTTGAAGTAAGTCGCAACGGTGTAACGAACTATTATTACATCTTCGGAGGCAAGGACGAACGCTCACAAGACCTTGTACAGGGTATTACGTTAGCTGGGTTCTTCTTCGATGAAGTTGCACTTATGCCTGAGTCTTTTGTTAACCAGGCAACGGCTAGATGCTCGGTAGAGGGGTCAAAGTGGTGGTTCAACTGCAATCCCGATAAGCCGAGACACTGGTTCAAACTAAACTGGATAGACAAGGCTGATGACAAAGACCTTATATACATACACTTCACGATGGACGACAACCTGTCGTTATCGGAGGCAATAAAGGAACGATATAGACGCCAATTCGTTGGTGTCTTTTTTAAGCGCTTTATTAAGGGCTTGTGGGTCGGAGCTGAAGGACTTGTGCATCCACAGTTCGCTGATGATGCAGATAAGTACGCGATTAGCTACGATGAGCTTATGAAGAGCCAACACAAGCTAGTTCAAATCTTTATTGGCATAGACATCGGCGGAACGAAGTCGCATACACCATTTGTCGCTACAGGGATCACAAAAGGTTTTGAAAAACAGATACGGCTATATTACAAACGGATTGTGCACAGTAAAGGCACAGTTGATCCAGAGAAGATATATAACACCTTTGGGGCGTTTGTAAGCGAGGTCAGAAGTCTTTATCCAGGAGTGCCAATAACAGCTGCATTCGTAGATAACGCAGAGCAACTCATACTGAATGGATTGGCACTATACAGTACGGCTAACCGCATTGGTGTTAACGTGAAAGGGTGCCGTAAGACGGAGTTTAGCGACAGAGTGCTAGCATACAATGCTGTCATAAATACAGGACGTTTCATGTGGGTAAAGGACTTCTGCGAACCGATCGCAGATTCAATTAGTGAAATGGTGTACGACAGCAAAAGCAAAGATGAGAAGTTACTTGATGACTTCTCAACGGACGTAGATACATACGATGCTGACTTCTATTCATGGAGTTACTTCATAAATTATTTTCACCCTATAGGAGGACGTAAGTGAGAACGCATATTATTGAGTTCCTTAACGAGAGAGGATACAGGACGAATAAAAAAGCTCTAGAGCTAATTGACCTCTGCGACAGTTGGTATAGGACTGAGCCGATAGAGGGGTTCCACGACCGATGCACTGTTAACGGCGAGAAGTACGAGGTGGCTCGAACTGGTTTTGCAAAAAGGGTCTGTGAAGACGATGCAAATTTATGTGAGGTGGTCGACCTGACAATCGAGGACAAGCCAAGTAACGATTACATTAAAGATGTTCTAAAGGCCGAGAATTTCCAGAAGAACATCAGAAGGCAGCTAGAGCTAATCGCAGCGGAAGGGACTGTTGCGGCGTATGTTCGAGTTGTTGGTGCTGATGTACTAGACACACAAGAGTTACAGGGTGGAGAAGTCGAGATTGTATATGTTCCTCCTAAGGGTATATTCCCGTTAAACGTCGAGAAGGGAATTATCACCGAATGCGCCTTCGCGTCGGAGGACACGCTTAACGGCAAGACCCAAACGACTATCGTACTTTTCGAACTTGTTAATAACGAATATAGGGCAACGACTGTGGTGCTTGACCACAACGGTAAAGAGTTAGTTGATAAGCACATCGAAGTTTTACTGGGTGAGATTAAGCCGTTTGCGGTGCTGACAACCGCAGCTGTTAATAATCTCACTGATATGCAAGGCTACGGACTTCCAAAATTGTACGGAGCTATATCGGAGCTGAAGGCGGTCGACTTAGTTTTCAACGTGCTTTTTGGTGATCTTGATAAATCTGACAAGATGATTCTGTACAACGAAGCCCTTTGCAAATTTGACGAAACGGGAAAGCCAATAACACCGAACAAGCAACATAAGAAGCTATTCGTGTCTATGGGGCAAGCTCTTCCAGAGGAAGGCTCGCTGATACAGGAAATTAATCCGGAGATTAGAGTAGACGAGATCACTCGCTCCTTTGAGCTTGTTCTCTCCTTGCTGTCGCTAAAGTTCGGGTACGGCTCACGTAAGTATAGTTTTGAGAATGGGCAGATAAAGACCGCAACGGAATACATCGGAACTAAACAAGACTCTATGCAAGAGCTGAACAAACAGAGGCAGAATTTGACCGACTACATAGAGGGGATAATCAAGGCTCTGCTGTGGTTCTCAAATGCATTTAATAAGACGCAGTACGCACTCGATTCACAAGTCAACATTGGTTATGACGACAGCTTTATAATCGACAGGCAGAGCGAACTTGAAGCGATGCGTCAAGATGCGCAGACATTTGGACTGCCAAAGCTCGTTATTAACTATATTAAAGAAAAATATAACTTGTCTGATGAAGAGGCTCTTTCGTGGTACAACGAAGGCGGAGCAGAGGCGGACCCAACTGAACCTATAGAGGAGTAATTCGATATGCTATCGGATAGACAGAAGGAGCAACTATCTGCAGAAATGATACCGCTGTTCCAGGAACTCGAACAAGATATAATTCAAGATATTGCTCGTAGAGTTCGCAAGGAGTCGCGTTGGACTGAAACCGCAGAGCTACAAGCAAAGACTCTTGAGGCTATGGGATATAAGCCTATGGAGATTCGGAACAAGGTCATGCGAGAGCTCAAAGCAGACAAGGCGTATCAAGCTATGATTGCGAAGAACACACTCGAGTACAAGAGGACTGTCAGAGACCGCATAAAACAGCTTGTAGCGGTCGCAAAAGAGCGTGGTGATGATATTGTAAGCCGAGCTGGTACAATGGCGTTTAACGACGATTTAGCCTTCTGGAAGTCAAGAGGCAGACATCTAGCAGAGAGTCCAGAGCTCGTAGAGATAGGTCGAACCGCAACGAAGAGACTGGCTCACGAACTGAAGAACCTTACACACTCTACGGGGTTTAAGTTTATCGGAGCACCTATAAGGCTAGATAAAGCGTTTAGCCACGCAATGGATAGCACGGTAATGAACGTAGCCTCGGGCGGCTTCTCAAGCGGACAGGCGATAGAAAAGGTCGTATCTGACCTAGAGAAGAGCGGAATTAGACACGTTGACTTCGGTTCTGGTATCTCTAGGGGTATAGACGTAGCTGCTGCCCTTGCGGTTAGAACTACACTCGGTCAAATGGCGGCTGAAATATCAATGAGCAACGCCGAAGAGCTCGGCACTGACCTTGTAGAGGTTTCGTCACACGCAGGAGCCCGTGAAGGTATAGGTCACGCTAGTCACGTAGATTGGCAAGGTAAGGTTTATAGTATCAGTGGTAGACGACACCCGGAAGAAGAGAAGCGACTCGGTTACAAGATAGAGAAGCTGTCAGACGCTACAGGCTATCCAGATGATCCATTAGGATTGTGTGGTTATAACTGCCGACATACATTCTATCCATTCCTTGAGGGTATTTCTGAACCGAATCCAGTCGTAAAGGACCCAGAGCCTGTAACGGTTGATGGTCGAACCTATACATATTACCAAGCAACGCAGGTGCAGAGGCGACTCGAGAGAGAACTACGAGAATTAAAGCGGCAGTATATAGGCGGAGACGAAACAAGACTAGCGGCTATTAAGGCAAAAGAACATCGGTACGCAAGGTTTTGCGACAAGGCAGGACTAAAGCAGAACCTCGAACGACTCTATATAAAGGGGTATAAGCGAGATTTTGAGTATATTAAGACTTCGACTGGAGTGGGTTCGGTATCGAAAGGTGCATCAAAGAAATTTGACAAAGATTTAATCAAGCGTTTGAGCAGAAAAGAATTAGAACACTATGCAAGCGACATATATGCTCGTAAACAAGTCGGAATAAGCTATGATGAAGGTATCCGTCGTGCAAAAGCACTGACGGGCGGCAACACTGATTCACAACTTAGAAAATATATATTGAAAAATCAATCTGAATTGAAAACTAATTCGGGTAATGATATAATTAAATCGGTTAAGGACATTATCCATTTAGGGCAAAAGGAAGATTTGTTAAATTACGATTTAACAAAAGTTGCTCCGGCACAAGATAAGCATGTCGTTGGCACAAATTCGTATAAAAACTTGTCAGAAACAAAAGCATATCCGCCATCATATCTCACAATTTCAAATGAGAAAGTGAAAAAACTTGTGGAGGAATATGCGGGAAAAGGGCTAAACCTTTATGACAGTCACGGCAATTGGACTCATACAGAGATAGTTGTCACGAATAATGAAATCATAGGCTTTGTAATAAATAATCTTAATGGTGAAACTCAAGAAACGAGTGTCTTTAAGATTCATTATTCTAAAAAAGGTGTTCATATAGTCCCAGATTATATGAAAAAGAAACAAAGGTATACAATATGATAGCAAAAGATTTTGAGAGATATATAGATAAAAAGGTTTTGGTTATGCTTACTGATGGCAGAGGAGTCGCAGGTGAGCTTGACTCCGTTGCTCCAGATTATGATACAGAATCAGGAAAAGATGAACTGGAGCTATTTATTGACGGGGCGTATATTGTGGTCCCTGTGGATGAAGTGAAGAGCATTGAAATAGCATAATACGGAACGTACTCGGGTGACCTTCGGGCCCCGGGTCTTTTATTATAACTAAATACGTTAATTAGCATCGCAAGTAAGCGGTGCTTTTTTATTGCCCTTGGACTGCGGCGTTAAAGGTGAGGTCTGAAAGAGGTTGGTCTGAACATAAGGGGTTGTTTGGACGTTAAAAGAAAGGATAAATCACAATGGCATTAACAAGAGACTCAATCAAACAGCTAGGCATCACAGACGAAGACCAGATTACCAAGCTACTAAACGCACACCATGCGGAGGTTAATCCGTTAAGAGAAAAGGCAGAACAGTACGACAAGGTAAAGGCTGACTTTGACGAACAGAGCAAGTCAATTGCTGACCTAAAGGCATCTGCTGGCGACAAGGAATCGCTACAGAAACAGATTGCCGAGCTAACAAGTGCAGCACAGGAGAAGGATGCAGCACACCAGAAGGCAATCGAGGAAATGCAGAGCAAACTAGAGGGCGCAGAGTTTGACAAGCTCCTAGATGATGCGATTACCAAGGCAGGCGGTCGCAGAACTGCAAGTATCAGAGCTGAGTTAAAACTTGATGAGCTAAAGGCGAGCAAGGATAGGACTAATGACATCGATGCAGCAATTAAGGCGCTGAAAGAATCGGAAGATACATCCTTCTTGTTCGGATCAGACGCAAAGCCGTCTGGTGCAAGAATAGACTCGTCGGGCAGAACTGATACAGGCACGGACGGAAATGACGCAGCTATGGCAACTGCAAGGGCTGTTATGGGACTCAAACCAACAGGAAAGGAAAACTAAACAATGGCAAATCAGATTTCAAAATTCAAAATGTACGTTGACCTACTAGATGAAGTTTACAAGACCAGTTCGGTTACATCCGTGCTCGACGGTGCTCCAGAGCTAGCACAGCAGGGTGCAAATGCAGACGAGCTTGTAATTCCGAAGATTGACATGGATGGGCTTGCAGACTACGATCGTTCCGCAGGATACACTATGGGAAGTGTAGAGCTTACAAATGAGACAGTTAAGTGCAACTTCGATAGAGGTCGTAAGTTCCTCGTAGATGCAGAAGACGACGCATCAACAGCAGGAGTTGCGTTCGGAAGACTATCATCCGAATTTGAGAGAACCAAGGTAATCCCAGAGCTAGACGCATTTAGATTCGCAAACTACTGCAAGAAGGCAGGCGCTAATATCGCAACTAGCGCTATTACAGATGGCGCTTCCGCTATCAAGGCGATTGCTAAGGCGTACGACACGATGACAGACAACGAGGTCCCAGAGGACGGAAGAATCCTGTTCGTATCACCAACAGTGTACGGTATGATTAGAGACCTTGACACAACTAAGTCAAAAGAAATTCTACAGCAGTTCGCTCTCGTTCAGAAGGTTCCAGCAAGCAGATTCTTCACTGCTATCGAGGTAAACGATGGAAAGACAAGCGGACAAGAGAAGGGTGGATACAAGAAGGCTACTACAGGCAAGTCGCTTGACTTCCTAATCGTTGAGCCTTCTGCGGTTATCCAGTACCAGAAGAGAAACGTTAACAAGGCAATCGCTCCAGAGGATAACAAGGATGCAGACGGTTGGCAGTTCAACTTCCGCGAAGTTGGTATCGCAGACGTGTATGTTAACAAGGCTAACGGCATCGCTGGAGCTTGCAAGTAGCATAGGAGGTAAATCATGAGCAGAGTTATAGGACTTGAGTTCGATGAGGCGACAGACGAAGTTGTCGTAGAAGAAGAGCCAATCGAAGAGGTCGAAGAGAAAGAGCCAGAAAAAGGCGGAAAGAAGTAGTTAACATGCTATCAATGATGACAGAGGAATACCAGACTTATTATAACGACGAAGACGTGGATGTTAACAGACTCTATAACAGGGCGAAAGTGATACTGAACGGTATTACTAGTGGCCGAATTGAAGAGGTTAGCGAGGATCATCCGGAAGATTATCGTTATGATAGAGTCAAGGGGGTAATCGCTCTAGTTATACATGAACTACATTCAAGGGCAAGTGTATCGGGAGTATCTATCGTATCTAATGATGGGTACTCCGAGCACTATGTCAGTGAGACGGAGTGGCAGAGCGGACTAGAACGAGCAGTACGACAAGCTTTATCTGGTACAGGATTGACGGGGTGCATGTAATGAACTTCACAGACACGATAACAATGTATAGTTCGTATCCTACAAGCGATGACGACCATTATTGGGAGCGCTTTGTTATAAAGGGTTGTCAGTGGAGAGAGAAGATAGTTCGCACTACAGATAGTAGCGGTAAAGTATTTAAGACTAAAGAAATTTCGGTTACTATCCCCATAAATGGTGACATGAAAAATAGGTTGTTTTTCGACACTAAAGGAAAAGACATCATCGTCCTTGGAGAGTGCCCTATGATTAACGTGTCAAATCGCGAGTTTGAAAACATCAAGAAGAACTACGCTTTTTTCACAATTCGCACGTTTACCGACAACTCGCGCCGAGATAGGCTCAAACATTGGAGGTTTACATCATAATGGGGTTCAAAATCAAAGACGCAAGAGTCGAGATGCGACCTATAGCAGAGATACTCCGTAAAAGAGGGCTTGAGTCAAGTGGGAGGGTTCAAAGAGCTGTCGACCAAGAGGTCTTAAGGCTCTGCGAACCATACGTACCGCATGACTCTGGCGCACTGGTGCGTTCTGGAACAATTCACACAAAAATTGGTTCCGGAAGAGTCGTGTATAGGACTCCGTATGCTCGGCGTTGGTATTATCGCCCGGCTCATTTTAAGGGTGCGCCAAAAAGGGGTAACTACTGGTTCGAGCGAATGAAGAGGGAAGGCGGACGAAACAAATTACTAAAAGTGGCAGCGCAAGTCGCTGGCGCAAAGGAGAAGTAGCAAATGGTGACAAAAAGCGAGAAAATTAAGACATGGTTAAGTGGGTGTGGCTTCTTCCACGTACAGGACATAGATACTGACCGACTTGAAGAGGGAGCTGACCGCGCTGGAGTTTACAAGCAAGCGCAGAGGGATGTCACCGAATTTGTAGACGGCTCCAAGGTGGTTAATGAGTACTATTATTTTTTACTCCGCAAAGACGCACAGCTTGAACACGATAGGAAGTGGTCTAACAACCTTATGGCCACCTTAGAGGATTGGATAGAGGAGCAAGACCGCATAGGCAACCTACCAGATGTAGAAGGTATCGAGGGCGTTTTCATAGCAAACGGCTATTATTTGATTGACATTGAGAATGATGATTCAGTTTATCAAATATCAATCGGGATCACTTATCACAAGAAAGGAAAGAATTAATGAAAGGTGAAGGCAAGGTTAAAAAGTACGAAGTCGCACTGTTTTTAAAAGGCAAGGGCGCGACTGACTACACAAGAATTAAGAAGGCAACTGAGCTCAAGTTAGAGTTTGGTGCAAGTACACAGGAGTACGACTACATTGCTGACGAGAATCCAACAATCGAGCTTGACAAGTACAAGCCAGAGATTAGCGGACTTCCTCTCACGATGTACAGAGAGGAGCCAGATTTTGCCCTTGTTTGGGACCTGGCATACAACCTCAAGACAGGAGGCGAGGCAGTTGTAGACCTTCTGCTCGTGTACAAGTTCGATGAGGATGCTGCAAAGACAGGTACATGGAAGGCTTGGAACGTTCCAGCAACTGTAGTAGTAAAGACTCTGGATGCGGTAGATGGCAAGATTGAGTTCGACCTACAGCTCAGAGGTACAGTCATTAAAGGTACTGTTACAGAAGAGGGCGGAAAGCCTAAGTTCAAAGCAGCTGGCGCATAAGTTATCACTAAATTAATACACTTTTTAGGAGGGATGTAACATTCCCTCCGTTTTTATTTACGCAAAGGAGATATAACAATGGAAATTATTCTAAACGATAAGGAATTCGAACTGCCAAAGAGAACTCCGAAGATTGCAAAGCTGTTCGATGACTTCAACGCAACATTCGGTGAAGGTGATGTAAAAGTTCACAACAGCGCAATGAAGGTACTAGAGGCGACAATTGGACGAGAAGGCATCAAGGGTGTGTTCGGCACAGCAGATTCGGAACAGATTTCCGTTGTAGAGTCTGCTATTGCTGTAAAGGAGATTGACGACGTATACATGGCTCCGTTAACGGAGTACATGATGAGAAAAGAGGCTGCAGAGATGGATAGGCCAGCATTTACAGCTGCAAACGAGCTCTTGCGCAATGTTGCAAACCTATCTGAATTAAAATAATGCAGTTACCATTTAGAAGGCTACCTAAATCGCTGATAATTGACGATGTTGAGTACCCTATACGCACAGATTTCCGATTTTGGCTCGCATTACCCGAGCTAGAGGACTTATCCGTGCTTTTTTTAGGCAAAAATCCGTCATTTATGCGGTATTTCTCTCAAAGTGCAATAGAGAAGATTGTTGAATTTTATCACTGTGGCAAAGAAGTTGAGCAAAGCGAGAACAGTGTCAATGTTTTAGACTTTAAAATCGACGAAAACCTAATTTATGCTGCATTTAAGCAGGCATACAACATAGATTTATACGATTTAGAGTCAGATGAGCTCCATTGGTACAAGTTCAAGGCGCTCTTAGACGGATTGCCACCCAATACGGCTCTATCCAAGGTTATTGAGATAAGAGCATACGACGGAGATGATCCCGACTACAAAAAACTACGTGATAAATTCGCGCTCCCTGGAAAGCTAACTGAGGAGCAAGAGGTAGCAGGAAAGAAATTTGATGAGGTATTCAAATAATGGCAGACGGTACACTTATATTTGACACCAAAGTGGAGAGCGAAGGTGTCAGCACTGGCATGTCTACCGTTAAGAAACTGTTCACCGCAGGTATGGGCTTTGTAGTAGCAAAGCACGCTGTCGGACTAGCGAAGATGGGGATTGCATATAATTCACAGATGCAGGACTTTCAGAGTAAGTTCAAGGTGCTACTAGGTAGTGCCACTAAAGCAAATAAACACGTGGCAGAACTGCGAAAGCTAGCTATGAAAACGCCCTTTAGGACAACTGATTTAGCAGCTGCATCGCAACAGCTACTAGCGTTCGGTGTTAACTCTAAGAGTGTTAGTGGTCACTTAAGACGATTAGGTGACATTTCTCTTGGAAATAAAGAGAAGTTCCAGCAACTCGGACTTGTATTCGGACAAGTTTCGTCACAAGGAAAGCTGATGGGGCAGGACCTATTACAGTTCATCAATGCGGGATTTAACCCGTTAAAGGAACTATCCAAAATGGGTCGAGGCACATACCAAGAGTTAAAAGACCAAATGGCACAAGGAAAAATCAGTTTCCAGGACGTGCAAGCAGCAATTGAGCACGCTACATCTAAAGGCGGACAGTTCTTTAATGGTATGAAAGAGGGAAGCAAGACCTTTGCAGCACAAGTTGATGCACTAAAGGGCAACCTCGAAATTTTGGCAGGTAATGCGGTTAAACCACTGTATAATCTGCTAACGCGTATCGTACCTCACCTGGGTGCGGTCGCATCTAAACTAAATAAATACCCGAAACTAATCGGAGCGGTAACGACCGCAGTAACAACACTTACTGCGGCGATGGTGACGTTTTATGCGGCGCAAAAGTGGGCTGTATTCAATGAGGCTATAAGGAGTTCAATGGGTAGCGCAATGAAATTTTTCAGCGCATTCCACAATTCTTTGTGGCTAAACCTAGGTGTTGGGGTAGATAAGATTATACCAGGACTAGGAACCAAACTACTCAACATCCCTATAGGGATGCAGTCGGCAGTCGGCAAGCTCTCAAGTGTGCTTGGTTCGGCAGGTAAGTCAATTGCTGCGTTCATGGCTACACCAGCGGGAATTGTAGTCGCTGTTGGTGCGGCTATAACGGCGCTCGGTGTGTGGGTAAACAAGATAGGTGGAGTTGATAAGGTTGTTGCTCTGATTCATTCAAAAATAGCCGCGTTTAAGGCGAAAATACCAGAATTGATAAAAGGTATAGGCGCAGGCTTTAAAGTCGCCGTAGAAGGAATTAAGACGGTTTTATTCGATGTCTTGCCAACGGTGGCTAAGGCTATATGGAAAGCGCTCCCATCCGCACTATCAACAATCGGACAGCTCGCGAACAATCTCGGAACGTATCTATTCCAAAAAGTCGGCCAACTTGCGCAAGCAATCGCAACAGGATTACCAAAGGCGCTACAAGCGATCATAACCGCTATACCTAAAGTACTCCTCGAGTTGTTTACCCGTTCGGGTGAAGGCGCAAAGCAAGGAGGAGAGCAGGCAGGTGCAAAGGGTGGCGAAGGCATTGCCTTGGGTTTCCTTAAGACTTTTATCGTCGGTATGGGAAAGCTAGCTCTTGCTATTATTACAGCACTTCCGCAGATTGCAATTGCTGTTGTAAGCGGAATTGTAAAGTGCATACCGATAATTCTCTCGGCTGTTGGCAACCTTGCAATTTCAGTTCTAAATGCAATAGGCAGAGGACTAGGCAGTCTAGTTACGGTCGCAGTTAATTGGATTTGGGGATTTATCGAAGGTTTCATAATAGGCGCTGCGAACGTGATCAATGCGGTGTGGAACTTTGCGACATCACTCCCTGGCAAGATTATTAGTGGAATAGGGTCGCTAGTGTCGATAGCTATCAACTGGCTTGTGGGATTTGTGGGCGGTATACGTAGCGGATTTGCAAGGGCTGGTTCAGCAGTTATTAGTGGCGCAAGGTCACTTCCTGGCAGAGTTAGAGGGGCGCTAGGTAGCTTGTATAGTATCGGAGTTCACTTCCTACAGGGGCTTATCAACGGTATAAAGGCTGGTTTCGGCAAGGTATTCGGCTTAATTAGTTCGCTTGGCTCAAAATGTAAAGCGAAATTAAAGAGTGTTTTCGATATTAACTCGCCGTCAAGGTTCACAACTTGGATAGGTAAGATGCTTATCGACGGTATGGATGTTGGAATCGTGAAGAACACTGGCAGACTGTTGAGCTCTATAGGTGAACAAATGGGGCTAGTGCAGGATGCATTCTTGATAGACGCCCCAGAGATTAACCCTATAGCCTCAGCTATTAGTGGCGAGCGTTCGAGAATCTTCGGTACGACAGGTTCAAGCCAAAATGTTGAAGTTAATCAGACTATCAACTTCAATCAGCCTTGGAAGTCACCAGCGGACGTATCTAGAGCAGTATCGTGGGAGACTGCGAAGTTAGGACTAGCAGGAGCACAATAATGATACATAACTTAGTTTTAAAGGCCGTTCGTAGTGACGGCCTAATATTTCACTACGAGTCAGACGACTGGCGAACTACTTCCGTTACGGGGGTAGATGCTGCGGATATAGAAGTTTCGAAAGAAGCGAGGGGTGTTGGAGATGGTGCAATTATCACCGGAAGGCGAAGACTCCCCAGGGAGATAACTATTACCGCACAGGCGCAAAATCACGAGGCTAGAGCGAAGGCTCAAGGGTTCCACAACAACCGTTATAGAGTCGACCTATACATCACCTATAACGGAGTAACTCGAATTGCGAAGGATTGCGAACTTATTGGTAAGTCAATTCCGACAAAGAACGTTTATAAACGTCCGGACATGACTATAAAGTTCTTGTCACCACATGCGGATTTATTCGCCGTAGAGGGTGAACAGACGAGTTTTAGCAAGAGTCAACCTATGTGGGCGTGGCCTCATGCGTTTAGAAGCGGTGCGAAGCGGAACTTTTCAAGAGAAGAGGTCGCAACCGAAAAAGTTATCGAATACCTTGGCTCTTCCCCGGCACAGCCTATTATCGAGATTGAGTCGCAGGGCTACGCGAAGAATATCACTGTTATGGTTAATGACAAGGTTGCGATTCTAAATGTAGAACTCAAGAAAGGCGACACAATCACAATTGATACTTCTCGCTCCTATGCTGTACACAACAACAAAATACTCGCATTAGGTATGGGCGACGACCCGTACGACTTTAGACAGTTTGTACTCGATTATGGCGACAATGTTGTCAAGGTCGATGCAGAGGCAGGGGCATCCGCACTGAGGACGAGCATAGAGTATATAGGGAGGTATGATGGCGTATGATACAGTTCTTTGACAAATTCATGAATCGGCTCGAAGACCTCGATTTCATAGAGGTGTCGTGGAATCGTAAGTGGACCGAGCCCGGAGACTTTTCCATACACCTCGCTGCGAAAGACTGGAACAAGCACGCTAAATTCGTACGCAATACAGGACGACCAGAGACGGGCATAATCCAGAAGACCGTATACGAGGTGACTGCACAAGGGGCGATGGTGACTGTATCAGGATTCTTTGCTGAAAAGGTACTTTCTAAAGTCGTGTTGCACTCCGACGAGAATGTTAACGAAAGAGGGGCAACTGTTGTGTTCGGACTTTTCGCGAACATCAATTCTAGCGCGCTAGGGCAATACTCCTCGCATATAACTGACCACAGCATACCGCCATCGGTACCTGGTCAAGTGTGGGGCGACTACGACGCTGAATGGATGCCGGAGCTAGTCTACTCCTTTAAAGGCGGAACAGACGCAGCGACATCGCTGTATGATGCTTGTTTGCTGTATGGATTGAGCATATCGGTCGAAGTCGCGGAGACGTACAAAGAGTCTGTTGACTGGATAGAGGAGTGGCAACGCAAAATAAAAGAGCCACACTTCTTATACAAGGTATACCCTCTTCATGGTCGAGATTTAAGGGATAAAGTAATTTTTGGAGTTGGCTGGGCAAACGTTTCGAAAATCGAATATATCTACGACGATAGCGGAGTAGTTTCGATTGTAGAGGCGAGGCAGACAATGGAAGAGACCGGCTTTTCAAAAGAAGAACTAGTCACCGATGAGCAAGGCAACACTAAGAGCTTAATTCGAGAGTTCTATATCGACGAAGGGAATCGTCCTCGGGACCTTGACCTTTATCCGAAAAAGGTAATTCAAGGAAACGTATCAGGCATCGAGCTTAAGGTATCCAACGAATCAACCATTAGAGAGCAACTGCGGAACCAAGCAAAACTCGAGATGCTGAATAACTGGAAACAAGAGACGATTAATGTAGATGTTTTACAGAACACGTTCTACTACTTACAGGACTACAATCTAGGCGACATATGTACGATAGTCCTTGACGACATAGAGCAGATGTTCACAGCTCGAATCATGGAAGTTAAAGAAGTTCATCGCAAGAACGCAGTAGAGGTTCAGCTCGCAATGGGAACACCTCGCAAGCAGAACTATGTCGCTTTAAGTATTTAAGGAGGTAACTAAATGATTGCATTACCACTACAGTCGCATTTTGACTCAGACCCTAACGGCGATAGAGCTGTGTCAGATAGTGACATAAGGGAAGTTTTTAAAGCCGTTTGGTCTAACGGAGTAACCACCGTTAAAGCTGATGGGTCTGACATGCAAGTACAGGCAGTTGGGGGCATGAAAGTTAAAGTTATGCCAGGAGGTTGCGTTATCGAAGGAGCTCTTGGGCGAAACACGAGAGAAGAGACGATTAACATCGCGCAAGCTCATCCGTCACTTAAGAGGATTGACAGAATTGTTGTAAGGCTCGACCTTTCCGACAGTGTTCGTAACATGCTTATATACAAGAAGGAAGGCACGCCGTCAACAACACCTATAGCGCCTAATCTAGTTCAGCAACCTAACTACTACGAGCTCGCTCTAGCTGACATATATGTTGGTGCGGGTGTATCAGATATTACGAGCGCCGTAATTCTTGACCAGAGACCAGATAGAGAGTTATGTGGATTCGTTCTTCCGGCATTTCCGACGAACTTCGGGCTAGAGGCAATTACGGGCCGTTGGCAGTCAATCCTTGCAGGGGCAATTGACGGAACTGCTGCAGGAAGTTTGCAGAATTCTATTGAAAAGTTGAAGAGCGACATTCAGGGCGCAAGGGTTGGGGTGTCGGATGTGCACATTAATAACACATCGTTAGAGTCAGAATTAGTTGCATATTTCGGAACAAGCATAAGAGTATAGGAGGTAGATATGATAAGTCTTAATAACACGCTCACAGCCATCATGGATAAATTTAAGAGTATTGATGCGGCGGACACTGGCATCAGGACAAAGGTTATAACTAAGAATCTCAATGTCAAGAAGGGAATAAATCCTCTAGGCAGCATCGGTATCGAAGTGGACAAAATAGTTTCGATTAGCGGAGCAGTTCAGTACGCGAATTATACGCTGCCTCTATCGTATCCAATGCTTAACTATGGTAGCGGAGGATATATCGAGTGGGGGCTAGCTACAATTGTTAGATCTGGGAATCTTGAGCTTGTATCAGGTGCCGAATGGAACAATTGTAAAGTTAAGGTTGTTATCTCCTATATGGGGGGGTAAAACGCTGTAAATTCAAGGCTTTCAAGCGCTTTGCAAAACTAATAAAGATGGGAGGTGTTGCATAATGATATCTCTCAACAAGTTCATGACAGAAGTTAAGAATAAGCTGAAGAGGCTTGAAGATAAGAAATATATAAAAGATACCTTATCTTTAACGGGAATATGGACAGCTCCACATGATGGAATTGTCACCTGCAACGGAAGAGCAACTGCTGCAGGTGCATATTTGTTTTGCAAAGACATGACAGAAAATGAATTTGTTGGAATGTGCACTATTGCAAATTACCAGCAATATGGCTCTACTTGTTTCGCTGTAATAAAAGGGCATGAATATACTTTTATACAACAAAACTGGGGTGAACAGCGCAATGCATACATTCATCAGAATTAGGAGGAATTAAATTGTTAGACTGGACAAGCATTGTAGTAGCTTGCGTATCAGCCTTGGGGATGGGAATAGGTTCGCTGTACGGTATTCGCAAATCGAGTTGCTTAACCGATTACAAGTTAGACAAGCTAACGGAAGAGGTTAAGAAGCATAACGACTTCGCATCGAGAATTCCTGTAATTGAGGAAAGGCTCAAGGTGATAAATCATCGACTAGATGATCTAGAAAAAAATAAATAAGTTAGTTAGCCGGGAAATCCCGGTATTTTTATTGCTCGAAAGGAGAAAAATATGAATCTAGAAGTTATATCAAAATTATTCATCCCAATGGTGCTAGTATTTTGCCTATGCATTGGCTATCTGATGAAGAATTACATGCCAGCAGACAACAAGATAATCCCAACAGTGCTATTCGTCATAGGAGCTGTCTGCGGTGTTATCTGCTTGGGCGTTAATTTTGAATCTATTGTGCGAGGCGGATTAACAGGGCTAGCCTCTACTGGCTTACACCAAACATTTAAGCAGTTTATAAGCAATCCAAAAGTAGGCGGTGAATTCAATAAAATGAGCAGCGCAGAGCTGCATGAGGAACTAGATCCTAAAGATGCACCGCTAGAGAATGCGGAGGGCTAAGCTATGGCAACAGGTAATCAGGTAATTAATTATGCTAGGCAGTTTCTAGGCGAAAGCTCTGCAAGATTTAGCGACTGGTATTATGGTTCACAGAAGTATCGTGCGTGGGCATGGTGCAATGTGTTCGTATCATATGTGTTGCAGCATTGCGGAGTGAACTTTCAAAAGACTGCATACGTGCCAGCAGCAGAAAGCTGGATGGACTCCCATTACAAGTGGGTGAAGATGAGCGAGGCACAGCCAGGCGATGTAATTATTTTCTGCTGGAGTGGAGAGGGTAACAATAGCGGCCGAGGCTCAAGAGATCATATAGGATTCCTTATAGCTAATAACGGCAACGGAACCTTTACAACCATAGAGGGTAACACCAGCGGTAGTAGAGTTGCAATCAGGACGAGGTCAGCCAAGAATATCCGTAAGATTTTCCGTCCAACATATGATGGAGCATCAGCTCCGTCAACTTCCGCACCAACACTTTCACCAGCTCCACAAGTAAGTAATAAGGGACTGGGACTGTACACAGTAACCGCACCTCTCAATTGTAGAAGTGGTGCGGGTACGAACTATCCTGTAATACGTACATATCCAGCAGGCACACCTATTCGAGTGCTCAAGATTGAAAACAACTTTGGATACAGCTCTGGTGCGGGTGGTTGGCTCTGCATGGATTTCTTGAGACCGCAATCAGCGGCAGCAAGCACACCTGCAGTAAGTAGCTCTGGTCGTGCTCTAGGAATGTATCACGTGAACGCAGCTGGCGGACTTAACGTAAGGTCGGGACCAGGTACAGGGTATAGGCGAGTTAACTTTTTAAAGAACGAAACTCCGCTCCGCATACTCAAGGTTAGCGGGGACTGGGGTTATTCCAAGGGCGCAGGTGGCTGGGTACACCTGGGCTACTGTAGAAGGGGTTAATAGCATGAGTATATTCAATGATATAGCCGTATTCTTTAGAGAGGGGCATTACATAGCCGTGCTAGACGTTATAGGTTGGATGATGTTATAATTGCTATTACAATGTGCTATAGGCACCATAATGTTAATTGCGCGGGCAGTGTGTTGCCCTACCGTGTACACGTGAGACGTCGAGATTGAGAGGGTAGCTCCCTCTCTTTTTTTATTGCTCTGTACACGAATCATACACGAATAATATAAAATTCGACTTTTTGCAAATAGCATTAAATAGCTATAAACGTTGATAATTACGCATTTTAAATCAATCAAAATTACTTAAAATCAATATAAAAAACTCCCATGTCCTCCGCCAAAAAGAGACGAGCTAGGCTCGTCCCTTTTTTATGTAATAATAATGGGGCGAGAAGCCACGGGTTCCCGTGTCCGCCAAAATGATTAGAATCATTGACTTTTAAATGATTGTTTTAGTTTTATGTACGAGTTATACATGCTTATAAAGCAAGCAGGTTGCAGACTATCATATAAAAACCAGGTGACCACCTCGCGTAGGGTAAGCACTCACCTGGTATATCCATCTTTCAAAGATGGTGTTTTAATTAAATAATAAATATAACAAAACGTCAATGGGATACCTTAGCTTATATTATTAGTACATTAATATTGCTGAATTCTTTATAGACAATTATTGATGCCTATTATTGTATGATATAATACAGAAAAATTATATTTAAGTATGATAGAAATCGAATTAACTAAATCAAGTTCAAATAGTATCAAATGAATTCCTCGTTTAAAAGATGCTCTAGGAAATCGCTAATACAATTGAATTTGTATTCTATTCAATTTAAAGGAGAAAACATGTTTACTTTTAATCATTTTAACTTCAACGTTTTAGATTTAGATCGTAGCCTTGAGTTTTACGATAAGGCGCTTGGACTAAAGCCGGTTAGAGAAAACCATGGTGACAACTTTACTTTAGTTTATCTTGGTGACGGTAAAACCGATTTTCAGCTGGAACTCACATATTTACACGACCGCAAGGAGCCATATGAACTAGGAGAACTCGAGTATCATCTTGCAATGACTACTGATGATATCGAAGCTTCTGTTAAACTTCATGAAGAGCTTGATTGCATTGTCTTTGTTAATGAGGGGATGGGGATATATTTTATCGAAGATCCAGACGGATATTGGATTGAGATTATACCGGCAAAATAATAGACATTTTTCTTAAATTTTTATATAGATTAAGCGAATTCGATATTAAATCTTAACAAAGAGACTAAATGGGGGGTTATGAAAGAATCAATTGTTATTAGAGAGCCGCAGCTTGAAGATGCAGAAAGCATAGTTAGCTTCTACAATTTTGTAGGAGGTGAAACAACTTTCTTGAGTTTTGAGAAAGATGAATATCCGCTTAATGTGGAAGAACAAAGGGAGGCTATTTCTTCAATAAATAATCATCCTGCTTGCATTATGCTCCTGGCAATGGATGGTGAGGAAATTGCAGGAATTGGAACCATTCACTCTGGGAATAAAATAAAATCTAGACATCAAGGTGAACTAGGGATTGTTGTTGCTAAGAAATATCATGGTCTGGGAATAGGTAAAGAGCTTATGAATAATCTGATTGAGTTTTGCCGTAATAATGGAGTTACAACGAGAATTCAGTTAGATACTAGATGTGACAATGAGGTTGCGGTTAGGCTTTATGAGAAACTCGGATTTGAGATAGAAGGAAGATTACCTAATACAACTTTAATTGATGGTACATATTACGATCTTTATGTCATGGGCTTGATGCTATAATAGGAAACTACAAGAAACAAATTGATAATAACTAGTTTGTTTTTATAACTATCGAGGACTTCTTTTGAAGTCCTTTTTTATACTCGTATAGATAATAATTTTCTCTAGCTATATAAGTGATGATTAAATATCTAATAAAATTATAATTAAAATACAATACTACCTTGCACATAATAAAAACAATTCACATCGAACTACCATCTATACTATATAATCATGCCAAAGGTTAATAGGGTGGGGATATGAAGTACACAATCGGAGAAGTAGCTAATTTCTTGCACTTATCCAGAGATATGATTCGCTACTATGAGAAAAGAGGCGTGATTGTCTCGGAGCGCAATGAAAGCAACAATTACCGCACCTATGACAATATGGCGGTTTTTGAGTTGCTTGATACAATTCAGCACAAAAATCTTAATCTGAGCATTAGAGAAATCGAGGCGATGCGGCATGGTGATTATGAACACAATATGTCGTGTTATCTGGATAGATATTATGATGAACTTAAGAACGAAATAAGTTTTGGCACCACGCTTCTAAAGCGCATAGAAGAACTCAAATATAGGTATGAAACGAGCAATCAGAACATCGGTAGCTATTGGATAAAGAGTCTGCCTGGTCGCTATAGATACCACGTTGTAGATAGTATTAGTGGGGAATTTGGTGCCATAGAACTTGAAGCATCAATCAGTGATGTATTGTTCTCAGATTACGTAAACCCTTTTGTGGATTATGGTTTTACTTCAATCGATGATACGGAGTCGTGGCATGCGGCTATATCAGAATCATACACAGAGGAACTATCCATAGATGTACCTCATGGATACGAGTATGAGCCAGAGGGAATGTACATGTGTTCACTTGTAAATATTGGCTCTGTAAAAAAGTTTGATATGTCGGCAATCGATATGTTCCGCAAGACCGCCTATGCTCGATACGGTGAAAAGATTGCAATAAATCCGGTAATAGGCATGATTGCGAGTAAATTAAAAAAATCAGGAGAACTTCACGTGGTGATGGAATTTCAGATAAAGATAGACTAGATAAATAATAGGCTAGAAAAAATAGATTGCTATTGAGTTAAGAAATAATAATTTTAGAAAGGGAGTAAGGATTTGAACTGAACCCCAAAAGTTGGATACTATAATTAAGCAACTCTAGAGGGCTGAATCCTGTATTGCACAGGACTCAGTCCTTTTAACTTGCACTTAATTCGTCTATTGTTGTAATAATCAAGGTATGCTTCAATTTAAAAAATTAATAAAGAAGTATAAGCGAAGCTATTGACAATGATTAATAGTGCTTATACAATAATAACGACAAGAGTGTCGGTTTGGAGGTTATTTATAAAATGAAAATGGAAGCCGATGAAAGAAAAAAGCAGATTAGACAAGCAGCTATGAAAGTCTTTTTGGATAAGGGATTTAGAAATACAGTTATGAATGACATTATGGAAGCTACTGGGCTTTCTAGAGGTGGATTGTATCATCATTATGGTTCTACCTATGAAATTTTATACGACATTATGGTGGAAGGAAATAAATACAGAGAGAAGATAATCTATGATGAGATGAATAAAACAAGTCAGGATTTTAGCGAAGTTTTATCTGAGATTATTTTAGAAAAAATGCTATATCAGAGTGACTATGTTTCAATTTATGCAATGTTTTTACAGGAATTAAATCATGACGATAAGTTAAAAGATTTATATGAGAAACTAAAAAAATCATCATCTGATATTATTCTAATGTTATTTGATGAAGATGTAAGAGGTGAATTAAGTGAAGCTATCGAATTAATAACTGATTTGATTAACACATTTATTCTAGGTTGTGAAGTTCTAAATGCAAGAGAAAATTTTGTGAATAACAAACTTGTATTAAAAAAAATGATAGGAATTATCTTAGATAATTATGCTAAGTAGATTTTAGGGCCTACTCAGAAAGAAAAAATATATCTTAAATTGGAGGTTTATATGAATTTAATAAAAGAGTATGTAAGTAAAAGAAAAGGCTCATATTTTATATCCGTCCTACTTGCAATAGTTGGGGTGGTGGCGGGTCTTTTTCCTATATTTATATGGCAAAAATCATTGTAAATTTGATTAATGGCGTAAACAATATGAGTTTATATACTATGCTTTGCATAAATATTTTAATAGCATTTGTTATTAAAGAAGTGGCAGCAGGAATATCAACAAGTATTTCCCATACCGCAACTTTTAACTCATTAGGAGAAATCAGAAATGATATCTCTAAGAAACTTTTCAAGATGCCATTGGGAGATGTACTATCAAGATCATCTGGAGAATTAAAAAATATTATAGTTGAGCAAGTTGATTCTATGGAAACTTCTCTTGCCCACCTAGTACCTGAATTTACGGCTAACTTAGTAGGACCAGTTCTATTATTTATTTATATGTTTACCTTAGATTGGCGTTTAACTTTATTATCACTAATTCCATTTGCGGTGGGAATGGCTACCATGATGTCTGTTATGAATGCTCATTATAAGGAAATGTTTGGAAAGTCAGTTGCCATTGGTCAACACGTGAATAATTCCATTGTTGAGTATATAAATGGGATAGAAGTAATAAAGACCTTTAATCAAAGCGAGTCATCTTATAAAAAATATGCTGATGCAGTTTATGATAATGCAAGCTTTTATTATAACTGGATGGACGAGTCCATGAATAAGGTTGCCATAGGTAGATTACTTTCTCCTATGGGAATTATTACAATCATACCTTTTGGGATTTTATTTTATATAAGGGGAAGTATTGATTTAGGAAACTTAATTACCTTAATCGTCTTATCCTTTGCTACAGTTTCTAGTATTTTAAAAATCATGAACTATATGGATGATATGTCAAGAATATCAACTATAACTTCTGAAATAGGAAAGATTTTAGATTCAAGAGAGTTAGAAAATATTGACAAGGGAGAAAATTTAGAATCATATAACATTAAACTTCAAGACGTAGACTTTTCTTACTATGGAGAAAAGAAAGTCATTGATAATCTTTCTATGGAAATAAAAGAATCTTCTGTTTCAGCCCTCGTTGGACCTTCGGGATCTGGTAAGTCCACAATAGCAAAGCTTATTGCTGGATTTTGGAATGCAGATAGTGGATCTATAAAGATAGGGAATGTTGAAACGAAAGACTTATCCCTTGAAAAATTATCTTCATTAATTTCTTTTGTATCCCAAGACAATTTCCTCTTTGATATGACTATAAAGGAAAATATTAGGCTTGGCAATAAAGAAGCTAATGATGAAGAAATCATAGAGGTATGCAAAAAATCTGCCTGCCATGATTTTATTATGAATCTATCTAACGGTTATGATACAAGAGTTGGCGAAGGTGGAGGTCATCTATCTGGAGGAGAAAGACAAAGAATATCTATTGCTCGTGCCATGCTAAAAAATGCACCAATCGTAATTTTAGATGAAGCAACTTCCTATATAGATCCTGAAAATGAAGCTCTCATACAAAACGCCTTGGCTAATCTAGTTAAGGGTAAAACTTTAATCATAATCGCTCATAGGTTAAAGACAATTGTTGATGCAGATAGGATATTTGTTATTAAAGATGGCAAATTGAATTCTTATGGAAATCATGAAGAACTATTAAAGTCATCAGAGCTTTATAAGGAAATGTATGCTGCAAGTATAAGGGGTGATGAAAATGCTTAATGTGTTTAAAAAGATATGGAGTTTTTCAAAAGAAGAACAAGCAAATATTAAAAAATCTATTCTCGCTGGATTTTTCCACGCAGTATTTAATGCCCTTGAGTTTGGTGCAATTTACTATATGCTAGTAAATATTTTTTCTAAAACTTTAGACTATAAGTCTATCTTTGTTTGTCTTGGAATATTAGTCATATCCCTTGTTGGAAAAATAATGACACAAAAAATCTCACAAATGGCACAAACTCACGCTGGATATTTTATGGCAGCTCATAAGAGAATAGAAATAGGAGAAAAGATAAAAAGAGTTCCTATGGGCTTCTTTTCAAGCTTTTCACTAGGAAGATTAACTACTATCGCCACATCATCACTTTCCCAAGCAGAAATGTGGGTGCCTATGCTTTTGGTTCTTGTACTTGGTGGAGTTTTAAATACACTAGTTTTTGTCCTTGGAACTTTAATATTTAATGTAAAGGTAGGACTTGTTGCTGTAGCAGGTGTAATCGTATTCTTTATAGTTACATCAGTGATGGAGAAAAAATCATCAGCTAATGCAGACAAGATGACAGAAACGCAGACAAGACTTACAAAAGAAGTATTGGCAACTTTACAAGGTATGCAGGTTATAAAATCCTATAATCTTGGTGGAGAAAATAACAGGGCTTTAAGAAAGTCTATAAAAGATACATCAAGAACACTCTTAGACCTAGAAAAATCTGTTGCACCATACACAGTTATTCAAAGAATTGTAATGGGAATAACAACAGTAGCTATGGTCTATGTATCATTAAATTTAAATTTATCTGGTGAACTTCCACTTGCTGAAACAATTCTAATGATTATGGCATCCTTTATAATCTTTGAAGGTCTAATCGGGGCAGGATCAAACATGGCCATCCTAAGAGCTTGCGAAAATGCCATAGATTCTGTTGGTTTTATAGACTCAATGCCTGATATGAAAGAGGGAAGTATTACAGAGCCTATAAAAAATCACAATATAGTCTTTAAAGATGTATCTTTTTCTTATGATGATAGACCAATTTTAAAAGATGTATCAGCTGAGATAAAAGAAAATACCATGACTGCCATTGTTGGTCCATCTGGATCTGGCAAGACAACATTTTGTAATCTAATAGCGAGATTTTGGGATGTAAATTCTGGAGAAATTTTAATAGGTGGAAAAAATATTAAGGATTATAAAATAGAAAATCTTATGAATTCTATTTCCATGGTATTTCAAGATGTCTATCTATTTGAAGATACAATTGAAAACAATATAAAATTTGGTAAACAAAATGCAAGCCATGAAGAAGTAGTTCAAGCTGCTAAAAAAGCAAGATGTCATGAATTTATAGAAGCTTTACCAGAAGGATATAACACTCTAATCGGAGAAGGTGGAGCAAGTCTATCAGGCGGAGAAAAACAGAGAATTTCCATTGCAAGAGCCATGCTAAAAGATGCAGATATCATAATCTTTGATGAAGCTACTGCAAATGTAGACCCAGAAAATGAAGATAAGCTTAAAGAAGCAATAGAATCATTAACAAAAAACAAAACAGTAATTATGATTGCCCACAGACTAAAGACAATAAGAAATGCAGATCAGATTTTAGTCTTAAAAGATGGAGAAATAGTAGAACGAGGAAGTCATGAAGAACTGATTAAAAATAATGGACTTTATTCTGACCTTATCAATGCAAAAGCTAAGGCAGAATCATGGAAATTAAATAATTGATAGAAAAAAATATTAAAGTCTTTAAACAGTAAAATTTAGAATAGAGGATCTTTAGGGTCTAGATAGTTTAGGGTTTGCCCCTAAACTATCTAGACCCTAAAAAACTTTGATGACCCGGAATAAATCCAAGTTTTTTGTATGCAAAATAATTCAAATGAGCTCTATATATTTTTATGATACATCAAATCCAAAAACGCTATAAATCATAAGTATTTTATAAAAAAAAGAAAATAATCACTTGACACTAGAATAATTCCATAGCATAGAATTAATTTGCATAAGATAGGTGCCATAATAGCGATAGTCAGTAGATTATTGTACTGCGTCATCGCTTTCAAGGCATGTGCCCAAAGTAGTGGGTGCTGGCCATATATTAACACAGGTCGAAATATTCCTAACTCCATATTTCGCACATGCAAAAAGGTCTGATTCCTAGAATCAGGCCTTTAGCATTTTATTTTCTTGAATTAAAGATGACATGTTTTAGATAACTATACACCATGCATTTATATATTGTTAAAATACAGTGCTAGAAAATAATTTATATTCCCAATTTCATTCTAATTATCCCCAGTATTAATAGGTGTACAGGATAGAATAAATAGTTCAAAAGCTTATACTGCTTTCCGCGTTCTCCGTTATAAGTGAGAACGAATCCATATCCAAGTAGTGCCCATGGTTCCTTGATCATCGAAACAAAACAGAATGGAATTGCCAGTAACTCTCTCCCGTGGAATAAATAGAAAAAGTATGCAATCAGGATTCCGTGGTAGTCATAGTCGACACTAAAGTACAAGGAGAGAGCGATGCCTGCTAGGATGACGAAAAGAGATGCGAGGTACCAAAAAGCCATATGTAAAGACTTCATCTTTTCCTTAAGTATATCTATAATCCAGATTGTTATAAGCATGAGTGCAAGCGTAAACATCACGTTGCTCCAATTCTTTTCGTAGAATTCTGCGCTTGTAAACATGTCAAAAGGCACCTCAGAAATAGCTCCGAACAATAGGAGTGTTCCGAGGTATCGCCATTTATTTCGTGTTTTGAAATAACCCTCTACAAGTAGAAAGGCAAATATAGGGAAGGCAATTCTACCCAGTATATCAAATACATCGCTTAAGACATTCAGTTTTCCACCCGTAAGATTCGGGTATATAAGGGCTTTGTTTGTATGATCTATCAGCATCGAGATAAATGCTATATACTTGAGCTGTGCACCAGACAAGACTTTCAGTTTGTGTAGTTTTGAACTGTCCATTATTAATTCTCCTAATCTCGTAATGAGTACATTTATTATCTGTAAATATAGCATTTAAAAACCGCTCTTCATAGTAGGTTGCGTGCAATTTAATAAATACTTAATAATGGGATATTCTGATACTAATTATTGAAAAATAAAAAATAATAACTGGCGATATAAAAAAGGCTTATAATCCTAGAAGTGCTGTAAAATACGCATTCATGAGATTGAATTTATACATGGTCAGGTGTAAAATCCTCTAAAGTGAACTGGTATAATTATTTTAAGAGTGCATTAGTGCTAGTAAAATGATTTGTCGCATGCAGCACGAATTTTGATACTTAAAGAGTAGGTGGAGAGCAGATATGGAAATTATTAAGGAATTACCGGAGGTATTTGAGGAGTTCTCGGAACAGAGAAGGAACTCATTCTTAAGCGTTAAAGAAATCAAGGAGTCGGGTACACCGGTTATAGGTGCATACTGTACCTATTTTCCGCAGGAAGTTGCTATGGCAGTAGGGGCAGCGCCTATAGGCCTATGTTCTATGTCGGATGAAGCTATTCCTGAGGCCGAAAAAGATTTGCCTGCAAACCTATGTCCGCTAATTAAGGCGAGCTACGGGTTTGCAAAATCTGATAAGTGTCCTTACTTTCATTTTTCCGACGTAGTTGTAGGTGAGACGACTTGCGATGGTAAGAAGAAAATGTATGAGCTCATGTCTGATTTTAAGGAACTTTACCTAATGAATCTTCCTAATAGTCAGGACGAAGAAGGTAGGAAACTGTGGCGTGCAGAAGTAGTTAAGTTTATCAAGTATTTGGAAGAAAAGTTTGGTGTTGAAATTACAGAAGATAAGCTTCGAGATGCTGCAAGGCTCAAGAATAGGGAGAGAGATGCACAGAGAAAGATCTCTGAAGTGATGATACATGATCCAGCACCTATTACAGGAGAAAATCTATTCAATGCTGTATATGGCAGCACCTTTAAATTCGATAAAGAAGAACTTATCGGATCACTTAATGCCCTGACTAATCGAATAGAAGATGAATACAATCATGGCAATATGTTAGATAAGCGTTCTAGAATTTTAATAACAGGATGTCCGATGGGTAGTGGAACCATGAAGGTCGTGAATGCCATAGAAAATAATGGTGGCGTTGTTGTATGTTACGAGAATTGTTCTGGGTACAAGAATTTTGATAGACTTGTGGATGCAGAGGCTGATGATATAATAGGAGCGATAGCAGATAGATACCTTAAGATTGGATGTTCAGTGATGACGCCAAATGAGAATAGGTATGAACTGCTAGGGAGACTAATCGATCAGTATAATGTAGACGGAGTTATTGATATGTCGCTTACTGCCTGTCTGACATATAATATTGAATCTAAATCGATAGGAAAATTCGTAACAGAGGAGAAGGGGATTCCGTACCTGAGCGTAGAAACGGATTATTCTAAGGCAGATGTAGGGCAGCTTAATACCAGAATTACTGCTTTTCTTGAGATGCTATAAAAGTATTTAGCTATCTCGGAAGCTGGTTTGAATTAGCATCATGCTTTCTGTAAGAATTTTAGTAAGAAGGTATATTGGAAACTAGACGCGAGAATAAGAATAAAAGAAAAAGAATTTACATCTGGATAACTATTGCAATCATTGTGGTTGCAATAGTTTCTTTCATGTGTTTTTTTATCTCTGATAGAGGAACTGGAGAGTGCCGGAGCAGAAGCAAAGATATCTATAATAGCAAAAGTGTATATGTATACAACTTGACTGACGGTAAAGTAGAGATTGATGTTAACGGCAATAAGAAGCTGCCAATAGCATCTCTAACTAAGCTGATGACCTGCCGAAAAGCTCTCATAGTAATGCGAAGTAAGGGGCTTGTCCTTGATGATAGCGGGCAAGTGAGTGAAGAAGCGGTCAATATTGTCAAGCGGCAAAAAGAGTTTATGGTGGGTTATGATGTGGATGAGAGCACCGATTTAAGGGATCTCTTTTATGCGATGATTATGCGATCTGATGGAGCGTGTGCAAATTCGATTGCTATCATGATGGGTGGCAATATAAACCATTTCGTAAGTGAGATGAATGACGAAGCAAGTGAAATAGGACTTTCCAATACACATTACGAGACACCGGATGGTGTTTATAAGAGTGGGGAGTACTCGACTGCTTCAGATGTTGCGAAATTACTCAAGGAATCGCTACCGGATAAAGATTATTATAAAATTTTCACTACGCCGACTTATGTATCGACAAAGACTGAGCGTCACCCTGATGGTATAAAATTATCTAATGACGTTATTTCAGCATTTAATAAGTACAAGAGGAAGGATTTTAAAGTTCTCGGTGGTAAGTTTGGATACACACAAGAAGCAGGCAAGAGCATAGCTGTATTAGCGGAAAAGAATGGCAAAAAGTACATAGTCATTACATTGGGTTGCTACAACAAAGGCGGCAATCATGGTCATATGGATGATGTTATAACAGCGATGAAAAAGATTAATGGGTGATTTTATGATTAATAATTATAAATATTCACATGTAGAAAAGTTTAAAAAGCTAAAAGCACCTGAAAAAGACGGTTTCTATACATATATATTGCTTTGCGATGATGGTAGTTTATACACGGGATGGACGGTAAATCTAGCTAAAAGAATTGATACTCACAATAGTGGAAGTGGTGCAAAATACACTAGTACACGTGTTCCGGTAGATTTAGTGTATTACGAGGAGTTTGATAACAGGAGCGAAGCGATGAGCAGAGAATGGCACATAAAAAAGATGACTAGGGAAGCTAAAGAACAGCTAATTACCAAGCTATAATCATAGAGTAATGCCATTTAAAATAATATACAAATAATAGACACATTATTTGTAGTGTGGTATAATTTTCACGTTGATGCATGATTATTAGGGGAATCGTGCATCAACTTTTTATACTAAAATACTTTTACTTTATACGTTACTACTATGCGGACTTATTATTAGGGAGAAAAAATATGGAAAATGCTATTAACAATATAGTGCTCATGATAAGTGATGTGCTATATAAGCCTTGGATTGTGCCACTGCTACTCCTTGCTGGTGGATTGTACTTTACAATCCGCACCAGATTTATGCAGATAAGCATGTTCAAGGACTCAATCAAAGTTGTGTCTGAGAAACCTAAGAGTGAAAACGGTATTTCGTCATTCGGTGCGTTAATGGTTTCTACTGCATCTAGAGTAGGTACCGGTAATATCATCGGTGTTGCCACAGCTATTATCCTCGGCGGAGCTGGTTCGATTTTCTGGATGTGGCTCACTGCTATTTTTGGTGGAGCTTCGGCTTTTGTTGAGTCTACACTTGCTCAGATTTACAAGAAGAAAAACAGCGACGGCTCTAGCTACGGCGGACCGGCATATTACATGCGAGATGCGATTAGGTTCAAAGGCCTCGGAAAGGCGCTCGGAGTATTCTTCTCTATAATCATAATATTTACATATGCAGTCGGATATAATATGCTAGCAGCTTATAATCTGCAGTCAACGTTTAGCATCTTCAGTTTCTATAATCAGAATTCACCAAAAGTTATCGGTGTGATTCTTGCGATTGCGTTTGGCGCGATTGTAATAGGTGGTGCAAAGAGGTTATCAGATGTAACAAAGATACTTGTACCGGTAATGGGCGTCATATATGTGGGTGTTGCGTTTGTGGTTATCCTCATGAATATCAAGAACGTCCCTCACATGTTCCAGCTTATTTTTGCAAATGCCTTTGACTTCAATGCAATGTTCGGTGGATTTACGGGGTCTTGCATAATGTTTGGTGTGAAGAGGGGATTATACTCTAACGAAGCAGGTATGGGATCCGCGCCTAATGCCGCCGCTACAGCAGATGTATCTCACCCTGTAAAGCAGGGGCTTGTTCAGATGCTGTCTGTATTTATCGATACGCTCCTCATCTGTTCAACAACTGCATTCCTATGCTTAATTACGGATGTAGATCCTCAGAAATACATTGCTGGAGATACAGCAAATGCTGCGGGATACGTACAAGCTGCTATTCATTCGACGCTTGGCAATTTCGGACCTATATTTATCGCTATATCGATGTTCTTCTTTGCTTTTACTACGCTAATTGGAAACTATTCATATTGCGAAGGATGCCTGGCATTTGTACTGAAGAGGAATCTCAAGAGACAGGAAGCGCTTGTATTTAGATGCATTGCTATTGTCCTAATATATGTGGGTGCTGTGTCACAGGCTGACCTCGTGTGGAATATGGCTGATATGGCACAAGGATTTATGGTAATTACTAACATGCCGGTAATTTTATTCCTAGGTGGAACTGCTGTTAGGTGCTTGAATGACTACAGGAAACAGAAGCATGCTGGCCTTGATCCGCACTTTATCGCTTCGGATATCGGTATACATGATGAGACGGATTTCTGGAAATAGTAGTTTTAGTAATATCTAGAGATAACATATATTTGAATATATTAGGGGCCGCTATATGCAGAAGCATATAGCGGTCTCTTGATGTTGCGTGGGCTAAGTGATAACATTAAAAATATTCATGAGCAGTAGTGTTGGAGGTCTAAAACATGAGAAAGGGCAAACGTGTTCTTATAACTGACGGTGTAAATGCTGGTGGTGAGATGCTAGTGAGAAGCTTTGCTTCGTACGGTGCATCTACAGCTTTCTTTTACAGCAATTCATACGATAAGGCCATTGCTCTTAGCAAAGAGGTAAGTGCGCTTAATATTAGGTGTAAGATATCTAAACTCGATTCGCTGTGGTCGGCACTTGAAGTGCTAAGAGGATATTTCGATGATGAGTTTGAAGTGCTTGTGTTTAATATTGATATTTCTGACAATACTAGCTTCGACAATATGGATGGTGATAAATGGCGGAACATGGTGATTGCAGAGATTGATGGACTCTTCTATACGATTAGGGCGCTCAGGCCATTTCTGAATCGACGCTGTGGCAGTATTATAATAACTGTCGCAAAGAATGAGAACTCAGGGTTCTCATGTGATATACTCGAATCGTATATCAAGGGCTTAACCATATCACTGTCTAAATCGCTGAATGATGCAAATATTAACGTCAATGCTATTATATATGAGAACGTTGAGGGTGTGGGAACACATGTTGCAGATGCAACTAGGCAGCTTGCATCAAACAGCTCATCATTTATGACAGGGCAAATAATTCGACTGTAGAGTAGAAAAGGGGACTTATATGAGATTCAAGGCACATTATAATATCAGATCGTATGAAGTCGACCTACATGGTGCGCTTAAACCGATGCAGCTTATGCAGCTTCTTCAGGAATCTGGTGATAGACAGATGAGAGAAGAGGCGGTAGCATACGATGAGCTATATAACAAAGAGCATAAAGCTTTTGTGGTAAGCCGAATGAGTATTGAGGTGTTTAGACCAGTTGAAAAGTATTCCGACGTGGACGTAGAAACGTGGATTATTCCTGGTAAAGGTGCAAATTTTCCGCGTGGCTATGAAATGTATAAAGGTGGTCAGTTGGTTGCAAAAGCCATCTGCAACTGGGCTCTCGTTGATACTATTACGGGCAAGCTTATAGCTAGCAAAGATTATGATATGGGTACCTATTCGATGGATGAGGCTCCGGAACTCTCGATTCCAAGGAGGTTTAGAATTCCTAAAGAACTTAAGTTTCAAGAGGTTGAGAGTTCTAAGGTGGCGATGTCGATGATAGACATTAATATGCATATGAATAATACTGTATATGCATCAAAGCTGTACGATAATATTGATGATGCAGAAAAGTATTTCATTACATCGATTAATCTTAGGTACGTTCACGAAGCGCCGCTGGGCAGCGAGTTTAAGGTTTATCGCAGTGATGCTGTGGATCCTGGCGAAATGGATTATAGGGCGGAAAAGCTAATATATTTTTATACAGAAGCAGATGGAATGTTAAATCTTGAGGCAGCTGTGGGACTTAAAAAAGTGATTATCTAAAAGTATATTTTTGCTAATTTTATTATAGAGTATTAAATGAATTTATGATGGAAGACTGGACTTTGAACAGTCTTCTTTTTTTTATGAAAAAAATCAGTGAAATTACTGAAAAATACATAAAAATACCAATAAAGTGTTGAATTGTGGAGAGAAGTGGTTTAAAATGGAGGAGCAAATATAAAAAATAGAATTTGTGTGCAAAGAGGGAAGATATGTTTACCGGGACTTATGAAAATTCAATAGACAGCAAGAACCGGTTAATCATTCCGGCAAAGTACAGAAACCAGCTTGGCGGGGAGTGCGTTCTATCAAGAGGGTATGACCGCTGCATCTACATCTATACGATGGAAGATTGGGGACTGTTAGTAGAGAAATTAAAGGAACTTAGACAGTCAGATCCAGCTATACGAGAGTTCATAAGGAAATTATTTTCACAGGCGAGTGAATGTAAGCTTGATTCACAGGGACGCGTGATAGTTCCTGCCAACCTCAAGAGTTATGCAAGGATAGATAAAGATTTAGTAACCCTTGGGGCTATGGATAAGATAGAGGTTTGGAGCAAGGAAATCTTCAATGAAAACGAGGATGATAATCCTATGGATGATGAAGATTTCATAGCGAAATTAGCTGAGTATGGACTGTAGGAGAGATGATGACGTTTGAACATGTGCCAGTTTTATTCAATGAGGTTATCGATTCGCTCAATATAAAAGCGAATGGAACTTATATGGATGGCACAGTTGGAGGAGCTGGTCACTCTTCAGGAATCTGCGAGAAACTCAGTGCGGACGGCCACCTGGTGGCGGTTGATAGAGACAGTGTTGCGCTTGAAACCGCGATGGAGAGGCTGAGTAAGTTCAGTTGTAAAAAGACGTTCATTCATGCAAATTATAGTGATGTCGACAAGATAAGAACTGAAATTTGTAAAGTTGATGGAATACTTTTGGATTTAGGGGTTTCTTCTTATCAACTGGATACAGCAGAGCGAGGGTTTTCGTACATGCACGATGCCCCTATGGATATGCGCATGAATGAAGACGATATGTTCACAGCAGCGACCGTTGTAAATGAATATTCAGAAGCCGAGCTTTTTCGAATTATCAAGGAGTACGGCGAAGAACGCTGGGCGTCACGCATAGCTAAGTTCATAGTTAAGGCGAGAGATGAAAAATATATAGAGACCACGGGACAACTGGTAGATATTATAAAGGCTGCTATTCCAGCCTCAGCAAGACGAACAGGACCTCATCCGGCAAAGAGAACATTTCAAGCGATAAGGATAGAGGTAAATGGAGAGCTAGAACATCTAAAGCTAGCGATGGAGAAACTCCCTGAGCTGTTAGCACCTGGCGGAAGAATGTCTGTTATAACATTTCATTCGCTAGAGGACAGAATAGTAAAGGATGCATTTAACAAGAGAGTAAATCCATGCACCTGTCCGCCAGAACTACCTGTGTGTGTATGCGGCAAAGTGGCAGATGTAAGAAAGGTTACGAGAAAGCCAATAGTAGCAAGCGAACAAGAGCTTGAGGAGAATCCGAGAGCAAGAAGCGCTAAGCTAAGGGTTATCGAAAAAATTTAAGGGTATTCAGTAAGGGAGAAGAAGGAAATGCAAGTTGCGACTAATGTAGCAGGGACAATGAATGGTGGAGTTCGCGTTGAAAGAAGGAGCTCTAGCAATATCAATCGTAGCACAAGAGCAAAGCAGAATTCGAGGATGCTTGCTATAGTTATTATTGCGGGAATCATGTGTCTAATGATGGTGGTTATGTCCGCATTTGCGGCAAATCTCAATCAAGAGAACAACCAGCTACAGAAGAAAAATGACTATATTCAAGCAGAGGTTGATTCACTGAACACTAAGATAAACGATGCAAGCAATATTAATAAAATTGAGAAGACTGCAACTGAGAAATACGGAATGGTGCATTCTGAGTCGCAGAATTGTATAACTATTGGAGATTCAAAATCTTCTAGCAAGACAAATCTAGCATCGGCAATCAAGGATGAAGCTTATGAATAAATAGTTCAATTGATTATAATGCCACTGATCCTAAATTGGATCGGTGGCTTTTTTCAAATATATGCACATTAAATATACAAAAAACGACTAGATATGGTATATAATGTAAATTGTAGTGTTGCGGATAATTTAGAGAATAATTAGGAGAATTTGATGGCTAAGTTCCACAATCCTTTAGATAAAAAGAATAAGAAGGCTTCAGGCAAAGGCAAGGTGACCAGAACAACTGCCAATACCGCTAATCGCAAGGCTGTAAGCACCGCGGTAACTGCTGAAAATAAAAGCAGACTTGGATTTGGGTTTCTAGCAATCGTAGTATGCTTTACGATTCTGATATTTCGCCTAGCATTCTGGCAGGTTATTAAGGCTGATGATCTAAATTCAAAAGCTGCTGAAATGCAGAAGATAGATACAGAACTTGATCCCGTAAGAGGTAATATTTATGACAGGAATAAAAAAGTTCTAGCTCAGACAGTCACAAAGTACGAACTTTACGGATATTCGCTTAACCTGTATAAGAAAAAGGGTTTGGATAGTGCTGCGAAAGAGAAAAATCTACGTGACTTATCTAAACTATCTGGCGATAGCCGTAAGGAAATGAAGAAAAAGCTTTCAGGCAAAGATAATCTAGTCTTACTTGCGAAAGGGCTTGATCAAAGTCAAGTCAATAAGGCTCAGAAAGAATGGGGAGATGATATTGTAGTAAAGACAAAGGTTACTAGATCATATCCTAATGGTACATTTGCATCTACACTCCTTGGGTCGGTAGACAGCAAAAATACTGGACTTAACGGCCTGGAATATCAATATAATGAGAAACTTGCCGGAATCAAAGGGCGAGTGGTTAGAACGACTGATATATATGGCAATGCACTTTCTGTAGGTAGTAGCAAATATTATTCCCCTCAGAATGGTGATAGCCTTGTGACATCGATAGATGAAGTAATTCAGCACTATGTTGAAGACGCAATCGCTGAGGGCATGGATGACACTGGAGCAGACTCAATTACATGCATAGTTATGGACCCGCGTACAGGAGACATACTAGCTATGGCAAGTACTCCAAGCTATGATCCTAACAACCCATACACACCGTCAGGTGATGAAGCGAAGAAGTTTAAATCTCTCAGTACTAAGGAAAAGAGCGCTTACCTTAGTAGAATGTGGACCAATCCAGCTGTAAGTGGGCTTTATGAGCCTGGATCGACATTTAAGCTGATAACATCTTCGTCTGCTATCGAATCTGGAACCACAACCGATTCGTCTAGATATAGTTGTCCTGGATATATTAATGTGGATGGAACAAAACTGAATTGCTGGAGTCCAGTTCCACACGGAACTCAGAATATCACTGAAGCAGTTGGAAATTCATGCAACCCTGCACTAGCTAGAGTTGCCCTCGATATGGGGAAAATTAACTTCTACAAGTATATAGATATCTTCGGGTTTACTCAGAAGACGAGAGTGGATTTGCCTGGAGAAGCTGACCCAATAATTAAGAATAAGAATAATGTGAGCAACGTTGATCTTGCCACAATGGGATATGGACATGGAATAGCGATTTCCCCAATCCAGCTGATGACTGCTATAAATTCACTTGGTAATGACGGAATAATGATGCAACCTAAAGTAGTAAAGGAAATCATAGGTCCTGATGGCAAGGTTAAGAAAGTAATTAAAAATAGACGTCTAAGACAGACAGTTTCTAAGTCAACTGCCGATAAGATGCGTTCTATCATGGAGTACTACGTATCGGATGGTGGCGGTACAAGCGCCTATCTGGCTGGATATAGGATCGGAGGTAAGACGGGTACTGCAAATATCGCTGAGAATTCAGGATACTCTGAACAGACCATAGCTTCGTTTATCGCTATGGCACCGATGGATAATCCTCAGGTATCAATTCTCGTTATGGTAACGAGACCTAAGAAGAGCATTTACGGTGCAGCTAATGCCGGTCCTATAGTCAAGAAAATCCTCGAAAAGACACTTGTGTATAAGGGCATAGAACGTAAATACTCGAAGAGCGAGAAGAGTGCCCTAGCCAAAGCAGAGATTTCTGTCCCTGATGTTACAGGTCTTAATAGCAGTGAGGCGATAAGCAAGATTACTGCTGCAGGTCTCAAGGTTAAAAAGATGCCAGAAGGAACTGGCGATTCATTCGTTGTAATCGATCAGTACCCTAAGAAAGGCGATAAGATTGCTAAAGGCGGTACGGTATACATTTATAGTGAATAATTAAGGAATAGTTTAATGAAGAAAACAGGAATTAAATATATTCTTGAATCCATGCATGGTGCAAAGCTTATATCTGACGCGGGTTCGAAAGAGGTCACTAGCGTTGCGATTGATTCAAGACAGGTGAAATCAGGAACACTATTTTTTGCTGTTATAGGTGAGAGAAATGATGGCCATGACTTTCTACCAGCAGTTAAGGGAAATGGATGTCTTGCAGCGGTAGTTTCCAATCCCGATTGGGCTAATAAGATTGCCGAAAGCGGTGATATGACGGTAATCCTAGTGAATAATACCAGAGATGCGCTCATGCAGCTTGCAAAACAGTATGTGGCAGACTGGAATGATTTAATCAAAGTTGCCGTTACAGGCAGTGTTGGCAAGACGAGTACGAAAGATTTTCTGGGAGCAGTGCTTTCTGCAAAATACAAGACTGGGAAGACGCCAGGCAATCTTAACAGCGATTATGGAGTGCCATTAACAGTGTTTGGATTCGAAGATGATATTGAAGCTGCTGTTATCGAAATGGGAGCTGGAGAATCTGTACACATCAGCGAACTTGCTGATATTGTTAGGCCGCAGATAGGTGTGGTAACAAATGTGGGGACTTCACACCTAGAAGTGTTCGGAACGCGTGAGAAATTGTCAATTGAAAAGCTAGGTATCACGAAATATTTTAATGATAAAGAAACTGTTATTGTAAACTCTGGTTGTGGCATGCTTACTAGACAGAAAGTCAGCAAAATAGTGCCTTTTGACACGGAAATCCTAACAGTAGGAAGTAAAGATGACGATAATTTTATATTCCACGATATCAAAGACGGTGGGATAGATGGCGTTAGTTGTATACTAGATGTTCAAACAGGTGATGAAGATTACGACGGAACATTCGAACTCACCATACCAGTAGTTGGATCACATAATCTCGGTAATGCCGCACTTGCAGTCGCTGCGGGTACCAGGCTTGGTATCAAACCGAAAGATGCGATTTTGGCTTTGGCTAACACGCATTTTTCATCAGGGCGTCTTGAGATTGATAGACGCGATAATCTAACGATTATTAACGACGCATACAATGCTAGTCCGGAATCTATGAAAGCAGGTATCAAGATGCTTATGGCATCTAAAGCAGAAAGGCATGTGGCGATACTTGGTGACATGTTTGAACTTGGTGATGATTCGGTAGAACTCCATAGAAGCGTGGGAACATACGCTGTAGATGTTGGCCTAGAGTTACTAATAACAATTGGATCAAATGCTGAGGCGATTGCTAGCGCAGCGGAAGACGCATTTATAGGTGCTGAGCATAATATAGCTAGTAGGACGAGAGTAATCTCGTACAAAGATAAAAATGAGGCGATTAAGGACCTTAACGCAATACTTCATAAGGGTGATTTAATTTTAGTAAAGGCATCCCGCGGTATGAAGTTAGAAGAAGTTATTTCAGCTATTATTTAGCAAGGAAGAGGTAGATGAATATTTCACTTGTAGTTGTTTTTATAGTATCATTACTCATTTCGACGGTAGGGACCAAACTTCTGATTCCATTTCTTAAACAGAAGCAGTTTGGCCAATTCATTCGAGAAGAAGGACCGGAGGCACACAAAAAAAAGGCTGGGACACCAACTATGGGTGGTGTCATGATAGTTCTTGGAATTGCTGCCGGGCTTGTTACCGGGATAGTAACAAACGGAGATGCAGCTGACACCTTTGCAATAATCCTTACTATGCTTGTATTTGGTGCTATAGGGTTTCTTGATGACTTTGAGAAAATTGCCAAGAAGAATAATCTAGGACTAACAGCAAAGCAGAAGATATTGCTGCAAGTATTGCTTAGCCTTGGGATAGGGCTATACATGATACTTGGTGGCAATGGTACGGATGTGCTAATCCCGTTTGTCAATATATATGTGAATTTCGGATTGCTTTTCATGCCTTTCGTAATTTTGACAGAAGTCGCTATGTCAAACGGAGTTAATCTGTCCGATGGACTTGATGGTCTTGCGTCTTCAGTAACGCTTGTTGTAGCAATCCTTTTTGCGGTAGTAGGGTACACTCACGATGTATATATACTAACGGTCAGTGGACTAGCTATTGCAGGCTCTCTGATTGGTTTCTTATTTTTCAATAAGTATCCAGCTAAAATATTCATGGGAGACACAGGGTCAATGGCTCTAGGAGGTGTCCTTTCTGCGATTGCCATAGTAAGTAAAACTGAATTCTTGCTTCCTATTGCAGGAATTATATATGTAGTGGAATCTCTTTCAGTTATTATTCAGGTAGTATATTTCCGAAAGACTGGTGGAAAGAGGTTCTTTCGAATGGCACCTATTCACCACCATTTTGAACTCGGTGGTATGAAAGAATACAACGTAGTAAAACTATTTACACTCGTAACTGTATGCTCGAGTGTAATTGCATATTTCTCAGTTGCTTAGAACTGGTGAGGAGTGAATTATGAGTTATACAGTTGATGAATACAGAAGAGAAGTCTCCGATAAAAAAATCCTTGTGGTAGGTATGGGTCGCTCTGGAATGGCGGCTGTAAAAGAGCTCCATGCTCTTGGCTCGACAGTAACAGCACAGGACATCAATACAGTAGAAAAGATAGATCCTAAATTCATAACATTCCTAGATAGAGAGGGTATAGAATATTATTTTGGATCAACGCCAGAGCATATGGGCAGTTTTGACATCGTCGTGCTTAGTCCGGGAGTGAATCCTAATCTTACATTTCTTAATGATGGAAGAAACCATGGGGTAGAAGTAATTGGCGAACTAGAGATGGCATATAGACTATCTTATGGTAAGTTTGTAGTGATTACCGGAACTAATGGTAAGACGACGACTACAAGTTTGGTAGGTAAAATTTTTGAGGAGTCTGGCAGGAAGTACACTGTAGTTGGCAATATAGGTGTTGCTACTATTTCAAAGGTGCAGGATTCAACGGATGATGAATGGATGATAACCGAGGCAAGCAGCTTTCAACTTGAAACAGTTTCAAGGTTCAAGCCTGTAGTATCCGCAATACTTAACTTTACTCCGGATCACCTTAATAGACACGGTAGTATGGAAGCTTATGGCGCTTGTAAGGCTGCGATAGGAAGGAACCAGACTTCTGATGAGTACATGGTTATAAACTATGACGATAAGGCGTGTCTTGCTCTTGGAGATAATACGAAGGCAAGGCTAGTACCATTTAGCAGAACAGAAGAGCTTGACTTTGGGGCATATATAGACGATAGCTATATCGTAATCAGAGATGAAAATGGAATAGTTCATCAGATCTGTAGCAAGGATGAGCTTAAAATAATCGGTAATCACAACATAGAGAATGCTCTTGCTGCAGCTGCAATTTCGTTTTTTGCTGGTATTGATGCCGCTGTCATCGCTGATGCACTTAAGAAATTCCCTGGTGTTGAACATAGAATAGAATACTGTGGCATTGTCGATGGGGTAAAGTTTTATAATGATTCGAAGGGAACTAATGTCGATGCTTCAATAATTGCCTTAAAGGCTTTAGAGAGGGACATTATCTTGATTGCAGGCGGAGATGGAAAAGCACAAGACTTTACGGAGCTCGGCGAAAACCTGCTTGGTCGTGTAAAAGCACTTGTTTTACTAGGAAGAGATGCAAAAGATATTGAGAAGGCAGCAAGGGCTGCTGGATTCTCAAATATCTACCATGAAAATGATATGAATGATTGTGTAAAGAGAGCGCATAAACTCTCTGAATCAGGCGACAAAGTGCTATTATCACCTGCTTGCGCAAGTTGGGATATGTACGATAATTATGAGCAACGCGGTGACCATTTTAAAAATTGTGTAAATCAACTGCTAAGATAGTGGTTAGTGTTCATTAGAGTTTGGGATAGAGGGAAGCCAAAATTGAAGAAACCAAGCAATATTAAAAAGTCAAAAAAGAATAATAAGTCTAAAGCGGAAATTTCCACTAGGACTAGCAAGCTATCATCGAGTCGTAAGTTCTTTAAAGGAGCGATGAGCAGTTTGTATACGGAAAGCGATTTCACCATACTTTTACTGGTTGCTGCGCTTACCATGTTCGGGGTGGTGATGGTATTTAGTGCAGGCTATTATTCTACACTTGCGAAATCAACGGATGCATATTACTTTCTGAAGAGACAGGTTGCTTTTGCTGTATCAGGCTTTGCTATTCTGCTTGTTTTTTCAAAAGTAGACTATCATTCGTACTCTAAGTATTACAAGCAGATTGCGCTGTTCAGCTTATTGATGCTATTGCTTCTTTTCACACCTCTAGGAGTAACTGTAAATTTCGCGAGGAGATGGATATTTATAGGTCCAATCAGAATTACCCCGAGTGAAATATCAAAGTTGGCCATGATAATTTTTACTGCCACATACCTTGCGGAACATCCTAATAAAGCAAAACAAGGGATTACCGGAATGTCAACTATATTAGCACTTATGGTGGTTCATGCAGCTTTGATCATTAAGCAGCCAAACTTATCTACAGCAATTGTAATCGTGGCCATTATGATCGGTATTCTATTTGTAGGTGGGCTAGCTTGGAAATATATTGTCATTGCGTTTGGTAGCTTGGGTGTTGGTATGGTCTCGATTCTGCTGTTTTTTAGGCACACGCATTGGTACTCAAGACTTACCAACTGGATGGATCCATTTAAGGATGCTCAAGGAGAGGGATATCAAGTTTCACAATCCATAATTGCACTAGGAAATGGAGGATTCAAGGGGCTAGGTCTTGGGAATAGTATCTCCAAGAACCTATATCTACCAGAGCCACAGAATGACTTTATCCTAGCGATAATAGGCGAAGAACTCGGTTTCGTAGGAATCTTTATAATGATGATTGTATATCTTGTTCTAATATGGAGATGTATTATGGTTTCATCTAAGGCCAAGGATAAGCTAGGGCTATTCATGGCTGCAGGAATTGCTATTATGCTTGGGTTACAGGTTATTGTAAATGTGGCTGTTGTAACCGCATCTATGCCGGCAACAGGTATTACATTGCCATTCGTTAGCTATGGCGGTACATCGTTATGGGTGTTCATGGCATCTATGGGCATAATGCTAAATATATCTAAGCAAGGAAGGGCGAAGTAGAGATGAGAGTAATTTTAACTGGGGGAATCACGGGTGGACATATTTATCCTGCACTAGCGATTGCTGATCAATTCAAGGAAATCGATAGGGATGCAGAATTCCTTTACCTCGGTTCTGATGAGGGTATGGAACGCTATATCGTACCCAAATACGGATATGACCTAAAGTATATAGACTCCAGATGGTTTGATAGAAGTAGTCCTCTTAAGCTCGCTAAGACACTTTTCAAAAATGAAAGGGGAAAGAGGCAGGCGATTAACGTAATGAAACAGTTTAAGCCTGATCTTGTTGTAAGTACAGGCAGCTTTGTAAGTGTCCCGGTAGTTCTAGCAGCTAAAGCCCTTAAGATTCCCGTTTATATTCATGAGCAAAACGCTTATCCTGGCGTGGCAAACAAGCTACTTTCTAAGTATGCTAGAAGAGTGTTTCTAGGGTTTGAGGCAGCGCGAAAGTACTTCCCTAGTGAGAAGGTAGTATATACAGGGAATCCGGTTAGAAACGAATTTGGAGAGCAAAACAGAGACCTTGCTCGTTCTGAACTAGGCATCGCACAGGATGATTTTGTTGTATTGATTTTTGGAGGCAGTTTAGGTGCCGAAACTATTAACGACATCGGACTTGCGATAATAAACAAATATGGAGATGATAGAAATGTAACTATCCTGTTCGGCACAGGAAAGGACTATTATGAACATGTCAATAATAGACTAAAAGTTGGCGGCAAGGAAGTACCTGCAAATGTCAGATTGATGCCATATATATCTGAGATGGCAAAGATGCTGTCTGCAAGCAACGTAATCATCTGTAGATCAGGTGCACTTTCAACAGCAGAAGTAACTATGGCTGGACGAGCAGCTATATTTATTCCATCACCAAATGTAACGGGTGATCATCAATATTACAATGCGAAAGCTGTGGCTGATAACGGTGGGGCCGTCCTTATAACTGAAGATGGTGATGTAGAGCTCAGGGTGCTCAATGCATTAAAAGCTCTTAGAACAGATGGCGCTCTTTTAGAGGAGATGGAACAAGGAAGCTATAAATCAGCTCCTGTTGATGCTGCAAAAATAATTTGTGAAGAGATAATTAGTGACGTAAAAGCTAGACGAAGATAGGGGTTTCAATGAAAAAGGATAAGAGCACTAAGCCTGAACTGAGTAAAGAAGAATACCTTAAATCGCTTTTTAACGGTGCTAAAGATGAACTAGAAGCATATATAGTATCTAATGATCAGTTAGCTGCTGACGAAGAGCCAGAGCAGGCTGACAAGGAAGATGAAAAATCAGAAAATAAGAATGAAGCAGATATACAAAATGGTCTGGAAATCGATTCTGAACTAGGAACACCGAGTGTTTCTAATACCAATAATGGTACAGATACACCTGAGAACTTCGATAATGATGGAAGTGATAATAATCAATCTTTAGAGGATACTTCATTGGAAAGAGAGACATCTGACGCAGGGGTTTCACAGAATAATGGAAACGAAAAAACTGACGAAAAAGCGTCTAATGTAAATGAAGAAATAGAGAGCCCCGCTGATAGAAAAACAAAATCAGATATTGATGATATAGAGAAACGCCGGATGAAGCGCAAAAGAAAGCTTAAAATGCCAGGTTTTTTTACGAGAATCTTTATCATTCTTGGGGTCATAATTGCAGTTACAGCATTTTCTTTATCAAGCTTCTTTACAGTAGATACAATTGATGTTCAAGGCAATAAATACTTCACCGATGAAGAGATTTCAAATATGGCGCATGCTAGTACAGGTCAGAACATCATTTACAAACTTAATAAAGGGAATATGCTTAATTATCTCGAAAAAAACCCATATATAGAGGAAGCCAGAGTTTATAGAAAGTTGCCGAGTACAATTGTTATAAATGTGAAAGAGAGAATTCAGATTGCTGCCCTGACTTATGGAGATCAGTTTCTGATAATAGATAATAAGGGCACGCTGCTGAGAATAACTAAAACAAAACCAAAGCTAACAATTGTCACAGGGTTTAAGGTTAAAAAGGTTAAGCTTGGAGAGCCTGTAGAGGTTAATAGCCCAGATTTATTCAAAGAACTATTATCTCTTCTTAAGTCCATGGAGGCAGGGGATGTTTACTTCACTAAAATAAATATCACAGAGCTATTTATAACAGCAAATGTATATGATTCACTGGTTGTGAAGAGTAAATATAAGGACCTTAAAGATAATATCGATAAAGGACGACTACATAAGGTGCTCGATGAACTATTCAAACGAAATATTAAGCGCGGTACAATTACAATTTCGTCCGATGGGTATGCATCATTTACACCCGAACTCTAAAATGACAGATATTATTTATTTGTTAATCAAAAACAATAAAAAACCATGTATTTTGTGGTATGAATGCAAAAAAGAACCGTATATATAGTGCATTGTGTGATTCAATATGATATTATTAGTTAGATTTAGTCGATAATAGGAGGGGCTTTATGATGGAATTTGTTTCAGACTTCGTATCCAGCACTGATAATGCTGCGATTATCAAAGTCGTAGGTGTAGGCGGCGGCGGTTGTAACGCCATCAATAGAATGGTTGACGAGAATCTTCAAGGTGTAACCTTTATTGCGGTTAACACTGATAAGCAGGCTCTTGCAAAATGCAAAGCTGAAGTAAAGATTCAGATAGGAGAAAAGTTAACCGGAGGTCGTGGTGCAGGTGCTAATCCTGAAATTGGTCAGAGAGCAGCTGAGGAGACCCTAGAGGAGATTTCAGGTTATCTGCAGGATGCAGATATGGTATTTGTAACTGCTGGCATGGGTGGTGGAACTGGCACAGGTGCTGCGCCAATTATTGCTAAAGCTGCGATGGACTGTGGCGCGCTAACAGTTGCAGTAGTTACTAAGCCTTTCTCGTTTGAAGGTAAGAAACGTTGGAACAGAGCGACAAAGGGTATACAGTATCTGACTAATTTTGTTGATTCTCTTGTTATCATTCCTAACGATAGACTTATAGATTCAAGCGAAAAGAATACAACGATGCTTGAGGCATTCTCAATGGCTGACGATGTACTAAGACAGGGTGTACAGGGCATTTCTGATCTTATTTCTGAATACGGAATCGTTAACGTTGACTTTGCAGATGTTAAGACGATTATGGAGGGCAGAGGAGTTGCTCACATGGGCGTTGGCATCGGTACAGGGGACAACAGAATTGAAGATGCAGTTAGAAATGCTATCGAGAGTCCTCTTCTTGAGACATCAATCGATGGAGCTAGATCCATACTTCTATATGTTTGTGGTGGATATGATATGGGTATGCAGGATATCAGCAAGATTGCTAGCAAGATTCAAGACGAGGCTGATCCTGATGCTAACATCATATTTGGAGCTACAGTCAATGAGAATATGAACGATAAAGTGTCTATTACGCTTATCGCAACTGATTTTACAAGCGGTGGGCTTTCCGCTCCAATTAATGAGACTCCTGAAGTTGCATCACCTAGTGTTCGTGGAACACGTGTTAATGTCGATGGACTTGAAGGTCAGATTGTTGACATGAGCGACTTCATGAAGGAAGACCATAAGGACAATAGCGGATCATCCGACTTTGATGTTCCTGATTTCCTTAAGTAGTGGAAGCTTATAACGAATATGGCGGGAAGACTAATGAGTCCTATCGATTCATTAGTTCACCTGACAATGATAAGATACGCCTTATTAATAAACTTGGTAGAAAAAAATACCGTGATAAGCATGGTGAATTCGTTATTGAAGGAATCAACCTTGTAAGAGCGGCACTAAGTAAAGCGCAGCATATTAAACTCGTTCTCATATCAGATGATTTTGATTACAGAGAGATTGCTGATGAGCTAGCCGAAGGCGTTGAATATCGCGATATATACCTGATTCCACGCTATCTATTTGATAAGATAAGCGATGCGGAAAATGGATCTGGGATTATTGCGGTCGTTGATAAAATCTCCTATAGGCTGGATGCCATAGACAGTCTAAAATCTATTGGCACAAGTAATATTCTCGTGCTAGATAGACTTCAGGATCCAGGCAATATAGGGACTATGATTAGGACTGCTGTTGCGACAGGTTATTCAATTGTTGCGACAATAAAGGGTACTGCAGATATCTTTTCGCCTAAGGTGCTTCGAGCATCAGCAGGAATGATATTCGGAATTTCTGTTGTGGAACTCGATGATGTTGATGAATTAAAGACTTTAACGACCGTGCTTGATAAGAAAATTGTAGTCACAGATCCAAGAGAAGGGTGTCCTTATTATGAGTGTAACCTTGAAAAGGATATAGCACTTATTATAGGAAATGAAGGCAATGGTATCAGTGACGAGATTATGGAATGTTCCGATGTCCGTGTGACTATACCAATGCAAGGTGAAGTTGAGTCGCTTAATGCAGCGATATGTGCTTCGATACTCATGTACGAGGCGATAAGGGCTGCTGAGGGATAATACGGATACAACGTTTATAGCAGAATGGAGTATATTATGGAAAAATGCAAAGCAGACGTTACAATCTGTGGCAATGACTATGTCCTATCTGGAGATAAGAGCGAGGATAAGATTAAGGAAATTGCTAAGTACGTAGACGATGAGCTTAGACATACCAGCAAGATGCTTAATAGCAATCCAAATTACAGAAGTGCAGTTTTGACAGCTATCAACTTAGCTGAGAAACTCATGGATAATAGTGATTTGTTGCTTAAGCTGCAGACTGAGAATCATCAGCTTGATAACGATGTTAAACACTATATCTCACTCTGGGAGGATGCTAAGCTACAAGTATCTGATCTGAAGGATAAGATGACAACTGCATCAGATATGAATGTTCAGGAGAGCGAGAAGTATAAAGCTCTAGAGACTAAGTGTTCGGAGCTTGAAAGTGCTTACTTTGATCTCCAGATGGAGAATACTAATCTCAAGAACGAAATTAGAAACTTACAGAAGTTTAGAGGCGAGAATGAATAAGAAGGTTTTAAATCTTCTGGAGTACAACAAAATAATAGACCTTCTTTCCGCTCAGGCTGGGTCAGAACTTGCGCGAGAGCGCATTAAAGGATTCGTGCCTATGTCCAATATGCGGATGGTTAAGGAAGCATTAACGGAAACTACGGAAGCAGTTTCCGTTATTCTATATAAAGGCAGTATTCCGGTTGGAGAAATTGGGGATATTAGAGGTCTGCTAGATATTGTACGCAAGGGCAGATCACTTTCGATGAGGGAGCTTCTTGCTATCAATCGCAGCCTAGCTGGCGCAAGGGAAGTTAAGGACTTCCTATCTTATGATGTTCCTGAAATCTCTATGATTAGTGAGATAAATTCGCTAATTGCTCCAAATACCAAGCTGGAGAGCGAGATAAACCGCTGCATACTGTCTGAAGATGAGATGGCAGATAATGCCTCTCCTGAACTAAATAAGATTAGACGAGAAATCAGGAACAAAAATGAGAGTATACGTCGAAAAATTGATAGCTACACTAGTGCAGGAGACAACAATTCATACCTTCAGGATTCAATAGTAACTTTAAGGAATGGCAGATACGTAATACCTGTTAAGCGAGAATATAGCAGCAAGGTACCTGGTCTCATCCACGACCAGTCTAAAACAGGTGCTACGTTCTTTATTGAACCACAAGCTGTAGTAAGTCTTAATAATGAACTTAGAGAACTGGAATTAGCCGAGCAGCGAGAAATTGAGCGAATCCTTCAGGTGCTATCAGACCGAGTAGGAGAGCATTATAACGAGCTCAAAAATAATCAAGAACTGCTAGTGAAACTGGACGTTATAAATGCAAAGGGGCGTCTTGCGGTTAAGATGGATGCGACCGCTCCAAAACTGAATCAAGACGGGTTTCTCTATGTTCGTGCGGGTAGACATCCACTGCTCGATACAGAGAAAGTGGTGCCGATTGATATAACTCTAGGTGATGGATATGATTCACTTCTGATTACTGGACCTAATACAGGCGGTAAGACTGTAACTCTTAAGACTATTGGATTATTCATACTTATGACAGAGTCTGGTCTACACGTTCCGTGTTATGAAGAGAGCAATATTCCGATATTCAAGGAAGTTTATGCGGAAATTGGGGATGAACAAAGTATCGAAAATAATCTGAGCACATTCTCCTCTCATATGCTCAATACTGCAAACATTATTGCAAATGCAGACAAAGAGTCGCTGGTACTACTCGACGAAGTGGGCTCCGGAACTGATCCCGCTGAGGGAGCGGCGCTTGGCGTCGCTATGCTTGAAGCCTTGAAAGAAAAAGGTGCACATATCGTTGCGACCACCCATTATACGGAGCTCAAGAAATATGCACTTTCTACGGATGGCGTTGAAAATGCATCGATGGAGTTCGATATGGATGCACTTGCACCGACATATAGGATTAAAGTTGGACTTCCTGGAAAGTCTAATGCATTTGAAATTTCGAGAAAACTCGGCCTTGAACCTAGTATTATCGATAGAGCGATATCTCTTATGAATGAAAGTGATATCGAGTTTGAGGGTGCTGTATCTAGAGTAGAGGAAGATCAAAAGGAAGCTATTATTGAGCTTGAAAAAGCCCGCATCAAAGCAGCAGAAGCTGAGAAAAAACTTAAGGAAGCGGAGGAAAAGCTTGCGAAAGCAAAGGAAAACAAACATAAGATAATTGAAGAAGCTAAGGAAGAGGCTCGTGCTATAATCAGCGATGCAAATAGGACTGTCAAGGAAGTGAGTAAGGAGCTCAGAAAGGCAGCTAAGGATGGCAGGACTAATTCTTCTGCTGTTGTTGCAGAGAGTAAGCGTAAACTCCGAGAGAAATCAATTGAAAATGCTGTTGCTCCACGCAAGATTAAGAATTTAAACGTTCCAAGTGCAGATGATTTGAAACCTGGAACTAGAATCAAGTTACTTAAGCTCGATCAGAATGGTGAAGTTGAAACATCGCCTGACTCATCTGGGAACCTGACAGTGAGAATCGGAGCACTCAAGATGGGTGCAAAGATTAAGGATGTTATGATTATCGAGAATAATAAACCTGGCACAAAAGAACGTAATCGTAGGAGCTACGCCAAGATGAATACATCAAAGGCAAAGACAATATCACCATCTATCAATGTGATAGGAAAAAGCCTAGATGATGCGGAACTTGAAGTTAGCAAGTATATAGACGATGCTTTTTTATCAGGTATAAATGAAGTGCAGATTGTGCACGGCAGGGGTGAGGGAATACTTCGTAATGGCATCAGGAATATGCTTAAAAGAAATGGCAACATCAAGTCTGTATCAGGCGCTTCATATGATCAAGGTGGAGAAGGTGTAACTGTGGTCACATTTATAGACAAATAATGACCTTTGCTCCTTTTAATAGGTTACTAAAATGCTGATTTTGATATATAATTAATTGATTAAAGTATTATTCTGGAGATTTTGTAAATGTTCGTCGTTAGCAGCTGCCTTCTAGGCAATAATTGCAAGTATAATGGTGGTAATAACTATAACGAGGAAGTTGTTGAATTCTGCCGTACCCACGAGTTTGTTTTAGTATGCCCAGAGACTTCGGGTGGGCTAAAGGCACCGAGAATGCCAGCAGAGCAACAGTACATAAAGGCTTCTGATGGGAATTTGGAAATTCGTGTAATAGATAAGGAAGGTAACGATTTAACAGATAATTTCCATAAGGGTGCGGTTGTTTCACTGGAGTTAGCCCTTAAGCAGGCTGATGAGCTAGGTGAAGAGATAGAAGGAGCTATACTCAAGGCTAATAGCCCATCGTGCGGTAGTGACCATATCTATGATGGAACATTTACAGGAACCCTGATTTCTGGGGATGGCATCTTTGCCAATCTTCTCAAGAAACGAGGGATACCAGTTATGAGTGAGAATAATTTTAAAGAGAAGGTATAAAGAGGAGAAGTCCGAGTAATGATCGACTATAAGGTACAGATTGCACAAATTATTGCTAAGCAGGAAATTGGGTTAACTGCCGAAGAAATTGCCGAAATGATTGAGGTTCCAACCGATCCTAAAAATGGTGATTTTGCATTTCCTTGCTTTAGATTAGCGAAGACGATGAGAAAAGCTCCGCAGATGATTGCTGCTGATGTTGCATCGTCAATCGAAAATGAATCTATCTTTGATAAGGTTGAACATGTCAATGCATATGTGAATATGTTTATCTGTAAGGATGCGTTTGTGCGAAATGTCGTTTCGGAAGTTGTTTCCCTCGGATGTGAATACGGTAAATCTAATGTTGGCGAAGGGAAAACGGTAATAGTAGAGTTCTCATCACCTAACATCGCTAAACCATTCCATATCGGACACATCAGAAGCACGGTTATCGGAAATTCAATCTACAAGCTGTATGATGCCACTGGTTATGATGTTGTTAGAATCAACCACCTCGGAGACTACGGTACACAGTTTGGGAAGATGATTGTTGCTTATAGGCTTTGGGGAAGCGAGGAAGAACTAGAAAAGAATCCTATAAAATCACTTCTTAAATACTATACGAAGTTTCACGAAGAAGCTGAGAAGGACCCTAGCCTAGACGATAAGGCTAGAGAGA